>Ga0302250_1000020_pt1 | contig 363642 bp, 330 predicted proteins | sample AAG_RA_Asp_MG_FD_193536 | JGI IMG/M metagenome (GOLD analysis project Ga0302250, IMG submission 193536) | Enriched activated sludge microbial communities from anaerobic digester in WTTP, New Holstein, Wisconsin, United States - AAG_RA_Asp | ecosystem: Engineered > Bioreactor > Anaerobic >... | reverse complement strand
CCTGTATTATTTGTTATACTATTCATTGGGTTATCCTCCTTATTGTTTATGACTGCATATATAGAAGGATAACCCTTTTTATTCTTTATGTCAAGAATAAAATTACACATAATATTTTACATTACCAGGAAAGTTATATAACTTTACTAAAGCAATTGAAACTAAAAAAGATTTTAAGGAGATAAATAGTATTAATTTTTACTTATCTGCATTTAGATTAGAAAATGGCGGAGTTATTATAGGAACTTCCTGTGGAATAGATGAAAAAAGTATTTATAGGTCTTTTTTTGAATTATTTATAAACATACTTACTTTTAAAAGAATGAAAAAATTACAAATAAAAGGTTATGAAGAACTTAACAATATAATAGAAAAAAGATTATTTTATTTTGGCAGTAATAATAAATCTTTTAAATCTTTAATTGAGCAGATAGGTGAGAAAAAATGTTCGAAAATTATAATCCCTAAAATAAATTTTGCAGGAATACTGAAAGGCCCGTGGGAACCTGAAATAAAAGTTGGAAGAATTGTATTAAAAAACAGCAAAGAATTTACAACAGGCAGTGTGGATAAATTGGTTATATGAAATTAATATTATTTTTGCTAATCTCTAATATTTTAAATATTTATGGAGGAGATATGGAAAGAAAATTGAAAGTTAATACTAATTATGAATTACACAGCTATGATACATTAAAAGGTGATGGGTTTGATTTAATGTTCTTTTTCAAGAATATTTATGCAGGATTAGTTTCTGATTTTAGAAATGGGCATATAGATCCTATGATAGCAGAGAGCTGGGATATAAGCAGTGATGGTACTATATGGAAGTTTAAGATACGAAAGGGATTAAAGTTTACTGACGGAAGTAATATTACTGTTGAAGAAGTATATAAAAGTTTTATGAGGGTATTATGGCTAACGAGGGATAATAAGACAAGGCTACATGAATCATTAGTTGGTTTAGAAGAATGGAAGGATTATAAAAAAGGATTTAAAGGTATAGCTATAGAAGATGGAGAAATAGTTTTTAGGTTTAAAAAAAGGCCTAACAATATTTTTGAAACTCTAAGTCAATCTATGTTTCAGATAGTAAGCTCTAAGTGTTATGATGAAAATGGTATATGGAAGGATGAAAAATGTTACATAGGTAGTGGACAATATAAAATAATTAAAATGACCAAAGATATTACAATTCTAAAGAACAGACATTTGTATCCTGAAGTAAAAGATTCACCTGATATAGTTGAAATATATTCATCAAAATCAAACTTTTTATCACAGTTATACAAAAGAAATGCAGATTTTACATTGGCTCAAAATATATCATTGGATGAACAAAATAAGCAGGAATTATATAAAAATAATTATTTGATAACTGAAAGACCACCTGTTAATATGATATTTTTAGAACTTAACTGGAGAAGGTCTCCATTTAATGATAAAAAATTAAGGCAGTTTATAAGAGATATTTTTATAAACAGAATAAAAGAAGAACTTAAAGATTATAAAACAGATTTTTCATTTATCCCTAAGGGTGGTGTGGGATATGTTAAATTTAATGTTCCTAATGAAATAAGAAATAAGGTCAGAAGTTGTGATAAACCTGTTGAGTTAATTACCATAAAACGAGATACAAATAGTTTAACTGCAAGAGCTGAAAAAATATTTATTGAATTATTGAATGAACATAAGATAAATGTAGATATAAAAGTTTCAGATAAGACGATGGAAAGAAGGAAAAGCGGTAATTATGATGCTGTATATGTTATGTCAGGATTATTAATAAACGATCCTTGGGCTGATTTAAGGTTGATGTTTATGAGCGATATAGGAGCACATATACCTGATCCCTCTGGAAAAATTCCATCTTTAATAGAAAAAGCAGAAAAGGAAAATAATCCAATTGAAAGAAAAAAGATAGCTGAGGAAATAAATAAAATTATATATGATGAGGCATCTGTTATAACCTTTTTACATCTTTCCATAGATTATTTACATAAAAAATATATAGATACTTCCTTTATAAATCTTTTTTCGGACCCAATTGAATTTAGATGTGTATCTGTTAAAAATAAATGAATAGAAAACTAATTGTTTTTCAAATATCCGGAATACTAATAATTTTTTTAATATTTTATTTTTCATTTAAATTTATTTTTAATGCGATAGATAAATATAATATTTCTACCATAAAAAAGCAGATAATCTTTAGCCTTTCAGATGAATTAGCGGAAGGGAATTACTTTAAATTAGGATATATATTTTCGAAGTTAGAAAGAGAAGGAATAATTTCTTCTGCTGAATTAATAGAAATTAATAATAAAGAGAAAAATATTATATATAAAAGCTCATCTAAAGATTTCAATGACTACTTGGACAAAATTAGCTGTAATTCAACTAAATCAAATGATTTAATAAGAAGGATAAATAATGAAACTATTCTTGTTACACATTTGCCATATAACTTTAAAGAAAATAAATGTAATATTTTATTGATAAAATATAAACCTTCTAAAGAAATTAAAAACCTATATTTTAAAAACATAATACTATTCGTTATATTTTTGTTATCAGCTATTATTATTATGTTAGTATTTACCAATTTATTTCATAAAAAATATTCAAAATTTGAATTAGAAAAACAGAGAATTTTATATGAAAAGGAAGCAGAAATTGGAAGAATTTCTCTTCAAGTTGCTCACGACATAAGAAGTCCATTAGCCTCGCTTGAAAGCGGACTTAAGGATATAGATATTCCTGAGGATAATGCTGCATTAATAAAGCAGTCAACCGAGAGGATAAGAGCAATAGCAGATGACCTGCTCAGGAAATACAGACGAAACCCTAAGGTTGATAATCTTGAGGATAAAAAAGAAGAGCCCATAAAATATACCGAGAAAACTTGCGACTTAACTGAAATAATAAAAAAGATAATCCTTGAGAAGAAAGCAGTATATATAGATATAGAATTTAAAGTTGATACTCCAAATGAAAAGATAGAGATTAAAACTGATGCTAATGAAATAGGCAGAATGGTTTCTAACCTTATAAACAACTCAGTAGAAGCGATGGCTGGTGATAAGTCACAAATTAGAGTTTACAATCAAGTAAACAAAAAGATCACAATAAGATTGAGAAAAGAAGAGGATAAGGCAGTAATAATCATAAAAGACAATGGTAAGGGAATACCTAAAGAAATAATAAAGCGATTAGGCGAGAAAGGTTTTAGTGTTGGCAAGGAAAATGGTAATGGATTAGGACTATGGCATGCCAAAACACTTACAGAGAGTTTAGGTGGCAGTCTTGAAATCAGTTCTGAAACTAACCTCGGCACTGAAATAAGAATAATCCTTCCTGTTCTAACCACTAATTCCATAATTCCTGTAGTATTAATAGACGATGACCCGTTAGTGCGAAAGAACTGGGAGATAAAGTCAAGGAAGAATAAAATCAATCTTAAAACCTATGCCAATCCAACAGACTTCATTGAAACATCCCATAATTATCCCAAAGAAACCCAGATATACCTTGACAGTGAATTAGGGAATGATATAAAGGGGGAGGAAATAGCAAAAGAGATATATGAGAGGGGGTTTAATAACATATACATTGAGACAGGATACAGCAAAGACAAATTCAAAGGCAACAAATATATAAAGGATATAATAAGCAAAGAGCCACCATTCTAAAGAGACAGGATAGTTATTTAGTTATCTGGTTGTTTAATCATCGAGATGAAAACGGATAAATCATCGAGATGAAGACAGACCAATTGGTTGTCTAGTTATCTGGTTATTTAAACATCGAGATGTAAACAGATTTAATCAAGATTTAGACAGATAATCAGTATTAAGACAGATTTAATCAAGATATAAAGCGATGATTTATTCCTCAATGTTGTTATACTTTTAGACATATAACTTGCCGTGACTACAAATATCTAATTTGGTATGTCTATACACAAGTATTTTATGACTGAATTTCAAATATTTTCAAATGAAAATATTTATTGTCAAAAAAAAGATATTATAAAATAAGCATAAATGAGTGAATTATTTTCAAATGAAAATAATATTTTCATTTGAAAATGTTATAACCCACACTAAAAACAAAAAAGCATTATATTTTAAGCATTTTTAATTTTTTGTGTTTTGGCATAAAAATTGCCACATCGGATATGTGAACAAAAAAATGTTCTCTAAAAGAAAAAACAAAACAGCAGTAAGACAGGGTTTTGATTCTTAACCTTAACCTTAATCTTGATCTTAACCTGCTGTCAATGGGAGGAAAAGAATGAAAAATGGTAAAATAATTAGGTTGGTATTTACAGCAATGGCAGTTTTAACAATAGCTGGTGTTGCTAAAGCGGAGGAACTAGTGGACTTTGATGGGATATCAGGGAATGAAAGCATAATTAAACTTCTTGATAGTGATTATATCCCGATGAATAGTGAAAACAATATTCAAATAACACCTAAGGTTGATAATCAGTTTACTTCTAACAGCATAGAGACAGTTAAAATAAAAACGACACTAAATATAGGAAATAAGTCAATAACTGATGAAATAGTATGTAAAGATGATGCCAGCATTAATAACTTATCATCATGCAAAAATCAGTCCAGCAGTTTACCTTTAGTATTAAATGATATAGATAGATATTTTCTCAGACCTTATTTTCCAAAGGATGGGAGATCAATACTTATGATAAAAAATCTGGAAAATGAGTTAAGGCATTCATACACAAACTGCGTTAATATTGCTGCAGGTAAACAATGTTTTGAATGTCATGACTATTGCAGGCATTGGGTAATTACGCAAGTTAATACACATAATAATGCTCATATTGGGACAGATGGAGCATCAGTAGACGCCGGAGTTGATACCATTAAAACCTGTGATGACTGGAGTCATGAGTGCAAGTGTGTTTCAAACTGTTATTGATATCTTAAAATGTGTGGGGGATATCCCCCACACAAAAATATTAAAATGATTAAAAAAATTATCACAATAATTTTCATAACAACAACAATCGGAACTGCCGATGAATTAAAGTATCCACAGATTGTAGATGAACTACTTATTAGGGACAGAATGGTTTATGAAAAATGGCATGGCTATGACTTTCTGTTTATTGATAGATTTCCTGTTGTGCTTAATATTGATGGCGAAAGCATCTGTTATATCTTTACAAAGGAAAAAAGATTTAATAATAAATCATTTAAAATATTATCAGCGAAAGTTATAGATAATGATAAATATATTTATTCTGCGGAATGTCAGAATGAAGGATATGATAGTATCTGGAGAAAAGAGAGGTTAAACGGTCAAATGGTTGTATCAATAACACTTCCAGAACAAAAATTAGGGCAGGCATATATGCTTGAAAGGTTAAATCTTATAATCCATGAAAATTTTCATCTTTATCAAAAAAGTCATTTTAAAGATCATCCAGAAACATTTAATGATATAGGCGATGATTATTCTCCAGAAGCTATAGCAATAAAAAAAATAGAAAATATCCTTATTTACAGAGCAAGATTTTCTATAGATATGATTGAATCATTAAAGGAATTCGTAATACTGAGAGAATATCGATATAAAAAATACGGGACCATATTCAAAAAATATGAGGATATGGTTGAAAGAGCTGAGGGTTCGGCAAGATACATTGAAATATCATTAGATTATGATAGTCCAGCTACTGGCTGGATGGTTAGCAAAAGAATGAGGGATGAGCCTTATTATATTGGTGCATCTATATGTTATCTAATTAACAAGTTTTACGGGACAAAAGAATTTACAAAAGAAATTGAGAACGGGAAAAGCCTTTTTGATATTTTATCAGAGATAGTAAAGGTTTCATACAAGGAAGATGATGTAAAAAAAATACTTTTTAAATATGGATATGATGGTTTTTTTAATATGGCAAAGAGGGATAAAAAACTGCTTAAAAAATACACCCAAGAGCAGTACAATACTATTGATAATGCTAAATACAAAGTCATTATAAAATTCCGTAGTAAAAAAGATATGGATAGCGGCAATGCTGTATCATACGAACTGCCTGTAAAAGTTTTCAATGACAGTGTTTATGGAAATCTTAAATTTTACTACTTTAAGAATGAAGTGAGTTATGTAAAAATTTCTAACTCACCCTATATAAACAGTAAAAACACAATAACCATTCCAATAAACGGAGAGGATTTTCTTAAAGCCAAGGATAAGATTATGAAGAACAAGAAGTCTATAATAAGGGCGAAGGGAATCAATATAAAAAGTAGTAAGCCTGTAAAGATAGATGGACATAATGTAATAGTGGAGATATGAAAAAAATATTTATATTTATAATTTTTATTTTTAATTTTTGTTATCTCAGAGCTGATATTCCTGAACTTGTGAGTGAGATAGCATTAACAAACAACAATATTGGAAATGTCTGGAATGGATACGGCATAGATGTTCCTATATTTTTATATTTTTCTATTCCGCAGGAACTTTATCTAATAAAAAAATCAACAGTGGAGGTTAAAGGATTTAAGTATGTTGGCAGAGATGAAGGATACAGTATATTTTTAAAACATACAGAAATAAAAGTTAATGGTCTGGATATGAAATACAATTACAATGGTACATCAGGAATTATTTACAATGTAGATGGAATGCATCAGTATAGTGAGATACTTGAAACAATTTTTCATGAATATTTTCACAGGTTTCAGGAGAAATTTTTTAAGAATGGAAATGAATTTTATAACTACATGTCTATGGATAACAAAAACACCTTTTATTTTATATATGAGCTACACTATCTAAGACTGGCTCTTATAAGTTCAGGAAGGGAAAAGGAAGAATATATAAAAAGGTTTATATTTCTGAGAAATTATAGATATTCAAAGCTTTCAGAAAAACAGATATTATATGAAAGATGGAAGGAAAGAATTGAAGGAAGTGCATACTATCTTCAGCTTGCAACCATTATGGCAGATGATAAAAATTACTATAGATCAGTTCCCATAAGTTTATTAGATAATACCCCTTATTATGACTGTAATAAAAATGAGAATGACTATTATATATCAGGTGCTCTTCAGATGTACATACTTGACAGTATAAGAACGCCATGGAAAGAGCGACTTACAAACGGAGAAAGCATATTTTATATACTCAAAGACCATTTTACTGATATCCCTCATTATTCGCTTAAAAATATTACAAAAGAAGAAGATATAAAAGAATTTACAGAATATTTTGTGGATGTTAAAAATTGTTCAGAGAGAGATGGTAAAACTATTATTGAAAAATTTAAGAAATCAAATAAAATAGTTATAAAATTAAGCAATAAGATAAAGGACGATGGGCCAAGGCCTTACGGTGAATGGTTTAAAAATGGTAATGAAAACATATTTACTAATGCTGAACTTAATCTGGAGAGCAGTGGAACGAAGATTGAAATACACTCAGAACTTGTGTCATGGGGAATTAAGGAGAATAAAAACGGTAAGGAGATATATTCCAAGGGATATGCCGTTGTAGTAAATAACTTTAATGATACTGAAATAAATATTGATGATAAACAGATAGATATAAACAATATTAAATCTCCACTGAGATTTAAAAAGATTGATATGGAAAATTTTTATGGCAATCAGATAATCTTAAATTCCAAATGCCCTGGAATAATTTCAAGGAATGAAAAGGAGATAAGGATAGATCTTGAGTGTAAGAAATAAATATATGAAAAAAATAATATGTATAGCTTTGATAATAATATTAATTATCTGCGGCGGATTGCTGTTTAAAAATCATCAGGATAATGATATATTAAAAAAGATATTAAACATCAATTATTATACAAGTAATGTGTGGGATGGATATAATTTTCTTTTTATTGATAAGCCATTTCTTCTGAGAAATTTCCATACAGATGATTGTATTCTCTTCAGTTCAAAATCTGAGGATTTCAACGAGATTATCTCCTATAAAAAAGTGATAAAACTGAATGAAGGTTATATTTACAGAGGAATATGTTCTGATAAAATAAAACAGTTTGATGATTATGATATCATTGATTTTAAAGGAAAGAATATAGTTTCATATGTATATTATGACAAATACAGTTTTAAAAAAGATAGGATAGCATTTATTGTGCATGAAAATTTTCATCTGTATCAGAATTCCAGATTTAATTATAACGTCGGAGATAAAGCAATATATAATTTTACTGATGTCTATACTGCTGAAAACTTAGCGTTAAAACAGATTGAAACCATACTTCTATATAAAGCCATATCAGAAAAAACAAATTTTCAAAAATATCTTAGGGATTTTGTAATGATAAGAAAATACAGATACAGCATAATAAAAAGTGAAGCGAAAAATTATGAAGAAATGTTTGAAAAGATGGAAGGCACAGCAAGATATATAGAAAACAAATTATATAACTATAGGATAAAGAGCAATGGTTTGATGCCATCAGAGCTTTTGACAATGGAATCAATTTATAATGCTAATAAACTTAGAGATAACTCATATTACACAGGTGCGGCAGAATGTGTATTGATGGAAAGACTTGATATACCTCAATGGCAGAGGCGAGTGGAAAATGGGGAGCATCCTTTTGATATACTTTCATCCTATTTAAATGTTAATCAAAACAGTAAAGAAATAGAAGATCTACTCAATCTTTATAATTATAACGAAATTTTAGATTCAGTAAAAGTTAATATGGAGTTAATGATATCATATCTTAATGATATATATAACAACGTTGAAAAATCAAGATACAGACTTGTTTTAAAGCATAATCCGATGGATAAGGGAAGCTACCAGCTTGGTTTTTATCATTTAGAACCTCTTATATATAAAAATGGATATACAGTAGGAGTGTTTACAAGTTATATATTCAGAGGGGATAGCACAACATTTTATTTTGGAAGCATTCCATATATGTTTGATCCAAAGGAAAACACATATATTGTTGGAATAAATTCACTACCAAAAACTGCAGATGGTAAAACATTTATTATAAATGAAAATGATAGATACTTGAGAACAAAAAATACTCCAAAATTTCAAGGGAATAGGGTAATCGTAGAATTATGAAAAAAACTATAACATTGATCATTTTAGTATTGATATCATTAAATATATACTGCTATGATTCAAAACTTACTAAGAGGATAATAGAGATAAATGAATCATACAGACTCTGGGATGGTTTTAAAATAGACATACCGATACTGCTTTACTTTGAAAAGGATAGCGAGATGGAGTTGATATCAGAGAGTAAAGTGAATATAAACGGATTTAAACTATCATCCAGAGAAAATAAATACTATATATACCATAAAATAGGAAAATTAGGAGCTACTCAATCATTTGATCTGAACTACAGGATTGGGGATATAACTGTATTGCTTTACAAAATAGACTATTTACAAACATATGACAGTGTTATATCAATAATGTTTCATGAATACTTTCATAAATATCAGCAGAACCATTTCAAGGATAACTTAAAATATAAACCAATAACAGGTGATTTACCTAATGAATATAAACCATATTTTTATTTAGAGATGTTATACCTTAAAAATGCCTTGCTTTCACTTGATGAATCAGAAAGAAGAGAAAATATAAACTCATTTATATGTGTGAGAGAAGAAAAATATAAAAAGATGAAAAATGAATATATTGAATTTGAAAATGGCAAGGAAAGGATTGAAGGAAGTGCAAAATATGTTGAAATAAAAACTGGCATATCAAGGTACAGTAGCAGTAGGAGTACGTTTGTTGCAGGAAAGCTATTGTCTGAATCCAAAATGCTTTCCTTAAGGGGAGATGCCTCAATGTTTCATTATCAGTCAGGAGCTATTCAAATGTTTCTGCTTGATAGATATAATATATTATGGGAAAAGGAGATTGAAAAGGAAGGATACAGTATATACAACATTATCAAAAAAAACTTCAATGTTGAAAACTGTAAAAAAGCCAGAAAGAATATTTCAGATACCAGAGGATATCTTAACAGACTTTTTTCTGAGTTGAATACTAATAGAAATCTTGATTTAAGCAGGACGTTAGAAAACTATAAAAAGCAAAGGTATGTATTGATAAACTTCAATAAAAAATTTTCAACCATTCCTCCAAAGGGATATACTTATGATATTCAAGAAAATTATGAAAGGATATTTACAAACGCGGAGATAGATATGTCAAAACTGAATTTGGACCTTACAATAAGAGCAAGCATCTGTTCAATGGTTGACAAGAAGGATGATGGACGAACTGAAGCAAACGGATATAAGATACCGATAAAAAGTTTAAATGATATATATATTATGATTGATGGTAAAACAATTGGTGTATCAGAGATTGGCAGCGAACGAGAGTTTAAAAGCATATCGCTTGACATAAATATTGAAAACGTTGTTCATCTTCAATCAAAGTGTGGTGGTAGCATTACAAAAATTGATAACAATATAGAAGTTTCGCTTAATTGTAAATAAAGGATATATATTAATCTGTCACTTCAACTTACAGACTTCTGATGTATCTCCATATAGGACTTATGTAACTTGAATGGAATAACGATTTAGTAAAATAATAAATGGGAGAAAAGGATTTGAATAATCTCTAAAGTTATGTATTGGATAGTGGATAAATTGCTACATCGGATATTTTGCTCAGGATATAAATTCCGCAATTAATTTAATTCATCTTTTGCCATCTTATTCATCTAAGTGTAACTTATGTGAATATTTTTTTACTCACAGCGTTAAATTGCAAAATAAAATTTATGAAAATACTAAAAAAAACTGAAAAGAAAATAGTCTATATGATGGATAACTTTTCTGTTATTTCAGAAGATTTTATAAATAATCTGAACTGGCCAGATGGAATTAATGTTCAGATGTTCCTTTTTAGGAATCCTATAAATGGAGAGAGTGAAGTAGTACCAAAAATAAAATCTCAGCGACTTGTAGGTTTGGGTTATTCTTACAATATAAAAAAGGTAACATATAATAAAATAAGATTACCTGATGCTATGTCCTCAGTAAAATTATCTCAAGAAAAACTTGCTGTACTCTATAGAAAAACTCAAAAAAAGTTTTATACCTTATGGAAAACAGAATTGGGTGAAAATTATATGAAGGAAACAGAAATGGTAATAAAAAATTATCTTTCAAATTCTTCAAGTTTAGTTATATACAAAAACTCCAATCCTGCTGCACTTATAACAAAGATACAATGGAAAGGATGCTTTGATGAACCGGCAGACTGGATAACATGGATTTGGATAGATTCTCAACTATCAGACGAAGAAAGATTTATAATACATAACTATATATTTAACTGGATAAATGAAAAATTTACAATAAAAATTCAATGTTTTGTAAACTCTTTTAACACAAGGTCACAAAAATTTTTTAGAAAAATGGGGTTCATTCCTGAATGGTTACACATTGTAAAAACAAAATAATTTTCTTATTATTTTTTTTCTTATTTATTTTTTCAAAAGAAGTAATGACAAAAGATAATATTTGGAAAGTATTAGTGACAGGATTACCAGAGAGAATAGAAATTTCTATGGCTAGAGGAAATATAAATTATTATATTTTAAAACAAACCCATGAACAATTATTTAAAATTCAATGAAAAAGTCTAATGGTTGAAGTTTAGGATAATGAAAAATTGGCAATTTAAAGCCAAAAGGTGGTAAAAACTGTACGCTTTTTTTAACATATATTAAAATCATTGCAGTTTTGATATAAATTTTAAACTTTTTTATATAGTTTTTCAGTGCTCTATCGGTAATTTTAGCAATATTTTATAAAATATAGACTGCTTTAAAATTTTAATATGGAAAAAATAAATTTTAAGATTTTTCTTATAGTTTCGCTATTATTATATCTCATTGGATGCCATTTCAATTCAAAAAATTATAGTTTTGCTCGTATAACTGTTCCTGAAGTTTATCTGGAGCCTGTTCAAGAACCGCTTGATGGGAGTGAAAGAAATATCCCATCATGCTGCAGAGGCGGATGGTGCTGGAGTTTTACTCCGCTTTTCAGATACGACATAACAGCTTTCGTTTTTGGCACATCACATAAATTTGTGAGCGAGTTTAAAGATACTCTTACAGATATAGGTCTTCTGTGGGGGAATAATGCTTCTAAAGGTTACTACAGGAATGTTAAATTAAGAGTTATGATGGATCATTACGAGGTTAGTTGGAAGTACGGCGATAACTTTGATCTCTATTCAGCTGCTAATACTCATATAGCAACCTGCGATTCTAATGCATTCAGAAAAATAAGGTCAGTAAAAACAGGGGATCAGATAAAGGTAAAAGGTTGGTTGGTTAACGCTAAAATATCTAAGAATCCTAACGAGACAGATCCATCTAAAATATTGACATGGAATTCAAGTGTGACCAGAAATGATACAAGGGGAGGATCATGCGAATTGATGTATGTCGCTAATGCTGATGACATAAATGTGATAGCAAATGGCCCGAGGTACTGGCTTTATATGAAAAAAATCGGTTTTTATTCTTTCTGTATTATTCTGATACTATGGTTCTATTCTTTTAATCGTAAAATTAAAAAAGAGATAAAAGAAGTAAATGGTTAGAAGGTTTGATCTGTAATTGTAAAAAATTTGGAGAATCTATAAAACTAATATTTTCAATTTAAAATTTTATAAAAGATATGGAAATAAGTTTATTAAATTACACAAAATTATTGAAGCCACCGACTTTTTAGTGCCCCTTAAAAGCTTAATGTCAAAAAGCGAAAAAAATAAGTGAATAACATAGGCATACATAATTTGCTAAAATGTTGGATATGAAAAAGAATAAAATAGCATTGACTTTTGGGGCGTTGTGCGGAAGCATATTAGCATTAGTCATACAGTATTATGTCAATTTTATTCCGCAGTATAGCAAAACACTGATAATTGCTTTTCTGCCGTGGATATTTGCTGAATTGTTTAATTATATATACCAAAAAATCATTTAAGTTTTATAAATAACATTATTGTTGACTCATCATTTTATAGAACAGCTTTTCTATTTCAACAGCAAGGTCAGGTTCAATGGCTGTTAAAAATTTGATATAGCCCTCTCCCCCGACATAAAATGAAATTCTTGTAAATGGCTTTACAGATCCGTATCTGTTTTCCTTAAAACCGAGTCTTTCACTTATCTTATTTTCTATAAATCTTGCAAAGCCTTCTTTCCATTCCTGAATTACCATATATTCAAAGTCTTCATAATTTAAAATTTTTCTTAACAATTTTCTGTTTTTGCTAATATCCTCAAAGTTTTTATCATAAACTGATTTTAAAAATGATGAGTATGCATTTTCAAATTCTAAATTGTTATACAGAAATGGATAATCAAGCTCCCAGTTAAAATTCTTTTCTAAGATTGCTTTTTGAAATATTTTTAAATTATTTTTTATTCTTATCTCACAGAGTTCATACTGCATACAGTGCATAAACTCATGAAATATTGCCACATAGCCAAAAGGGTTATCAAATGCCTCAGATGTTATCACACATGACACTTTATTTTTATAGCATTCAAGCAGGAATGCTGATCTAGCTCCTCTTGGAATCTCTAACGGAGCATTTGCTTCTTTAACAAATACATATTTCTTTTCTTTTAATTCTGGTTCAAAGATAAAAATTTTGTTATTTTCTGCAACAGTTACGGGAAAGAGTTTTTCAATAAATGGATGTATATCCTTTATATTTTCTTGAATTTCAAATATTTTGTTTAATCCATCATCCCATTTCATTCTACCTCCCTGAGTTAAAAGATACAGATTTAATCTAAAATATTATAGCATTTCTTTTTTTGTATAATTGATTTATGCTCAAATGGATTGAAATAGATAAAAAAATAATTGAGGGAAATATAAAATCAATTAAATCAGTTTTAAAAAAAGAAAGGTTGATGGTTGTGGTTAAATCTGATGGATATGGTCATAATTGCATTAAGATATCAGAGATAGCAGAGGATATGAGGGCTGATTTTCTTGGTGTGATGAATATTTATGAGGCTGATGTTTTAAGGAAAAATGGTATAAAACTTCCAGTGATGCTTCTTGCTCCATCGCTTACTGAGGATATGGATATTATATTAAAAAACAATGTGATACCAACGGCGGATGATATAAATTTTTTAAAGCTACTTAACAAAAAATCAAAAAGGATAGTTGATGTAAATATTGATGTTGATATGGGGCTTAAGCGGTGGGGGATTGAACTAAAAGATATAGAGCCATTTGTGAAAGAAGTCAAAAAATTAAAGAATATAAATCTTTTTTCCATATCCACCCATATAGCATACACACCATACAAAAATATGGTTGAGGCAAGGGAAAAGTTAGAGAAATTTAAGGAAGAAACTGATAGGATAAAAAAGATTTATCCATCGGTAATTGTCCATGCAGCAAACAGTCTTGTCTTCCTTGATTTTCCACAGTTTTATTTTGATATGGTAAGAATAGGAAATCTCATATACGGAATATATCCGTCAGAAATTTATTTAAAAAGACCTAATAACCCTGTAAAATTAGGGATTAAAAGACCATGGAAGTTCTTTGCAAAAATAATATCCATAAAAAATGTGAAAAAGGGTGAAAGCTTTGGTTATGCAAGTGAGATAGTTGCAACAAGGAATATGAGGATAGCAACGATACCTGTTGGATATTCTGATGGGCTTGCGATGTCACCTATGGAAAATATTTATCAGATAACTGAGGGACAAAAATACTGGGGTGTTATAAACGGTAAAATTGCCCCATTTGTTTCAAAGCCAGCGATATCACACACGCTTATTGATATAACAGATATTCAAGAGGCTTGGCTCGGAAGCACTGTATCTCTTGCAATAAGAAGAACTGCTGCAAACAGTGATATACCGAGGATATACAGATAATAAGAAGTTATTCAGTCATCGGGAGCAAGTGAATATCATTATTGAATTGCCATGAAAAGAAAGCTATACCAAGGCTTCGTCATTTAAAATTCTTTTTAAAGTTTTTCTTAAATATATAGATAATCTGGATTGCTATACGAAGCAATTACCGTGTATAGTCTGGTTTACCAGACGGAACAATAACCATGCGTAGTCTGGCGGAAGGGGTGGGATTCGAACCCACGTCCCGATAATATCGGGAACCGGTTTTCAAGACCGGCGCCTTAAACCACTCGGCCACCCTTCCATCAAGGTTTTATAAATTAAATTATATAAAATTTATTCATCTTAAAATAAATTATTAAAATATTCATGAGTTCAATAGTATAATGGAACATAGGACCTAATAGAGTATAGGTCAAAAAAAATAATTTTTTTGCCCGTTGTTACCTATGATTTAAAACCATTTTTTAGTTAAAATATTATTATTAAAGGAGGGAATATGAGAAAAATTATAGTATCAATGATGTTAGTCCTTATGAGTTATTCCGTTAAGGCAGATGATTTTAATATACCATCGGTAAAGTCAGCAGGGGTGATAAATCCTGATAATAGAGATATACCTACACCGGCAAAACCATCGGTAGATAAAGGTATCTTTTCAAAAGATGAAAGTCAAACAAATCAGACTAAAGAATGGACTGTGATGGTTTTTATGAATGCAAACAACAACCTCAGTGAGGGGCAGTTGTTTGGGCTTGTTGGGAAATGGGGAACTAAGGATATAGATGAGATGAAGAAGGTTGGCTCTACTGATAAGGTTAATGTTGTTGTTGAGTTCAGTGAAACGGGTAAGGGTGCTAAGAGAATGCTCATACTTAAAAAAGGAATTCTTAACTCTGGTGAAAAGGTTTACTTAACCGATCCTAAGGCTGATATGGGTGATTATAGAAGAGTTATAGATTTTGTTAAGTGGTCAAAACAGAACTTTCCTGCAAAGAAATATATGCTTATAATATGGAATCACGGTCTTGGCTGGATAGATCCTGTTATGAGTAATCATACAGCTGGAACAGGAACAAGCAAGGGGATATCGTTTGATGATAATTCAAAGAATTATATAAGGACAAAGCAGTTAGGTGAAATATTGAAAAATACTGGATATGTGGATGTGTTTGCTATGAATGCATGCCTTATGCAGATGGCAGAGGTTGCTTATGAGATAAAGGATTACACAGGGCTTATAGTTGGTTCTGAAGAAACAATGCTTGCATATGGTTTTAATTACGAAAAGTTATTAAACTTTATTAACTCAAACCCTAATTCTTCAAAAACTCAGATAAGTGATTTTTTTATAAACTGGTACAAAGAATTCTTTTCAGAGGGTGCAGATGTTGGCCCTGTTACGATGCCGCTTGATTCAGTTGCAGCAACACTCTCAACATTAGAGCCATCAGCTGTAAAGGAGTTACCACAGTATCTTAGTTACCTTGCAACTGTTGCTATGAAAAACGATGAGAAGGATGCTGTCAAATCTGCTGTATCATCGGTTATAAGGTTTACAAGCATTGCTGATCCAACAGAGGACAAGAAAAAGATGATAGCTCCTTATGTTGATCTTTATGATTTTGCAAGGATCATATCTGAGAATGCTAAAAACAGTGAGACTAAAAAGGCAGCAAATACTCTGATGTCATTTATTAAGAATAAGCTTGTTATAAGATCTGTTGGAATTAATAAGGATGCTGAAAATAATTATGATTATACTAAGGTTGGTGGAATAGCTATAAATATGACAATGAAGATAAAACCTGTTCCGCCTGCTTATGATGATATACTTGAAACAAAGTATCAGGATCTATCTTTATCAAAGGATTCAAGCTGGGATGAGTTTGTCAGCTGGAGTGATAAGGTCTGGTCAGAAAATTAAAAATAAGAATGTTATGTTTTAAAGTCGGGCTGTTTATAACAACAGCCCGACTTTTTTTATTTTTAAGGGGGGGGTTGATTTTTTTACAATTTCTGCTATAACATAATAAGAAGCATCTCAAAGGCCAAAAGGCGTTTTGAGAGTGTAGGTTCTTTTAGTTTTATGTTAATTTTAGAGGATTGTTTTTGTAATTATTATGGTTGGAGGATTTATGGATAAAAATAAAAAGAATGATGAAAAAGAAAAAAAGTTGATCTATGCCCTTGAGAATTTTTCGTTTAAAAAGGTTTTTAAATATAATTTTATTATTTTTATTTCAATCTTTCTTCTTATAGGGGTTGCTTCTTATTTCGTACTCAGCAAGCAGGGTTCAATGCTTGCTGGTGGATCAAGATACAGTCAGTTATCATCCAGTTATAGTAGTGGTGAAAGATTCTCACTGATAAAAAAGATCAAGATATTTTTTTCCGAGGATAAGGATTTAGGTCTTGCGAAGAACAACACTGAAAGCAACGAGGAAGAGGATCTTGATATGTCTGATTCTTCTGAAGTCGCTGGTAGTGCCTCTGCTGGTAGCAGTACATCATCTAACAAAAGTGGTTATAACTCAACGTCTAACAGATATGCTAATACAAATGGTTATAGTTATGCATCAAATTCTAATATATCAAACATATCAAGGCTTTCAAGCGAGCTATCATCAATTAATTCTATTGGGGGAAGCGCTGGCTCAAGCACATCACTTCAATCTTTTGACTCAAATTCAAAGGCAAGGGTTGGTGTTCGTTCTGCTAAAGGACAAAAGGTGACAGCTGCTCTGCCAAGGGGAAAATCTGAGGGTTCAGCTATGGAACTTCTTAAAAATACATACAAGGCAACACTTTATGCGGCAAGGGATGCTTCAAATGATACGGCAAGGTCTTGGACTGGCAAGGCTTTTGATCTCACTCCAACGATTCAAGATACAATTGAATACAGTGAGGAGATGAGGGCAAAGCTTGACAAGATAAATCCTAACTCAATACCTGCTTTTTTAAGAGATCCTAGTCTTGATGTAGATAGTATAAGAACTCTTAAGGATTCAGCTGTTCCTGGCCTTTCGTCAGATGAAGATAGTATAGGCAAGGGTCTAGAGGATATAAATGATGCGAAAAAAGATTTTGAAAACAGTAATAAGAATAAAAAAGATTTTCTTAATAACTTAGCAAGTATAAATCCAATGTATAATCTCAGCAGTGATGATTCTACTGAAGAGGAGATAGACAACGAATCATACAGTGTTAATCCAACGAGTCCAAAGACTGCGACATCACCTGAGGGAAATGTTATTACTCAAGCAAGCTCAGAGCCTGAGATAGGAGAGGGGACATCGGTTTTATCAACGGATGAGTATGGATATATAAGGCTTACCGATGATAGTGGTAATGTCCAGATCTTTGATCCTGAAAGCGGCAAGATACTTGGTTGCGAGGATCCTGCAGCTGGGATGTGTCTTATGCCGGGTGCTGATGGATGTCCTGCTGATGTGTATTTTGTGTAATTAAAAATTTTGAGTTTGTTAAAAATACTTATATTTTAGATTTAGTATAATTTATATATGAGACATATCATTTCAGTGCTTCTGCTTTTTTCGTTTTTTTCTTGTCATAAAAAAGAATACAATGAAAAGGAGCTTTTAAAGGCATTTTTAAACCACAGTTATTACTCATACTCTGAGACCGATATTAAAAATGCAATGAAGCGTGGTATGAGTGGAATTAAGGCTATTGATAAAAACTTTGAAATAATTCCTCTAAAAGGGAAAAGAGTAAAAAAGGTTGAAAAAAATAATAAAGCAGAATTCTTTTATCCATTCATTCTTAAGAAGCATGGCAATAATTATTTGATAGTAAAGGTTTTTGATTATTCAATAGCTTTTGAGGCCGGACTTAAAAATGGTGTTTTAAATTCAATAAATTCTAAAAATATTGATATGTTGGATCCTTATGTGCTTGAAAAGGAGATAGAAAATAGCGAGGAGTTATCAATATCTTTTAACGATGGCAAGGGTGATTGGAATATGAAGCTGAAGAAAGAGTTGAAGTCATTTCCATTTGTCTGGAGTCTTGCCTTGGATGAAAACTCTGCATATGTCAATCTGTTGAGTATTTCTAAAAATTCTGCAGAGTATTTTAAGAATAATATAACAAATATTTCAAGAAGAGGGATAAAAAATCTTATCATTGATCTTAGAGGAGTTTCTGGTGGAAATTATGATGATGCTGCAATAATAACGGGGTACTTTTCAAAGGATAAAAAAAGTTATTCAATAAAATCATCCAAAAAGGGTTACAACAAGGAGTTTATTATAACTGAAAATCCTTTCACTAACTTTAATTTGATAGTGCTTACAGATGGAGAAACTAAACTGCTCGGTGAGATAATGGCTCAGACTTTGAAAGAAAACGGGGCAGTGATCGTTGGAGAGAAAACTGGTGCAGATATATATATAACAAAGCTTTTTAAAGTAGGTAATAATTCAGCTGCAAACATAACAGTTGCAAAGTTATACCCTCCATCACAGAAAGATATGGATGATGGATTAATACCTGATTACACCGTTTCGTTTAGCGAATATAGAAAATTTGCTGTGAGGTATGTCATTGATTCCGATCCTGTCATTGCTAAGGCTATGGAGTTGCTTGGTATAAATTAGGGGATGCTAAAAAAACTCTAACAGATTAAGTTTTAGATAACGAAAGATTGTTCTTTAACAAAACCAGAAGTAACCTCGTAGGTTACTTCTGGTTTTTCTTTCTAAATAACCAGACAACCAGATGAAATAACCAATTTATCCGTCTAAATCTTGATTAAATCTGTCTTCATCTGATGTCTTATCCGTTTTCATCAGTGTATTTAGTCTGTTTACATCTTGATGATTTTTCTTCCCAAATAACTAAATAACTAATTTATTTGAGACTATCTTTGATACTGTCTGTGATATGTTTAACAGCAAAAAGATTTTTTATATCGTCCTTTAAATCTTTTTTAGGGGTTTCAAGTATTAGCGGAATATTATCAAAGTCTTTAAATGAGAAAAAGTTTTTAAATCCATCAAAACCTATATGTCCTTTGCCTATATGATCATGTCTGTCCGTGTGTGATGATAGTTCTGTTTTAGAATCATTTAGATGTATCAGCTTTATTATACTGATATCATTTATTTCATCCAGAATTTTTATAACACCAGATTTTTTTCTTATATCATATCCTGACTCAAAGGCATGAGCAGTGTCAAGACAGAGGCCACCAAAAATATTTATATTTTTAAGTGTATTATAAAATTTCATAATATTTCTAAAGTCAGAACCTATACCTGAGGCCGAGTTTTCAATTATTATCTTTGTTTTTTTGGGTCTTATAACTTTTTTAAAAAAATTTGATAATTCATATATGTTCTCTTCCATAGGTTTTTCACTGTTGCCCTTTATATGAAGAACATAATAATCAGCGTATATCATATCAGCATTTTTTAATTCTTTGTTTATAAGCTCTCTTGACCTGATGACAGTTTCAGTATTTTTTGAAAGTGGTGTTATAAGATATGATGAGTGAACGATGACCTTTTTTACAGCTGTTTGAGCAATTTCTTTTCTGAATTGATATGCTTCATCTGTTATATCTTTAAAATCCCACATCCTCGGTGAGTGAAGAAATATTTGGGTTGCAGTTGTGTTTAAAGAAATACATTCTTTTAATGCATTTGATATCCCACCTGATATTGAATTGTGTACTCCTATGATCATAATCTTATATAGCTTATCTGAAAAGATCTCGTATTTTTATGATATCTGTATGACTGATACTCTTCATTTTTACAGTATGTGCAGTCAGAAGTTATATATATATAATCCTTTGATAAACCAGCTTTGATAAGAAGCTTTCTGTTTATATCTTTGAGGTCAACAAAAAATTTATCATTGATTTTTTTCGGAACAAAATCAATCACATTTTTTAGCTCATCAACAACATCCTTACCGACAGTATAACAGTTGCCACATATTGATGGCCCAATAGCTGCAATGATATCAGCCGATCTAGATTTAAAATCAAATTTCATCCTATCAACAGTCTTGCCCACAATATTTTTTGATGTTCCTCTCCATCCTGAGTGAATAGCTGCCACCACATTTCTTTTTTTATCATACAGGAGTATTGGGACACAGTCTGCTGTTTTTACTCCAACAGCAATATCTCTTAAATCAGTTATGACAGCATCACCAACAATTTTTTCATCAATCATTTCTCTTTCTTTTATAACTATTACATTATCTGTGTGTTTCTGGACTGGAAGAAATAATTTTTTTAGACCAAGCTCATCTGTGCTGTTAATCCTTTTTGAAAATCCGGCGGATATGACATATCCTTTGAATATAGGTGGACAAATTATTTTCTCCATATTAGAACACTATTGATGCAAATGAAACAAATCCGCCAAACGGGTCATCGGCCTGAGCATAATCTAATAGCTCAGGTTTTGACTCAGGTTTTATTGCCTTTATCAATCTTAGAGAGGAATATATTGGCGAAAGTCCACATATTCTTGTTGAGTTTTTATCCTTCATAACAGCAGAATAAAAACCATCATAATCAAGCTTTAATATGTATTCAATCTTTTCCCTGTCCTTTTTTTCTATATCTGATTTGAGCTGTGGTGTTATATTTATATCATCGCCAAATCGAGGTCCAACATGTGATAGATCTGCACCGGCAATTATCAAGATCTTTTTATCTTTTGATATTTCACTGACGAGCCTTTCAGCACTTTTAAACATCTTTTCCATTGAGTCTATCTTTGAAGGCGTTATGTCAGTTGCAAATCTTTCAAACCTTGATGTAAGAACTGGCAACCATTTTGGTGTGTTTTCACGCCATATATATTTGATCCATATTGACTGAAATTCAAGGGAATGTTCATTTTTATGATAATACTCCTCCTCATCAGGGTCATACCACAGAATATCCTTAAACTTCTGATAGAGGTCTTTATCTGTCTCAATCTCACCATATGGAGTCTCATAGTTTTTTCGGGTCATTATAAACGGACTATTCCCTCCCCTGTGGGATGTCCCAAATGCTATTATTGTGTCTGGCTTTGATAGCTGATGAAGTTTTGAATATGTTGATGAATAAACCCTTCCACCCCTTCTAAAATCTATATGTGGGGATATCGCACCTGATAATGTGTTGGGGGTGATGGATATATCTTTCTCTATTTTATACAATCCTGAGATAAAGGATGTGAGTTCTAATGTATCATCAGGATATGATATTCCGCAGTGGCATGGCTTTCTTGTTGTAGCTTTCTTAAAGTCATCAATCAGGCTGATTCTCACAGCAGCTGTTTTTTCATTTTCTAAAAATAGTGCGTTATCAAGCTCTTCTGCAAGATGGATCAATTCTGATTCTGGTAAAAGAACATTTGTTTGCTTCATTATGTTGCTCTGTATTTCCTTTATTGAATTTGAACCATCAAACATCTGAAGTATCAGCAAAAGCTCAGCTGGCATTGCTAAGTTTTTATTGGTAATTCCCTCTTTGTCTCTTAGCACTATAAGGCTCATCTGCTTTTTTTCATCCATAGCAGGAAGGATTTCTGTTTCTCGCTTTAAAACAGGTTTGTAGTTTATATCTATCATAAATATATTTTATATTTTTTTGTAAGAAGTAAATTAATTTTGTATAATTTAATTATTATGGCATACAAATGTAAAATATGTGGAAAATCCGCAAGAAGCGGCAAAAGTTACAGTCACTCCAATAGATCTTCTTTAAGGAAGTTCAAGCCAAATTTACAGAGGCAGAAGATTGTATTGGATGGAAAGGTTACAACCTGTTATGTTTGCACAACCTGTATAAAGAGCAACAGAATAACCAAATCCGTATAACTGTGGCAGACCTGCTTTTGAAAAAAATCAAAAAAAGTTATTGACAAAGGGATGGTAAATTAATATTATTGTATTATATAATTAGTTTTTAGCAGGAGGAAAAATGGCAGCAAAAACGAAAAAGACAGCGAATGCGAAGTTTATGGCACCTGTTACACCGGATGAAATTCTTGGAGAGATAGTTGGCGCAAAACCACTTCCAAGAACTCAGATAACAAAAAAGATATGGGACTATATAAAGAAAAACGGTTTACAGGACAAAAAAAATAAGAGAATGATAAACACTGATGAAAAATTAGCAAAGGTGTTTGGAAATAAGAAACAGATAAGTATGTTTGAAATAGCTGTTTATGTAAAAAAACATGTAAAATAAAACAGGCTTGTGCTTTAGATAAAGGGCAGTTTTTTTAAAAAAACTGCCCTTTTTATTTTTACAATAAATTAATATAATATAGAGAGATTGTTAGATGTTGTTTAAATTTAAGGAGCAAAATATTATGAAAAATGATATAGGCGAAGCAAAAGGAAAATTAGCGGTTTTAATTCCCGGTATGGGAGCTGTTACAAGTACACTCATAGCTGGAGTTGAGATGTATAAGAAAGGGATTGGTAAGCCATTTGGTTCTGTTACCCAGATGCAAAGAATAAGGCTTGGCAAGAGATATGAGAACAGAAATCCTCTTATAAAAGATTTTATTCCGCTTTCGGATTTAAATGACCTTGTCTTTGGTGGATGGGATATATATGATGATACAATTTACCAAGCAGCATTGAAGTGCGAGGTTTTTGCTGAGGAGCAGTTAAGGCCTGTTAAAGAAGAGCTTTCAAGGATAAAGCCAATGCCTGCTGTGTTTGATAAAAAATTTGTTAAAAACTTAAATCCTATAATTATGAAAAAAGCCAAGACCAAGATGGAATTGGCAGAGCTTTTGATGAAGGATATAAAGGATTTTTGTGAGAAAAATAAAGCAGCGAGGGCTGTTGGTGTATGGGCAGCATCTACTGAGGTTTTTATTGATGAGAGCGATGTTCATACCTCTTTAAAGAAGTTTGAGGAAGGACTTAAGAAAAATTCTCCATACATATCACCATCCATGATCTATGCTTATGCAATGCTCAAGATGAAAGTGCCTTTTGCAATGGGTGCACCAAATCTAAGCGTTGACATCCCTGCTATGATGGAGCTTGCTGAGTTAAATCATACGCCTATAGCTGGGAAGGATTTTAAAACAGGCCAAACTCTGATGAAGACAATAATTGCGCCGGGGCTTAAAGCAAGGATGCTTGGGATAAAGGGATGGTATTCTACAAATATTTTAGGTAATCGTGATGGCCTTGTCCTTGATGATGCCGGTTCTTTTAAGACTAAGGAAAAGAGCAAAAAATCAGTGCTTGCTAGCATACTTGAGCCAGAGCTTTATCCAGAACTTTATTCTGATCTCTATCACAAGGTTAGAATAGATTACTATCCTCCAAGGGGTGATGCTAAAGAGGGATGGGATAATATAGATATTTTTGGCTGGATGAATATGCCAATGCAGATAAAAATAAACTTTTTATGCAGGGACTCAATACTTGCAGCCCCTGTGATGTTGGATATACTGCTCTGTATGGATTTGGCAAAAAGAGCAGGGCTCAAGGGAATTCAGGAGTGGCTTAGCTTTTTCTTTAAGTCGCCAATCCACAGGCCAGATCTGACACCTGAGAACAATCTTTTTATTCAGCATGTAAAATTCAAAAACACGCTCAGGCTTATTATGCACGAAGAAGTTTTAGATCACAGCGGATTGGATTACTATGAGAATAGGTTCAAGCCTATTCAGGCAAAGCCTCCTAAAAAAACTAAATGAGATTTATCCTTTTCCTCTTGATGCTTATTCCTGCCTCAGGCTTTAGTGATGAGTTATTACCCTCATCAAAGGGGCCATGGCAGGTTAATGAGATTGAAATTGTTGGACTAAAAAATATAAAGCCAAAGTTGATCCTTAAAACCGTTAAGGCAAAGAAGGGTAAGCTTTATTACGAGGAAGATAAAAGGGTTGATGTAGAAAACCTAATGAATCTTGGTAATCTGGAAAGAGCAGGGGTTGAGTTGATTTATTCAGAGGATAAATCAATAAATAAAAAAAATTATGACCTTTTAGGAGATACAAATCCAGTGAAGGTTGTATATACCATTCAGGAAAAACCATACATAGAAAAAATAAACATCATCGGCTCAAAAAAAATATCAAAATCAAGCATTAAGTCTGAGATGAGTTTGATTGAGGATGATTTCTATGATGAGCTTAAAATCAGGGATGATATAAAAAAAATATATGATAAGTATAAGGAAAAGGGTTTTATAACTGCAAAGATTGACTATTCTGTTGATATAGATACTTCAACAAACAAAGCTGTTATAGATATAAAAATAAATGAAGGAGAGAAGGTAACCATAAGAAATGTTTCAATAAGCGGAATTAAATCATTCAAAGAAAAAAAGATAATAAAGCTTATGAAAAATAGGCCTAAAAAAACATACTCTGAGACCGATTGGAACAACGATATCAAGGCTATTGAGAGTTTTTATAAAAACAATGGTTTTATGAACTTTAAAGTACTCAATGCTACGATGACTTTTGTGGAAAATAAATATATGGATGTTAAAATAGATATTGATGAGGGGAACAGATATAAGTTTGGTGATGCAATATTCTCCGGCAATAGCCTTTACACATCAGAGGAGCTTTCACAGCTTGTTGATTACAAAAAGGGGGTTATGTATGACGAGGAAAAGCTTTTAACAACTATATCAAATATTCAGGAGAAGTATGCTGATAAGGGATATTTAAGGGTTGCAATTTCAACATATGCCGTTTATGAAAACAATATTGTTAATATCGATTTTATAATCGAGGAAAACTATCCAATATATGTAAGATATATTGATGTGGAGGGCAATAAATCAACAAAAACTAAGGTCTTTAAAAGAGAGATAGTTCAGAAGGAAGGAGATGTTTTTTCAATGTCTAAAATAAGAAGAAGCCAGGAAAAGATCTTTAATTTAGGTTTTATAGATAATGTTGAGCCAATGATAAATCCAACGAACTCGCCTGACACTGTGGATATAGTTTTTGATGTAACTGAGGGCAAGCCTGGTATGCTTACAGCAGGTGCAGGATTGTCATCACGCGATGGCCTTGTTGGAATGCTTTCAATATCTCATATGAATCTCTTTGGACTTGCTCAGAGACTATCCCTTTCATGGAACTTTGGTAAAAAGGTTAATGATTATTCTGTGTCATGGACTGATCCGTGGTTTATGGATAAACCAACATCTCTTGGTTTGAGCCTTTTCAATGACAGAACATACAACTCATATTCCACCACATCATCAGCATATACTGAAAAGAAAACTGGTGGTAGTGTTCTTGTGGGACCAAGGTTTGAGGATGATAAATATGCTCTGAGTTTTAAATATACCTACGAGAAAGTAAAAATTACTGATGTGGATGATATATACAAGGATAGAATAGCTGAGGGAACGAGTGTTCAGTCATCTATATCAATAGATTTTACAAGGGATACGAGGGACTATATATGGGATCCAACGAGAGGAACAAAGCTAAGTCTTGGAGTTGAATTATATGGAGGACTTCTTGGTGGGGATATGGATCTTTACAAACCAAATATCTCCTACTCATATAATAAAAAATTGTTTTCGCTCGGTGACTGGCCATTTGTTTTCTCATTTGCTTCAAGATTTGGTTTTGTATCACGGTTTGGTTCTACAAAATCGGTTCCTGTCTATGAAAAATATTTTTTAGGTGGGGCTGATAGCATAAGGGGATATGAAAATACTGGTCAGATAGGTCCTGATGATGGTGGGAAAATTTATTCAGTAACAAATTTTGAGTTTAAATTTCCGCTTGCACGAGAAAAGAAGCGAACCATAGTCCAGTGGGCATTTTTCTTTGACATTGGAAACAGCTGGAACAGGTTTGATGATATAACAACAAAGATAGGTTCTAAGACTAATTATTTGAAAACTGGAGCAGGGTTTGGAATAAGATTTACAACTCCGGCATTTCCTATAAGACTTGACTGGGGATATGGTTTTAATCATAAGAGTGGCGAACAGCTTTCTGATATATACTTCACTCTTGGAAATCTGTTTTAATAGAATTCAATATACAATTTAAAAAACACACAGCCTGATATAAAAATAAAATCATGTAACTGTCAAAAAAATGTATAATTTAAAGTAGATAATACCTCAATATTAAATTGAGGGTGTGATAAATATCTGTGAGGATTTATGATGAAAAAAGTTTTTCTTGCTCTGGTTTTATTTCTTATCTCTAACCTGACTTCTTTTTCGATTGATACATCATATTTAAATTCAAAGGAGACAAAGGATTATAATATCAAGAATGTTCTTGTAGCAACGTATTCTGGGGTTATAATACCGATTGCGGCAGAGTATATTGGTTCTGCAGTGGACAAACTTAATAGTGAAGATTTTGATATTATGGTTCTGCAGCTTGATACCCCAGGCGGGCTTGATGCATCAATGAGGGAGATAATAAAAAAGATGCTAGCTTCTAAAAAACCCGTTGTAGTTTATGTATATCCTGATGGTGCAAGAGCAGCTTCAGCAGGTGTTTTTATAACCATGGCATCAAATATTGCAGCAATGAGTCCATCCACAAACATTGGAGCAGCTCATCCTGTTATGCTTGGTGGTGGAATAGACCTTGATCCTCAGAAGGATAAGAATAAGGGTAAAAAAGAAAGTTCAACTATGGAGGAAAAGGTATTAAATGATGCAAAGGCTTATATAAGATCAATATGTCAACACAAGAACAGGAATGTTGACTGGGCAGTAAATGCTGTTACAAAGAGCGATTCCATAACCGCTAAGGAAGCACTTGATCGCAATGTTATAGAGTTTGTTGCAAAGGATCTGAATGATCTCCTCAGTCAGCTGAATGGGTTTAGGTTGGATAATTTTGGTGTTTTGAGGAGTGATAGGATTGATAAAATAGTATACTTTAATCAGACAAAGAGGCAGAAATTTTTATCCACGATAACCGATCCAAACATAGCGATGCTGCTTATGAGTGTGGGTGCAATAGGTATTTTTATTGAGCTTTATAACCCCGGTTTGATACTGCCTGGAGTTGTTGGAGCTGTTTCGCTTGTGATAGGGCTTTATTCATTTCAAACATTAACCGCAAATTTTGCCGGAGTTCTGCTCATACTGCTCGGTTTTGTATTCTTTATTGCTGAGATTAAGTTTATGAGCTATGGACTTTTGACATTTGCAGGGGTCGCCTCTGTGGTACTTGGTGCAACGATGTTGTTTAAAGGAACACCTGATGTCAGTGGTATAGGAGTTGATATGGGATTTTTAATAACAAATCTTATAGGAATTATAATAATTGTTTTTGTCTTAGCGTATATTGTTGTAAAGGCACATATGAGAAAGGTGGAAACAGGAAAAGAGGCTATGATTGGCAAAAAAGTTAAGACAAAAACAAAACTTTTACCCAATGGAAAAGTGATTGTGGATGGTGAGTGGTGGGATGCAGAGAGTTTGGATGGAGATATTGATGAAGGCTCTCTGGTTGAAATCATTTCTGTTGATGGATTTAAGGTTAAGGTAAAAAAAATAGTATAACAGAGGTCAGAAGTCAGATGTCGGAAGTCAGAAGTCAGAGGACAGAATACAGAATTTAAGGAAATTCCTTATTTGTCTGTCTTCTGATTTCTCTTTTCTGACCTCTGTTTTCTGTCTTCTGATAACTGTTTATAGGAGGAATTATGCAGGGAAGATTTAGTCCACATTTTCAGAGAATATTTATGATAGCTCAAGAGCATGCAAAGAGGCTTAACCATGAGTATCTTGGCAGTGAGCACATATTGCTTGCAATAACTGATGTTGAGGATTCCATAGCTGCTGTTGCACTTAAAAACCTGAGCGTTGATTTAAAAAAATTAAGGATAGAGATAGAGGATGCGATAGGAGTTGGTCAGTCTATGATGCTTCTTGGTGAGATTCCTTTAAGTAGTCAGGCAAAAAAAATAATTGAGTATGCTGTTGAGGAGGCTCAGAGACTTGGTCATAATTATATAGGTAGTGAACATATAATACTTGCTCTTGTTAAGGATGAGGAAGGAATTGGCGCAAGAATACTGGGACATATGGGTGTTAAGTATCAGAACCTAAGGCAGGAGATATTAAAACTTTTGGGAGAGACGCAGGGAAATATTAAGAAAGAGGATGAGGAGGGTGAGGAAAGTTTTGATGAGGAAAGCACTGATGAAAAACCTCAGCGTCAGTACAGAGAGAGCTATAAGCATTCATATAAACCTATGAGGGTTAAGACTCAAACGCTTGATGAGTTTGGAAGGGATCTAACCGAACTAGCTAAGAATGATCAGTTAGATCCTGTTATAGGAAGAACATCTGAGATGGACAGAGTGATACAGGTTTTAGGAAGAAGGACAAAAAACAATCCTGTGCTTGTTGGTGAGCCAGGTGTTGGTAAAACCGCAATAGTTGAGGGACTTGCCCAGCGAATTGTGAGTGGTGATATTCCTGAAACCCTAAGTGGTAAAAGACTTGTAAGTCTTGATCTTGCTTCAATAGTTGCAGGTACAAAGTATCGCGGCGAGTTTGAGCAGAGGCTTAAAACAATAATAGATGAAATAAGAAAAGCGAAGAATTCAATAATTATTTTTATTGATGAACTTCATACTGTTATAGGTGCAGGTGCTGCTGAGGGTGCCATAGATGCTGCAAATATTTTAAAACCAGCCCTTGCACGTGGCGAGCTGCAGTGTATAGGAGCCACAACATTTGATGAATACAGAAAGCATATAGAGCATGACCCTGCTCTTGAAAGAAGGTTCCAGCCTGTGGTTGTTGAGCCTCCAAGTGTTGAGGAAACAATAACCATACTCAAAGGGCTCAAGGAAAAGTACGAGTCTCATCATATGTGTATATATGATGATAAGGCTATAGAGTCTGCTGTTGTGCTTTCAGACAGATATATCACAGACAGAGCCCTTCCTGATAAGGCTATAGATCTTATGGATGAGGCTGGGTCAAGTGTAAGGCTTAAGATGTCAGTTTATCCACCTGAGTTTAAAGAAAAAGAGAAAGAAATAGAGGAATTAATAAAAAAAGAGAAAGAGGCTGATGAGTCAAATGATGTTGAAAAAAAGGCCGAACTGGTTGAGAAAAGAAAACAGCTGAAGAAGGATTTTGAGGAGATGAAAAGAAAATGGAGGGAGGAAAGAGAGAAAAAAAGGCCTGTTGTTAGCGAAGAAGATATTGCTATTATTGCATCAAAATGGACAGGGATCCCTGTAACAAGGATGACACAGTCTGAGGCTGATAAGCTGCTCCATATGGAAGAGGAAATACACAAAAGAATTATTGGTCAGGATGAGGCTGTAAAAATTATTTCAAGGTCTATAAAGCGATCAAGAACAGGTATGAAGGATCCTAAAAAGCCAATAGGCAATTTTTTATTTCTTGGCCCGACAGGTGTTGGTAAAACCGAGCTTGCAAGGGCAGTGGCTGAGTATCTGTTTGGTAATGAAGATGCTATGATAAGGATAGACATGTCTGAGTATATGGAAAAATTTGCTGTTTCAAGGCTTATAGGTGCACCTCCTGGATATGTTGGCTATGAGGAGGGTGGAAAGCTTACAGAAGCAGTTAGAAGAAAACCGTACTCTGTTGTGGTCCTTGATGAAATGGAAAAAGCTCATCCTGATGTTTATAACATATTGTTGCAGGTTATGGATGATGGAATTTTAACAGACAGCTTGGGACACAAAGTAAGCTTTAAAAATACAATACTGATTATGACATCCAACATTGGTGCAAGGCTTATTTCAAAAGGAAAAACCTTAGGATTTGTTGCAACAGAGGATAAGGAAAGGGATTACAAAGAGATGAAGGATACAGTGATGGATGAGGTGAAAAGAGTATTCAATCCTGAGTTTGTAAACAGAATTGATGAGATAGTAGTATTTAGACCTCTTACTCAGGATGATATATACAGGATACTTGATATCAATTTTGCAAAAGTTCAAAAAAAGGTTGCTGATAGGAATATAATCCTTGAGCTTACAGATAAGGCAAGAGATTTCGTTTCCAAAAAAGGGTTTGATCCAAACTATGGCGCAAGACCTCTTTTAAGAACAATACAGAAATATATTGAGGATCCACTTTCTGAGTTTATGCTTATGAACAAGGTAAAGGATGGGTCATGCATAATTATTGATTACTCGGATGGTGATAAGCTTGATATTAATTTGGGTTCACTGAAAAAGTCTAACGAAAGATAATTTTCCAAACGAATAATTGTCTTGATTATAGTAAATTATTGTTTTAAAAGTGCACGATTTTTAAAGTAATATTGTAAAAACCTTGCATTTTTTTATCTTTCTTTTGGCAATAAAGATAATGCTTTTCTACTACGGCTTCGTCAGAACTCGCTTACAGACTACTTTGTAGTATGCTCGCTCGTCCTTCCTCGCCTCATAACGAAAATCATTGCTTTATTGCTCAAATAGACTTTTTCAGTGAACCCTAATTTAAAAAAATAAGGTTTGCATTCTTTAACAGTGTAAGGTAAAACACAATAAAATGCGAAGGAACAGCAAAAAAAAATATGTTTATGTCTATTTATTTTTATTGCTGGTCTTAGCTTATTTTACCTACGATATGGTCTTTGCTAATGTTGATAAACAAATATCAAAAGTTGTTAATCTTGAAGAAAAGAAGGAAGCCAACATTGAGATAAAAATGGACAGTGGAATGTGGGTTGCTCTTACTGAAAGGTTAAAGAGTTTGTCCGATAGTTATAAGGCTGATGTTGGGATATATGTCAAGGATCTAAGGACAAACAGGGTGTGGGAGTACAATTCTGACAGGTTGTTTCGCTCTGCAAGCCTTATAAAGCTTCCAATAATGATTGCTGTTATGGATAAGGTTGAAAAGAAAGAAATTTCTTTTGACGATAAGCTTGAAATAAGGGATAAAAATAGAGTTGCCGGTGGTTCTTTGATGTGGGCAAAGAATGGGACGAAGCTTAGCCTTTTAGAGGTCATATACAGGATGATAACAGAAAGCGATAATACAGCAACCAAGCTTTTAATAGATCACTTTGGGATAGAATATTTTGAGAGCTCGTTCAGGCAGATGGGTCTTGCCTTTACAAACATAACACCTGAGGGAATGTCTTTGACATCTGGAAGGGTTGGCAGAGAGAACTATACAACCCCAAGGGAGATGGCCTATCTCTTAGAAAAGATATACAGGAAAGAGATGGTTTCAAAAAGTATGAGTGAGATGATGATGGATATACTTAAAAGGAACAAGAGTTCGTCAAGGCTGAGAAAGGGTATCCCCCTATCATGGGAGGTTGGTCATAAAACAGGGCTTTTAAGAAAAAGTTGTAGTGATGTTGGTATAGTCTTTTCACCGAACGGAGATTATATACTTGCAGTTTTAATTGATAATGTCCCAACTTATAGAAGTGGAAAAAATTTTATATCAAATATTGCAAAGATTACAAGCGAGTATTATAAAAACACCAATTAGTTATCTGGTAAAAAACTTTTGAGTGTGAAAAAATAGTAAACTTAATAAAATAGAATTAAAAGATAAAAATGGAAAAAATTAGAGAAGATCAAAAAAATGAAACATTATAAGTTTAATTATTATTTATGTTATATTTTTGAGGTTTTATGAATATAGTTTTAAATGGTGGACAGGGAAAGATGGGCAGAACGATTATAGAGCTGTGTAAGAAAAAGCACAGTGATATAAATTTTTTTGTGGTTGATAGAGAAAAAACAGATGAGTCATACAACCTGAGTGAACTTGAGGATAAAAATATTGACGGGATAATAGATTTTTCATCCCCCTCTGGAACACTTCAAATCATAGAATTTGCTCTTAAAATAAATAGACCTATCCTTATAGGAACAACAGGAATAAGTGAAAATGATTTTAAAAAAATAGAGTTAGCATCTCAAAAAATACCTGTTTTTTATTCACCTAATATGAGCATAGGTGTTAATATATGTTTTCATATTGCAGACATTCTTTCCAAAAAGCTTGACTGTGATATCCACATCCATGAAACACATCACAAGGCTAAAAAGGACATCCCGAGCGGAACAGCTCTAAGATTTAAAAGTATAATGGAAAAAAATGGGAAAAAGGTATTGATTACAAGTTCAAGAATAGGTGATATAACTGGTGAGCATCAGTTAGACTTTGCTATGGATGGTGAAAAGATAACTCTTCAACATGTAGCATACAGAAGGGAGATATTTGCATCTGGTGCAGTTACTGCGTTTATATGGCTGTGCAAAAAACAAGCAGGGCTTTATAACTTTGATGATATGTTTTAAATACTAAAAAAGCAGAAGACAGAAGTCAGAAAACAGAGGTCAGATAAATAAAGTATTCTTTTAAATTCTGCTTTCTGTCATCTATCCCTGCCTGCGCCGAAGCGGCTTCGGCAGGCAAGTTCTATTTTCTGACCACTGTATTTTGATAACTGATTTTATTATGAGGTAATATGGCAAAACTTTCAAATTTTATGAAACTCTTCAAACCATATCTTTTTGAGGAGCTTTACAGAAAAGCTGCAATGTGCAGAAAGAATGGTATGAATGTCATCAATTTAGCAATAGGAGACCCTGATATACCAACTGATAGGAGAATAGTTGATGTAGCAGTGGCTGAGACAAAAAATCCTAAAAATCACAGGTATCCAAACACAAAAGGAAATGAACAGCTAAGAAAATCAATTTCAAATTGGCATAAAAGAAGGCATGGAATTTTGCTCGATTACAATGATAACATATCAGTGCTAATAGGTTCAAAGGAGGGTATAGCACATCTTCCTCTTGTGCTGATGAACAGGGGAGATTACTGCCTGATATGTGACCCAACATATCCTACATATCAGACAGGTGTCTGGATGGTTGGGGGAAGGATATACAGTGTCCCACTCCTTGAAAAAAATAATTTTTTGCCAGATTTAGGAAAAATACCTAAAAAAGTTCTTGATAAAACAAAACTTTTTTTTCTGAACTATCCCAACAACCCGACAGGTGCTGTTATGGATAAGTCTTATATGAAAGAGCTTGTGAAATGGGCTAAAAAAAATGATATATTTATAGCTCTTGACTCGGCATATTCTGAGATCTATTTTGACAAACCAACCCATTCAATATTTGAAATACCCGGTGCAATGGACACGGCTGTGGAATTTTATTCCGTTTCAAAAACATATTCTATGGCTGGGTGGAGAATAGGCTGGATATGTGGAAATAAGGATGTTGTTTGTGGACTTAATACTGTAAAGGAAAATATGGATTCAGGGCAGTTCAATGCTATCCAAAACGCCTGCGCTTTTGCACTTGATAATCACGAGGATATAGTCCCTGAGATAAGAAAAAAATTTAACTCAAGGGCATCAAAATTTTCTGATGTATTAGAAAAAAGTGGTTGGAAGTTCAAGAGGCCTTCGGGAAGCTGCTTTTTGTGGGCAAAGCCACCTATTAAAAGAGAATCTGTTGAAACATGTGATTTTATTTTGAATGAAACAGGGGTTTTACTTGCCCCGGGTGATGGTTTTGGAAAATATGGCAAAGGATATGTAAGAATTTCAACTACAGAAGATGATGATATCCTTGACATAGCAATAAAAAAAATTGGCAGCATAGATTGGAGGAAGATATGATTCTTATATATATTCTTATAATTATTGCTATAGTGGTATTCTTTTATTATAGGAATATTAATTCAAAGATTAAACAGTTTTTTTCATCTGGTGTTAAGGGAGTTTCAACGACCCCTGAGGATTTTAAAATAGTTTATGAACCAGTTTTTTTTAGATCATCAGACGGACTTGATTTAGCTGGCTGGTTTGTTCCTAAAATTGATGGTGAAAGTGATACAACAGTTGTAGTATGTCCGAACCCTAAAGGAAATAAATCTGATGCTTTAAAAGAAACATATTTTTTAGCCAACCATTTCAATGTCTTTTATTTTGATTTCAGAGCTTCTGGTGAGAGCAAGGGTGGAAGTTTTTATTACGGTTTATATGAGTGGAAGGATATTTCAGCTGTTATGGATTTTCTTAAGAGTTTCAGAGCGGATGAGTCTAAAAATATTATCCTTTATTCTCTCGGTGAGGCGTCATTTGCATCACTCCTTTTTGCAAACAGGTCAGATATCTTACCGGACGCAGTTATATTAAAATCGCCATGTCTTGACTATGCTGGTTTCATAAAGGTTTATATCAAATCAAAACTAAAGATGCACTTTGTTCCTGATTTTATATTAAGGAAGTATATAAAACCTATTAACACCATTGATCTGAAAAATATTGCAGAAAGGACTAAGTCATTGCTATTATTTGTATATACTAAAAAAGAAAAGGAAATAAATGATTTGTACAATGCTCTGAACTCTTCCAAAAAGGATAGAATTATTATAGAATCTGATAAGGAGATAAATATTTGTAATGATGAAATAGTTAGAAAGATATCAAAGATAGTCTCAAATAAATTAGTTATTTAGTTATTTGGTTGTTTAATCATCGAGATGAAGACAGATTAAATACGCTGATGTAAACGGATAAGGCATCAGATGAAGATGGACTAATTAGTTGTTTAGTCATCTGGTTGTCTGGTTATTTGGTTGTTTAATGGAAACAGGAGTTAGAAGAGAAAGCCTGCCTGCCGAAGCCATTTCGGCGTAGGCAGGGACAGAAGGCAGATTTTAAAGGAATACTTTATTTATCTGACCTCTGTTTTCTGACTTCTGTCCTCTGTTTTAATGGAGGTTTTATGAAAATAGATGAAAAAGTAATTAATGATATATCAAACACAAGGGATTATATCATTTATCTTCAGAAAGAGCTTACAAAGCGACCTGCTATTTCCCCTTCAAGCGGTGGTGAGGGGGAGTATGATAAAGCATTGTGGCTCAGCGAGGAGTTAAAAAAATATAAGTTTGATAAAATTGAGTGGATAAATTCAAAGGATGAAAAAGCAAAGATGCAGATAAGACCTAACATCATTGCTATTTATAATGGAGAAAAAACTGATAGAACTGTATGGTTTATGTCACACTTAGATATTGTTCCACCTGGAGAGATGAGTCTTTGGAAGAGTAATCCTTATGAAGTTATTGTTGATGGTGATAAACTCATAGGAAGAGGAGTGGAGGATAATCAGCAGGCTATAGTTTCATCACTTCTTGTTGTAAAGGCACTTATGGATAACAATATAAGACTTAATTTTAATATAGGATTGCTATTTTGTGCTGATGAGGAAACTGGGAGTGGATTTGGTGCTGATTATTTAGCAGAGAAAAGGCAGGATATATTTTCTAAAAATGATATGTTTTTTGTGCCGGACAGTGGTGTTGAGGATGGGTCAATGATAGAAATAGCTGAGAAATCAATACTATGGATGAAGATTAAAACTGTTGGGAAACAGTGTCACGCATCAAGACCGAATTTAGGAATAAATGCTTTTAAGGCTGCAAGTGAACTTGTATATAATACAAAGAAGCTTTACAGAATTTTTAATCACAGGGATAAGCTTTATGATACTCCTTTCTCAACATTTGAGCCAACAAAAAAAGATCCTAATGTTCCCAATGTTAATACAATCCCTGGAGATGATGTGTTTTATATGGATATGAGAGTTATGCCTGAGTATAACTTAGATGATGTGGAAAAGGAACTCAAGGCTCTGGCTGATGATGTGGAAAAAAAATATGGAGTAAAGATAAGCTTTGAGTATCTCCAGAAATCACAAGCTGCTCCCAAGACCGATCCTGAGAGTGAGATAGTTTTAAGTTTGAAAAAGTCAATAAAAGAAGTTCTTGGTGTTAAACCAAGGGTTTATGGAATAGGCGGAGGAACTGTTGCGGCCTTTTTTAGAAGGTTAAAACTTCCAACTGTTGTTTACTCAAAATTAAACGAAACAGCTCATCAGCCTAATGAATACTGTTATATATCAAATGTGATGAGTGATGCTAAGGTTTTTTTAAAAACCCTTGATGGACTTAATAAATAGGGATCACTGAAAAAGTTATTTAGTTATCTGGTTGTTTAATCATCGAGATGAAGACAGATTAAATACGCTGATGTAAACGGATAAGACATCAGATAAAGACGGACAGATTAGTTGTTTGGTTATCTGGCAGTCCTTCATTTATGAAACATCCCCCGTTAGATTTTTTCAGTGACCACTAAAGCTCAAATACAGCTGAAATATATTCTTTATATTTTTAGTGTGTATTTAGAGCTTATTATTTTATAGAATATTTATTTAGGTAAAAAATAGTGGTAAGGAGACAGACGACAGAAAGCAGAAGGCAGACAAATAAGGAATTTCCTTAAATTCTGACTTCTGACCTCTGTCTTCTGACATCTCTCTTAATGGAGGTTTTATGAAATTAAGTGCGTCAGTTGGAGTGATAGGTGGTAGTGGTTTATATGATATAGAGGAAATAAAGGATAAAAAGGAAATAAGTGTAAAAACACCATTTGGAAAAACATCTGATAAACTTGTGTATGGAAAAATTTCTGGCACACCCGTTATCTTTGTCCCGAGGCATGGCAGAAAACACAGCATACTTCCAACTGATATTCCCCACCAAGCAAATATGTGGGCATTAAAATCCTTAGGGGTTAAGGTAGTTATATCTGTCAGTGCTGTTGGATCTTTAAAACAAGAGTTAGCTCCATCCCATTTTGTTTTTCCTGATCAATTTGTTGATGAATCAAAGCTCAGAAAATCAACATTTTTTGGCAATGGAGTTGTTGCACATATAACTATGTCTCATCCATTCTGTATGGATTATTCAAAGGTTATGTATGAACATTCTAAAAAATTAGGAATAAAATCTCATATGGGCGGGGTCTATGTTTGTATGGAAGGACCTCAGTTTTCTACAAAGGCTGAGAGCAAGTATCACCAAAGACAAGGATATTCAGTAATAGGTATGACAGTTGCAACTGAGTGCAAGGTTGCAAAAGAAGCTGGGCTTCATTATGTTCCTGTATCTTTGGTAACAGATTATGACTGCTGGAAGGAAGAGGATGAGGTTTCACAGAGCAAGGTTATAGAAACTCTTAACAAAAATATTCAAAACATAAAAAAGCTTCTTGTGATTGTGATCCCTAAGTTTTCGGAGGTAAAGCCTCAGTGTTCCTGCGAGACCATTATGAATGGTTCACTTGTAACGGCAAAAAATCATATATCAAAAGAACAGATTGCTAAACTCAAGCTTATCATAGGGTAGCTCTGATTTTATGGATAAAATATTAATGAATAAGATGATAAAGCTTGCAAAGCTTGCTCAGAAGCATTCTTATTCACCGTATTCTAAATATCCAGTTGGAGCAAGCGTTGTGGGTTTGAGCGGTAAGATTTATACAGGGACAAACATTGAAAATGCATCATTTGGACTATCTATATGTGCTGAAAGGGTTGCAATATTTAAGGCTATTTCAAGCGGTGAAAAGGGAATAAGAGATGTTTGTGTTGTTGCCAGATCTGTATCACCATGTGGGGCTTGCAGGCAGGTTATAATAGAGTTTGCTCGAGATGATTCCAAGATAATATTTGTTGACTGGCAATCATCAAAGCACAGTGAAAAAATTACGGTGGTTGATGTTAATAAACTTCTTTATAAGCCGTTTAAGCCGGAAAAGGCAGGGCTCTAAAGAGTTGTCAGTGCCTGCCTGCCGAAGATATATCAGCAAAGTGGCGAATAGCCATAGTCGTTTTGCTGATATGTTTATCGTAGGCAGGGTCAGCAAAGCTGGTTATCTGGTTGTTTAATGGAAACGGGAGTCGGAGATCAGGAATCAGAAATCAGAGCCAGTATGGCGAAGCCGCTTCGTCGCAGGCAGGGACAGAGAGCAGACGAATAAGGAATTTTCCTTAAATTCTGCCTTCTGACATTTGTTTTCTGTCCTCTGATCGCTGATTCTTAATTACTAAAATTTTATTTTTTGATAAAATTTGCACTGGAGGTAGTATGAGATTAAATGAGATCAATGATATAAATAAATGGTTTAATGAGTCAGATCTGATTGAATTGGGTTTTAAAAAGGGTGATTTTAAGTTTAATTTTGTAAAGGCTGGTGAGAACAGTGGTGGGGTTAAGATAAGTTCTAATCTGATAAGTGTTAATTCTCCCGGTGTTGGGATTTTTAACTTTTCTAAGAAAGGTAAGTCTGTTGTTATAAAAGAGGGTTCGGCTGTAAAAAAGGGTGATGTGTTGGGTTATGTTAGAGTTCTAAACAAGGATGTTGAGGTCACCTCGCCTGTATCTGGGAAGATAAAGGTTATCTCAGTTGATGATGGATCTGTAGTTGAGTATGCTCAGTTGCTTTTTATAATAGAGTAATAGAACGAAGAGGGATGAAAAGCAAGATAATATGAATTAAGGTAAAAGGCATCAAGGAAAGAGGTAATGAGTAGTCACTTTAAATTCTGTCTTTTGGTAATAAGGCTCTGTCGGATAAGCTGACTTCTGATTCCTTTCTTTTGTTAACTGTTTTAATTATGAGTGATATAAAACCAAGCAGAATAAGATGTAAAAAATGTGGTTATGAACCAAATGTAATAACTGATGTTTGTTTTAAATGTGGTGGTGAAATTGTAAAGGTATGCGGAAGCTGTGGCTATGAAAACTCAGTTGAGAAGATGTATTGTGATAGTTGCGGTTCACTCTTAGCCCTTACACCAGAAAAAAAGATTGAGGTTTCAGATAGAGTTTCTGAAAAAACAAAAAATGATTCATCAAAAATTAAAGAGAGAAATCTTGAGTTCGAGTCAATAGGAGAAACTGTTTCAAACAGGGAGGATTCATATAGGGTTAAGTTAAATAAAGAAGAAATCCAAAACCCATCAGCCCAAGCTTCCTTGATAGATGAAAAAAAATTGAAGGATGCTGTTGATACCAATAAATCATCATCTGATGATACTCCATCCGAGCGAATTAATACAAATTATGCTCCTCAAAAAAAGAGCAAAAAGAAAATTTATATAATTATTTCATCCGTGGTGGTTATTTGTCTTTTGATTTTTCACCTTTTATTTATAAACAATGGTTTTTCTAAATATAAATTGATCTTTACTACAAAAAAATATTTAACAGCATTAAAAAATGAGGATTATACCAGAGCGTATGATTATCTTTCAAGCAATTCCAAGTCTTTGATAACTCTTAAAGATTATTTAAAAACAAGTAATGATTACTACTCAAAGATTGGAAAATGGGATTTTAAGGATATAAAAATATATTATTTTGATGAGAATCAAAGTATAATCACATATAAATTGAAGGAGGGGAATGAAGACTGGAAGGATGATTATCTCAACTTTATCAAGGAGTATGGTGTGTGGAGAAGGCCTTATGTCTGGAATCTTTTTGAGCAGATTGATGATGCATTCTCGCAGAGGGATTTTTCAACAGCGCTCTTTTTTTCTCAAAAGCTTTATCTTATAGATCCTCTTGATCCGAGGGCATCAGGATATCTTTGCTGGAGTGAGTATTTTATGAGGCTTTATGATAAATCTGCTGAGGATTGTAAAAAGGTGCTGGATCTTTCCGCTATACACCCTGTAAAATATTATACTGAGGAGGAGTTGTTCTGGAATAAGTTTAATTATGCAGACAGCCTCAGGTTTCTTGGAAAGACTGATGAGTCAATCAAGGTGTATGATTCACTTATATCAGCATCAGGCATACAGTCAGAGAGCAAGTGCAGTGTGTTCTTGGCGAGATCTGATGCTTATGTCTCTTTAAAAGACTATGATATGGCTATAAGCGATCTTTCATCTGCCAGTTCAGTGTGTAAGGATAATATAAGCAAGAAGGAAGCTGATGACAGGATGAGGATTATCGAGGGGCTTGCCTGTGATGATGCAGTTAAATTTGTTAAGAACTATAATTTTAATGGAATAAGATTTGAAGATTTTTTGGAACAGAGACTTAAAAAGATAATATCTAGAAATAATAATCTTAGAGCTGATTTAAAATTTGAGTGTGAGCATAAAATTGGTCCTAAGTATCAGGTAAGATCTTTTATTTCAGGTATGTATAATAGAGATATTTTAAGCTATCAAGGAGAGGTAGATCTATGGGAAAAAACAGTTCAGATCAGGAAAATCAAGGAGGAATAGTGAAAAAGGAATTTAAAAAGGTGTTGATAGCAAACAGGGGTGAAATAGCGGTCAGGGTTATAAGGACTTTAAAGGAGATGGGAATAAAATCTATTGCAGTTTACTCAAAGGCTGATAAAAACTCTCTTCATATTTCAATGGCTGATGAGTCCATATGTGTTGGAGATTCACCATCAAAGATGAGCTATTTATCTATGGAAAGCATTATATCAGCAGCGTTGGCCACAGGGGCTGATGCTATACATCCCGGCTATGGATTTCTTTCGGAAAATTCAGAGTTTTCAAAGCTTTGTTCAAAAAACGGTATAGTTTTTATTGGACCTAATCCCGATTCCATAAGATTACTTGGTAACAAATCTGTTGCAAGAAATCTTGCAAAAAAATCAGGGGTTCCAATAACACCCGGCAGCGATGATAGTGTAAAAAAGGATTTTTTAGGTATTGCTAAAAAAATAGGGTATCCTATTATGATAAAAGCAGCAAACGGTGGTGGTGGAAAGGGTATGAGGATAGTAACTGAGCCTGAAAATTTATTGAAAGAGGTTGAGATGGCACAGAGGGAGGCTAAAGAGGCATTTGGTAGCGATGAGGTATTTTTTGAAAGATATATAGAAAAGCCGAGGCATATTGAGATACAGTTTGCAAGGGATTACAATGGAAATATTATAACATTTCCTGAAAGGGATTGCAGTTTGCAGAGGAAGCATCAAAAGCTTGTTGAAGAAACTCCATCCCCTTATGTCAACAGCGATATAAGGAAAAAGCTTCATACGGTTGTTAAAAAATTAGCAGAAAGTGCAAACTATCATGGAGTCGGAACGGTAGAGTTTCTTATGGATAAGGATAAAAACTTTTATTTTATGGAGGTTAACACAAGGCTTCAGGTGGAGCATCCTGTTACGGAGTCGGTATGTGGTGTTGATCTGGTAAAGGAACAGATCCTTATAGCTCAGGGTGAATCTATGGATATATCTCAGGATTATGTTGATGATTTCAGAGGCCATTCCATAGAGCACAGAATAAATGCTGAGGATTGGGAAAAAAATTTTATGCCAAATCCAGGAACTGTTGAAGAAATAGTTTTTCCACAGGGGCTTGGTGTGAGAATAGATACCCACGTCTATTCCGGTTATAATATACCACCATTTTATGATAGTATGATAGCAAAGCTAATAGTATGGGCACCTACAAGGCAGGAGGCCATAAGAAGATCAAAGAGAGCGCTTGATGAACTTATCATAAAGGGAGTTAAAAGTACTGCAGGTCTTCACAGGGAAATAGTAAGGGATATAAACTTTCAGAGAGGAGATTTTTATACAAAATATTTAGAGGAGTTTATTCCTATGATACTTGCAGAAAGAGAAGAGAAGAAATGAAGCTTATCACACTTAACACTGCTAAAAAAAAGGTTGAGGCTTTAAGGAAAAGTGGTAAGAAGATAGTCTTTACAAATGGATGCTTCGATATAATTCATAGTGGACATATAAAGGTACTAAGGAAATGCAGAGAGCTAGGCGATGTTGTTATTGTAGGTTTAAACTCTGATTCATCTATAAGACAGCTTAAAGGGGAGAAAAGGCCAGTAAACAGCCTTCGAGATAGAGTGGAGGTGCTTTCAGCCATAAGCTATGTTGATTACATAATTGTATTCAATGAGCTTACCCCTTACAATGTTGTAAAGGTGATAAAACCTGATTTCCTTGTTAAGGGTGGTGATTACAAGGCTGCTGATGTTGTTGGAAGGGAATTTGCTAAAAAAGTTGTTATAATAAGTCTTTTAAAAGATCGTTCCACAACAAACATAATTGAAAAAATTTTAAATAAATAATATAATTAAAATGATATGTATAAAGATTTATTTCAAAAGATAAGAGAATTTGATACTGTAAAAGAACTTAAAGAAAAGGGGATATATCCTTATTTTAAGGCTCTTGAAACGGAACAGGCACCTGAGGTAACTATTGGCGGCAAAAGATTTATTATGTTTGGCTCTAACAACTATTTAGGGCTTGCTAATGATCCGAGGATGAAGGATGCTGCAAAAAAGGCAATAGACAGGTTTGGCACAGGGGTTGCTGGCTCAAGGTTTTTGAATGGTAACACTGTTCTGCATGAAGAACTTGAAAAAAAGCTGGCTAAGTTTAAAAGAAGGCAGAGGGCACTGGTATATGCAACAGGCTATCAGATGAATGTTGGTGTTGTTTCTGCACTTGCAACGCAGGGTGATGTCGTTATCGTTGATAAGCTTGATCATGCAAGTATAATAGATGGTTGCAGAATGAGTGGAGCTGAAATAAAACGCTTTAAGCACAACGATATGGCGGACCTCGAAAAGGTTTTGAAGTCAATTGATAAAAAAAAGGGAAAGCTTATTATGGTGGACGGTGTATTTTCTATGGAGGGGGATATCGCTCCATTGCCTGATATACTTGAGGTGGCAAAAAAATATAATGCGAGGGTTATCGTTGATGATGCCCATGCAACAGGTGTTATAGGTAAGGATGGGCGTGGGACATCAGAGTACTTTGGGCTTGAAAATGGTGAGGTTGATCTCGTTGTTGGAACATGTTCCAAGAGCTTTGCTACCATAGGTGGATTTGTTGTGGGCGATAGCGATGTCATAGATTATATACAGCACATATCAAGATCAATGATATTTTCAGCTGCTCTACCGCCAGGATGCGTTGCGTCCATATCAAAGGCTATAGATATAATAGAAAATGAGCCTGAAAGAAGAAAAAATCTTTGGGATAACTCAAAGTATCTTCTTGAAAGATTTAAGAAAATGGGTTGTAATATAGGACCGACTCAAACGCCTATAATACCTATACTTATAGGTGATAACGAGAAGACATTTAGATTATGGAGAATGCTTTTTGATAATGGCGTGTTTTCCAACCCTGTGATAAGCCCTGCAGTTCCTCCAAAGAGAACACTGCTCAGGGTTGTGGTTACTGCAACGCATACAAGGGAGCAGCTTGACAGAGCTCTTGAAGTCTTTGAAAAGTGTTACAGAGCAGCGATGGGAACAAAAAGCAGAATATGAATGTATATAAAAGAAACCTCAGATATAAAGGAATTTGTTGATTTCCAATACCGGTTGCTTAAAAAAAATCCTAATTTTATAGGCGATTTAAAGAGTGCAGCTGAGTTTTTGCTTTCAGATGCTCATCCATTCTGGGAAACAGCAGAAAAAAAACTTTTTTTAGCCATTTCAAATGATCAGATTGTTGGAAGAATAGCCGGGATATTAAATCATAAATATAATGAGTTTCAAAGGGAAAACACTGCTTTTTTTGGATTTTTTGATTGTATAAATGATACTGAGGTTGCGAGTCTTTTATTTGCTGCGGCTGAGAAGTGGGCTGTTGAGAAAAAATGTAACAAAATAGTTGGACCTGCAAACCCATCAAGCAACTATAGCTTTGGGCTTCTCGTTGAGAACTTTGATGAGCCTAATGTTATTATGATGCCATATAATCCTCCGTATTATATAGAACTTATAGAAGGAAACGGATATGTAAAAGAAAAGGATCTTTATGCATTTAAATGGGTTTATGATAAGGAGCTATTTCGAAGGCTGGCTCCTGTTGTTGAGAGGATTAATAAAAGCAATAAAAGCATAAGAATAGAGACTGTGGATATAAAAAATTTATCAAAGGCATTTGAGGATGTAAAGGCTGTTTATAACAAAGCATGGGAGAACAACTGGGGCTTTGTGCCTATGACTGATGGCGAGATAGAGCAGATGGCTCGTGAGATAAAGCCCATATTAAAAAAAGAATATGTTTTTTTTGCAAGGGATGGTGAAAAGCCAGTTGCATTCTGTCTTATGCTTGGCGATATGAATATTGCGCTGAAAAAGTTAACTGGAAGGATAACTCCGTTTAATGTATTGCCATTTCTTTATAATTATTTTTTTAAGATTAAATCAGGAAGGCTTCTTGCTCTCGGTGTTAACAAAGAATACAGGGGAAGGGGGATAGAGGTTATGATGATATTAGAGGCAATAAAAAATGCCAAAAAGCTTGGTTGGGATTGGGGTGAGCTTTCATGGACGCTTGAGGATAATTTTAAAATAAATAAAACAATTGAAAAATTTGGGGGTAAGGTATATAAAAAATATAGACTTTATTCAAAGGTTATATAAAATTTATGAATGAAGAGGTTTCAGTTTTAGCTGGTGGATGTTTCTGGGGTCTTGAATATTTACTATCTGAGTTAAGTGGTGTTATGAAAACAGAGGTTGGATACTCCGGTGGTGAGCTTGAAAACCCAAAATATGAGGATGTGAAAACAGGCAGAAGTGGTCATGTGGAATCTGTGAGAGCCAGATTCAATGTTGATATCCTTTCTTATTCTGAGCTTCTTGATTATTTTTTTTCAATCCATGATCCTACAACATATATGAGACAGATGAACGATATTGGTTCGCAGTATCGTTCTGTAATATTTTATATGGATGATAGGCAGAGGATGGATGCATTAAAAGCAGTCGATAGAGCATATAAAAACTGGGGTAAAAAAATAGTTACAGAGATTGCTCCATTTAAAATATTCTGGCTTGCAGAAGAGTATCATCAGAAATATCTTATAAAAAACCCTGGCGGATATAACTGTCATTACATAAGAAAATTTTGATTCATTTTATAAATAATCACTGTTAAAAATTAGTAAAATATAGTTTTAAAGAATATTATGAGCTTATTAAATAAAAAAGGATACAGAATAGTTTTTTTAGCTACTTTTATATTTGGGATATATATTGAAACAATAATATTTTTTTATTTTCAGACGAGGGAAATAAATGAGCTTCTCATCAATGATTTCAAGGTAGTTGTTGCCTTGAAAAAAAATATTGATAAAACTAAAATAATTGATAGCCTATCAGTTATAAAAGGTGTGGGTAAAGTAGATTACTTTACAAGCGATGATATGCTAAAAAAACTGGATTCTGAGGACAAAGAGCTATCCCTTTCCATAAGATCAATGCCGGTAAATCCAGTGCCTGATATAGTTGAGATATCTCCTACACAAACTGTACTTGGAAACATAGATGGTATGGTGGAAGAGATATCAAAGCTTGATGGAATTATGGATATAAGATACAAGCCTGATGAACTCGTGGCTATAATGCATACACTCTTTTACTCAAAGTTTTTATTTCTTATAATAGGGCTGTCTCTCCTAACCATGGTAGTGATATTCTTTTCAGGTATTTATCATGTGGGCGTTAATAATTTTTTCTCATCGCTTAAAGAATCTTTAAAATGGTTTATAAACGGAATACTTGGCGTCCTTACTGCAATGCTGTGTGTTTATCTGATAATTTATCCTATTAAATATATAAGTGCTGTGTGGTACTGGCCTTCTGTTGTATGGCATCTTTTTGCTTTGATATCTGGCGGAGTTATGGGATGGGTTTTATATCAATGGAAAAAAAATTGATTTTTTTAATGACTGTCTTTCTTCTACAGACTGTTTCGCTTTATCCTCAGAAGATGTATAATGAGAATAAAACCAAGCTTGATAACATAAAAGCTCAGATAGAAAAGAAGAATAAAGAGCTTGAAAACTATGTTGAGAAGTATGAGAAGATATTGATAGATATAAATAAAATAAAGACCAGTAATAAAAATATTGATGAAAAGAAAAAGGTTTTAAACAATACCCTTATCAAGCTTCAGGAACAGATAAAGGAAACCAAGTTGAAATATGATCTTTTAAAACAGGATTATAATGAACTGTTAAAGGAAATAAACAGTGATATGACATCACTTTATCTTTCAAGATTTCAGAACTCTTATTTCTATGATACAAATCAGATTGTTATGGATATTATTAAGAGAAATATTATAATTGAAAAATCAAACTTTGCCAAAGCAATTGATTACAAAACAAAGATTTTTTCAAACAGCTTGACGGAGCTATCAGAAAATAAAAATAAGTATTCTAAAGCTATAAGCCGGGCAGAAAATGAATTGAAAAAAAATCAGAAACAGCTGAAGCTCAGTCAGAAGGAACTTCTATCAACAAACAAGCGTTTGACAAAACTAAGGGCAGAGATAGATGAGCTGAACAAGAGTGCAAATGAACTCAACAATCTCATGAAAAAGATAGAGAAAAGCTCACCATATAAAAAAAATATGTCTGAGAAAATTCCTATACCTAAAAACTCACTCCCATGGCCTGTTAAGGGAGAGATCGTAAAAAAATTTGGAAGAGAGTATGTTGAAGACTTAAAAACATGGCTTATAAATGATGGGATAAGAATAAAGTCATCTGTTGTATCGGATGTAAGGCCTGTTATGAATGGTAAGGTTGTTTACAGTGGAAAGTTTCGAGGTTTTGGCAATGTTGTTATCGTTGACCATGGGAACAACATCTATTCAACATATGGATTTATGGATAGTATATATGTTTCAAACGGTGTTGCTGTTAATGAGACTACGGTCATAGGCAGGACAGGCAGTGATCTTAGAAATATAGATGGAAAGATTGATAATGTTCTTTATTTTGAGATAAGAAATGGCGAGGATGCATTGAATCCAGTTGATTATTTAAAATGAATTTTTATTGTAAATTTTAAAAAAGTTGTTAACAGGAGTGTATATGAAAATAAAAAAGGTATTTTTTGTTTCTCTGATAGTTGCCGGCATAGGTTTTTCAATACCATATGTTGATTATGCTGTGGATTCTACATATCAAAAGATAAAGGTATTTATTGAAGCGTTTGAAATTGTAAAGGATAATTATGTTGATGCTGATAAAGCAAATGATACAGATCTGATATACTCAGGGATAGCCGGTATGGTGGGCAATCTTGACCCGTATTCTCAGTTTCTTACGCCTAAGGCTTATGATATGCTTATGAGTGAGACTGAGGGAGAGTTTGGCGGTGTCGGAATCCAGTTTGAGATGAAGGATGGATTTCCAATTGTGATAACCCCTATTCCAAACACACCTGCTTTTAAGGCAAAGATTTATCCGGGTGATAGAATAATAAAAATAGAGGGGAAGACTACAGAAAATATGCTTCGTGACGAGATAATGGATAGCCTGAGAGGAAAGCCCGGAACAAAGGTTAAAATTACGATAGCAAGGGAACCTGAGAAAAAGGGTGATGACTGGAATACTTTTGATGTAGAGTTAACAAGGGCTATCATTAAAGTAGAGTCGGTAAAGTATAAGATGATGGATGATAATATTGGTCTCATAAGGGTTATTGATTTCAATGCCCATGTGGCTGATGATTTTTCGAAAGCATTGAAGGAGTTGAGCTCAAAGGATATGAAAAAGCTTGTGATAGACTTAAGATATAATCCTGGTGGACTTCTTGTTGCAAGCATTGATATGGCAAAGATGTTTCTTGATAACAATAAGATGATAGTCTATACTAAGGGAAGAACCTCAAAGGATTATAATGAGTACAGGGCTGATGCAAAAGCACCTTATCCGTCAATACCTGTTGCTATTGTTGTAAACAAATATTCAGCATCAGCAAGTGAGATCTTTTCAGGTGCTTTAAAGGATAATAAGAGGGCAACAATAGTTGGAGAAAATACCTATGGCAAGGCAAGCGTCCAGACTGTTATTCCATTGAGCGATAAGTCTGCTGTGAGGCTTACCATAGCAAAGTATTATACCCCGTCCGGTACTATAATACAGAGGGACCCTGAGACAGGTAAGGGTGGAATAACCCCTGATGTTGAGGTTAGTATATCAAAGGATGAGGAGCTAAATATTTATAACAGTATGCAGGAGATATATTATCCTGATGACAAATCAAAAAAAGAAGATAAAAAGATAGAGGATAAGGTTTTAAATAAGGCTATAGAAATACTTAAAAATGTAAATTGATATATGAACTTTGTTGCAATTGAGACGAGCTGTGATGAAACTTCCATAGCTCTCTTCTCTGATAATCATTTGAAGTATCATACTGTATATTCTCAGATACCATTTCATACGAGATATGGTGGGGTAGTGCCAGAGATAGCCAGCAGGAAGCACAGTGAGGAGATATCTAAAATTATCAGTGATGCTAAGGTAAAAGACATATCTGCTGTTGGTTTTACAAGGGGGCCAGGGTTGAAGGGTTCTCTGCTCATAGGAAAGATAGCTGCTCATACCATATCAAATTATTTTAACGCTAAGCTTATAGGTATAAATCATCTTGAAGGTCATCTTCTTTCCACCGAAATAGATAACGATAAAATTGTAAAAAAGCTTAGATTTCCACTCATAAGCCTTATAGCATCAGGTGGTCACAGCGAGCTCTGGTATGTTAGTGGATATGGAAGATACAAGCTTATTGGTGAAACTCGTGATGATGCTTGCGGTGAGGCTTTCGATAAGGTTGCAAAGGTGATGAAATTAGGATATCCTGGTGGCCCTATAATAGATAAACTTTCACGTCAGTCTGTTAAAACGGAGTTAAAGTTCACTGTGCCTGATGTGATGGATTCATATGATTATTCTTTTAGCGGTATAAAAACTCAGGTTGCATATTATGTGAGAAATTTAAAAAAGATCAACAAGAAGAAAAAGATTGAGATTGCCTCTGCTTTTGAAGAAGCAATATGTTTGAGCCTTATAAAAAAACTGGAGCTTGCTGCTATAAAATATAAGGTCAATGATGTTGTTGTTTGCGGTGGGGTTTCTGCCAATAGCAGATTGAGAGAATTATTGCTTGATAAATTTAATAAAATAGGTATAAGGGTCTCGTTACCTGATAAGAGGTATACTTCTGATAATGCTGCTATGATTGGGGCGTGTATGCTAAGAAGGTTTGAGTTGGGAAAATTTAAAAACAGTGTGAAACTTGATCCTGATCTTAAGATTGGCAGCTGGATTTGATATGAAAATCTGGATATTAAATGATTATAACTATAAAAAATATTTGTTTTTTAAGGATATTGCTGAAAAGTTTTCAAGGGAAAGCGGAATAGTGGTTGAAATAGAGATAAAGAACAGAGAAAATCTCTGGAGCAGTTTTTTTGATTTTTTCGAAAAACCTGACCAAAGGCTTGCCGATATTATTGAAATACCACACCAGTGGACATCACTTGTTACCAAGCTCGGATTATCATTGCCTATGGATGTTGTTGTCGATGATATTACTAATAAAATCTACCCATTTTTAAAAAAGACAATGAGCTATGAAAACTCAAATAAGTATTTTTCTATTCCATTATATTTTGAAATCATATCACTCTTTTACAAGCGGGATATGATTTTAAAGATTGTAGATCAAAAGGATATGGAGCATCTAAAATGGAATGATTTTTTATGTATATGTGATAAGCTTAGAAAGAGATACAAGAACAGAGATTACTATCCTCTCGATAATACAAATATAGCAGGTTATATAAATTCAGATGAAGTGCTTATATCTGTTATGAACAGAACCAATGGATATTTTTCTGATGACTATGCTGGAGTTAATCTTCACAAGGATGAGGTCTTCTCCTCAATAGCAGATTTTATGGAATTAGCAAACAAAAAATATCTTCCACTCTTTGAGGAGAACTTTTTTGATATCAATTTTATAAAAAGAAATCTGAGCTCTATGGCGTTCAGCTTCAGAAGGGATTTAATGGATATAAATGATATGGAGGTAACAAGATTTCCTGATATAATGAGGCAGAATGAACTTGGAAGAAGCTTTAATCTTATGTGTTTTTCTGGGGCAAAGGATATGGATGATATAAAAAAATTTATGAGCTGGTTCTACACACCAGAAAATCTTTCTGAACTTGCCAAAGCTATTAATGTTTTTTCACCATTTGTTTCTGATTCTGAAAAATATCTTTCTAAAAAAGAGTACAGCTTTTATTCCGAGTTGTTTTATAAGCTTTCTATGATACCAAATGCTGTTGTATACCCAAGTTTTGAAATTATGCTTAATGATGTCCTTATGGATACAGCAAATCAAATAGTTAATAACAGCTATGATCCTGATGTCTTAAAGGACAGGCTTATTGAGGTCAAAGGCTTTACGGAGTATTTAATATATTCATACTGATATGTCAAACTTAAACGAAATAAATTTTATTAAAGCTTTGCTTGATGATATAGTGGATAAAACATCCGTTAAGAACATCACAGTCTTTGAACACATAAATGATCTGAATATTTTAAAGGCAATCTTCAGGTACAGATTCGGTATTGTATCAGAGCATACTGAGTACGTTTCATTGAAGAATCAGAAAGAGCTATATAGTTCAATTGTTTCTGAGGTAGTCATAAATATAAAAAAGGGTAAGTGTGTTTTCAGCTACATCCCTTACATATATAAGAGTGTTATAGAGAATAATGCTGAGAAACAATTCATATTCAGGATAGAAAGGTTTGATGGCAAAAAGTATTCTATGAGGGATATAACAAGGGTTAAAAAAATTATAGATCTGAGGATGTCTGATTATTACAAATTAGATTTTGAAAATTTAAAGGATACTTATTCAAGAAATTTAAACATATCAGCTTCACTTGGAAAAATATTTGCTAAGAGTATAAGGGAGAAAGAAGGATTCAAGTTTATGATGAGGGGGCTTGAAAATTTTTTTAGTTTTGACAGAATAAGGCTTTATAAGATAGATGAGTCAAGAAACAGCCTCTGCGGGGTTTACAGTATAGACAGGACAAATAGAATAAATGATATATCACACGATGTAATAATTATGAAAAGTGGGGTCTCAACACTGGTTGATATAATGCTTGGTGAGGATGATATTGTCGTAAAGAATTACATGGTATATGTCCCATTGAAGATTGATTACAGAAAGGTTGGAATTGTGGTGGTGGACAATCTGTTAAGCAGAATTAAAATAAAAACACATTATATAGACCTTTTAAAGTCATTCTCATCACTTGTAGCTCTTGCTATGGAAAACATAATACTCTTTGAAAAAATCCAAGAGATGTCAATGTATGATGAGTTGACCAAGCTACCATTAAGAAGATACTTTAACCAAAGATTTCAGGAGGAGTTTTACAGGGCAAGCAGATTTAACCAAAACCTTTCCATTATATGGATAGATGTGGATTATTTTAAAGAGATAAACGACAGCTTTGGTCATCAGGTCGGTGATGTGGTTTTGAGAGAGATATCTCAGACAATAATGAAAACCCTTAGAAAGATAGATTTTCCATGCAGATACGGGGGAGATGAGATAATTATACTCCTGCCTCAGAGCTCTAATGATGACGCCTATGGCCTTGCAAAAAGACTTTCTGAGGAGATAAAGAAGATAAAAATAGACCTGAGTGGTTTTGATTTCACAAAGGACAAGAACGTTGAGCTTACCACAAGTATGGGGATAGCCTCGTATCCTACGGATGCAAAGAATATGGATGATCTACTGCTAAAGGCAGATGAGGCACTTTACTCTGTAAAATCAGCTGGCAGGAACGGGATAAAAAGATACTCAGATTTAGCTAAGGAAAAAGGCAATATAAATCAGGGGAAGATCTAATCGGTATTTTCTAATCAAATATCTTTATTATTTTTGATGTTGCTGTGTGGCCTTTTATTATATGAAATTTTTGCACAGGAATGTTTAGATGTTTGGAAAGAATATTTAAAACACTTTTGTTAGCATTTCCATTCTCCCGCTCGGCTTTAGTTTCTATTATATATTCATCATCCTTTATTTTCCTTATCTCATTTTTTTTAGAACCTGCTTTTACCTTTATCTTTATGAACCTATCCATCAGAGAATGAGATCCTTTGCTGTCATATCTGATGGCTGGTTCAGTTCAAGGCAGTGAAGAACAGTTGGTGCTATATCAGCCAGTATTCCTCTTTCTCTTAATCTGATGTTTTTAACATCATTCCCAACAACTATAAACTCAACAGGATTTGTGGTATGAGATGTTTTTGGCATATTTATTTCATAGTTCCACATCTCCTCGCTATTGCCGTGATCAGCAGTTATCATAATTATGTAATCTTTTTTCAGTGCAGAGTTTACTAACCTTCCTACGCATTCATCGACAATCTCAACTGCTTTCTTTACAGAATCAAAGTTTCCTGTGTGTCCAACCATGTCCCCATTTGCAAAGTTAACAAGTATGAACTGATACCTATCGGAGATTATCTCCTTTTCACATCTTTCTGTAACAATGTATGCTTCCATCTCAGGATGCTCTGCAAAGCTTGATGGATCAAATCTTCCCTTTATCTCAATCCTTTCCTCATTTTTATAAGGTTCAATCCTTTTACCATTAAAAAAGGATGTCACATGCTTGAATTTCTGTGTTTCTGCAATCCTTAGCTGTGAGTATCCGTTATCTGAAATAACCTCACCTAAAAGATTGTTCATATTTCCGCTCTCACTCATTGGTGGAAGTGCTGAAAACTTGAAGCTGTCGTAGTACTGTGTTAACCCACAGTATGCTATATTGAATTTTTTCCATCTTTTTCCCGGATAGTTATCCTCAACAAATGCCTTTGTAAGTTGTATTGCTCTATCCTGTCTAAAGTTAAAATGGATAACACTATCACCATCCTTTAAACCAGTGTAATCACCTATTATTGAGGGTTTTATATACTCATCTACCATTTCCTTACCATTAGGTTGTTTTTGATTTTTATATGCATAATCTATTGCAGCCTCAGCTGTTTCATATCTTTCACCACAGGCTCTCGTTATTGCGTCATAAGCCATATCAGTTAAATCCCAGTCCTCGCCCCTGTCCATAGCATAGTATCTTCCCATAACAGTCGCAACACTTACCTGAGGTTTATCCTTTATAAAATTGTTGAGCATTTTGATGTATTCCATAGCACTTCTTGGTGGTGTATCCCTGCCATCTGCAAAAAAGTGAATATAGATCCTGCCTATTCCTATAGATATTGCCTTTTCTATGATTGCATACATATGATCCTCGTGTGCATGAACACCCTCATCCTGAACAAGTCCCATAAGATGAAGTGCGGTTTTGTTATCCCTTGCATTTAAAAGTGCTCTTTTTAAATTCTCTGTTTCAAAAAAGCTTCCATCCTCTATCATATCCCTTATTCTTTTGAGTTCTTGGATAACAATTCTACCCGCGCCCATATTAAGATGTCCAACCTCGCTTGAACCCTGATATCCCCGAGGAAGTCCAACAGCTTCTCCTGATGCATCAAGAACTGTGTTTGGATAATTATTGAGATAAAAATTGATATTAGGAGTTTTTGCTGCAGCAACAGCATTGTATTTATCGTCCTTTTTTCCTATACCCCATCCATCCCTTACTATAAGCAGTACTTTTTTCATTATATCCTCCTGTGTTATAAACACGCCTATACAACGGCAGTGTCTTATAATTATATTTTAGCAATTTGAAAAAATAACTTAAACAATTTAATTAAAATATGTAAAATATCTAATATGAAGAAGATTACAGGAATAAAGATTATTGCTGGTTTCTTTTTGTTGCTTGCAGCAACTGTAATAATATTGATAACAACAGAGGAACCAAAAGAAGTTCTATATGATACAGAAAAAACACCATCATACAGACAGAAGGGAAATAGCGAAGCGAAAATTGTAATAATAGAATATACTGATTTCGCATGCCCGGCTTGTGCTGCTGCCAATACCTATGTCAGCAATCTTATAAAATACTTTGGTGATGATTTCAATGTGAATTTTAAGCATTATCCTCTGACATCAATTCATCCCTATTCATTCAACGCTGCTGTCTGGAGTGAGTGTGTGGGTAAGGAGTATAATAAGTTTTGGGAATTTTCAGATATGCTTTTTAATAGAAGGCTTGAATGGTGGGATAAAAAAGATTATTCAAAGCTTTTTAAAGCTTATGCCGCTGAACTCGGTATTGATGATAAGAGAATAGCAAAATGTCTCGGAAGTTCTGATGCAATAGATCTGGTAAAAAAGGATATGGAAAGTGGTGATAAATTCAAGGTGGATTCAACTCCAACATTTTTTGTAAATGGAAGGAAGGCAGTTGGTGTGATGGAGTTGATAGAGGAGATCAAGAAGGAGAAACAAAGTGGACTTTAAAAACAGAAGAGAATTAGTTTCGGCTATTATGAGAGTTGTGGTCGGTTGTATCCTAATATATTCTGGCTTTATTAAAATTTCAGAGCCTCTAGAAAATTTCTATAATGCCATACTCGGCTATGAGATTGTAAGCGGAGATATTGCATTAATATCAGCACAAGTCATTCCATGGATTGAGGTTTATTTAGGAGTTCTGCTTGTGTTTGGTCTGTTTAACAAGTTGATCTCAATCCTTTCAATCCTCCTTTTTTTAGGTTTTGAGTTGCTGCTCGCTCAGGCCATGATAAGAGGGCTTGAGGTGGAGAACTGTGGATGTTTTGGTGCAACACGCTCCAATCCAATAGGGGTGGAGTTTGCTTTAAACCTTGTATGGCTTTCATTCCTTTTCCTGGGCTATAAATTTTCATACAGATTTTCGCTTGATAGATTGATAGAAAGCAAATTTTCAAAATGAAGTTTATAAGTAAAAATATTTTATTTGTTTTATCTTTGACAGCGATTGCTTTGCTATCGTCTTTTACTCTTAAGGGATATATTAAGGAAGAGAACAAGGATACCATATGGCTTTATGTAACATATCCCGATAAAAAAATTGATTATTATCTTGAGGTGAGCATAGATGGCAGTGTGCTTATGAGAGAGAAGAATGCCAAAAGTGTTGTTGTAAGGGAGGGAACAATAAAGAAGATGTATGCCAAGGATTTTTTCAGAGAAACAAAAAATTCTGATATCATGGCATATTCCAAAAACATAGATATCTCAAAGATGCTTTTCTTTAAGGGAGAGTTGGTAAAGATTTCAGCAAATATAAAGGGTGAGATCATAAGAGTTGTATCTCCTTTGAATATGTTTTCAAACACATTTATATATGCTTTTAGGCAGGTTTATGATGAGGCCATAAAGCTTCCCGAAACAAAAAAATATGTCTCCTTTATATATGCTGCACCTATGAACACCGATCTCTATAATGATTTTTTTAAAAAAGTTCCAGCGAATTATGAGATTCCTGTTGTTGAGACAAAGGAGCTCAAATTAAACAAATACATATTCAGGGCTGTTAATTATCCATGGCGACTTATCCCAATACCATCCGATGATGAGGAGAATACCATATCAGATTTTATGTCGTCTTATAACCTTTATGGTTTGAAGTCATCTTTTTATCTCGGAACAACGAGAGGAAAGTTTCAGCTTTCTATAGTAGAAAATTAGAATTTTAAGAGTTTGCAAAATAATTATATACATTCATAATAACTATTGCCCACAATTTTATACACTACCATTCAAAACATGAAGTACCCTACGCGGTTACTTTTGGTTCTTCTTCCTAAACAACCAAATAACCAAACAACTAATTTGTTCTTCCCAAATAACTAAATAACCAGATAACTAAATAACTTTTTTGATGGTATTAAAATTTTATTTGATTAATATTGAAATTAAAAATATAATTTAATTATGGCGGGATTATTTAAAATTATTATGTGTTTAATGCTTTCTTATCTGTTTTGTAATGAGAACATCTCATATAATAATACCGAGCAGATAAAAAAAAAGACGCTTGATACCACAACTGATGCCTTTAAAAAACTTAATTCTGATACTCATATATTTTCAAAAGAATTTTTTAAGGATGATCCATTCAAAGAGATAGAGAATGCAGAGCTTGATATAACAAAATATCTTTATGATAAGACAAAATCTGTGAAAAAGAATGATGATGAGAGCAGTTATATCACAGAGGATTTAAAGATAACAGAAAGTTACGATGATAGTAATATAATAAAAGAGGTAGAAATCCCCGGCATAAATAAAAAATCTTTATCCGTTGATATAAGGGATGGCAGCATAATTATAAAGTATAATAAAAACAAAAACATATCTTTGAAGAATGATCTCAATGGTCCTGTAACAGAAAAAAAGTTTTTTAAAAAAATAAATCTTCCTTCCAATGCAAATACATCGGAATTTAGATACAGAGTAAATAATAACAAGGTAATAATTATGTTAAGAAAAAATAATAGTTTGAAGTAAATTGTCGTATAATTGTTCTATAAGCTTTGTTTGTATTATTGCATGTTTTAAAGCTGCGGAATTTTAGAGACATTCAGACTTTCTGGCTATGAAGCAAAAACAATTTTGGGCTTGACAACCACTCTATTTTCTGCTATAACATAGATAACTTCTACCTGAACAGTTGTGTTTCAGGTGAAGGGGTAAGTTTTTTAGGTGGAAAATATGAAGATTTTAAATGCTCATGATAAAAAGAAAAAGACTCAGTATATCATAGCTTCTATTATTGCCATATTGATTCTCTGCCTGTGGGTAACGCTTCCTGTGCTTGATTCAGGCATGGGTAAGGGTGGGTCTTCATCGTATGGTATGCAAAAAAAATCTGCTGATCTTGCTCTTCTTGACTCAGCAGGTGTGGATGCTCCTGGACAACCATTGAATGGTTCTATGATTGATAATCCTGCAACTTCGCTCGACCTCACGGCTTCCTCGTTGTTCAAGATGCCAGGTCAGGATGGAGAGGCTGCGAGTGATATCGCTTCTTCTGAAAGCTCATCTGTTGATTCGGATTCAGAAAAGATAGATTCAGACGTATCTGCACCAAACGTCCCTGTTCCATCAGCAGATAAGGGTTTTACCAAAGGAAAGCTTTCAAGACTACCTTCTTTAAGCTCAGGTGGTGGCAGCTCTCTTACTGTTGGAGGGAATCACAGCAAATTTTTTGGTCAGGAGAATGTTAAGGCGGATCTTGTTCCGCTGAATACTAACTCAAATGATATAAAATCAACAAAAAACAATGTGGCTTTATCAGCTTTAAAGCATGCTGAACAGGGAAGTTTTATGGCAGCCAATGCTAAGAATGCTGATGCTGCTAAATCATCAGCTACAAGCGCTTTTGAGAAAACCAAAAAAACTGATGAGTCTTTTTTGAACTCAAAGGAAGAGAAGGAATATTCAAAGAGTGGAGTGGAGTTTTCTAATGCTGTCAGTGATCTTAAAAAAAGTGATCCGAGTCTGAGCAAAAAAAAGATAGCGCTTCCGCAACCAGTAAAGGATGAGGATGAGAGCAAACAGATGGAAGAGCAGATAAAACAAATGCTTTTACAGATGATTATACAAGCTACTGTTGGTCAGGTGTTTGGGGCTATAGGTCAGATGATGTCTATGCAGATGTGTCCTCAGTGTTATAAACCTCAAACCACCACTAAATAAAAGGGAGGGTTTATGAACAGTTATGATCAGAATAAAAAAGATAAGAAGAAGGGCTTCCTGCCATTCTTTTCAAGGCTTTTTGATACCTCTTCTAAGGCCGCAACCGGTTTGGCCGGTGGGGCTGGAAGAGCGGCTCTTGGTGGTGCAGCAAAGGGTGGTTTTTTTGCATCACTTTTTGCTACAAAGGCAGGTGTTGTAGGGCTTGTTCTTGGAGCTGCTACAATTGCTGCTGGTATAGGGTTGGTATATAACTATATGGAGCCATCGTCATCAGGAAAGGTTTACACACCTAACCTTTTTTCAAATGCTTATTATGATGAAGCCCAGAGGCAGGCCAATGCTGAAAGAGCAAGATATTCGAGCGAAGTTCCTGCTCAATCCTCCCTTGATGCTTTTAAAAAGGTGGCCAAAGAAGAGTTGAAGAGTGAGGAACCTATTGATGAAAATGCAACTGATGAAGCATCAAATGGCAGCGAGGATATTAATGGAGCCAATGCCTCATCTGAAAATGCTGATGTAAATGCATCTGGCGGTGGTTACGGTCAGGTGAATCCGGGCATTGGTGGCGATAGAAAGCTGCAGTCAAATTTAGGTTTTGATGCAAAGGGAGCAGCCGGTGGTGGTTCATCGCAGAATAGGTTGCAGACATCAGGTGGTATGTGGGGTGGGATAGGAAAACAGTTTGCTCCTATAAGCAGAAATGCATCCACTGCAAATGCAGCAAAGGCTTCACAGATGAACAAGGCTCTCGCATCAAGGGTTGTGGCTTCTCCAAAATATGCGGTTCCTAATGTTAATAAAAAGGGTGCGTTCGGTCAGGCAAAGTTTGCAGCCAAGACTGGGAAAAGTGCTGCTTATGATGCATCCGATGCTGGTGCAAGAACGACTGCTGAACAGGCATTCTCTGGGGAGACTGCAGGTTCTGGTGATGTAGCCACCCCTATAGGTGGAACAGGATTGGGTGGAAGTGGGTTATCTCAGGGTGATAAGCTTAAAGCAAATGATCCAACACTTAATACTGATGAATACACACCTCCAACTCCTGAAAAAACTGATGATTCTCCATGGAAAAAATTAACTGATTATGCTTTGTATGCAATGCTTGCTGCTGCAGGTTTTATTGCAATATCATCGTTGCTTGCTAACAAGGCTAAGGCATTGCTTGCAAATCCAGTAACAGCAGCAGGGGCAGTAGGGCTTTTTAATGCCGCAAAGGTTTTTGCTTATTTGGCTATGGCAGCAGCGGCTGCTGTGATAGGGATAGCTGTTATGTTAGCTTCTAAGTATGGCCAGAAAATGATGGGTATTATGTATGGTATGGTTGGTGCTGCCCTTATATATCAAGCTTATAAAGCACTTTCAGGTATAAATGAAGGGCTTGATAAGGCTCAATCAGCTGCTAAATTTCAGCAAAATGCTTTGCAGGGTATGAGTGAAGGTCAGCAGGCTCAGTTTAAGAGTCTGACACCTGAACAGCAGTGGGGTGAGGTAACTAAATATACCAATGCTCCTGATGCCTATACATTTAACCCACCTACTGCTGGGTAGTAATGTTTTTGTTGTATGAAATGGAGGGTTTATGAACGAATTTGAAGACCTTAAGAGAAAGAAGGAAAAAAAGGATAAAAAGAAGGGTTTTATAACTTGGTTTAAGGAAAAACTAGGATTCAGCCCTCGTGGAATGGGAAATGTTTCCGAGGGTGCAAGAGGAATTAATCTTGCTGGATTGAAGGGTTCGGCTGCAAATATCGGTGCAGGAAGGTTTGGCAGTGCTGGCCTTTTTTCAAAGCTGTTTGGAGCCGGCGGAATATTCTCATTCATTGGTGGAAAGGCTGGCCTTATTACACTTGGTCTTATTGCCCTTGCGGTTGGAACCACCCTCTATATGAGAAACTCTGGCAGCATGGGTGATGCAAATATAGATGGCAGCATGGGTTCAAACTCAAACATTGCTTCATATGTGCCAAAGATAATGAGAGAGCGTCAGAGTGCTTCTTCCCTTGATCTCTTTAAAGCAGCGGTGAATGAAGGTGGGCTTAAGGATGAGGATTCAGTTTCAAGCGATGAGGAGATTGGTGAGGGTGCTGACGATAAAAGCTCGAAGGATGTAAATAGTGGCAATGATACGAGCAATGCTTTAAAGGGTGCTCTCGGGTTTGAGAATAAGTCAAGGTTGCAGACCAATATGAATTTTGGCCTTACAAGCGAGATAGCTGGTGGTGATAACAAGTTCAGTGCTCTCGGTGGTTTTGGTAATCAGATGGGCAAGTTTGGTACCCCTGCAAAGGCTAATTTTTCTAATGGAGATTTGCTTAAATCAGCTAATAGTAAAGGTGCAAATGCTGGAAAGCTTAGCTCTATGAAAGCTCAGAAGAGGCCTGTTATTTCCCAGGGGCCTAAGTTTAACTCTACCGCTGGTGGCAAAAGGGCATTCTCTCAGGCGAAGGCTGTTAAAAGTGGTTTGACCCAACCTAATTATGGCTCGGCTGACTCTGCAAGATCAAATATGGATAAGGCATGGGAAGGAACTACATCAGGTGGCGGAGATATTGGATTGCCTCAAGGAGGCTCTGGTATATCATCAGGTGGCGGCAATGGAATAGTTCAGACACCTTCAACCCTTGATAACATAGGCGATGTAACACCGGCAACGCTTACTGATGAAAACATTCCTACCAATATAAGCTCCTCATTCAATACACCATGGGCAGGAATGCTTCAACAGGCGATGATGTTTCTTATGATATCAGCCCTTCTTGCCGGAATAGCATCTATGGTTTCTAAGATTCCTGTAGTAGGTAAGATACTTGCTACTATACTTGCTGTTGTGGCTATAGGGCTTGCCGTTATGGCTATAATGATTGGTATGAAGATTATGAACCAGTTTGGTCAGAATAAATTGGGAATGATCTATGTCATAGGTGGTGGCCTTGCAATAGCTGGAGCAATTGCGGCTATAGGTGGGGTATGGTTTGGCTGGAGTATGCTTTTTTCACAGATACTTGCAGGTGCGGCTGGAATTATGGCATTGTTTGCCTCTATGGCTGCAGGCCCTGCTGCAACAGATTATGCAAAAAAACAGATGGAACAGCAAACTCAGCAGACAGAGAGTTCTAACTCCTCCTCAGATAAAACGGCCACAGTAGCTGATACTGTGACGAATTAGGCTAAGGGAGGGAGGCTTTATGGCTAATAAGTTTATAGAGAAGCATAAAAAGAAGTCATTATGGGCATTGTTGCTTCTTCTTTTTCGTGGAAGGAATAAGTATATTGCTCTGCTTGTGGTTGTTATGCTTTTATCCATACCTTTTGTAGCCACATCTGATATGATGGAGAGGTTTCTTAATCTTTCATCTGTGAGGTCAATGTTGAGTTCATTAGGGCTTGAAAGAGTAGTTGCATCACTAACACATAATAATAAGTATTCGGGTGATTTTCTGAAATCAACATTCTCTGATCTCAAAGCTGAGTATGAGGCAAACAATCTATGGAATAAGGTGACAGGTGGTATGGATTCAAGGGGTGGAGAGGATGGAACAATAGCGTTTGTCCGCTTTGGTGAAGATTTTCTTAACTACGGTAAGAATAAAAAATCAAAAAATGGGAAAAATAGTGAGATATCAGATTATATATCAAAGGATGATAGTGAAAACGGTATGGGTGCTGATGGTGTGGACTTAAATAATCCGGGTCCAGATTCATATGGAAATGGTATGGGTGTGGATGGAAATGGTGGTATGGGCTCAGCCAATGGAAGATTGAAATCTTCATTGTTTGCTAATGGGATTGGGAGTGGGATGTTTGGAAGTAATATGATGAATGGGGGAAGTCATAATGCTGGTGGTTCTGGTGGCTATGGACCTTATATCAATAGAAAGGATTTCAATGGTAAGGGAGGCAGTGGATATGGTGGGAAGAATATTGCATCATCAGCTCTTGACGATATAAAAAAGACCGTTCCTGATGCTAAGGATCCGAAGGGAGGCAGCAAGGTTAAGAAGATGGGCAAGCTTACTGCGTTTGGATGGAAGAATGTTGGTTATACAAAAAAGGGTGCAAACATTGATGTTAGTGTAACAGGTAACAGAAGAGCACTCTTTCAGATGGGGGAGACTTTAGCAACTACTTCTATGGCCTACAAGCAGAATCCAGCATATGAGTATCAGGCTGCATATACCGGTGCAACATATGATGGCAATACAATGAATGGAGATATCGTTGTAACTGATCCTGAAATCAACACCACTGTTCCTGATACTGCTTATGTATCAGATGTCGTTGATTCTGCCCAGCACTGGGAGGAGATAGCAAAAGAATGTAGCGATGCTCAGGCTACAAATGGAACAAGGATATCAGAGTTACAGAAGGAGATGGATGATATATCCAAAACTATGGGAAAACCTCCAAAGTGCTGTAAGAATGTTGGACCTTGGAACTCAAAGGTAAGTCGGTTAGTGAGTTTATGTAATGAGTTGAACAGTAATTCAGTAGCATTATCTCAGAAGTGTGGTGGAAGCACTCCTCAAACCATAAACTGTCAGCAGAGCTATGGGAAACTTCATATAAAGCCATGCAGTAAATGGAAGTGTTGGCTTGGCATAATACTTGCTATTGTTGGCTTGCTCGTTGGTTTCCTTATGGGTGGTTTCTTGGGTGCCATAATCGGGGCCGTGGTTGGCTTTGCTGTTGGTAGTATCGGTTCCATGTATCTACAGATGATGGCTATGGCCTCTGCATTTGCTGGTGCTGGAGCTTACTTTGCTGATAAAGGATCAGAAAAGGCTATAAATGTTACTGAAGAAGTTAATAAAGATGTGGCGGATGAGAATAAGTAATGGTGTATAGTTAAAGTTTAATAAAAGCCCAGGTATTATAAAGCGTCTATCGTTTGTACCTGGGCTTTTATAATGTTCTCTTAAAAAAAGTTATTTAGTTATCTCGTTGTCTGGTTATTTGGGAAGAAGGGGCAGGCACTGACCACTGGTTACTGTTTTGATGAGGATTTGTCGTTTTCTTCTTAACCTCAATCTTAATCTTAGCCTTAACCTGTAGTTACGATATGAGCTTTAAGTGTCTTAAAGAACAATTTTCATTGTTCTAAACTTCAACGGTTAGAGTTTTTCAGTGCCACCCATATAGGTCTAATAGTCCCATAGATTAAAGGGAATAAAGACTCTTTTAAGTTTTTAAAATTTATGCTAAATTATAGAAGGAAATAATTATTGATTTTAAGTTTTTATTGTTAATGTTTATGTATAAATTAGCTGTTTAAGAAGAATGGAGGATGTATGAGCTTTAGAATAAATCATAAGAAGGATCAGAATGATAATAAATCTAATATGGATTTAAATATTCCTTCTTCTAAGGAAGAAAAGAAAACGAAGAAGGGATTTGGTATTACAAAAATAAATGGTTCTACTTCTTTTATTAACAGACTCAGAACAATATCAAAAAGGGATTTATCTTTTTTGATAGTTGGTATTGCTGTACTCGTTTGTGCTCCTATGGCTGAGTATTTTTTTTCAAAGCCTGATACATCAACAGCTTTGACACCAGGCTTTGGTGAAAGAAGAGATTCTGATAGCAACTTTTCTTATGATCCCGGTATAAACGGTATGAGTGCTGGCTCTCCTGATGGTATGGAAGAGGTTATAGCTCCTCTTACAGCGAGGGATCCTGCCTCCCTTATACTTAGTGGTCAAAAACAGGAGCCTGTTTTATCGGCACCCCCTCCACCATCTGATACAAAGAGAGATTCTATAGGTGATATAGCGAAAAAATCATATGTTGGGGCTGTCAAATCATCTCCTGCACCCTTCATCCCACCAAAGATGAGTGCAGCATTGAGAGGGCTATCATCGGTGGGTGATAGTGGTTCAAGGATAGTTGCTGATGCAAATGGTAATAAGATAATGGCTGAGGCAAAGAGTGCTCCTAATAAGGCTCAGAAAAAGTCAATGTTAGGGCCTCAGGCAATACCGGGTTATGGTGGAGTTGCGACTCAGAGTGATTCTGTAAATAAAGGTGCCTTTGAAAAATTGAGAACTCAGGCTGATGCTGCTGCGGGATACTTTTCTGGAGCCAATGCAAGGGAATCGCTTGAGGATGCTGCGGCTGCTATCAATGCTAAGGGCTCAGCTGATGGCGGGTTCGGTGCTTTAAACGATGGTGATAAAAACACAAATCCATCAAATTCAAGCTTGCAAGGCACATTCTCGTTCAGCGTTGGAGACCCTTGTAGCGGTTCAGTTGAAAATCAGATAGCCTGTGAAAATGCTAAAAAAGCGAATGAGTTTAAGAATTTTTTGAAGTATGATCTTCCAAAAAGCATATTGCAGTCTGCTGTCGATAATATACTTGTAAACGGCGTTCTTAAACCTGTCGGTGATAAGGTTGCAAAGGCTACAAATAGTATGCTCAATCCATCAGGGCCTCCGCCTCCAACAAGGTATTGCTGGAAGAATAAGTCTAAAAAGGTTGCAGTTGAGACAGCTGAGGATAAGGATGGTCATATTCAGCTAATTCCTCCTGTTTCTTTATCAGATTGTCCATGTGGGTTTTTAACCACTGAGCCTGATCCTGATTGCAGTGGTCCAACAACATCTACCGCAACTCCTAATGGGACAGATCCTGTTGTCGAACCGAGCACAGGACCAACTGGTGGTAATGGTGGCGGAGCCGGTGGCAATGGTGGAGGTAGTGGTGGTGGAACTGCTGGTGGTGATTCTGGTGGCGTAAATCCCGCAAAGAGTGATATTGAAAGTTATGATACATACTTAAAAGAAGCTATAGCTGCTGCAAAAACAGGTGAGCTTGCTACTGATGTCCCTACACTTAAACAGCAGTCAGATAAGGCCTCTAAAAATATTGAGTCTGCTTTGGGTGTTGCTCAGAACATTACAAAGGCCAATGTATCAAAGGTTGATGCAAATGGTTTCAAAAAAGCTATGGATTATAAAATGGCAATATCTGAGGTGAATTCTAAGGTAAAGACATTGAAGGATGACTATAATAGCTTTAACCAAGAGCTGAACAAGTTTGACGAGACACTCACAAAGGCTATAAATGACTATAAATCTGGAAAGATAAAACCAAAGCTTCAAAAGGGTGTTAGTGCAGAGACTCTTGGAGGTCAGGATATAATTTCAAAGCTTCAGGAAGCCAAGACTAAGCTATCAAAGATAAAGCAGGATGCTGCTGGTGTTAAGGATGAGTATCTGACAAAGTTTGAAAAGAGGCTTAATTCTCATGCTATGGCATCAAACTGGTACATCGCTCAGATTCAGAATATAAAAAAGATGAACAATGAGATATATTCTCTCACTGTGCCTGAGGCAAATGAAGTTCAGAGTATATCCTCTCAGCTTGCATCCATACCTCCGACAACTGCTGATCCAAATGATATAAATGGTTTAAAACAGTTGTTCTCAAGTCTTACAGGATTGACTCCTAAAAATATTAGCAACAATACAACACCGGCTTCTCCCTTGCCTGCTGCTTCTGATGTTCAGTTTGCTAATGCAAAAAAGGCTTCTGTCTTCAGGATGGCTCCTCAGGGGTCAGGTGGTAAGATTACAAAATTGATAAGTTGGAGAGGTGCTGATGAAAAGGCTGCTTGGGGTGGTGAGATAACAGACAAGTCAAAGCTTGAAGAGGATAAAAAGAACTTTGATTCTGTAAAGCCTTCGCTTACATTAACAAAGGGAGAGTATTCATCGTCATTTGCTGAACTTGCTGTAAAGGAGAGTTTTGTTGTAAGCATGTCAAGGCTTGATATGGTAAACAAGGATATTGAAGCGTCAAAAAAACTTGTTTCCAATATACTTGAGGGAGTTGATGGCTTTAACCTCCTTTTAGGTCGTGACAAAACTGATCTCGCAAAGTTACAGGAAGAGTTAAAGCCATTGCTTGATCAATTGAAACCTACTCCTGCTCCGAAACCTACTACTCCAAAGCCTACTAAACCGACTAACAATCAGACAACGACGGTGATAATAAATAATATAATAAGCAATACCAATAACAACAATAACAGCAACACGAATAATAATACAAACAACAGCAATTCCGGTATCCAAATAAAAAAGAAATGAGGTTGTTGTTGTGTTAGTTATATAATAAAATGCCCCGATTCTTAATCGGGGCATTTTTTAATTTCCGGTTTTAATATTTTTACCTACTAATACTGTGGGTGAATTTATTAGTATTGCATTAAAGTATTTGGCAAGTATTGATTCTGGATGTGGTATTATTGATACAACCCCCAATGACCAACTTACATATCTTATCTCTGATGATTCTAAATATACAAAACAATCACTTTCCTTCCACACAACACAATCATCCCATTTTATCTCATCAGTGTTTTGAGTCGTTTTAAACTCACTGAATTTCTTTATGTAATAGTTCATATAAAAAAAATTAAAAATTCTTTGCCAGATGATACCCCGGATTCTGTTTTAAGCAATCATTTCTCTAAGCGGACTACCCTGCCTGCAGCATTGCTGCGTCCGGGAAAGACATAAGGCATGCTTGTCCTTGCTCCCTGTGTGGTTTGCCATAACATATGTTGCCATATGTCAGGTGAGCTCTTACCTCGCCTTTTCACCCTTACCCCGATCTTATCGGGGCGGTATGTTTTCTGTTGCACTTTCAGTTATGCAAAGTTTTCACAATGCATACCCATCCTTGCGGATGGCACAGCTCCCTATGGAGTCCGGAGGTTCCTCTCCGCTATGCGGAGCGATTGCATATCTGGCAAAGTGTAAAATTTAGAGTTTAAAGATCAAAACAACTTTTTTTGATGGAACTTATAATTTCTTTCTTCGCTCAACATCTTTTGGTCAGTTTTTTTTAGCTTTTTTGCTTTGAGCAATTTGTTCACAAAAGCATCAGCGACCTTGTTCTTTTCCCTTGGTATGTGTGTGACCTCCACACTTTCAAAACCTTTTATCTCATTTTTTATTATGGACATAAGCTTTTTCAGCTTTTCATCTTTTATATTATATTCTCCGTTGTACTGTTTCACAAGCAACTCAGAATCAGAAAATATTTTGATCCTTTTTGCATTATACTTTTTTAATACCTTAAGGGCTAAATAAAAAGATGCATATTCGGCAAAATTATTGGTACATATTCCTAAAACTCTTCCCTCCTCTGCTATTATCTCATTGTTGTTGTCATAGAATATTGCAGCACATGCAGCTTCTCCTGGGTTTCCTTTTGATGCACCATCTATATAAACCGTAATATCTTCAATTGTGTTTCTATTTTTTTGTTCTGTCATACTCTATCCCCTCTAAGTAAAGAAGTCTTGAACAGTTCTGGCATATAATAAAGGTTTTTGCCTTTCTTAATGAGGATGCCTCAGCTGATGTAAGCTTCATATTACAGGCCGAACAGAAATAATCCTCATTTTTTGCTTTATGAGCCTCATTTATTTTTGCTTTTACCTTAGCTATGGCAAGCCTGTCCTTTTTCACCATTATATTATCAACCTTTATCTTTGTAGCTTGATCCTTGATATTATTTAAAACGTCATTCTGTTTGTCTAAGATCTCTTTAATATTTAGTTCTATAGCAGTTTTTTTCATATCTATGCTGTCCTCTTCTGCTTTTTTAACTCTTTCATACTCAGATATATTGTTTTTTATATCATTAATCTCCTTTGAAAGATTATCAACCATATCTATTATTTCAATTATTCTGTTTTCAATATCATCCTTTTTAAGTTTAAGTGTTTCTATCTGGGATAGCATTGCTTTAAATTCATCATTCTTTTTAACCTGATTGAGCTGTATCTGATATTTTGATATCTCAGCTTCTACCGTCATAAGTTCGTTTTCAATCTCTTTTTTTTCAATCATCTTTTTTTTTAATGCTTCATTTTTAATATTAAGCTCTTCAACTTTACTTTTATAAATCTCATTAAGATTTAATTTTTTTATTTCAAGCTCTGCTATTTTTTTTCTATTATCAATTAAAATATTTTCTAATTCCTGAAAAAGTATAAAACTTTCGAATTCCTCTGTAAATATTTCCATAACAAATATTATAACATAATTGATTTCTCATTCTTAAATATTGTAAAATAGATAGACGGCGGTAAAAAATGAAGATAGCCGATGTAATAGGTTATATAAGAGAAGCGAGCAGTAGAAGAGGTATAGTAAAAAAAGGTTTAGAATAGGAACAGGAGGAAGATATGGCGAAGGCAAAATTTGAGAGGACTAAATCACACGTGAACGTAGGCACGATAGGGCACGTGGACCATGGTAAGACAACACTTACAGCAGCGATAACTAAGGTATTAGCGAAGAAAGGGCGAGCGAAGGAGATGCAGTATGCAGACATAGCGAAGGGAGGAGTAGTAAGGGATGCATCAAAGATATTAACAGTAGCAGTAAGCCATGTGGAATACGAGACAGACAACCGACACTATGCGCATATAGACTGTCCTGGACATGCCGACTACATAAAGAACATGATAACAGGAGCAGCCCAGATGGATGGAGCGATACTTGTGGTAAGTGCAGCAGATGGACCGATGCCACAGACGAGAGAGCATGTACTGTTAGCGAGACAAGTCAACGTTCCAAACTTAGTAGTATTTTTAAACAAGTCAGACTTAGTAGATGACAAAGAACTGTTAGATCTTGTAGAAGTAGAGATAAGGGATCTATTAAAGAAATATGAATTTGACGGTGATAACATTCCAGTGATAAGAGGAAGTGCATTAAAGGCATTGGAAGGTGATCAGGGAGAGTATGGTGAGCCAGCGATAATGAAGCTAATGGAAGCGTTGGACAAACATATACCTGAGCCAAAGCGAGAGACGGACAAACCGTTTTTAATGGCGGTGGAGGATGTATTTACGATAACAGGACGAGGAACAGTAGCTACAGGTAGAGTAGAGAGGGGGAAGATAAAAGTAGGAGATGCGGTAGAACTGATAGGATTTGGAAGGACATTTCAATCAGTTGCGACAGGGTTAGAGATGTTTAGGAAGCTTTTGGATGAAGCGATAGCAGGAGACAACATAGGTATGCTATTGAGAGGAATAGAGAAGGATCAGGTAGAGAGAGGTATGGTGATAGCAGCCCCGAAGAGCGTGACGCCGCACAAGAAATTTAAGGGTGAGGTATATGTGCTAACTAAGGATGAGGGAGGAAGGCATACTCCATTTTTCAAGGGCTACAAGCCACAGTTTTATTTCAGGACAACAGATGTTACTGGTAGTGTAGAGCTGAAGCCTGGGGTAGAGATGATAATGCCGGGAGATCATACCGAGATCAATGTAGAACTTATAACCCCGATAGCAATGGAGAAGGGGTTGAGATTTGCAATAAGAGAGGGTGGATGCACAATAGGTGCAGGTGTTGTTACTGATATAGTTGAATAAAGAGGAATTATGGCATCAGAAAGAGTTGTTTATTCGCTTGTTTGCACTCAGTGTAAAAATAAAAACTATTATTATACCAGAAATGATAAAAAAAGAGAGTATAAGGTAGAGGTTAAAAAATACTGTAAAAAGTGTGATAAACACACAGTTCATAAAGAAGGAAAGTCATAAACAATCAGTGGCTAACTCAAAAACATTAAGGCAGTAATCAGAGTATCACTGATTTAAGGTGTAAATAAGGTTATTATCTAATCATTGGACACTGATTACTGATCATCTTTGGGAGCGTCGGTTAACTGGTAAACCAGCGGTCTCCAAAACCGCCACTGAGGGTTCAAGTCCTTCCGCTCCCGTGCTTTGCTAAGTGATGCTGGTATGCATCACGCAGGACTTGAAAGTCCGCAGTAAAACTTGGGCATACAGTTTTGTGAGGAGCAGATTACGAGACCCAGTGGAATAATTTGCTTTGCAAATTAAAATCTAAAGGATTTTATTCCACCGGGGTTACTTGTAATCAAGTCCTTCCGCTCCCGTGGTTGTAATTCAGTTAAAATTTAATATTTTTTTGTTTTATAATTTATAGAAGAGTTACCGAGCAGTTAAATCCCTTCAAGTCATTCAAAAATGTTACCCAATTAATCATCAGAATAATTTTTTTGCTTGAAATAAATTATTATTTTTGCTAAATTATATCAGTAAAGGTTAGTTAAAAATTAAGGAGGTTTTATGTCAATGTTACCGTTAATTATAATTGTTTTGTTGATAGTCTTTGCAGCTATCCATGTGTTAAACGAATATGAAAGAGGTGTGGTCTTTACCCTTGGAAGATATGCAGGTATTAAAGGCCCTGGTCTTATTATAATAATACCTGTGATACAGAAGATGATAAAGATAGATACGAGGGTTGTTACGTTTGATGTTCCACCTCAGGATATAATTACGAGGGATAATATACCGGTTAAGGTTAATGCCGTTATTTATTTCAGGGTTATATTCCCAGACAAGGCTGTTTTAAATGTTGAGAAGTATATGTATTCAACAAGCCAGCTTGCTCAAACAACGCTCAGAAGCGTTTTGGGTCAGCAGGAACTGGATGATCTTCTAACCAATAGGGATAAGATAAATCAGAGTTTACAGCAGATACTTGATCAGCATACTGAAGCATGGGGAATAAAGGTAAGTGCTGTTGAGATAAAAAATGTTGATATTCCTCAGGAGATGCAGAGAGCCATAGCAAGACAGGCTGAGGCAGAAAGAGAAAGAAGAGCTAAGATTATAAATGCTGATGGAGAGTATCAGGCCGCTCAAAAGTTAACCGATGCTTCAAATATAATATCCACAAATCCTGTAGCAATCCAGTTAAGATATCTTCAAACACTTACAGAGATTTCAACAGAAAACAGTTCAACTGTTGTTTTCCCTATACCTATTGAATTATTGAAGGCGTTTATAGATAAGAAAAACTAATACAGTGGACAGTGATCAGTGGTCAGTGGACAGTAAAACCAAAAGAAGACAATAAAACTAGTGGACAGTGATCAGTGGTCAGTGGACAGTAAAACCAAAAGAAGACAATAAAACTAGTGGACAGTGATCGATGGCCAGTGGAGAGTAATTAAGGTGTTTACTTTATTTCTGAACAATGTCCTCTGAATACTGCTTACTACCTGACCACTGTATTAGTGATTAGTGGGTAGTGGACAGTGGGCAGTAAAGGAAACACCTTATTCACTAACCATTATTGCTTTTTGTCTTTTCTGTCTTCTGTTTTCTGTCTTCTGTTTTCTGACCTCTGCTTCCTGACTTCTGTCTTCTGATTTCTGACTTCTGACCTCTGATTGCTCTATGTCTTTTTTTTCTATTTATGTTCATATCCCATTCTGCAGGCGAAAGTGCAATTACTGTGCTTTCTATTCCGTTACACAGACTGACTTGATAAATGAGTATATCAGATCGCTCGAAAAAGAGATTGAACTTCAAAGTAAAACAATAAACAAAAATATAAAAAAATATAAAACAATTTATTTTGGTGGTGGAACTCCATCAGTTATTGATATAAAATCGCTTGAAAAAATTTTTAGAAAATTGGCGGATATTAAAGGATTTAACTCACTTGATGAGGTTACATTTGAGGCGAATCCTGATTCAATTGATGATGATAAGATAAAGCTATTGAGAGATTTCAATATCACAAGGGTTTCACTGGGGCTTGAAAGCAGCCTTGATAAATATTTAAAATTTTTAGGCAGGCTCAGCAGCTATGATGATTTTTTTAAAAAATATGATGCTGTAAAAAAATATTTTGATGTTAACATAGATCTTATATACGGTATCCCGGGCCAGTCAGAAAAAGAGCTTGTGAGTGATATAAAAAATGCTGTTGATTTAAAGCCAGATCATATATCAGTTTACGGGCTTGAGATACATAAAAATACTCCTTTCTATGGAAGGGTCAAAACTGATGATGATGAAATGAGTAATTTTTATTTTCTTCTCTGTGATTTTCTTGTTTCAAATGGATATTTGCACTATGAGATATCAAACTTCTCACTATTAGGAAAAGAGTCAAAGCACAACCTAAACTATTGGAACTGGGGAGATTATATTGGATTAGGACCTTCTGCAAGCTCTCATATAAGAGATATGAGATATAAGAATATATCAGATGTGAGGACTTACATAACTGCCCTAAATAATGGTAAAATAGAATTAGAATACAGTGAAAAGCTTGATAAAAAAGATATAAATAATGAGATTTTAATGCTATCGCTCAGAAAGGTTTCAGGGCTTGATAAAAAAAGCCCCACATATTTGATATTTAAAGATAAAATTTTAAGCATGATATCAAAAGGATATATGGAAGAATATAAAGATAGTGTAAGAATAAAAAAAGAATATTTTTTTGTTTCTAACAGCATCATATCGGATATAATGCAATAAGGAGTTTTTATGTTGGCAAAGATATATGACCCTAAACTTGTTGAGGAGAAATGGATTGATATATGGCAAAAAGAAAAACTCTTTGATATGCGTATAGATAAATCAAAGAAGCCTTTTTCAATAGTAATTCCCCCACCAAACATAACAGGTGCACTTCATATGGGTCATGCCCTTGACGATACAATGCAGGATATACTAATAAGATATAAGAGAATGTCGGGATACAATACATACTGGGCTAGTGGAACTGATCACGGTGGTATAGCAACTCAAAATGTTCTTGAAAAATCACTGCTGAAAGAAGGGATAAAAAAGTCTGATATGACGAGACAGGATTTCCTTGACAGGATGTGGAAGTGGTATGAAGAGTGTGGTTCAACGATATTAAATCAGCTTAAAAAAATTGGCTGTTCAATAGATTTTTCAAAGGAAAACATAAGATTTACTATGGATGCTCCAAGAACACTTGCAGTTAACACAGCCTTTAAGGAACTGTGGAATAAGGGACTTGTATATCGTGGTGAGAGGATGATAAACTGGTGCCCGAGATGTTATACAGCGCTCAGTGATATAGAGGTTGAGTATGATGAGGAAAAGTCAAAACTATGGTATATAAAATATACTGTTGAAAACAGCAGTGAATATATTGTTGTTGCAACAACAAGACCAGAGACTATGCTGGGTGATACTGCAGTTGCTGTAAATCCTGACGATGAAAGATATAAAAAAATTATTGGTAAAAATATTATTATTCCTATTGTTAACAGAAAAATAAAGGTTATTGCTGATGAAAAGGTTGAAAAAACTTTTGGAACAGGAGCTGTAAAAATAACCCCTGCACATGACCCTCTTGACTATGAGATATCGCAAAGACATAACCTTGAAATGATAAAGGTTATATCAGATGATGGAAGAATGATCAACTGCCCTGAAAAATATATTGGTCTCAAAGTTGTAAAAGCAAGGGAGGAGATTGTAAAGGATTTAGAAGCCGCTGGTTATCTTGTAAAGGAAGAGCCATACACACACTCAGTTGGCAAGTGTTACAGGTGTTTGAACTCAATAGAGCCAATGATAAGCGAGCAATGGTTTGTAAAAACAAAACCTATGGCGGTAAATACTATAAAAGCACTCAATGATAAGAAGATCATATTTTATCCTGAGAGATGGGTTAAGCCTCTTCTTGACTGGCTTAATAATATCGAGGATTGGTGTATATCGAGGCAGATATGGTGGGGTCACAGAATACCGGCATATTACTGTAAAAAATGTTCTTCAGCAGGGCTTGTTTTTAATGAAAAGGGTGAGATAGTAAAGGTTTCAATAAAGGCGGGTGCAAAGCCAATAGTTTCTATTGAGAAACCTTCTGTATGCCCTGATTGCGGCTCATCAGAGCTAGTTCAGGATCCTGATGTCCTTGATACATGGTTTTCATCAGCATTATGGCCAATGTCGGTTTTTGGCTGGCCTAAAAAAACTGAGGAGCTTGCCTATTTTTATCCCACATCAGTTCTTGTTACAGGTTATGAAATAATCTATCTCTGGGTCCAAAGAATGATTTCAAGCGGACTCTTTCATATGGGAGATATCCCTTTTGAAAAGGTTTACATACACGGAATAGTAAGGGATAAGCATGGTCAGAAGATGTCAAAATCAAAGGGCAATGTTATTGATCCGCTTGATATGATGTCAAAGTATGGTACTGATGCAATGAGATTTTCTCTTACAATAGCAGCTATAGGTGGAAAGGATATACCTTTCAGTGAGAATTCAATAATAGGTGGTAGAAATTTTATAAATAAGTTATACAACATTTCAAGGTTTATACAGATGAATATTAAGGATGATGAAACTTACATAATAGATGATGACAGGCTTGATCTAACTGATAGATGGATTATAACCAGAGTGAATGAGGTTGCTGATGAGTATAGGAAACTCATGGATGATTATATGCTCAGTGAGGCACTTGATGCTGTATATGGGTTTGTATGGGATGAGTTTTGCGACTGGTATATAGAGCTATCAAAGCTTTATTTGAACGGTGATCTTAAAAATCATAAGATGGGTGTTATATTAAAAGTTTTTGGGCTTTCAGTGAAGATGCTTCATCCGTTTATCCCTTTTGTTACAGAGGAAATATACTCAGCACTCAGAGAAAAATTTGGTGATGAGGCTAAATTTCTTATTGATACCAGAATTAAAAAAATAAATGATTTAAAAGATCATTCCTCAAAGGAGATGATGAGCATATTAATGGAAATAATAAAGGAGATAAGAACACTAAGATCGGAGTTTTCAATCCATCCAACAAAAGAAATAGATGTCAATCTTATCTCTAAAAGGGAAAGGATAAGTGAGATATCTGGATACACTGATTATATAAGGCATTTAGCAAAGATATCAAAGCTTGATACCCTTGAATCATTCAATGGTGGAAAATCAATAAAAAGCGTTGCAGGAGATTTTGAAATATATGTTATGGTGGATGGAGATATTGATCTTGATAAGGAGAAAAAAAGAATAGCTTTAGAGATTGAGGCACTGAACAGATCCAATGAAAAGTGGAGTTCAGTGTTAAATGATAAAGAGTTTCTTAACAAAGCTCCTGAGTCAGAGGTTAAAAAGGTTAAGGACAGATTGAGTGAAAATTCAATAAAGCTTGAAAAGCTTACAAAAATGTTAGGTGGTCTTAACTGATGAGCAGTTTTATAAAAAAGTTTAGAGAAAAATACTGGATAAGAAAGGACAGGGAGGATCTATTTTTTGTAGGTTTTATGATAACCTGTATGGTTGCATCTGTTGTTACAACATACTGGCATTATTTTGATATGATAGAGATGAAGCCAAAGATAAAATTAAAAACTGAGGAAAAATCAAAGAAAGAGATAAAGAAATTAGAAGAGGTTGGATATATGATAAACCTCAAAAAAAATTCTACATTTTATAAGATTGATGATGATACAATAACTCCTCCTCCGCTCACAGAAGAAGGAATAAAATGAAAATGAAGTATTTATTGCCGGCTGCTATATTTTCAATCCTGTTTTTTTTAAAATTGAACTTATTTGCTCAGGTTCAATCATCAACCTATTCAAAGACCAAATCTAATATAGAGCTTGACTGGGGAAGGGATGCTGAAATAATAGATCACCCTGTGTATGGCGTTATAGTGATGTCAAGGGACAGATGGAAAAACTGGGTTTTTAGATCAATGATAATAATAATGGTTTATATATCGCTTATGTTTGTTATCCTTGCAATACCTAAAAATTCTGAGATAAATTTTATTGTTTCATATATTCTGTGTGGTTCAACATTTGTTATATCATTCTGGGAGAGCCTTAGTGGTTGGATGCTTACGAGGCTTAACAGCTATGGATATGGCTGGAGTTTTATGCTGGTATCACTGCCAATGTACGTAGCGTCATATTTTTCTACGATGAGGATCAAAAGGTATGATATATCATATGCCCAGATAAAGGAAGAGTTCAGAAAGATGAGTGAGGTTGAGGCAAAGAATTATACAGATCCGAGGTTATCCCCGATATCAGGCATACCTGGTGACTGGGAGGATGAGGATTTTATAAAACCAAAAGGAGTGTGATTTATGTCAGATAGTGTTCTTACAGATTCAAGCGGAAGCTATATTGGAAAAATAGTGGATAATGGAGATGAGCTTTTGCTTTACGATTCTTCAGGGAGTTATGTGGGAAAGTATGTAAAAACATCAGACTCAACCTATGACTCCGGGGGAAGTTTTGTAGGCAAAGGTAATCTTATTACCATGCTTTTAAAAAGATAATTATGAATCCTGTTTCACTCATAAGACAGTTTATAAAGGGTTTGTTAAAAGAAAATGAGCCGTATCAAATAGGGCTTGCTGTTGCCTTTGGTATGGTCATAGGAATAATTCCTAAGGACAACCTTACTGCACAACTTATTTTGATAATATCATTATGCTTTAAAACAAACATCCCGATGCTTCTTGTCTCAATTTTTTTATTTTCATCATTATCATTTATTACTGATCCTCTAACGGATAAAATTGGTTACTTTATCCTTACGCTTGACTCGCTAAAACCACTTTTTACTAAGCTATACAATACTCCAGTGCTACCTTGGACAGGTTTTAACAATACGGTTCTTATGGGTGGTTTTATAACAGGAATTATTCTTTTCTGGCCTGTTTATAGATGTGGTAAAAGATTTGGCAATTTTTATAAGAACAGGCTTGCTACAAAGATTTCAAACTCCAAGTTTGTAAAGGTCATAAAGGCAAGCTGGCTTTTTGAGTGGTATTTTAAATGAAAAAAATGATGAAGGAATTTAATATATGAAGTGGAGCTATATAATACCGAGGGCTTTTTTAATTATCATTATATATCTATTCTTTTATTTTGCATTTGACCCAATATTAAAATGGGGTTTTGTTAAAGCACTTGAGTCAACATTTGAGGCTAAGGCAGATATAAAGGACCTTAAAACAAGTTTTCTCCACCTGTCATTGAATATAAAAGGCCTTAGTGTCGGTAATAAAGATAAAGAGTATAGAAATCTTTTTGAATTTAAAGAACTGAGATTTTCTCTTCTTCCCAAACCATTGTTTGAAAAAAAGTTTGTTATAAACGAAGCCTTTCTTAGCGGGCTTGAGTTCTCCACTCCAAGGAAAACATCCTGCAAAATAAAGATTAAAAAAACACAGATGCCAGCGTTCGTAGAGAACTATTTAAACACCCTGAAATCTTTTGCTACCAGCAGGATTGATGATATAAAAACCGATGCAATTGACAGTATAAAAATTGATGCAAACAGCCTTGATTCTGTAAAGCTTATAAATGAGCTGAAAGAAAAATATAATAATGATTATAAAAATATTGATGATAAAATTAATTTTTCTAAGTACGATGATAAAATAAAGGAGATAAACCAAAAAATTGATGCTGTAAAAAAAGAAAAGAATTTTATAAAGCAGATGAAGCTTGTAGCTGATGTAAAAAAGGATGTTGACAGTTTATTAAAGGATTATAACAGCGATAAAAAAGAGATTGAAAGGCTTATAAATCAAACAAAGGATTATTATGATGAGCTTAACAAAGCAAGGGAGAATGACATAAACAAGGTTTCACAGCTTGCCAAGCTTCCAGATCTTGATAAAGAAAATATTTCCAAAATGCTTATTGGCGAGAGTGTGATGAATAAAATAAGCTATTATTACACACTTGCTCAGAATACTAAAAAATATATACCCGATAATCCCAAAAAAAAGGTTTTAGAGGAAAAGAAAAAGCGAGGCAGGATAATCTCATATCCAAAAGAAAAATCATATCCTAAATTTCTTCTTGTTATGGCTCATATAGATGGTGTTTTAACACCTGATAACCCGATAGCCTATTCTGCAAGCGTTCAAAACCTTACTACCCAGCCTCATATATATCCAAAGCCGATAAAAATAAATTTATACGGTAAAAAGGATAACTCATCAATATCACTTAACTCTCTGATTGATATCTATTCATCCACAATTACATCAAAAACAGATATAAAATATTATGGAGCAAAGCTTAACAACCTTTCGTTTGGGAACAATCAGATAAAGCTTGATATCCCTCAAGCGTTTATGGATACATCCATTCTCCTTGAGACCGTCTCTGACAATTTGAAATCTGATATAAAAATACTTTTCAGAGATGTTAAGGTCAATCCTTCTGTTAATCTTACCTCAAAATATGATCTGATAAACAGGACAATAGAGCAGTCGCTTTCAAATATAAAAACTTTTACTATTGATATATCGGTGGGGGGAAGGTTTCAAAGTCCATCAATTTCATTCAAGACTGATATAGCTGAAATAATATCATCATCGCTTCAGTCGGCATTCAAGGCACAGGTGGATGAAGCAAAGAAACAGATATCAAAGAAAATAGATGACGAAATAAACAAGCAAAAGGAATCACTTGATAAGATGATAAAAGATAAACAGTATGAGCTTCAAAATAAACTAAAGCTCAATACTGATAAGCTAACAGACTGGCAGAACAGTATAAAAATAAAATAAAGTTATAATTTTATGGATAAATTTTTAATAGCTGTAAAGAATGATATCAACTCTTCTCTCGAAAGCATTCCTGAAAAATATTTTGACTTCAAGAAAAATTTTACAGATCCCCTTGGGAAGGCTACAAGAACAAGGTTTGCATATCATATAGCAGATGCATTGGCTATTGATACTGATAAAATAATAAAGATAGCATCATCGGCCGAGCTTATACATCTTGCATCTCTTCTCCATGATGATTGTGTGGATGATGGTGTGAAAAGAAGGGGCAACCCGACGATAAATTTCACCTTTGGTCTTAATATGGCAATACTTGTTGGTGATTTTACAGCAGCAATTGCTTTCAGAAAAGCAAATTCAATATCATCTGATATATCTTTTTCACTTGCTGATTGTGTTGAGGATATGAGCAAGGGAGCACTCCTTGAAGAAAACAGCAGATATAAAATAATAAGTAGTGATATATATTCTGAGGTTATATCTCTCAAAACAACACCGCTTTTTAAATGGATAGCAAGCTCATGCGGTTTGATATCAGGTGGGAGGTTTTCTCGCGAGTTAGAAAGGATTTCTGATAGCTTTGGTATGAGCTTCCAGATAATAGATGATATACTTGATATAAGCGGTGATGAAAACTCAATAGGAAAAGATACTTTCAAGGACATACTTGAGGGTAAGATAAACTATCCTGTGCTTTTATCTCTTGACGTTGATTATGTCAAAAAGAGGATTGAGGTTTTTTTTAATGATAGAACTGATCTGACCCCACTTTATGAGATAAAAAAATACATAATTGAAAATGGATATATAGAAAAGGCAAGGGATAGGGCATTGAAACTTATAAAAGAAGTTGAGACTGATGTCCTCAAACTGCCAAACAAAAAGGCAGCGGTTGAACTATATAATTTTATGTATTCAATGACAGAAAGGGAGAAATAGTAAAATTGTAGGGTACAACTATTATGGTACAATTTGGAGTTTTTTTATGAGTTTGTTTAAAAAATGGTGCATAGTGTTGAGGGCTTATTCATGGCCTGCATCAATTGTTCCTATGGTTGTCTCAGGAGTTTATTCGTACAAAAATGGATGGTTCAACTGGTTTGATTTTTCTCTTGTTTTTTTTGCAGGGCTATCAATCCATATAGGTGCAAATCTTTTAAACACATACTACGATTACAGAAATGGTGTTGATGATGAAAGCTCTGATGACATAGGAATTGTTAAAGGGCTTATAACCCCTTCAAATGCTTTTCTTCTTTCCCTGTTGCTGTTTTCACTCGGTGCAGTAATAGGTCTCTTTATAATTTTTAAATATTCATTGTATAATTTATTATGGATATGCATCAGTGGATTTTTGCTTGCAATAATATATACTGCAAATCCTTTTTCACTCAAATACAGAGCCCTCGGTGAGATTGTTATATTCCTCTGCTTTGGTCCTCTTATAGTAACTGGAAGCGTTATGATCATGGCAAAAAAATTTATTTTAGATTCACTTTATCTTTCACTTCCGACAGCTCTTTTAATAGTAAATATACTTCTTGCAAACAATATGAGGGATGATAGTTCTGATAGCCAAAAAGGAATAAAAACAGCTGTTGATGTCTTTGGTATTAAGGCATCAAAAAATATTTATTTATTATTTCTCTTACTCAGCTTCGTTATAGCCTTTTTCTTTTTAAATTTTTCAATGGCCTCAGCTGTTTTGATAATTGGTTTGTTTTCTGCGTATAACCTTTTTAAAGTATTAAGAGTTGCTGATTATTCAACTCTTGTCAGAGAAACCTCAAAGTTTGTTCTGATATTTGGTTTTTTATTCTCGGTGGCAATAGTTTTATGAACATATTGATAACAGATATAACCCAGCTACTGACATTAAAAGGTCCAAAGGCTGCAAGAATATCAAAAAACCTTTCAGATCTTTCAATAATAAAAAATGCAGCTCTTTATATTGAGGATGAAAAAATAAAGTATGCAGGCAAGGAAAGCGATGTAATAAAACGCATTCCAAAGAATGATAAACACATCAACATAAAAGCAAATGGTGTTGTTATGCCTGCTTTTATAGATTCACACACACACTCTGTATTTGCAAGACCAAGGCTTCTTGATTTTGAGATGAGAGCAAATGGGAAGAGCTATCTTGATATAAAAAAGGCTGGTGGCGGAATAAACAGAAGTGCCAGAGATATAAAGGAAGCATCAAAAAAAATTCTTGCTCAAAATCTTAAATATTTTGCCAGAAAATTTATTGAGTGTGGGACGACAACAGTTGAGGTTAAAAGTGGATACGGGCTTGATCTTATAAATGAGATAAAAATGCTTGAGGTTGTAAAGGAAACTACTCCAGTTCTTCCGCTTGATATGATCCCAACATTCTTAGGAGCTCACTCCATTGCTGAAAATTTTTCATCCTCAAAAGAATATCTAAAATATTTAAAGGATAAAGTTTTACCTGCTGTTGCTCAAAAAAAACTTGCAAAATATGTTGATATATTTGTTGATGATGGACATTTTGGCATTGATGAGTCAATGGATTATTTGGAGTATGCAAAAAAGCTTGGCTTTATCGCAAGGGTTCACTGTGAACAGCTTGCTCACTCAGGTGGTTCTTATGTTGCTTCAATGGTAAAAGCAGTTTCTGCAGATCACCTTGATTTTGCTGACAGCAATGATATAAAAAGGATGGTAAAATCTGGTGTCTCTGCTATATTTCTTCCATCATCGAACTATTTTATGGGGGTATTAAAGTATCCTCGTGCAAGAAATTTCATAGAGAATGGTGCTAATGTTGTTCTTGCTACAGATTTTAATCCGGGAACTTCTCCATGCTGGAATATGCAGTTTGTTTTATCTGTTGCAGTGAACTATATGAAGATGAGTGTTGAGGAAGCAATAGTAGCATCCACATACAATGCAGCTTGTGTTTTAGGTGTAAATAATAGTGTTGGTATGATTGTTCCTAATATGCAGGCAGATCTCGTAGTTATGGATGTAAAAGATTATCGTGAAATAGCATATTATTTTGGTGATAATCTCAATAAAATTACAATAAAAAAAGGAAGAATAGTTTATGACAAAAGTAATACTTTTTGATATAGATGGAACTCTTATAAATACTGGTGGTGCGGGTTTAAGGGCATTGAACAAAGCTTTATCAGCTATGGGAGGCCCAAAAAATGTGTGTAGTTTTTTTGAGCTTCAGGGCTCAACCGACAGGGTTAATTTTGAAAATGCATACAGATGTGCTTTTAATAAAAAGCCTTCAGAGAAGGATTATAAAAGGATAAAGGAGCTTTATATAAAATTCTTGCCAGAAGAGGTTGAGTATTCTGTCAAGAATAAAAAATATTTCAAGATAAAGGGAATAGAAAGACTTCTTGAAAAGCTTTCGAATAGAAAGGATATTTTAATAGGGCTTGGGAGTGGTAATCTTAAGGAAGGGGCATATATAAAATTAGAGCCATCAAGGCTTTCTCATTATTTTCTTTTTGGTGGTTTTGGTGAGAAGCATGAAAAGCGTGAGGATATGCTTAAAACAGCAGTTAAGGATGCTGAGATAATTTTAAAAGAAAAGATAAGTCCATCGTATGTGTATGTAATAGGCGATACTGAAAAGGATATAATAGCTGCCAAAAACTGTGATTATCACAGTGCCTGTGTCCTTGATGGATTTGGTGATAAAAAAAAGATATTTGCTGCAGAACCTGAGTTTATGGAAAAGGATTTTGCAAACACAAATGTATGGCTTATGTGGTTAGGTATTGCTAAGGATCCAAAAGGGATTAAAAGGGGAACATATATATGTCCTGATACACCTATAGAGCATGCCTACTACGGTATGACGGGCAATGGCAGCATACTTCAAAGCACTGAGATAAGTGATAAAATAATTGCAGTAAGAAAAAAGAAAAGGAATAAGGGGCAGTGAAAAAGTTATTTAGTTGTCTGGTTATTTAGTTATTTAGGAAGAATAGAGAAGCTGTAATTGAGTTCGATTGATGGCATCTGAGCTTTAATGTTTTAAAGAACAATTTTTCATTGTCTAAAACTCAAATCATTAGATTTTTTCAGTGGACTCTTATAAAACCTTGACAAAATATAACATATGATATATAATGTATCATATGTTATATTTAAGGAGAATTTGATGGAATTTTCAAAAACTATAAAGGAACTTCGTAAAAGGACAGGCTTAACTCAACAAAAACTTGCAGAAGAACTTGGAGTATCGCTTTTGACAGTTGCTCGCTGGGAAAAAGGTCAGTTTAAACCTAATCCAACCATTTCTCGTATGGTTTGGGAATATATTGAAAAATTAGGCAAAGGTTATGAGGATCTTCTTTCTGGCCTTTCAAATAATGAACAGATGAATATTAAGGATATGGAAACCATGCTTTGGCAGGCAGCATGCTCTATAAGAGGGGAAAAAGACGCTCCAAAATTTAAGGATTATATCCTGCCGCTTCTTTTTATAAAACGTCTTTCAGATGTTTTTGAAGACGAAATAGCAAGGCTTGTAAAAGAATATGGCGATGAGAAATCTGCGAGAAAAGTTTTGGAAGCGGATCATTCTCTTGTGCGTTTTTATATTCCCGAAGAAGCGACATGGCCGGTTTTAAGTGGCCGTAAGGAATTTAAATATACGGATAACAAAACTCCCAAAACGCTCGGCGAAAAAATCACGAACGCCCTTCGTCTTATAGCGAAAGAAAATCCCTCGCTTAACGGAGTGATAGATACGGTTGATTTTAATGCCACTCATAACGGCGAGCGTGAGATAAGCGATGATGCTCTTAATCGCCTGATAGAAAAATTCAGCAATCCCGATTACAGATTGGGTATAAACGATGTTGAGCCAGATTTTCTTGGTAGGGCTTATGAGTATCTGCTCAGAAAATTTGCTGAAAGTTCGGGTCAGTCTGCGGGAGAATTTTTCACACCTCAGGAAGTCGGTTGGCTTATAGCGAAGATTATGTCGCCAAAGCAGGGCGAGGAGATTTATGACCCCTGTTCAGGATCAGGCGGATTGCTTGTAAAATGCCAATTAGAATTATTGGCAAGGGATGGAAAAGAAAAAGTTAAGAAGCCGCTTAAGCTTTACGGCCAGGAATTAACCGGCTCCAGTTTCGCCATAGCGAGAATGAATATGGTTGTCCATGATATGGAAGGGGAGATACTTCGCGGTAATACCATGACAAATCCTAAATTTCAGGATCAATCAGGTGGGCTTAAGCAATTTGATATTGTAGTCACAAATCCCATGTGGAATCAGGATAATATCGACCCGGATTTTTATGAAAATGATCCGCATGAAAGGTTTTCCTCACGTGGTGGCTATGCTCCTGCATCAAGCGCAGACTGGGCATGGGTCCAGCATGTACACGCTTCGCTTAAGCCCAAGGGTCGTGCTGCGATAGTGCTTGATACTGGCGCTGCGAGCCGTGGAAGCGGAAGCCAGAGTGAAAACAAGGAAAAGACCATACGCAAATGGTTTGTTGATAATGATTTGATTGAGGGGGTTATACTTTTGCCTGATAATTTATTTTACAATACCACAGCCGCAGGGATAATCCTTCTAATAAACAAAAATAAGTCCCCGGAAAGAAAAGGCAAAATAATTCTTATAAACGCTTCTGATGAATTTGAAAAAGGCCGTCCAAAGAACTATTTAACGGAATCTGCTCTAAAAAAAATATCTGCCGCTTTTAATTCGGGAGTTGAGATTAAAAAGTTTCTGAAGATTGTGTCATGTAAAGAAATAGCGGAAAAACATGATTATAATATCTCGCCTTCCAGATTCATAGAGACAGGTGAAGCCGTGGAACACCGGGATATCCAGCTTATTTTAGATGATATCGCAAAAATTGAAAAAGAGCAGAGCAAAAACGAGCAGGATCTTAAAAAAATCTTTTTAAGACTGGGGTATAAATGGAACTAAAATTTGGCATTGTGGCGATATCGTCATTCTTTTATAATATTAAAAATAAGCCCGCCACGCCTCCTAACTTTCTGGCCAGTGCGCATTTTCGGCAGGCATGTTTACTTTCGAAATTGCTATTGACGACTATACTTTTATTCTGCTATACTATATTTAATAGTACCCGCCATGCCTCTGGCCGCAAGGCTACGCACAAATCGGCGGGTCTTTCTTTTTTTGGAGGTATTATATGAAACCTCCAAAAACCTACGCGGAGCAATTGTATATCCTCAAATCCCGCGGGCTTACCATACTAAACCCCACAGAGGCCGAGCAGTGTCTTAGCCGTTTTAATTATTACCGGCTGAGTGTTTACGGTATTCCGTTTCAAGATCCGCGTGATGTATTCCGCCCCGGAACCACATTTGAACAAATTTGTCAGCTATATGAATTTGACCGGCAATTGCGCCTGCTTATAGCCGAGGCTTTGGAAATCATTGAGGTAGCAGTACGCGCAAGAGTCGCGTATTATTTCGCCCATACTTATGGCGCAAAAGGGCATGAGCAGAAGGAAAATTTCCCGGTCAAGAGCGAACATTTTTCCCATGATGATTGGTTAAAACGGTTGTATGATGATATACAGAATTCAAAAGAGGTATTCATTGGTCACCACAAGGCAAAATATTCTGAAGAATTTCCGTCTGTTCTTATATGGGTAGCAGTTGAAGTAATGTCTTTAGGCTCGCTATCCAAATTTGTCGGCGGAATGCATTTCAAGGACCAAAAAGCAATTGCCTCAAGTTTTTCCTGCACTGCCGCATATTTCCCGAACTGGCTACATATCTTCACCTACATAAGAAATATCTGCGCCCATCACTCCCGATTATGGAACAAGAAAACAGTAAAATCTTTGCGGCTTCCGAATGGCGATACAAACTGGAATGCCCTTGAAAGGAATAAAATAGGGGCTGTGATTTTTGCGTTGTGCCACATCCTACAAGCAATAGATAAACCGACGTCAGCGTCATTTTCTCAACGCATTAAAGAGTTGATAAATGAGCCAAAGCCACTACCAGATGTTCCGAGACACATGGGTTTTCTGGATAATTGGCAATTCCATCCGCTTTGGACTCCGAGGTGAATTTATGAACGCAAAAACACAAGAACGAAAATTTAAACAAACCGAAATCGGAGAGATACATGCTGATTGGGGCATTACCGCTGTCCCTTTAGCCAACGAAAATTTTTTTGAGTGTCAAAACGGACTATGGCGGGGCAAAAAAGGGCCCTTTATAACCGCACATGTCATTCGCAATACCAATTTTACAAGTATTGGTAAAATAGACTTTTCGGATATCGCCACACTGGAAGTCGAGCAGAAGCAATTTGAAAAACGCAAACTGAATCGTGGGGATATCATAATTGAACGCTCTGGCGGTGGTCCCAAACAGCCAGTAGGCCGGGTCGTATATTTTGCGGATGATTTAGAGCCTTATAGCTTTAGCAATTTCACTTCTAGAATTAGAGTTCTTGATACAAAAACATTTAATCCAAAATTTATATTCTTTGTATTGATGAATTTTTACCAAGAAGGCAGAACGGAATCATTGCAGGCCAAAACCACAGGAATCAGAAATTTAGATTTCAACAAATATAAAGAATTAGTATCTATCCCATTACTAAACTTGTCTGAGCAGGAAAAAATCGCGGAAGTGCTTACAAAAATTCAAAAGGCTGTGGAAAATCAGGAAAAATTAGTTAAGAATTTAAAGGAACTTAAATCTGCCACAATGGCTAAACTTTTCCGAGAAGGCCTTAACGGCGAGCCGCTAAAACAAACCGAAATCGGAGAGATTCCAAAAAGCTGGGAGGTAATGCGATTAGGGGAAATAGTTGATGAAATATTTGCAGGTGGAGATGTTCCAAAAAATAATTTTTCAAAACTCATAACTGATGAATATAAAATTCCTATATATACAAATGGAGAAAAAAAACAGGGGTTATATGGATATACAAATATTATAAAAGTGTCAAAACCAAGTTTAACAATTTCCAGTAGAGGAACAATAGGCTATTGTGTGTTGAGAGAAAAACCTTATTTTCCTGCAATAAGGCTTATAGTTATTCTGCCAAATTTGAATATAGTGAGTTTATATTATTTAAAATTTGCGATAGAGATAAATAATTTTGAAAAATATTTTGATAAATCTCCAATACCACAACTTACAGTTCCTATGGCTAAACGGATTATTATTCCACTTCCAAATAAAGATGAGCAAGAAGAAATTGCTAACATTTTGACTTCAATAGATAATAAAATAGAAATAGAGGGAAAAAAATTAGAAGTTTATAATGAGTTTTTTTCTTCCACGCTTAATCAACTTATGACAGGGAAAATACGGGTAAATTAGGAGGAATTATGTCAGAATGTCCTTTATGTAAACAGAATGTAGAAATGGATCAGGTTAATGGTAAGGATGTTTATGAGGTGGAATGTCGGAAGTGTGGTAAATTCTATATTTCTGCACAGACGATTAAGTATTTAGTAAAAGAAGAAATGAAAAAAGAAATTTATAAAATTTCCTCATATACTCGCGAGTGTGCTGTGCTTAATAAAAAAACTCCTTTTATTACGCTTGAGAAAGTTAATGAAGAAATTGTTAATGGAGAAATTAAAGATTCATTTTATATTTCGGTAGATGAGATATTAAATGAAAAATTCCCATATTTAATTTCTGAGCGATTAGATAAAACACTCTTAAATTATTCTAAAATGGCTATACCTGGAAAATGGATCAATAGCTTAGTAGAGGATATGTATCCTTTAGCCTATTGTGAGGATGAAGAATCATGGGAGTATATAGTTAGTTCGTTGATTAAAAGTGAATTAATTGAAGGAGACATAGTGGGGATAGAAGATATAATTTCTCAAGATCTTCGTTTGACTCCTATGGGATGGAATAAAGTTGCAGAATTAGAAAGAGGAAGCAATATAAATAGCAATCAAGTTTTTGTAGCGATGTGGTTTGATAAATCGATGGATGAGTTTTGGGAAAAAGGGTTTAAATCAGTTATAAGTGACTTGGGTTTTACCCCCATTCGCGTAGATAAGAAGGAACATAATGAAAAGATTTGCGATGTAATTATTTCAGAAATTCGTAAAAGTAAGTTTCTAATTGCAGATTTTACTGGAGATAGGGGAGGGGTTTATTATGAGGCAGGTTTCGCAAAGGGTTTAGGTATTCCAGTGATCTTCACATGCCAAAAAGAATATGAAAAAGATCTACATTTTGATACAAGGCAGTATAATCATATTATTTGGGAAAATATTGAAGATTTGAAAACTAAATTGGGAAATAGAATTCAAGCGACAATTCCTTGAAATCAAAACGGAAGTGAGTATAATGTCAAACTTTGATAACGAAAAATCAACTGTTCAAAACCCGATGATTAAGTATGCCAAAGATATCGGCTGGGCCTATTTGACACGGGACGAGGCATTGAACTTGCGTAAAGGAGAAGGCGGTTTATTTTTTTATGAAGTCTTGAAAAGTAAGCTGCTTGATTTAAATTCGGGTATTGTTAATTTGTCAAATGTGGATGTGATAATAGAAAAAATGGAAAGTGTAAGGAATAATATAGAAGGAAATTATGAAATCCTCAAATGGTTAAGGGGAGAAAAATCAATTTATGTCGAAACTTTGAAGCAGGAAAAGAATGTAACCTTGATTGATTATGCCAATCCTGAAAAAAATGTTTTCCAGATTTCCGATGAATGGGCTTATACGAATGGAAAAAGTTCCAATAAGGCTGATATAATGTTTATAATAAACGGTATTCCCGTGGCCATAGTGGAAACGAAAAGCGCCAGTAAGGATATGGAAGAAGCCTTAACTCAAATCCACCGATATCACGAGGAAACCCCTGAGATGCTTACCTCCCCGCAGGTTTTTAATATTACCCAAATATTTGATTTTTATTATGGCCCAACATGGAATTTTGACAGAAAAAGTCTTTTTAACTGGAAAGATAAAGAATCGGAGAATTTTGAGAAAAAAGTTAAGGCATTTTTTAACAGGGAAAGATTTCTGAAATTGATTGCTGATTGGATAATATTTTTTACTAAAGACGATGATCTTAAAAAGGTTGTTTTGCGTCAGCATCAGAGCCGCGCAGTGGAAAAGATAGTGGCGAGAGTTTCAGACCCTATCAAAAAAACTGGTCTTGTCTGGCATACACAGGGTTCCGGTAAGACTTTTACCATGATAAAGGCCGCCGAGATTATACTTCGCCTGCCTGTAAAACCTACAGTTCTTATGCTTGTTGACAGAAACGAGTTGGAAGGACAGCTCTCTGGCTGGATAACGAATATTCTCGGCAAGGATGCTCATAAGCCGGTGGGAAGCAAAAATGAATTTAGAACGCTTTTAAAAAGTGATTATAGGGGGCTTATTGTTTCAATGATACATAAGTTTGACAAAGCCGACGAGTGCCTTAATAAAAGAAAAGATATTTTTGTTCTTATAGACGAGGCACACAGGAGCACGGGCGGAGATTTGGGGAATTATCTTGTTTCCGCCTTGCCAAACGCTACCCTTATAGGATTTACCGGCACTCCGATAGATAAAACCGCTTACGGTAAAGGGACTTTTAAAATTTTCGGTAAGGAAGATGATAAAGGCTATCTGGATAAATATTCCATTGCAGAATCCATAGAGGATAAAACAACTTTGCCTTTATATTATGCTCTGGCGCAGAATGAAATTATGGTGCCTGAAGAAAAACTTGAAAAGGAATTTTTCAGCCTTGCCGAAGCTGAAGGGGTAAGCGATATAGAGGAGTTGAATAAAATACTTGAAAAAGCGGTAAGTCTGAGGAATTTTTTAAAAGGAAATGAAAGGATTGATAAAGTGGCAAAATTTGTGGCGGAACATTTCACTAAAAATGTAGAGCCGCTTGGCTATAAAGCTTTCATGGTGGCAGTGGACCGGGAAGCCTGCGCTTTATATAAAAAGGCGTTGGATAAATATCTGCCGAAGGAATATTCGAGGCCGATTTATACCAAAGGCCATAATGACAGTGAATTATTAAAAGAATTTTATCTTTCAGATGAAGAGGAAAAGAGAGTCAGGAAAGCTTTCATAAAATCAGCCGAACTGCCGAAGATATTAATCGTTACAGATAAACTGCTTACCGGTTACGACGCGCCATTGCTTTATTGTATGTATCTGGATAAACCGATGCGCGACCATGCTCTTTTGCAGGCTATAGCCCGAGTAAACAGGCCTTATGAAGACGATAAGGGGAGAAACAAGCCTTCCGGTTTTGTTCTGGATTTTGTCGGGATATTTGAAAGGTTGGAAAAAGCTTTGGCTTTTGATTCTGATGTGGTAAACGGCGTAATAAAAAACATTGAAGTGCTTAAACAGAGATTTGCCGATTTAATGGATAACGATGCTGTTGAATATTTGGAATATTGTAAAGATACTATTGATGATAAAGCGGTTGAGCGGGCTGTTGAGGCTTTGGTGGAGAAATCTGAAAGAAAGAAGTTCTTTGATTTTTATAAAGAGATTGAGATGCTTTATGAGATAATTTCACCTGACCAATTCCTCAAAAAATATATGAAAGATTACTCAAAACTTTCAGCTTTATATCAAGTAATAAAAAATTATTTTAGCCCGAGGCGGGTTGTCTCTCCTGACTTTATGCACAAAACAGAAGATTTAGTTCGCGAATTAGGCACGGCTCTTATAGAAAAAGAAGGGGTTCCTGTAAAACTTGATGAGGAAATAATAAAGGCTATAAAATCAAAAAACACTGGTAAGGCTAAAGTTATAAATCTAATCATTCAGGTTATTCAAATCATTGAGGAAAGCGAGCGGCCTTATTTGATACCCATAAAAGAGAGAGCACAAGCTATACAAGAAATGTATGAGGACCGTCAAATTACGACTGAAGAAGCATTGAAAAAAATAGAAGAGCTTTATAATAATTATCAGTCCGCTGGAAAAGAACAAAAAGAAAAGGGTTTTGACGAAAACACTTTTACCGCCTACTGGATTTTAAAAAATGAGAATGTGGCGGAGCCAGAAAAACTTGCTTTAAGTATAAACGAAATTATGCTTGAATATCCAAATTATAAATATAATCCGGAGGAGTCTCGCAGGCTAAAGATGAAACTCTATAAAATCCTTTTGCCTGTAGTCGGGGAGAAAAAAATGGTTCAGATAGCTGAAAATATTATGAAAACGAGAAAAGGTTGATATGGCCAATATTTTAATTAAAAGCAATACTGAAACTTCCGATTTTAAAATTGATTTTAGAAAGCGCGTTTTATATTGGTCAAAGAAAACTCATGCCGTACCGACGAGAATAAGATTTCAAAAAATGTCTAAAAAATGGGCTTCCTGCTCCACAGCAGGACAGATTACTTTTAATCTATCTTTATTGGATAAGCCGCGACACTTTCAGGACGCAGTTATAGTCCACGAGCTTTTGCATTTATTAGTTCCCAATCACGGCAAACTTTTTAAAAGCATGTTTTCATCCTTTTTGCCAAAGGGAGAAGAAATCCTAAATAAAGGGATATAATATGTCTGGGAGGTCTAAATGAAGGCAATTAAAATATTAATGATAGGAGCGGTGGTTGCTTTTAATGCTGATTTAAGTTTCCCGGATAAAACGGATATGAATATATCATATTCTGGAAATGGCAAATTTAAGAGTGAATTTGCTATCAATAGCTCTTCCGATTTTAGGATAAATTTTAAAGTTGGAGCAGGGGATCTCAATATAAGAAGATTAAAAAAATAAGCTCACTATAATACAAAATAATGTAAAATATTCCTTAACAATGAGTAGAAAGAATGACGAAATAGTTATATTCTTATAGTTTTATAGTAAAAATTTATGGTTGTAATTTTAGATTACAGTGAAACTATTTTTGTCCAAGTGATTTAAAATTTATTGGTTTCGAGGAGGTTTTATGATAAAGGATGATAAAAAGCAGGCTTTAGAAGCTGCTATGAACCAGATAGAAAAATCTTTTGGTAAGGAAGCAATAATGAGGCTCGGCGAAAAATCTGCAAGGATAAATGTTCCTGTCATTCCCACAGGTGCATTATCGCTTGATCTTGCGTTAGGGGTTGGTGGTCTGCCGAGGGGAAGGATAATAGAGGTTTATGGCCCTGAGGCAAGTGGCAAGACAACACTTACACTTCATATCATATCTGAGGCACAGAAACAGAATGGGGTTGCCGCATTTATAGATGCAGAGCATGCACTTGATCCTTTTTATGCCAAAAAGATTGGTGTTGATATAGATAACCTTTTGATCTCACAGCCTGACTCAGGTGAAGAAGCTCTTGAAATAGCTGAGAAGCTTGTCAGATCAGGTGCTGTTGATGTGATAGTGATAGATTCAGTTGCTGCTCTTGTGCCTAAAGCAGAGATAGAGGGAGAGATGGGTGATCAGCATATGGGGCTTCAGGCAAGGCTTATGTCTCAGGCACTTAGAAAATTAACAGCAATAGCATCAAACACAAAGACTTCAATAATCTTTATAAATCAGATAAGGCATAAAATAGGTGTTATGTTTGGAAATCCTGAAACAACCACTGGAGGACTTGCTTTAAAGTTTTATTCATCGGTAAGACTTGATATAAGAAAGATTGAAAATATAAAACAGGGGGATCTCGTTGTAGGTTCTAAGATAAGGGTTAAGATCGTTAAGAACAAGGTTGCACCACCATACAGAATGGCTGAGTTCGATATGATTAATGGCGAGGGAATATCAAAAGAGGGATGCCTTCTGGATATGGGAGTGGAGAGTGGGATAATAGAAAAAACGGGCAGCTGGTTTGAATATAAAGGTCAGAGGTTAGGTCAGGGCAGGGATAATGTTAAAGAATTTTTTAAAAACAATAAAGAGATATCAGCTGAGATAGAAAAACTTCTTAGAGAAAAATTTCTGAACAATAATGAAATAAGCAGTGCACAGAAGGATGAAGAAAAGAAGGAAGATACCAAAGAGGTAAAGAAGGACGAAAAAAAGAAAAAATAACCTCCTCTTTTTTTATGTATGAGACGATACTGAAAGATTTTGAATCTTATATTATTCTTGAAAAAAATCTTTCTAAAAACACAAAGCTTTCATATTCAAGGGATGTAAAAAAATTTCTTGAATACTGCGATACAAAGAATATAAATTTTCTTACAGCAAATCACAAAACTCTTGAGGAATATCTCTTTTTTCTTAAAGAAAAAAAATATACCACATCAAGCCTTTTCAGGAAGACTGAGGCTATAAAATCTTTTTACAGATTTCTTTTGATAGATGGAAGGATAAAAGAAAATAAATTTTCTTCATTTAAAGCTCCGAGGATTGACAGAAAATTACCTGATTTTTTATCAGTTGAAGATATAAACAAATTGCTCTCACTTATGAACGGAAGGAAGCTTAATATTTTAAGGACATTTGTTATAATTGAACTCCTTTACTCAAGCGGCATAAGGGTAAGTGAGGCATCATCACTTGTTATTGAGTCTCTTAATCTGGATCAGCTATGGATAAGGGTTACAGGTAAGGGTTCAAAGGAAAGAATAGTTCCGATAAACGAGGATACTCGAATGCTTATAAAACTTTACCTTGATGAAAGGCAGCTTCATTTTGAAGGGAGAGAAACCGATCCATATCTTTTTTTAAATAAGAGCGGTAAGAAAATTAGTCGTGTTCAGATATGGAAGGATATAAAAAAGGTTGCAAAGCAAGCAGGTATAAAAAAAAATATATACCCTCATATATTTAGACATACATTTGCAACTCATCTTTTAAACGGCGGGGCTGATCTCAAGTCAATAAGTGAGATGTTGGGTCATTCAAGCCTTACAACGACTCAGATATATACCCATTTGGACAACTCTGCAATTAAATCTATGCATAAAAAATATCATCCTGAGGGATGAGCAATCAGTCCCGACTTTCGCCCCCTAAAATCCTATCCTCTTAATGAGTGAAGTATTGAAATTTTGATGTCTAAAAGCAGAAATCGGAAAGTCTGTTTCTATTTTTTTTCTGATGTGGGTATATTAAAATGGGAATTTAGGTTACATAATCAAGAAAATGTAGTGCCCATGAAAAAAGGTGTTCAAGAGTATCCCCAAAAAACATTTTATTATAGGATATTATAAAATCCTGAGGGTTTTTTTACATCAAAAATTTAACTGCAAAAATTCTTCCCTGTTATACAATTTTTCTCCATTCAATAAAAAATTATTCATCACTGTTGTGGGATAATTCTATGATTTGAATTTTACCTTTTTTTTATATATACTTATATAGGTAAGATCTTAATAAGACTTTTTGACAAATTGGGTTTTTAGGCATTTCCTGAGGTAACTTAGGAATACCTTCGTGCGTGTTGGTATAGGTAGTGACTTGGCACATAGCCGGGCTTCATCACTCAGATTTGCCAACACCTATTTGTGAGGATGTTCAGTCTTTTTTTAGGGTTAAATATATGATTGATTTTATAAGACAAAAATGTGGAAGTAAAAGGCCTGTATTCTATCCATCAATAAAATATGTTTTTGTCTTTTCTTTCATATACTTAACATTAATGCTATTTTGGGGCTGTGCGACGACTCAAAAACGAGTAAAAAACTCCGATTTAAAAACAAAATCAGATAAAATGTTTAGTGAACTTCAAATTGAAGAGAAAAAGCAAGGAATATCAAAATCAGAAACTCAAAAGAATGAAGAAAAAGAACTAATACAACAATCTGAATTATTGGATGAAAATCAAATGTTAAAAGAAATGGATGCAAAAAAACCGTTATTTAATAAAGAAATAACAGAATTTGAAGAAACTGGTGAAGGGTTTGCATCAAAATATGAGCGGACTCTTGATGCTGAGAAAAGAGCGGAAGAGAATGCTCTATCAAAAGCATTAAAGAAAACAGGTACTGATATTTACTATGGATTCAGCGATACTTTGGCACAATACGGAAAGACACAATACCAATTTGTCGCACGGTATTTATACATTTGGTCAAGTGGTTTGTCTATATGGGAAAGAGTAGGTGGTCCAGAATTCATTGCCACAGAAGATGGTGGGACAAAATGTAAATTAAAAATTAAAGGTAAAATCTATTCAAAAGGTAATCCTGACCCAAATTATGAAGTACTACTTGACCTTAAAGATAAAAAGTTAGGATTTGATAAACCAGCATACTATTCAGGTGATGAAGTCCAATTGAGTTTTTGGGTAACAAAAGATTCCTATATTACAGTATTTAATGTAGATGAAGAGCAAAATGTTTCCTTAATTTATCCAAATAAATGGACAGAATCAACTTTGATAAAAGCAGGAAATGTTTTCAAGATATCAGATAATTCAGCAATAACATTGAAGGCAATTTTACCACAAGGTCGTATTGAGACGCTTGAATTCTTACATATTATTGCTACAAAAAAAGAACCATTATTTTTATCAGAAGAAACAAAAGAGATATCTTCTGATGAATATAAACTATATTCTCTTGGCGACTTTAAAAAAGTTATTCAGCGTTTAGCAAAACTCAACCGTTCCGACTGGACGATGCTGGTTTTACCATATACAATAAAAGCACGATGAGGGAGGTGATGCTTGAAAAAAAAGGTTCAAAACAAGTAAAATGTATAAGTGGTTGTATTAGGAGGATAATATGTGGAATATTAAATTTAAAAAAAAGGAGGATTCTCAAATGTATAAGTTTTCTAATTTTATAGTAATGGGATTAGTTTCGGTTTTTGTTTTTGGTTGTGCTACAGTTCAGAGGGGGCCTGATTGGACAATAAAAGGTGGTGGAGCATTCAAAAAAGATGAAGGTAGGGTCTTTTACGGCGTAGGCAGGGCAAGTAATGATATTAAAGACAAAGCGCTCAGAATAGAAACAGCAGACAATCGTGCCAGAGCGGACCTGCAAAGAATATTTGATACCTACACTGGTTACTTAATGAAAGATTATCAGGGGCAGGATGGACAACTGATTGAAAGAGCATGTAAGACATTTGCAGCAGGACATCTTTCAGGAGTTGAAATAGTTGATCATTACACTGACTCAGATGGTACTGTTCATGCTCTTGCTAAGCTAAATCTTGAAACATTCAAAAAGGCAATGGAACTTGCGAAAGAACTTTCAGACGCTGCACGTGAACAAATAAGAAAACGTTCTGACGCAATGTTTGAACAGTTAGAGAAAGAAGAACAAAAACAAAAATAAATAAGGAATAATGTTATAGCCTATGGGTGAGGAGGTGATGATATATGAGATTAACTGAGTTGCTTGAAAGGAATCATCTTATTTCAAGCAGTGATATAAGTAGTGTATATAGCTTGAAAGATTTACTGGATGTGTTAGAAAAAAATAAAGTTATCTCAAGCAGTGATAGATACAGTGTTAATAGTTTCAAAGATCTGTTAGATCTGTTGGAAAGAAATAAGGCCGTAGATAGAGGAGACTTATCTAATATTGCAGGAATCTAATTGTTTTTATGGAGGATTGTTGATATGTCAAAATGTATAAAATGTGGCAATACTCTTTGGAATGATAATGAAAAAAATACTGGACTGTGTGATCACTGTAGAGCCTTTGGCGATAATAAGTGCAAAAAATGTGGAGGCACTTTGTGGGATAATAACGAAAAAAATACTGGTTTATGTAACCACTGTAGAACTTTTGGTATCAATAAATGTGTAAAATGTGGAGATACTTTATGGAGTGAGAATGAGAAAAACACGGGGTACTGTGACCATTGCAGAAAATTTGGTTAAAGCAATAAATGTAACTTTTTTATGGGTACAAAAATAATTACTAATTAGAGCATAATTGTTATCATACTAACTCTTGGAATTATTGGGTATTTGATAGAGATAGGAAGGCAATAACCGCAAGAAATGACGATGGCGGGTGCTCTACCATTGAAGTATTCTATGATAAATCGAACTTGAAGGATTATTTTACAGATAATGACCCGACGTATAATAATAGATATCTCGTAATAGGAAGAACAAGAAGTTACAGTAATACTGGAGACCTCTATATTGAGGCAGAAACAATTAAACTAATTAACTAAAGGTATTTTGCACAAATTATGAAAAAAAATATTAAATTCGAAATTATGTATTTTATAATTGTTTTAGTTTGTTTTATAGCATTTACTGAACTTGCGAATGCTGGTGCTAATCTCTCTTATGATAGTTTAAACTGGACGCAATATAGTGGGAATGGGGACAGCGTTATTAACAGAGGCGAGACAATAAATTTACGTCCGGTAATTCGTAACAGCGGTACAAGTGGAACAAATGGTATATATGCATATCTAACTACAACAAGTCAATATGTGACATTTTATTATACACCTCAATCATATTACAAAATGAAATATGGCACGATAGGTGCGGGTGCAACTGGTACTACGGACAGTTATTATGGAGATTATGGACGAGTAACTTTTGCCGATAATACACCACCGGGGACGGTGATAACATTTACACTGAATATTAGTGACACTTATGGTAATACATGGACAAGTAATTTCAATGTAACCGTGACGGCTACTGGTGCTAATCTCTCTTATGATAGTTTAAACTGGACGCAATATAGTGGGAATGGGGACAGCGTTATTAACAGAGGCGAGACAATAAATTTACGTCCGGTAATTCGTAACAGCGGTACAAGTGGAACAAATGGTATATATGCATATCTAACTACAACAAGTCAATATGTGACATTTTATTATACATCTCAATCATATTACAAAATGAAATATGGCACGATAGGTGCGGGTGCAACTGGTACTACGGACAGTTATTATGGAGATTATGGACGAGTAACTTTTGCCGATAATAATGATATAGCAGGCACATTGATAAAATTTATATTAAACATAAATGATGGTTATGGTAATACTTGGATCGATAGTTTTAATGTAAAAATTGCAGGACCGCCTATTGCATCAAGCGGATTTACTGGAGTTGCACAATCTGCTACAAGTGTTCTATGGACTTGGACAGATAATTCTGACGATGAATCAGGATTTCGTGTTCGCAATGAAGGCAAAAACACATTAACATCCTTACCTGCAAATACAAACTCATGGTTAGAAACAGGTTTATCACCGAATACCAGATACATTCGTCATGTAAATGCATATAATTCTTATGGAGGTAGGGATTCAAATTCAGCATCAGTATGGACATTAGTAAATCCACCAACAAACTTATCAGCAAATGGTAGTTTAATAGAATCCTGTATTACATTATACTGGAATGGTAATAAAGGAAGCAGATTTGCAATTGAAAGAGCACTGGATTCGAATGGTTTTCCCGGAAGTTGGCAGACAATAAAAAGTTGGAATGATAATATTGTCAGTGAAACATTCATAGATGCAAATCTTTCTGGTAGCACAAAATACTGGTATAGAGTAAAAGGATATAATGGTGATGGAATTATTAATAATACACCGACAAATGAAGTTAGTGTAGTAACATTACCGGGAAAAGTAGTTTCATCACCAAAAGTTGTTGTATATAACAATTTAGTTAACCCTGCAAAAAATCAGACTGTTTATATCAGATGTGATTTGCCACAGGAATATAATGTTACTGTAATAGTTTATGATTTAGCCGGAAGAAAAGTAAAAACTATAATTGATAATGAGAAGAAACCTGCTGGAGTAAATATTATTGAGTGGGCTGGAAAAAATACCGATAATGAAATTGTAGCAAGCGGTTCTTATATAGTTTATATAAAAGCAGGTAGCTTTGTTGATAAGAAAAAGGTGCTGGTGATAAAATGAGAAAAAGAGATTGCTTCATTGCTACACTTCTTACAATAACATGCTTGATAAATCAAGCAATTACAATTTTTGCTGCCGTAGGAAAAACAGGTGCTGTATTTTTACAGGAAGATATTGGCGCTAGGACTCTCGGTATGGGCTCTGCTTTTACTGCTCTTGCTGATGATAGCAGTGGAATTAATTTTAATCCTGCCGGACTTGATTATGTTACCTATCCTGAATTGACAATGATGTATGAGAAAAGTTTTCTTGATAGTTATTATGGATATGTAGGATACTTGAAGCCACTCAGAGATAATGGAACATTAGGAATTGGAGTAATGATATTTGACGGTGGCAATATAGAATTGAATTATCTTGATGGCAGAACAGAAAAAGTTAAAATGGAACAGGATATGGTTTGGACTTTAGGATATGGACGCAGTTTATCTTTTGTTCCTTTTTTAGGTAATTTAGGTGAAATGATATTTTTCGGAGCTAATGCTAAATTAATAAAGAGCACGTTAGGAGAAAAATATACAGCAAATGCTATTGCTGGTGACTTCGGATTACTTTTCAGAACTATTGATAGTAAGGTATCAATTGGTATGGCAGTGCAGAATTATGGGACAGAACTGAAGTATAAAGAAATAAATGAAATGCTTCCGAGGAATATAAGAGGTGGGATTGCTCTTGTTCTTAAGCAATGGGAAGAAAATACTTTGTTGTCTACTTTAGATTATGTTCGAACTGTTAATGAACCAGCAAAAATACATTTAGGAACTGAACTCAGGCTTTTTAAGAATTTTGCTGTTCGTGCAGGATATAAAATTGGTTATAATCCAAATGTGTTTACTTTTGGTTTGGGCGTTCTTGCCTATAAAATACAGTTGGATTACGGATATTTGTCTTCTGAAATTGATACAACACATCATATTTCAATTACTTCCAAATTCGGTTCAAGAGAGAGAAAAGATATTGCGAAGGAATATGAAGAGAAAGGTATGTATGAAAGAGCGGAGTATACTCGGTCCCCCGAAAATTATAAATATGCAAAAGCTAAAACTGACCGCGAAAGAAGTCAATACAGACCTATTATAACATCAATTGAACCCAAAAGAGCAACTCCCGGCAGTGAAATTACAATATATGGTGATAAATTTGACGATTCTCCATATAATATTGAAGTAAAATTCGGAAAATATAGGGCAGATATTATAGAGGCAAAGTTTCGAAAAATAAAGATAAAAGTTCCTGTCAATATTCATCCGGGTGATACAAATGTTTGTGTTACCACAAAAAAAGGAGAGTCAGAACCTGAATTTTTTAGTGTTATTCCACTCAAATCACCCAGACTTAATGTGTCAAATATACAATTTATAGACCAGAATGGTAATAAGACGTTAGAAGCAGAGGAATCGGGTAAGATTGTTTTCGATATATCCAATTCAAAAGGTGCTGGAGAAGCGTTTGATGTCCAAGCGAACGTTCAAATATCTGATACAAAGTTTGATATTAAATATGAACATTTAATAAGAGTTGGAGACATAAAACCTAAAGAAAGTAATAGAGTTGAAATCCCGTTAAGTGCGGGTTTAGATTTACAATCTGGTAAAGTTAACTTTAATGTAAATTTTACTGAAGCAAACGATTTTAATCCTGACCCAATTGAGGTAAAAGAAATTCGGACACACAAACTTGAACCACCAGATATTCAACTGGCAAAAATTGAGATTGATGATAATATTTATCCTGATAAACCTGAAAAAATGTCAGTGGGTAATAACAATAGAATAATAGAACCAGGAGAATCTGTAGAAGTTGTTGTAACAATTGTTAATAAAGGAACCGGACAAACCCAAAATACTGTATGTGAAATTCTTTGCGATAATCCTAATATAAATTTTCTTACGGATAGAATAAAAAATTTGGGCGAGATACAGCCGGGACAGTGGAAAGAACTTAATTTTGCTGTCAGGGTTGAGAAGAAATATAGCGGGACTAACATTTTACCTTTGAAACTTCACGTTATAGATAAAAGAATAAGATTTAATAAAGAAATACTATTGAACTTATCAACAGGTAAGGTATATCCGAAGGTACAGGTATTAGAAGTTAAGGGTAAGCCAATAAAAGTACCTGTGCCAACAATGCCAACATTCGGAGAAGAATTACTGAGATTACCTGAATATTTGACACCTTCTCGGAATAATGCATATGCAGTCATAATAGGAATAGAAAAATATCGTGATATCAGACAGGCAGAATATGCTACAAGAGATGCTCAACTTGTGCATGATTATTTAATTAAGGCAATGGGATTTAAGGAAGAAAATATAATGTATGCAATAAATGAAAGAGCAAGTAAAAGTGATTTAATAAAATACTTTGAAGTATGGTTAAAAAATAGGGTTGATAAAAACTCAATTGTATTTATTTATTATTCAGGACATGGTGCACCAAATCCAACAACAGGAGAGTCATTTATGGTGCCTTATGATGGTGACCCTAATGTGATTAACGATACCGGTTATCCCCTGAAACGTCTTTATGAGTCCCTTAATAATTTGCCAACGGATTCAATACTTGTTGTAATGGATGCCTGTTTCAGTGGTGCGGGTGGTCCGAGGACAGTTCTCGCCAGGGGAACAAGACCAATTGTAGCGACAATGAAAGATAAAGAGTTAGGAACAGGTAAAATAGCAGTATTATCCTCAGCGAGTGGTAGCCAGATAAGTAGTACTTATGAAGAAAAACAGCTTGGTTTGTTTACATTTTTCTTTTTAAAAGGCTTACAGGGTGATGCGGATAACAATAATGATAAAAAAATATCACTAATAGAACTTTATGAATATCTAAAGCCTGAGGTTATAAAAAAAGCTCGAAATAATAACCGGGAACAAGAACCACAGATATTACCTTCTACTCAACAGTTAGGTATTTGGTCAAAATTCCCCATTGTGATTCTAAAATAAATACTCCATAAACATATCTTAATACCATTTCGTACTTTTTTAAATACTCTCGTTTTCTTTTACTCATGACAATATCACGTGTCTTATAACAATCAACCTTTTCGATTTTTTTTGGGTCATTCGTAAAATAGGGTTCACTGAAAAAGTCTATTTGAGCTATAAATTAGCCAATTTTTCATGCCTGCCTACGCCGAAGCGGCTTTGGCAGGCGGGCCTGCCGAAGATATATCAACAAAGTGGCGAATAGCCACAGTCGTTTTAGTCGTTTTACTGATATGTTTATCATAGGCAGGCGGGCGAGACGAGGAGCGAGGAGTGAGCATAAATAAGGTCTGTAAACGACGGAGCCCCGATAAATCGGGATAGCCAAAAATTGGCAATTTAAAGCCAAAAGGTGGTAAAAACTGTGCGCTTTTTTAACATTAGATGTTAAAAACCTTGCAGTTTTGATATAAATTTTAAACTTTTATATAGTTTTTCAGTGTTCCCTATTAGTGAAGTATTGAGTCGTAAAAGTAACCTACGAGGTTACTTTTGGTTCAAGGTCGGGAGCAATAATCATGTTTTATTTGAATTAAAAATTGTAAAATAATAGTAGCAGATTTGTAGCGTAGAACGGAAAGATATTTCAAACAAAACACTTGTTCACTGTGAGTTGGCTTATATTTTTACTGGAGGCGGTATGAAATTCCCTGATACGAGGATGAGAAGACTCAGAAATAATGATTCAATAAGAAAACTTCTGGCGGAGAACAGACTTTCAACTGATGAGCTGGTCTATCCTGTGTTTTTAATAGAAGGTAAAAATAAAAAGGATATAATCTCGTCAATGCCAGATGTGGAAAGATTTTCAATAGATCTGCTTTTAAAAGAGATTGCTGATGTGAAAAAATTGGGGATAAAAAGCATACTTCTTTTCGGTGTGACAGATAAAAAACTTAAAGACTCTGATATATCAAAATCAGCTTCAAAGGATGGTTTCGTCCAGAGGGGAATAAGTGAGATAAAGAATAAATTTCCTGATATGGTTGTTGCGGTTGATGTCTGCCTCTGTGGATACACAGAAAGTGGCCATTGTGGGATTATAAAAGATGAATATGTGGATAACGATAAGTCAGTTGAAGCACTTTCTGAGCTTGCCCTTTCGTATGCTTTAAGCGGTGCTGATATAGTTGCACCATCTGCTATGATGGACGGTATGGTTAGGGGAATAAGAAAGGCACTTGAAGACAATGGACTTAAAAATACTCTTATAATGTCATACTCTGCAAAGTATGCATCCGCATTCTATGGACCATTTCGCGATATGGCAGAGTCCGCTCCAAGCTTCGGTGATAGAAAAAGCTATCAGATGCCGCCATCAAATTCAAGGGAGGCGATGAGGGAAATTGAGCTTGATATAAAGGAAGGTGCTGATATAGTTATGGTAAAGCCTGCACTTATGTATCTTGATGTGATATCAAAGGCAAAAGAGAGGTTTAACATGCCTCTTGCCGCATACAATGTGAGCGGTGAATATTCTATGATAAAGTTTGCCTGTAAAAATGGACTTCTTGATGAAAGAAGTGCTGTTATGGAAACACTTCTTTCAATAAAAAGAGCAGGTGCTGATATAATTATAACCTATTTTGCAAAGGATATATTAAGGATGATAAATGAATAATATGAAAACGACAAAATCATTAAACGAATATAAAAAGGCAATAAAACTAATACCCGGCGGAGTCAACAGTCCTGTCAGAGCTTTTAAAAATGTTGGCCTGACACCAAGGTTTATAAAAAAGGGAAAAGGGAATAAAATATGGGATATTGATAATAATATATATACTGATTACTGTATGTCGTGGGGGGCACTTTTGTTCGGTCATTCAAGGGATGAGGTCATCAGCGATGTTATAAAACAGTCAGAGTTAGGCACAAGCTACGGTGCTGCAACATCGCTTGAGGTTGATATGGCCGAGCTTGTTGTAAATGCTATCCCTTATATAGAAATGATAAGGTTTGTTAACTCTGGAACTGAAGCTGTTATGAGTGCTATAAGGCTTGCAAGGGGTTTTTCAAAAAGGGATGGGGTTGTTAAGTTTGATGGATGCTATCACGGACACTCTGATTCAATGCTTATAAACGCTGGTTCGGGTGTAAGTGAGTCGCCAGAATCATCATCGCTTGGAATAACAAAAAATACAGTTCTTGATACCTTTTCACTTCCTTATAATGACATAGAAACGTTTAAAAATTTTCTGAAAAAAAACTGGCAAAAGATCGGTTGTGTTATAGTTGAGCCAGTCGCTGCAAATATGGGTGTTGTTACACCAGAGCCTGAGTTTTTAAACACACTAAGAGAAGAAACAGAGAGATACGGAATAGTTCTTATATTTGATGAGGTGATAACAGGTTTTAGAACACCAGGAAATTCTGCTGGAAAATATTTTAAGATCACGCCTGATATAACATGCCTCGGCAAAATAATAGGTGGAGGATTTCCTGTTGCTGCCTTTGGTGGTAAAAGGGAGATTATGAGTCTTCTTGCACCATTGGGTGATGTCTATCAAGCAGGAACGCTTTCCGGTAATCCAGTTGCCATGGCGGCAGGCATATCAACAATGAAGCTTATAAAAAAGGAAAACCCTGTTGAAAAGATAAAAAAGCTTATTGCTGTTTTAGAGGATGAAAAATTTGAAGGCATATCCATCTCTTCATTTGAGACAATGTTTACGGTGTTTTTTAATCCCAAAATACCGAGAAACTATGATGATGTTAAAAAAAGTGATACTAAAAAATTTGCAAAATTTTTTTATTTTATGTTAGAAAATGGGGTTTATCTCTCTCCATCGCAGTTTGAGGCAGACTTCCTTTCATATGCCCACACTGATAAGGATATAAAAAAAATTATTGAACTCATATACAGATTTTTTAAAAAAATATAATTTTATTAGCGTTTTCAAAATAAAGTTTAAATAGGGTTCACTTAAAAAGCCCACTAAATCATATCTGTCAGCAGTAGGTGTTTACATATAGATAAACAAAAAAAGATAGCAAGGCTTTTATTAACAAAGTCAGCTGCAACTAATTTTTTTTGATTTATTTTTGTATAATAATTTTAATATACTGATTTGATTTTTTTATATATTACGGAGGAGAGATGAAAACGCTTTTAAGAGGAAAGGATTGGATAGAAACAGTTGACTGGACAAAGGAGGAGCTTGAAACAGCTCTTGAGGTTTCAAAGTATCTTAAGATAAAGTTTGCACTCGGAGAGGAGCACAGACTCTTGCAGGATAAAACACTTTTTATGATGTTTTTTGAGCAGTCAACAAGGACAAGAAATTCCACAGAGGCCGCTATGACTCAGCTTGGTGGCCATGCTCATGATCTTACGCCTGATAAGATGCAGATTTCACATGGCGAAACTCCAAAGGATACTGGTCGTGTCCTTTCAAGATACGGTCATGGCATAGCTATAAGGAATTGTTTCTATGGAATAGGAAATAAGTATATAAGAGAGGTAGCAAAAGAGGCAGATATTCCTGTTGTAAACCTTCAGTGTGATGTTGACCATCCATGCCAGTCAATAGCGGATTTGATGACCATTCAGGAAAAATTTTCAACCAATAGTCTCAAAGGTTTAAAGGTTACTGTAGCATGGACTTATGCACCAGCCTATGCAAGACCACTTTCAGTTCCTCAGGGGCTTATAACACTTTTGCCGAGATTTGGTGCTGATGTAACACTTGCATATCCACCAGAGTTTAAACTTATGCCAAAGACTGTTGCTGATGCAGAAAGATTTGCAAAGGAAACTGGATCAAAGTTTGAAATGGTTAATAATATGGATGAGGCTTTTAAAAATGCTGACGTTGTATATCCAAAGTCTTGGGGATGTCATCAGTATTTAGCTGAAAAAAATATTCCTGAGGATGATAAAAAGAAAATAGGAATGGAATATCTCAACAAGTATAAGGACTGGGTCTGCACTGTTAACAGAATGAAGTTGGCAAAAAAAGAGGCTATATATATGCATCCACTTCCAGCCGATAGAGGATATGAGGTTGAGGATGGAGTTATAGATGGTCCTCAGAGTGTAGTTTTTGATCAGGCTGAGAACAGGCTTCATACGGTTAAAGCTATACTTGCACTCATAATGGGTGGAAGACCGTAATAAACCAAAAATAATCTCACAGGTCATCTTTTTAAACACAGTTTATCCTATATTTTGTAGTTTTTTTATACACCCCAAAAATGACCATCAGTAGTGCGGTAATTTATGAGTTTTTTAAATTTTATAAAAACAGAAAGAGGTAAAAAGGTAGGGGTTGCTACCATATTTGCCGGTGTATCTGCAATGTTCTGTTTTATGGCTTATGAATTTATGAGGTCAAGCAGTGAATCGGTTTTCTTAAGTTTCTTTCCTGCTTCTTCTAAGGTTTATGCTCTTACCCTTACCCCGGTATTTCTTTTTCTCATAATATATTTTTATGGTTTTTTGCTATCAAAATTTGGTAGTAAAAAAACAATGCTTATTTATTTTGCTTTTGTGTTTATATCAATTATTTCTTTATATTTTTTGACGCTTAAAAAAATTGCGTGGGCAGGTTTTGGACTTCTTATATTTAAGGAAGGATATATCGTTGTTTTGTCTGAAATCTACTGGTCGTATATAAACAGTATATTAAAGCAGGATGAGGCAAGAATACTAAATGGTCCTATGGCAGGGCTTGGTGCGCTAGGGTCCTTAATTGGTGGATATTTTGTTTCATCATTTGCTGTAAGACTTACAACGAAAAGTCTTATCCTTTATTCATCGTTTTTATTGTTTCCATCATTACTCTTTCTTTATTATGCCTATAACATAAGTGGCGAGCCAAAGCCAGCAGATGATGAAAAGGGTGGCAAGAAAGGACATCTTCATCTATCCATATTTGTTGAAAATAAAACGGTTATGCTTCTTGCGGTTGTAGTATTCATAGCACAGATAGTTTCAACACTCGGTGATATCAATTTCACATATTATGTTCAGCAGTATATATCAGATGTTGATCTAAGAACTGCATATTTAGGTGGTTTTTGGCAGAAGGTTAATATAATATCTTTTACAATGCAGTTCCTTATAACACCTATAGTTTTAAGAAAGTTTAAAGTAAAATATGTTCTTGTGCTGATACCACTTTTGCATATTATGACTTCGCTTTACTCATTCATTCATCCGTCTTTGTTTTCAGCATCGCTTGTGCTTATGATATTTAAATCTATGGATTATTCAATATACAGGGCATCAAAGGAGATAATTTATATACCGTTTTCCTATGACACAAGATATCGTGCAAAACAGTTTGTTGATGCTTTTACATATAGGTTTTCAAAAGGTTTCACATCCTTGATACTTTCATTGATGAATATTTTATCATATAACTTTATACCACTGACAATACCTCTGATAGCAGCATTCTCAGGGCTTTGGTCGTATATGGCTAGCAGATTTAAGATTGAAGAATAATCAGAAAAATTCAGTCGCTGATGCTTTTTCAGTGCCCCCTAAAACTTTATACATAAAAAATTTATATAAAATTTAAAATAGTTTTCCTTCATTCTGACACGATCGTATGGAATTTGAGAAGAGTTTAAAAAAATAACATAAACAAATTTAATAACACAAACTGACTATGAATGAAATATTCTGGTAAATCTTTTAAAATTTTCTTCCGTTTGCATTTCAATCTCTTTGAAAGGTATTTCAAGTATTTCTGATATCTTTCTGATTATTTCAGCTATGTTCGATGGATTGTTTCTCTTACCCCTACTGCTCTGCGGCGGAAGATATGGGGAATCTGTTTCTGTTAGAATATTTTTGATTCCTGCCTTTTTTACAGCATCCCTTAAAATCTGGTTTTTAGGATATGTTAGTGTTGCGTTTATACCTATCATAAATCCCAGATCCAAAGCTTTAGAAACATCTTCAAGAGTTCCTGAAAACGAGTGTATGACTGCAGGTATCTCCATTGAATTTTTAATTCTGGTCTTTATAAAAGCAAAAAATTCATCATATGCCTTGTTGCTTTCACGAGGATTTCTTATATGAAATATAAGCGGTTTTTTTAATCTGTTTGCAATATCCACCTGAGCTTCCATAAGTTGAAGCTGTTGGCCAATGGTGTCTGGATAATACCAGAGATCAATTCCTATTTCACCGACGGCTATAGCATTTTTAATGTTTAAGTATTTTTCAAGCATTCTAAGATTATTATCATTTAAGTGTGATGGATACTCTGGATGTATTCCAAAGGCGAAATAAAAATAATCAGCATATTTTTCAAACAAATGATATTTATCCCAGTCATCAGCCGAGCAAAGTATTTCAAGAAATGATTTAAAATTTTTTGATAAACAATTATCTATTAAGTTGTACCTATCAATATCAAATTGGGAATCTGATAAATGTAAGTGTGAGTCAATCATAAATTCGAGAGCCAGATTGTATAATTCAGAATTCAGAAGACAGAGGACAGATGTCAGAAAGCAGAGGTCAGATGTCAGATTTTAAAGGAATTTCTTATTTATCTGATATCTGTTTTAATCAGCATATTTAATCCGTTTTCATCCTGATGATTAGATAACTAAATAACTAATTTTCCTGTCTTCCTAAATAACTAAACAACGAAATGACTAAATAACGAATTTATCTGTTTTAATCTGATTTCTATCTGTTTACATCTCGGTGATTACATCCTGATGTTTATCCGTTTTCATCCTGATGATTAGATAACTAAATAACCTACTTATTTGTGGCCTTCCATGTCAAATAGCTGTGCATAAAATCATCCAATTTACCGTTCATAACATCATCAACCTGAGATGTCTCATAGTCAGTTCTTAGATCTTTTACAAGCTGATATGGCATAAAAACGTATGACCTTATCTGATATCCCCAGCCTATATCACCCTTCTCATCATATCTTCTTTCCATCTGGGACCTTTTCTTGTCCATCTCTATCTCATAGAGCTTTGCTTTGAGCATTTTTATGGCATTAAGTCTGTTCTGATACTGGGATCTTTCCACTTGGCAGGATACGACAATTCCTGTTGGTATATGTCTTATCCTAACAGCTGTTTCAACCTTGTTTACATTCTGTCCGCCGTGTCCACCTGCACGGTATGTTTCCATCTCAATATCCTTGTCCTCAATTTTTATGTCTATATCGTCTTCTATATCAGCGAGTACATCAATGCTTGCGAATGATGTATGTCGCCTTTTGTTTGCATCAAATGGTGATATTCTTACAAGCCTGTGGACTCCTATCTCACTCTTAAGATATCCATATGCATACTTTCCTTTAACAAAAGCTGTTACGCTTTTAATACCAGCCTCATCACCATTTATCATATCTGTTATGATAAATTGAAAACCCTTTGATGATGCCCACTTCATATACATCCTCAAAAGCATATTTGCCCAATCGCAGGCCTCAGTTCCACCTGCCCCTGCATGTATTGATAATATAGCATCGCTTTTATCAAATGGTTCTGAAAGCTTTAACTCAAAATCAAGAGATTTAAGAGTTCTTTCTGCATCCTTGATCTCCTCAAAAAGTATTTTAAGTTCATCTAAATCCCCTGCCTCTTTAGTCAAATCAAGATGAACCTTAAAATCATCAATCTCATTTTTTATTTTTTTAAGTGTCTCTATCTTATTCTCTATTTCATTTATCTCTTTTGTAATTTTTTGAGCATTTTGCTGATCAGACCAAAAATCATTGGAGTTGGTTAATTCTTTAAGCCCCTTTAATCTTTCCTGTTTTTCTTTTATGTTATATATGCCATCGATTTCAATATATATATTCTCAACTTCTTTTATTTTGTTTTCTGCATCTTTAAATTCAATATCTGCCATAAACCTAATTTTACAATATTTGGGGGGCACTGTTTAAAAAATATTTTTTTAAGGTTAAATGAAAATACTGAACTTAATTTATATTGATGTATATACTGATGATTAAAAATTATAAAATGATATTATAAAGGTATTGATTTCTGGAGCTGTTATTTTTTTAATGGAGGATGGATGAAAAATTTTATTTTGGTCTTTTTTTCGATTTTTTCATTAACCCCGCTGTTTGCTCATAATTATTATGATTTTGTTGATGCTTTGTTCTATGAGAAAGCAGGGGATTATAAAAAAAGTTTTGATATAGTTAGCAACATAAACAAGCAGGAAAACGATCCTTTCCTTTATAAATATCTATTTGATATTTCATCTAAGAATGGAATGATAAAGGAATCTGAGGAGATATCAAAAAAGCTTGTGGAGATAGATTCTACAACCTCTGATAACTGGTTAATGTATGCCAACTCTCTTGTGGTTCAGAACAAAATTAAGGAGGCAAAGGCTGCCTATAAAAAAGCTATTGAGCTTGATCCTGATAACGTTGATGCATACTACCAGCTTGCTGTGATCACTGTGGATAATCCTGATGAGTCCATAGGCTATCTAAAGAAGATAATTGAAATAGATCCATCATTTAAAAGTGACGCCTATTATAATATAGCTGTTATCTATTCATCAAAGAAGGATGAGAAAAAGATGCTTGAATACATTGATCTTGCCATAAAGGCTGATAAGTACAATCCAAAGCCATATTATTTTTTAGCACTTTACTGGGAAAATAAAAATAATTTCAATAAAACAATTGAGGCTTACAACAATATACTGAACGTTGAACCAACCAATTCTGAGGTAACAAACAGGCTCGGAGAGCTTTATATATCCACAAAGGCATATGACAGGGCTGAGGAATATTTTTTAAAGACAGTTGAAATAAATCCTGAGGATACAAAAGCATTGTGGTGGCTCAGCATACTAAATGAAAACAAAAAGAATTATGCTGAGGCAAAAAGCTATCTTTCTAAGATAAACAAATGGCAGGATGATGTGGATATGGTTTTAAAGATGAGCTATTACAATATAATGATTGGCAATATGGATGAGACAATAAGAATCCTGAACGATGCTCATAATAAATGGCCTGATAATCCTGATATATCATACTATCTCGCGCTCGGTTATATGGATAATGGAGATGATAAATCTGCTCGCAATTATTTTGAGATTGTTATCTCAACAAAGCCTGATTTTTATGAGGCAAGATATAATCTGGGAGTTATATGTGAAAGGTTAAACGATGTTGATTGCTTTGAGAGACATTTCAGATACCTTCTGTTAAAAAATCCAAATGATGCTTCCGTTTTAAATTATTTAGGGTACTCACTTGTGGACAGAGGCATTAAACTGGAAGAGGCAACAGCGATGATTGAAAAGGCTGTTTCACTATCTCCTGAGGACCCCGCATACTTAGATTCCCTTGCTTGGGCATACTATAAAAAGGGTGATTATGATAAGGCATATTCTTATATAAAAAAATCACTTGATCTTATAAGGAAGCGGAGTGGTGATCCAGACCCTCTTATATATGAACACGAGGGAGATATACTGCTAAAGATGAACAATATTGGAGATGCCTATCAGTCATACTGGGCAACTGCTGTGCTTGGCCCAAAAAATTTTGATGAGTTGAATAAAAAAGCTATGTCTATAGTCTATAAAATTAACTATGGAGATCTCTTGAGTAATCTTATGTTAAATAATCCTGAGAAGCGATTTACTGCCACATTTGATGCTGAGTTTAATTATTCTTATAAGAAGCTGTTTAAGAAGAAGAATATAAAATTTACGTTTAATGGAGTTATGTTTATAAACCCTAACTATAAGTATATGAACTTTGAGCTTTTAAGCCCGCTTTTCACGCCAATTTTAAGCTTTGAGGCATCTAATAAAAACTATAACATAAAGACTGATATATCTGATAAAAGGATTCCTAACGAGATTCTTGAACGCTATGCAACAGATATACTGCTTGCTATAAAATGGTACACCACGTCATCATTTTATAAGGATTATGAACGTAATATGAAGGTTATAGAATATAACAATGGTTGTTATTACTATCACAGTGTTTTTAAAAGCAGCGATACAGTAGAGTTGTGTATGAAGAACAATGCCTTTGCGATTGATTATCTTAAATATACGTCCGATACATCCTTTGTTATAAATTTTAGTGATTTCAGACCTGTTGCTGGAAGATATTCTTCCTCCGATAACACATACATCCCTTACAGATACCAGATAAATATAGATGATATAAGAGTGAATTTAAAAACCAAAACAATAGATATTAAGTATGATTACTGATGAATATAAGGCCTTTGCAAAAGTAAATCTTTTTCTTGAAATCCTTGGCAGACGCGATGATGGGTACCATAATATAAAAAGTCTTTTTGCAAGGGTTGATATATACGATTCATTGAAAATATCAATAAATGAAAAGTCATTAGGTATAAGCCTTGAAGTTATAAACAAATCAAACGCTTTTAACATAGCCAATACTAACAATCTGGTTTATCGTGCTGCTGATATGTTTATGAGGGAGTTTGATATTAAATCGGGTGTTTCAATAACACTTACAAAAAATATTCCTCTGGGTGCCGGGCTTGGTGGTGGCTCATCTGACTGTGGTATGACCCTTGCCGCTCTTTCAGATATATTTAAAATAAAAGATTATAAAAGGGTCTTTGATATCGGGGCAAGTCTCGGCAGTGATGTCCCATTCTTTTTAAAAAACACCAGCTTTGCTTGCTGTGAGGGAAGGGGTGAGATTGTGACTCCTTTGGATATCAAGGCTTTTCTGCCAAGTGTACTTGTAGTCTTTCCATCAGTAAGCATATCAACGAAAGAAGTTTATCAATCTATGGATCATCAATATACCCCTAAAACAGATCTTTTTGATATGTTTGTAAGCGAGCTGATGGAGGAAAAGATGGTAGATTTTTCTCGCTACCTTTTTAATCGTCTTGAAGCAACAACCTTTAATATATCAAAAGAGGTAGGTCAATTAAAAGAACTTCTTTTAAGCGAGGGTTTGTTTTCACTTATGAGTGGCTCTGGCTCAAGCATTTTTGCTATAAGCTATGATTATCAGAAGCTTAAAAAAATATATGAAAAACTTTTAGAAAGCTTTGATTTTGTTTTTTTGACAAAATTTGTATAATTAAAATTGTGGTAAAAATTGAGGGGCTTTTCGGCAAAAAAGGTTCGTTAGCCTCACTATATTAGTATGGAAAGGAGAGAACGTTATGGAAATAACAGAAGTAAGAATACACTTGAGACCTGATGATAAGCTAAAAGCGTTTGCTACTATTACATTTGACCAGATGTTTGTGGTCCATAATGTTAAGGTAGTGAGTGGGAAAAATGGGCTTGTTGTTGCTATGCCGTCAAGAAGGGTAAAGGATGGGACATTCAAGGATATTGCACATCCAATAACCAATGAATTCAGGAGTAAGCTTGAGAAAGCTGTCCTTGATGCCTATAACAAGGCATTGACCGAGCAGGGATCATCAACTCCGCAGGAAAACAACAATAAATAAAATTAGATAAAAAGCCTTTATTCCCGGGTGGTGTAATGGTAACACAGCGCCCTTTGGAGGCGTAATTCATGGTTCGAATCCATGCCCGGGAGAGGTTGGTCGTCTGTTCTTTTCTGGTTATATCTTCATTTTAAATCTTATACTTCCGGAGGAGATGTGCAGGAAACTTTGATCATTAAAAATACTATTCTGTTTACTGGTTCTGAATCTGGCAAAGTTTTAAAAAACTATGACATATTTGTAAGAAATGGGATCATAGAGGATATATTTAAATCTGGTTCAAAAAAAATAAATGCAAAAAAAACTATTGATGCCAACGGCAGAATAGTTATGCCCGGTTTTATAAACTCACATATGCATTTTTATTCAAGCTTTTCCACAGGGCTTAACAGAGTAAAACCATCAGAGAAATTTATTGAAGTTCTTGAAAATCTGTGGTGGAGGCTTGATAAGAAACTCTCTTTAAAGGCAACATATTACAGTGCTCTTGTTGCACTTATAAACGCAATTAAAAATGGAACAACAACCATAATAGATCATCATGCAAGCCCGTTTGCGATAAGAGGTTCTCTCTTTGAAATAGAGAAAGCAGTCAGAAGTTGTGGCTTAAGGGCATCTTTATGCTATGAGGTATCGGACAGGGATGGTAAAAAGAAAACCATTGAAGGACTTAGGGAAAACTATGAATTTATAAGGTACAAGAAAAAAAACGATGATAATTTTGTTAGAGGTCTTTTTGGACTTCATGCATCATTTACTCTTTCGGATGAGACCCTCGCGATAGCTTCTGATCTTGGTAACAGCCTTGACTCAGGTTTTCATATACATTGTGCTGAGGATATTTCAGATGAAGAGGACTGTATCAAAAAATACGGTATGAGGATAGTTGAAAGATTGAATAAATTTTCTATACTTGGTCCTAAAACAATATTAGCACACTGTGTTTGCGTCAATGAAAGGGAGATGGATATCATAAGGATTAACAACACTCCTGTTGTTTTAAACCCACAGTCAAATGCTAACAATGCAGTTGGCATATCCGATATATTAAAATTTGCCAAAAATGGAATACTTTACGGGCTTGGAACGGATGCAATGACAAACAATATGATGGAGGAGTTGCGGGCAGCACTCTGGATGTGTCATCTAAAAAACAAAAATCCTTCAGTTGGTTTTGGTGAAGTCTCAAAGCTTTTACTGAACAATCAAAAAATAGCATTAAGGCATTTTGATAAAATAGCTGAGATCAAAAAAGGTAATTATGCTGATATCATTATACTTGACTACTATCCTCACACTCCTCTGAGTTCTGATAACTTTTATGGTCATCTGATATTTGGTATATCTCAGTCTGATGTCATAACAACAATAGTTAATGGCAGGGTCCTTATGGAAAACAGACAGCTTAAAATTGGTATTGATGAAAAAGAGGTTTTTGAAAAAGCATCCAATATAGCTGGAAAGATTTGGAGCAGCTTTTAAAAATGTTATAATATAATCAGAAGCTTAGAGTAAACAATTCTAATGATTTGCTGGAGGTTATGATGAAAATAAACGAACTTTTAAAAAATACAGGTGTTGAAAAAAATGATTCAAAAAAATTTTTAAATTTTACACTTATTGGTTTTGTTGGACTTATCGTTTCACTCTTTGCTTCATGCAATAAGAATGAGATCAAGGGAAATGCGGAGCAGCTGATACCATCAAAACCTGCTAATCAATCTGAACAGGCAAAGTCTGATTCGTATAATATTAATAAAACAACTCAATCCGTCCAGTCTATTATAGAAAGTGAGGATGATCCATTTGGTGATATCAATAAGAACTGTGGCCCTACACCGGGTTATCCTTGTGGTACTAAATACTATACAGTAAGTATAAAAGATTTTACTAAGAATAATTGATCTCCTGACCAAAATTAGCACTCATATAGACCTGTTGACAATTTTAAACGATTGTGATATAATTAATATTAGCAATCTTTTAATGGAGTTGCTAATTATGAGGATACTAAAACCAGAGATAGCACAGGAAAGAAAGGATAAGATACTCAACTGGGTGATGTATAATTATATATCAACAGGAAGGCCAGTGAGTTCAAAGGATATCTTTGATTCAAAACAGTTTGATATATCGCCGGCAAGTATAAGAAACATACTGAAAGAGCTTGATGATGAGGGATATTTAGAACAGCTTCATACTTCTGGTGGGAGAGTCCCAACCGATAAGGCATACAGGAGCTATATAGACAGCGTTTTAAAACTGCAGAATCTTGCTGAGCAAGAAAAGGAAAAAATAGAGATAGAATACGAGAGAAAGATTGCAGAGCTTGATTACTTCTTAAGGCATACTACAAAGATTTTATCTGATCTGACAAAAAAGATTGGTTTTTCTATATCAGCTGATATGGCTGATGAACATATAAAAAGGATAGATATTGTTAAGGTTTCAAACATCAATTATATATTTATAATTGTCACGGAAAATGGCCTTGTAAAACATTATCCATTTACAATAAAGGATCCGAAGGGCTTTAATATAAGAAGTACAATTCTCGTACTTAATAAGAGGCTGAGAGATTTTACTATAAAAGAAGCAAGGAATATCATAGTAAAAGATTTTCTTTCAAATGATAACAGTGAGATATATTATGCTATTTATGATATATTTAATGCTATATTGAAAGAGGGAGATGATGTATTCCTTGAAGGAATGAGCAGCATTTACAATGAAAGCGATGAGTTATCGGTGGATGAGCTTCGATGCATGGCAAGGCTTCTTGAAGAAAAAGAAAAATTTTCAAAGCTTATAAAGGAAAGATTTTCCGAGAGTTTGAAGAGGGTTTCTTCTTTGTCGGTTCAAGAGAATAAAACCGATCCTAAGAGAAGAAGACTTATGGAGATAAGCGTTGGAAAGGAGAATAGGATAAAGGAATTGAACAACTTTAGCCTTATAACATCAGCTTATTCAGCCGGTGATAAAAATTTTGGACTTATAGGTGTTATAGGGCCTAAGAGAATGGAGTATCCTAAGGTAATATCATTAGTTGATTCTATGAGTATGATGATAGAGGATATACTAAAGAAATGGGAGGATGAGACAAAGGATTTATGAAGAAAAATGAAAAAACAGATTCTGAAGAGATAAAAGAAAAGATTAAAGAAGCTGAAAAAAAGGTGAATGAGTGTGAGGATAAAAAGGAAGAAATTGAGAAGGAAGTGAATGATTATAAGGCTAAGGCTGATGAATACTATGAGCAATTATTGAGGCTTAAGGCTGAGTTTGAAAATTATAGGAAGAGGGTAGAAAAGGAAAAAAAGGAGCTTCTTGAATGGGGGAGGTATGATCTTATGCAGCACATGCTTCCTGTATATGAGATGATGAATATAGCAAAGGAACATCTTACATCTCCTAACTCTTCTATTGATGATATAAAGACAGGGCTCAATATGATTTTTGCAGAGTTTGATAAACTTTTTAAGTCAGAGGGTTTGACCCAGATTGATATACTGAACAAAAAATATGATCCGATGCTCTGTGAAATAGTTGCTACGGTTGATGGTAACGAAGAAAACGATAATAAGGTTGTTGAGATTGTTCAGCCGGGTTATCTTATAAATGGAAGGCTTATTAAACCTGCAAAGGTTAAGATAGCAAAAAAGAAGGAAGAAGTTGTAGATGATAAGAATTTGGATAAGAGTGATGTAAAAAAAGAAGATAGCAATAATAATAATTGAAGCAGAAACTTAAGGAGGTATTTATGTCAAAGATTATAGGAATTGATTTAGGGACATCCAACTCAGCTGCGGCTGTTATGGAGGGAGGAAAGGTTACACTTATACCAGCTGCAGAGGGAACAACTATAGGAGGAAAAGCATTTCCATCATATGTGGCATTCACAAAAGATGGTCAGCTTCTTGTTGGTGAACCTGCAAGAAGGCAGGCTGTTGCAAATCCTGAGGGAACAGTGAGTGCTTTTAAGAGAAAGATGGGATCTGATTACAAGTATAAAATATTTGATAAGGAATACACCCCCCAGCAGCTATCAGCTTTTATACTTCAAAAGATAAAAAGGGATGCAGAGGCGTTTCTAGGTGATAAGGTTGAAAAGGTAGTTATAACAGTTCCAGCATATTTCAATGATAACCAGCGACAAGCAACAAAGGATGCTGGAACAATTGCAGGACTTGAAGTCGTAAGACTTGTTAATGAGCCTACTGCTGCATCATTAGCCTACGGCCTTGATAAGTTAGGAAGGGATCAGAAGGTTATGGTTTTTGACTTTGGAGGTGGAACACTTGATGTAACAATAATGGAGATAGGAAAGGAAGGAACATTTGAAGTTCTTTCCACAAGCGGTGATACCCAGCTTGGTGGAACTGATATGGATAATGCAATAATAGACTGGATAGTTGATGAATTTAAAAAGCAGTATGGTATAAATTTAAAGAGTGACTCCACTGCAATGCAGAGGATAAAGGAAGCAGCAGAAAAAGCAAAGATTGAGCTTTCAACAGTTCTTGAAACAGATATAAATCTTCCATTCATAACTGCTGATTCATCAGGGCCGAAGCATCTTTCAATGAAGTTATCAAGGGCAAAATTAGAGTCTCTTGTTGAAGGGATTGTAAGTAGATGTAAGAACTCAATAGATACTGCTCTTGGTGATGCAAAGCTTAAATCAACAGATATAGATAAGATAATACTCGTGGGTGGGCCTACAAGAATGCCTATAGTTCAGAAGTTTGTTGAGGATTATGTTGGCAAGAAGGTTGAAAGGGGACTGGATCCTATGGAGTGTGTCGCACACGGTGCAGCCATTCAGGCAGCAATACTTACAGGTGATGTTAAGGATATACTCCTGCTCGATGTTACACCACTCTCGCTTGGAATTGAGACCATGGGTGGTGTTATGACAAAGCTCATTGAGAGAAATACAACCATACCTGTTAAGAAGACTCAGATATTTTCCACTGCAACAGACAATCAGCCAGCTGTGACAGTCAATGTGCTTCAGGGTGAGAGACCTCTTGCAAAGGACAATGTTCCTCTCGGTAAGTTTGATCTTGATGGCATCCCTCCAGCACCAAGAGGTGTACCGCAGATTGAGGTTACATTTGATATAGATGCGAACGGAATATTGAAGGTTTCAGCAAAGGACCTTGGAACTGGAAAATCACAGCATATAACCATATCAGCCCCAAACAAACTTACAAAGGATGATATAGATAAATATGTGAAAGAGGCTGAAAAGTTTGCGGACCAAGATAGGAAGACAAAGGAGATCATAGAAGCTAAAAATGAGGCTGATGCTATAGTATATTCAACAGAGAGATCGCTCAAGGATTATGGAGACAAGATATCTCAGGATGAGAGACTTAACATTGAGAGAGCAATCTCTGATCTAAAGGAAGCATTAAAGGGTGATGATGTTGAAAAGATAAAGAAATTAAAGGAGGAGCTTATAAATGTTTCTCAAAAGTTAGGAGAAGCTGTTTATAAGGCTCAACAGCAACAGAATCAGCAGCAATCTCAGTCTCAGACAGAGCAGACACAGCAGAGTCAGTCTAATGATAAGAAAGAAGATGTTGTGGATGCTGAAGTGGTTGATGATAACAAAAAATAATATAGTGTTGGGTGTTTGACAAAGTAGGTTATTACCCCCCGACCGCATTGCGGTCGGGGATGCTTTTGATAAATGGAGGATGTTAACAGATTACAGCGGTCATTTTTATATACAACTATGTAAAGTATAGAGTTATTTTAAAAGACATAGTGAAAGACTTGTTTCTGTTAACTAAACAATATGGCAGAAAAAGATTATTACAGAACACTTGGAGTTTCAAGAAATGCTACAGGGGATGAGATAAAATCTGCTTTTAGAAGATTAGCTTTAAAGTATCATCCAGATAGAAACCCTGGCAACAGTGAGGCTGAGGCTAATTTCAAAGAAATAAATGAAGCCTATGAGGTCCTTTCAAATGATGAAAAGAGAAAGATATATGATGCTTATGGTGAGGAAGGGCTTAAGGGTGGATTTGGAGGTTCTGGATTTGGTGGAGGTGGGTTTGAAGGTTTCAGTGATTTAAACGATGTTTTTGGAGATGTTTTTGAAAGTTTTTTTGGTAGTGGCTCAACAAGAACATCAAGAAAAAATGAGCGACGGGGTGAAGATCTGAAGTTTGATATAGATATAACACTTGAGGATGCCTTCAATGGTAAAAAACTTGATTTTGAGTATGAAAGAATGGATAGGTGTGATGTATGTCATGGCGAGGGTGCAAGCAGTGCATCAAAAATAAAAAAATGTGATTACTGCAATGGTCGTGGAAGGGTTCAGTATTCTCAAGGGTTCTTTGCATTTACTCAGACTTGTCCTAAGTGTCATGGGGAGGGTAAAATCATTACTGAACCATGCAGAAGCTGTGGTGGTAGTGGTGTCGTTACAAAGAAGAATAAGGTTTCTGTGAAGATTCCTGCTGGTGTTGATAATGGAAGTGTTTTAAGAATAAAGGATGAGGGTGATGTAAACAAAAATGGTGACGCAGGGGATCTTTATCTTGAGGTTCATATAAAACATCACAACCATTTTGAAAGAAACAAGTATGATCTGCTTTATGATGTAAAGATAAACATTGCAGATGCTGTCCTGGGATGTGAGGTTGATGTCCCTTTGATAGAGGGCGGAAAAACAAAGATAAAGATTCCTCGAGGCGTTCAGTATGGTAAAACATTGAGGCTTAATGAAAAGGGTATGCCACTTCCAAACTCAAGGAAGCGCGGTGATATGTTGATAAATATAAAGATAGAGACACCTACTCATCTTAATGACGAGCAAAGAGAGCTTTTCATAAAATTAAAGGAGAGTTTTGATAAGGATAAGTTAAAGAATGATAGCGAAAAGAAAGATGATGGTGGATTCTTTAAAAAGATTTTTAATTGAATTAAATGCAGTTCTTAACAACAGAAATATTTAAAGACACATCTGAGATAATTTTAAGTGATGAAGAGTCGTTTCATTTAAAAAAGGTTTTAAGGGTTAGAGTTGGTGATGAGATAAAACTATTTGATGGGAAAAATCAATGGAAAGCACGTGTCATTGGTTTTAATGATGGGAGAGCTGTTTTAAAGCCCTATGAAAAAATAATAGCAAAAGAGAAAAAATACAGGATAAATCTTTATATACCATTCATAGAAAAAAAATACTTTGAACTTGTGATAAAGATGGGAACGGAGTTAGGGGTTGATAAATTCATACCATTTACAAGTGACTATACTCAAAAACACTACGAGTTTGATGTCGGTGAAAAAAATCTTAGAATGATTGAAATAATTAAATCAGCTGTTAAACAGAGCGAAAGGAACTCTATCCCAGTGGTATTGTGCCCTCTTAAATTCAAAGATATATTTGAACGAGATATCATTATTGCAAACAGAACTGCTATAAATGGAAAGATATACAATGCAACTGACATCGCAGCTATGAATTTGAATGAGTTCAATATCCTTATAGGTCCTGAGGGCGGATTTTCAGATGATGAGGTTTCATTTATGGTAAGCCATAACTGTATGACATTGATGCTTTCAGAAAATATATTGAGAGCTCAGACAGCCGCTATTGCTGCTGTGGCTATTATAGTTGGAGCTATGAATACAATATGAAGATTTATTTTAAATCATTTGGATGCAGAACAAATCAGATAGAAATCGAGAGCATAGTTGAAAATCTTGTATCTGCCGGTTTTGTTGTATCTGAAAATGATTGGGATGTTTTTTTGATAAACAGCTGTTCAGTTACAGCAAGGGCTGAAAATGAAGAAATCTCTTTTATAAAGAAGATCGCTTCAAAAAATCCTGATGCAAGGATAGTGATCACTGGTTGTATGGCAAGTCTTTTCGCTGAGAGGATAAAGAAAATTTCAAAAAATATTGAGATATTTAAAAATGATGAAAAAGAAAAAATCCCATCAGCTTTAAGTGGCAGAGATATTCCTACAAACTATTTTAGTATAAATGGTTTTTATTCAAAGACGAGGGCCTTTGTAAAGCTTCAGGATGGCTGTAATTTAAAATGTTCCTACTGTATTGTCCCATTTGCAAGGAGCAGTATCTCATCAAAACCTTTTGATACTGCTGTTGATGAGATAAAAAGACTTGTTGATAATGGATATAAAGAGATAGTGTTATCAGGGACAAGACTTGGTGCCTATGATAGTGGAGGTAAAAAACTTAATGAGCTTTTAAGGATGCTATCATCATTAAAAGGTGATTTCAGGGTAAGGCTTTCATCGCTTGAGCCTATGGAGATAAACGAGGAGCTTGTAGATATATGCTCGAATTCTGAGAGATTCTGTAATTATTTTCATATACCACTTCAGAGTGGCAGTGATAAAATACTTTCACTTATGAGAAGGCCTTACAACAGATCATTTTACTCTGAAAGAATAGAGCTGATAAGGAAGAGGATGAAAAATCCTGGGCTGTACAGCGATATCATAGTTGGTTTTCCAAGTGAATCCGATGACGACTTCAATAATAGTATGGACTTTATAAGCTCTCTCGGCTTGAGTGGTCTCCACGTCTTCACATATTCTAAGAGACCCTACACTGCATCAGAGAGTATGCCAGAGCTTGATGAGAGGATAAAGAAGGAAAGATCTAAAAAAGCACACATGCTGGATAAGAAGCTGAGAGATGATTATAAAAAATCTCTTATTGGAGAGGTGGTGATTTCATTAAGCCTTAAGCATAAGGATGGTAAAACAATTTTTTTGGGTTCAAACTTTGTTGAGATTGTTGTTGATGAAGTATTTGAAACAAACATTATTTGTCCTGTTATTATTAATAATCTAAGTGATGGAATATTGTATGGCAAAAGAGTCATATAAGCTATGCAAAAACTGTGGATATAAAAACGATCTGGATAATGAAAGATGTGATATATGTGGTTCAGAGAAGCTTGTTAGATTTGATTTGAAGGGGAAAAATAAAAGAGTTTATTTTTCTATCTCACTTCTGATTCTGGCTGCTGTTTTGTTTTATCTTTTTAAACCTGAAAAGAAAAATCTTGAAAAAAAGGTAGATGATGTAGGAATATTTGTTTCAGAGAATAGACCAATAAACTATTACACATATCTTAGATCAATAAAACAGCTCGGATACATAAAGGATCCTGATGAAAATGATGAAAGGGCTGTTATCAGAGCGATGGGGTATGATGATGAAGATCTAAAAAATGCGGCTGTTGAAACCATTAAAAAGTGGTATAAGAGCACAAAAAATAAAAAATATCTGGTATATATAGATAGTGGACACTAAAAAAGTTGTCTGGTTGTTTAGTTATTTAGTCATCTCGTTGTTTAGTCGTTTAGGAATAAAAGAGTAATCTATGAGGGGACTTCTGGTCTTATTTTTGCTTAACTCTTCTCAAATTCCATACGATCGTGTCAGAATGAAGGAAAACTTAATCATCAATATCTAAAAGATTTAATCATTGTTTAAATAAATAAACATGTATGTATTTAAACATTTACCCGATTTTTTCATTTGTAATCAATCTGTGTTGTTAAATTGAATAATAAAATCATTAAACGATCTAATTGTAAAAAAAAGTAGCAGATAACTGTTTTTGTTCTTGTTATTTTTGCTTAAGTCTTCTCAAATTCCATACGATCGTGTCAGAATGAAGTAAAACTTAATCATCAATATCTAAAAGATTTAATCATTGTTTAAATAAATAAACATATATACATTTAAACATTTACCCAAATTTTTCATTTGTAATCAATCTGTGTTGTTAAATTAAATAATAAAATCATTAAACGATCTAATCGTAAAAAAAAGTAGCAGATAAGTGTTTTTGTTCTTGTTATTTTTGCTTAAGTCTTCTCAAATTCCATACGATCGTGTCAGAATGAAGGAAAACTATTTTTAATTTTATATAATCTTTCTATGTATAAAGTCTATGAATTAGGGGAATTTTCCGAAAAGATTCTTTTCACATTACTTGCATATCAAAAAGTAATGAGTCATCCAAAAGGTATTTTATTATATCCGGCGATAATGGACAGATTAGAATTTGATAAGAGATTGGTTAAACGTTATTATGCCAACAAAAAAATAAACTATGCGTTGTCAAAGCTTAAGAAAAAAGGATACATTAATATATATAAGACAGATAAAAGAAGATTTAATGTTTCTTTTACCAGCAAAACATTTGAATTTATAAAATTAAAGCATATTAGTGAAAATGCTAAGAGTTATAAAAAAATGAGAAATTATAAAAGGATTTTATTCTTTGATATTCCTGAAAGGGAAAGGAAGAAAAGAGATAGTTTCAGATATTTTTTAAAGATACTTGGATTTAATGAGATTCAAAAAAGCGTATTTGTATCTGAACTTGATAATTATGATGATCTTAAAAGTATAATAGATTTTTTAGAGATTGGTATTTATGTAGAGACAGGAATATATAAAAAAGATTAGATTTTTTTATATATAAAACACATTGTCTTCTATTACCACCAAACTTAATAACTTTGGCGTTACAACACTTAGATTTCAGATGTAATTTAGTCATACACCTGAAATTTAACATTTTTTGATGTTTTTACCTATGAAGTTTTAAAAATCTACCAACCGAATTAGCGCCCTTATCCCACGATCGTCTTTTTTTTTGGCGATTTTTTGATAAGTCCCAAATAACCAAAACGGTTACTTCGATTAAATTATTTATTCTATCTGCCTTTATCATGATTTTTATCCGTTTTCATCTGATCTATTATCTGTATCCATCATGATGATCCTTCTTCCTAAATAATTATATAACGAGATAACTAAATAACTTTTCAGTGACTACTCAAAAAATTATAGAATATTTATATGAGAATTTTAGAAAAGAATCAAGACGAGATAAATTTTTTAGGCTCATCTCAAAAGGAGCTCTTATCACTGAATAAAAAATATGGATGGTCGCTGAATGATAAAGAGCTTTTGATGGTAAAAAACTATTTTAGAATGCTTAAGAGAAATCCTACAAGAGCTGAGATAGAAACTGTGGCACAGACATGGTCTGAACACTGCAAACATAAGACATTTTCAGGACCTGTTGATTTTATATGGAAGGATGAAAATGGAAAGGTGAAGCTAGGTAAAAAATTTAAAAATCTTTTTAAAGAGACAATAGTTTATACAACAAAAAAGCTTAATAAAAAATACTGCCTCAGTGTTTTTGAGGATAATGCTGGTATAATTGAGTTTTATGATAAATCTGATTGGGGGATATGCTTTAAGGTTGAGACTCATAACCATCCCTGTGCACTTGAACCATATGGTGGTGCAGAGACTGGGGTAGGTGGTGTTATAAGAGATATACTTGGTGTTGGGCTTGGTGCAAAGCCAGTGATTGATACGGATGTTTTCTGTTTTGCTTATAATGACAGAAGATATGAAATTCCTGATGGATTTCTTTCACCGCATAAGATAATATCAGGAGTGGTAAGCGGTGTGAGAGATTATGGAAATAAGATGGGTATTCCAACAGCAAATGGGAGTGTTTATTTTGATGATGATTATTTGTTTAATCCACTTGTGTTTGTTGGTTCAGCTGGATTGATAAAGAAGGAGAAAATAAACAAAAAGGTTGAATCTGGAAGTCTTATATTTGTGCTTGGTGGACCAACTGGAAGGGACGGTATTGGTGGGGCAACGTTTTCGTCAGCTGATATAGATGAGGATACTTCGTCATCCCATGTTCAAATAGGTCATGCTATAAATGAAAAAAAGGTGCTTGATGTTCTTTTAAAGGCAAAGGATCTTGATCTTTACACTGCCGTTACTGATTGTGGTGCTGGTGGATTTTCATCTGCCGTGGGTGAGCTTGCATCGGATTGTGGTGCTGCAGTTGAGCTTAAAAATGTTTTGCTTAAGGACAAAAACATAAATCCATGGGAGATATGGCTGAGTGAGTCTCAGGAAAGAATGGTGCTTGCTGTTAAAAAAGGATGTGTGGATGAGCTTAAGAGAATATGTGAGATAGAGGAGTGTCAGTATTATATAATAGGAGAGTTTACTAATGATAAAAAATTAAGAGTTTCTTATGATGATAAACTTATAATTGATATTGATATGAGTTTTTTGCACTCAGGTCTTCCAAGGATAGAAAAAAAGGCGGTTTATAAAGAGAGAAAAATTAACAAAAATTTGACTGTTAAAAATGTAAATTTTTTAGAAATATTTAAAAGGGTTATATCCGATCTTAATGTTTGTTCAAGGAGATCAATAATAGAGCAGTATGACCATGAGGTTATGGGGCAGACTGTTTTAAAGCCATTCTGTTCAAAGAATGAATCAACCCCAAGCGATGCTTGTGTTATCTGGCCTTATAATATTGTTGAAAATTTTAATGATTACAGAGGTTTTGCAGTATCATCAGCAATAAATCCATCAATTTCAAAGATATCTCCCTATGATATGTCATTTTATGTTCTTGATGAGGCTGTTAGGAATCTCTGCTGTGTTGGTGCTGATATAACAAGAGCGGCTCTTCTTGATAACTTCTGTTCGGCAAACCCAAACATAAGCGAGGTTATGGGTGATTTTACCGCTGCTGCTATAGGAATAAAGGAGGCTGCTATAGATATGGAACTACCTTTCATATCAGGTAAGGATAGCTTTTATAATCAGACTGTTATAAACGGTAAAAATTATAAAATACCAGTAACACTTCTTATATCAGCGGTTGCCCCTGTTGATGATGTGAGAATAGTTGTAAGTTCAGATTTTAAGAATGAGGGAAATCCTGTTTATGTTGTTGGAGAGTTTATGAAGGGATTGGGTGGCTCTGTCTATTCAAAAATTTCTGGAGAAAAAAATAATTATATATCACCTATTGATCTGAAGAAGAACAGAAAAATATATCTGAGGATAATTGATGCAATTAGAAAAAAATACATACTGGCCTCACATGATGTTTCTGATGGTGGGCTTTTATCAGCTATGTTTGAGATGTCGTTAGGCGGATATGGTGTTGATGTTGATATATCAAAGGCTTGTAAAAAATATGGGGTTTCAGATGTGGAAGTTGCTTTTGGCGAGTGTGGCTCAAAAATAGTTCTTGAAGTTGATAAAAGGTTTGAGGGCAAGTTTATAGAGTTAATGAAGGGATTGCCTGTTATAAAACTTGGAGCTACATCTGATGAAAATTCATTTATAATAAAAAATGATGATGTTGTTCTGATAAATGAAAACCCTGCAGTTTTAAAAAAATTATGGGAAAGGGAAGTATTGAAATGAAACCAAAGGTTATAATACTCAGGGCTTCTGGAACAAACTGCGATCTGGAGACAAGGAGTGCTTTCGATTTTGTTGGAGCAAGGACTGAGCTTGTTCATATCAATGAACTTTTAAATGGAGCGAAGAAACTGGTTGATTATGACATCATGGCAATACCAGGTGGTTTTTCATTTGGTGATGATATATCAGCCGGAAAGATTTTTGCATTGAGAATAAAAAAACTTAAGTCTGATTTCAATGATTTTATAAAAGCCAAAAAACCTCTGATAGGAATATGCAATGGATTTCAGGTTCTTGTAAAAACAGGCTTTCTTCCTTATGATATTGAACTGAAACAGAGGGCAACGCTTTATTCAAACGATGTCGGTCATTTCATATGCAGGTGGGTTAAGGTGAGGATTAATAAAAATAGTCCGTGTATATTTACAAAGGGTTTGCCCAATGAATTTTATTTACCCATAGCTCATGGTGAGGGGAAGTTCATATCAACCAGATCTGTTATATCAGATTTAAGGAAAAAAAATCTTGATGCACTTTTGTATTTGGAAAATCCCAATGGCTCCTACAGCGATATAGCAGGGGTCACAAACAACTCAGGAAATGTTTTTGGGCTTATGCCTCATCCTGAGAGGGTATTCTTTTCTTTGCAACAGCCATGGAAGAATAAGGGTATTTTGGCCATAGGTTATGAATTTTTTAAGAATGCTGTGAATTATGCAAGGGGATTATAAATCTGAGACTAATTGGTTGTTTAGTCATTGATAATAAAAGAGTAAATTAGGCTGTTACTTCTGTTTTTTCTTCCCAGATAACCAAACAACTAAGACCTTATCACCTGACCTGTCTTTCCTCTACAAGTATACCGTTGACAAATATCCTTATCTTATCAGCTGATGTCTTTGGTATTGAAAGCTCTATCCTTGAACCGGGATCCCTTATAGCATTGAATACCTCTTTATCACCTGTTCTGCTAACGGCTACTATCCTGACATTTCTCTGTGAACCGCTCTGAGAGAGGTTGTAAACAATTTTATACTCTTCAACTGATTGCTCTTCATCACTATCGCTCATTGTTATTATAACGTTTGTTGCTTCATTTATCTGAACATCATAATCTGGATTCTGATCTATTATTGTGTCTTTTGGAAATATTGTATTTTTTTCTCTGTTTATTGTATATTTAACGTTTGGGTTCTCTTCTATCCATTTATAGAAGTCTGATATTTTTTTCTGACGAAAATCAGGCATAAGAATAACCCCTTTTGGAGGTTTCCCAGCTGATACTATAAGATTTATGTATGTATTTTTTGAAACCTGTGAATCGACCTTTGGATCCTGATACATAACTATTCCCTTGTCAAACTTTGTTGAATATGATTCACTTATTTCTCCAAGTATTAATTGCCGTTGTCTCAGAAGAAGTTCTGCATTTCTTATAGGCATACCTACAATGTTTGGAACAAAGACTGATTCTCCACCCTGAGAAAACACAACCTCTATTATCCTTCCTTCCCTCACAGATATACCTGATTGTGGATTTTGCCTCAGGACAGTTCCAACAGGAACAGATGAATCAAATTCAAATCCCTTTATCTTCATAGCAAGATCATTTTCAGATATAAGCTCGAGTGCAGTCATAGCTGATTTTCCTTTTATATCAGGAACAATAACCTCTTTTCTTGAGTGGACTACAGAGCCTATAACCCAGTCTATCATAAAGTATGAAAGGACTAATATGGATAGCATTACTACTAAAATCTTTAAAAAATATTTATAGTTGGCAGGTATATCATTTATTTTCATATCAAAGAGTCTCCTTTTTTGAGCTTAAGACCATTTATAAAAAAGTCATAGGCACTCATTTCTTTTTTACCCTCTGGTTTTACCTTTTCAATAAGTATGCTTGTATCAAGACATTTTACAAAAATACCAGTTCCTTTTTCAAAACCAGAGATACTGGCAGGAGGAAAGTTGCTGGTATCTGATTTATTGATTTTAGCCGATGTTATCTGAACCATTGTGTTCTTGAGATTGTGTTTAAAAATGAACCTTGAATAGGGATCAAATGAGAAAGCCCTTATCTTTGAATATACTTTCTCAGCTGGCATATTAAAATCAATATAAGTGTCTTTTATTGTTACTTTTGTTGTGTATGTTGCAACACCTTCTTGCGGCAAAAGTTTTATATCTCCTGATGATATTTTTTTTGCAGCCTCAATAATCATCCTTCTTCCAAGAACTGAAAGCCTCTGTAAGAGCATATATGATGTCTCATCTGATCCTATTTCAATGCTCTCTGAAAGAAGTATTGAACCTGTATCAAGTCCTTCATCAATTTTAAATATTGTTACACCAGTCTTTGTTTCGCCGTTTAACACAGCAGCTCTTACCGGATCAGCACCTCTGTATTTTGGCAGAAGAGAAAAATGCACATTAAAAAAACCATATGGAATCATATCAAGTAGTTTCTTTGAAAGTATCCTTCCGTATGCTACGACAATACCAAAATCTGGTTTTATTTGATTAATCAAGGTCTCTATATCCTTTGAAGATTCAGGCTGATAAACATCAATCTTTAGCTTCTGAGCAAGCGATTTAACTGGTGGTGGAGTTATTATTCCTTTTCTACCGAATGGCTTATCTGTCTGTGTTATAACCGCTTTAATATTAAAACCATTATCATAAAGAGTCTGCAAAAACTCAGCTGCTGTGTTGTCCGTTCCTAAAAAAATAACTTTTTTATCCATTTCACATAACTTCAGGTTTCATCTTTGATTCATCTATATTCTTCCATTGTTTTTTTAGTTTTAAAAGCGTTGGCTTAAGTTTTAGTTTTTGAGCAATTGGAATACGTTTTATGAAGGTGATGCCGTTCAGATGATCTATCTCGTGCTGGAGTGCTTTTGCTAAAAGTCCTGATGCTTTTATCTCAATAGGAATTCCTTTTTGATTTAGTGCCCTTACGACAACGGATGTATGCCTTTTAACCTTGATAAAAAGTCCTGGAAAAGAAAGGCAGCCCTCATCCTCTTCTATTATTTCTTCGCCGTAAGAAACTATTTGGGGGTTTATTATTACAATGTTATAATTCTTATTTTTTTCTTTATCCTCCATGCTTATAATGGATAACTGTATGTCAAGCCCAATCTGATTTGCGGAGAGTCCCACTCCATGAGTAAAATTTAATGTATCAAACATATCAGCTATTATATTATCAAGTTCATTTTTCATTTCTTTATAGTCTATTTTTTTTGTTTTTTTGTTGAGTATGCTTTCTCCATACTTTACTATTCTTCTTATAGCCATATAAACCTCCGAGCATATGAAAGTCAGGATTTAAAATAAATCTGTTTTGACTGTCTTATTATTAATTTCCGTTATCTATCTCTAATATAATGGTTTTCAAGTAAGCGTATAAGACAGTGTCCTTGACTCCCATATTATATCTATTTCTATTTTACCATTAAAATCTTTTGGTTTTATCATACCCCACGTTATGGCTAATTCTTCAAGCTGAGCTTCAGCACCCATCCTACCTGAAACCCCCATAACAATTTTGTTCACTCTTCCGTAAAAAGCGGTATAGACAATAATATATATAGGATCGTTTGAAAAAATTATAAGAGGATGAATTGTTTTCCCATATTTTTCAGCTAACAGTATAACCTTTCTAAAAAGATCCTTTTCATCGTTTGTAAGATTTTCATAATCTGAAGAGTATTCATAGCCCTTCTCAACCTTTATATATAACACAATAATGTCAGTGTTATCATCGTTGGCTGTTTCAAGAACACTTTTTAAATGTGTTAGGTTGTTTGGATTTCTAACAGGAACAAGGATTCTCTCAGTTTTTTTGAAGTCTTTAAAGATGTTTAATATATCATTTTCTGTGGCTATGTTGACCTTCTCATCATCAACTTCTCCTTCTATATCATGCAGGTCTATTTCATGGGATTGCTTTTTTTCAGAGTAGGTAAAGATTATATAAAGCACAACTGAGAAGGTAATCCCTGATATGGTTGCAATTTTTTTTGTTAAAAGATTCATCAGAAAAAGTGAAAAGATTATCAAAAAAAGAATTATAAGTCCAACCGGGATCTCATGCCTGCCTATTTTTATATTGAATGGAAATATCCACTCGCGTGGTTCCATAGATTTTTTAAATCTTAAAAATATCAGTGATAACAGGTCAAATGTAAGGCTCATCAAAACACCGAAGGCATAGGCCTCACCTAACAGAAAAACATCTCCTCCTGATAGTATAACTATAATTGCCTGTAATACAGCAATAAGGGTTATGATTTTATATGTTGTTCCATATTTGGGATGTAGCTTTCTTATGCTGTCTGGAAGAATGCCATCCTCAGCAACCCTGTTGAGTATTCCGTTTGCTCCAACTATGGCAGTGTTCACAGCACCTACAAGTATTAACAGTGCAGATATGACTACGAGTGTCTTCATAACAACCCTTGCTGCATATGGTATAGATAACTCCATAGCAAGGCCACTCAATAGATTTTCTGAGTAGCTGCTTATTATTTTATCGTATGGTATTATAACTGCTGAGAGAAATGTAAGAAAGCCTGTAAAAATTAGGGCTGATATAAATATGAACACAACAGCTTTTTTTAAATTTTTTATTTTTGGATCCTCTATCTCCCTGTAAACCTGAGCAAGTGTTTCAAGTCCACTTAAGGCGAGTACTGAATGCCCCATAGCCATTATGATGCCTATCAATCCAACAGGTTTTAAAAAACTAAAATATGATGTCCATCCCAATGACTCTTTGTTGAACTCAAACCTAAATTCTGGCCATTTGAATCCGAGCTTTGTAACTGTATATATTGAGAGAACAAGTAGTAAAACTCCGACAACCCCTGTAAATATCACGATTCTTAAATTGTTTTCTGATGATTCCTTAACCCCCTTTATATTTTCTCTCCAGAAGTATGCTATCATAATGAGTGAAAAAATAACAGCAACACCCCTTGGATTTATGTTCCAGCCTATTTTCAGATATGGAAAGATTATTTCAAGAAGATATGCTAAATAAAGTCCGGCACTCACTGCACTTATGGGAGCAGTTAAGAGATAATCAAAGATAAGGGCAGAGACAGAAAACTTTGCCATAGACTTTCCCATTGATGTCTTTACCGTCACATAGACCCCACCCCTTGTGAAAATAGAAGAGGATTCTATGTAAGTCATCAAAAGGAAACCTGACAGAATCATTACTGCAAGAATAAAATACGGGAATGCTGGCCCGTATGCCTTTGCAGCAATTCCACCAGCATAGTAGGCGCTTGAAGCAAAGTCGCATAGGACTATTGAGCCTGCTCTCCAGAAAGAAATAAAACTCAATACTGCTGTGTTTAACACTAAAATATTCTTTATCTTTTTGTTCATATAAATTATCTGATAGATTTTATATAGGAACAAATCTCAGATGGTGAGTTCATCGATATCAACTTTGGAATATTATCTCTAAATGACTGCGTGATTGAACTGAGTATTTTAAGATGTTTATCAAAAAAATCGGATGAAAGCGGAGAAAAAAACATAAAAGTAATAAATATGCTGTGTTTTATCCTGTTATCTTTCACAGGATTCGGCGTAATAATAAGAATAGACTTAAAGTCATCAAGGTCTTCAAGTTTTAGATGCGGGATAAAGAGGCCGTTTTCAAAAACAGAATAGTCAAGATTTGTTACCTCAAGCCTCTCCTTGATGTTCTCAGGTGTAAAGCGTTCAGGGAGAAATGGGGAAATTTTAGAAACAGAGAAATCTATTAGCGATTTTAAATCTTTAAAACCTTTTCTTTCTATTATTATATTCTTACAATCAAGAATATCACCTATCGTGATATGCTTTTCTTCTGTCATAATTATATTATAACATATATAGGGGCACTGAAAAAGCCTAACGGTGGAGATTTTATAAATGAGAAACTGTATGAAAAATTTAAAAATTTATATCAAAACTACAAGGTTTTTGATCTCTAATATTAAAAAAGCGTGCAATTTTTACCACCTTTATCACCTTTTTGGCTACCCCGATTTATCGTGGCTCGTTACCCCATCAACCGACCGCGGTTACAGAACTAAACCGCGTCGGTTTATGACATTCAGGTATGCTCACTCCTCGCTCCTCGTCTCGCCCGCCTGCCTGCCGAAGCTGTTTCAGCGTAGGCAGGCTTAAAAAATTGGCTAATTTATAGCACAAATAGACTTTTTCAGTGTCCCCTATCTAAAACAGTATAAAATTTAATAATGGATTTAAAAATATCGTATTTATCAACAAGTTTTTTGGAATAGATTATAAAAAAATGCTAAACTTTTATTATGATAATTAAACTGCTTAATTGTTTAATTACAGGAGTTAAATATGAAGAAAAACATAATACTGTCGGTATCAATTTTGGCATTGCTTTTTTCATGCCAGAAAAAGGAAAACAAGTCAAAGGTTATTGCAAAGGTTGGTAATACATCTATAACTGAGGATTATTTGAATGAAAAGGCTATGGAAATAGGAGATTTTGATTACCTTAAAACAAAGATTGGTAAGAAGCAGTTTCTTGATATACTTGTAAATGAAAGGCTTGTTAAGATGGCATCGGAAAACAGTGATGTTAAAAATTCTAAGGAATACAAGGAAAACATTGATAAAATAGAAAAGGAGCTTAACAAGAGGCTTGAGGAATATAAGGATATGGTGCTTACAAAGATGTGGCTTGAAAAGCTTAGAGAGAATGAACTTAAAATAGCTGATAATGAGGTAACAGAGTATATAAAACAAAATCCTTATATGGTTTCGCTTGATCAGATCATAACAACTGATTATGAAACTGCTCAGAGCATTATGGCAGCTATGAAAAAAGGTGAGAGTATGGATAGTATAGCAAAGAAGTATAAGGATAATCCTAACGTTGTTGTTAATAAGCTTCCACCTGTTATAAAGGGTGAGCTTATGCCTGAGCTTGAGGATATGGCCTTTAAGATGAGGGTTGGTGAGTTGGGCGGAATCATAAAAACAAAGCTTGGCTATCATATAGTTAAAAAGCTTGCTCAGAATAGCTATGATCCTAATAATGTGCAGTTTAAGGAAAGGATAAAGAATGTTCTTGAAAAGAAAAAATTTGATTCATATATGGATAAGCTTCAGTCCAAGTACAAGGTGGAGGTAGTAGATGAAGAATATAAATAAGATATTTTTCATTTTTTTCCTATCTATGCCTCTTTATTCCGAGGTTAAGGAGGATGTGGTAGCAAAGGTTAATGGAGAGGCTATTTTTAATTCTGATATAAATAGCTCAAAACAGGCAATACTTTCTCAATATCTTGAGTTAGCTCCAGATATATTGAAACAGCAAGGAAGCGAGGATAAGATAAATAAAATGGCTTTTGATAAGGCTGTAAGCGAGCTTCTTATAAAACAGGAAGCAACAAAGCTCGGGATAAAAGTAAGTGAGCGTGAAATAGACAATGGTATATCAGAGGTGAAGAATAGATTCTCTGTTGATAAAGAAGGAAATAAAATATCTCAGAAGGATGCTGAGGCTTTATTCCTTGATGAGCTAAAAAAGCAGAATATAAGCTATGATGATTTCAGGGAAAGAGTGAAGAAGGATCTTATGGCAAGGAAGTTGATAGATCAGGTTATAAGGCCAAAGGTTAAGTCCCCATCTGATGATGATGTAAAAAAGTTTTATGATAATATAATTGCCATCATAAACAATTCTACATCGTCTCTTAAATTGAGCAGTGAAGAGATGGATGATTACACAAATATAGCAAATAAATTAAAAGATATGTTTGCTGAAAGAATAAGGATAAGGCATATACTTATAAAATCAAAAGGTGATGACCTCGTTTCAAAAAATCAGGCTCTTGAAAAGGCTAACGGTATTAGAAAACAGCTTCTCTCTGGAGCAGATTTTGAGGATATAGCTGCTAAGGAATCTGATGACATCGAAAGCTCGAAGCATGGTGGTGATATCGGATATGTTGTTAAGGGAATGTTGCCGGAGAGCCTTGATAAGGTTGCTTTCTCCATTGCACCGGGTGAGATATCTGATGTTATACAGACTGATTTTGGTTATCATATAATTCAGGTTACAGAGAAAAGAATAGCTCAAAAGATAAAGTTTGAGATGGTTAAGGATGATCTTGCCAATATTATGATGCAACAATCCTTTGCAAAGGAGCTTGACAAATATATTGATGATCTTAAAAAAACAGCCAAGATAGTTGTGTTTGATCAAAAGTTTAAACAATGAGTATTCTTATAACTCAGGGTGATGCCTCAGGAATAGGTCCTGAGATCACAGTAAGGGCTTTAAGAAGATTTAGTGAGAAAGACCGCAGAAAAATAGTTCTTGTTGGTAGTAAAGCGGTTTTTATGGAGAATGGCTGGGACTCAAACCTCTGTTCATTGATTGAAACTTCTGTCAGTAATTTTAAACTTGTAAAGGGCAAGGAAAATGTCTTTTCAGGAAGACTTTCTTTTAAGGTATTTGAAACAGCAGTAAAATTAGCTGAGAAAAAAAAGATTGACGCAATTGTTACTGCTCCAATATCAAAAAAAGCATGGGCTCTTGCTGGAATAAAATATGTTGGTCATACTGACTATCTGAGGGATAGATTTAAAAAAGAATTGTTGATGTGTTTTAAAAAGGGTGAGATTAATACTGCTCTTTTAACAGAGCATGTTGCATTAAGGGATGTTAGCAGGTTTGTCAAAAAAAACAACATAATATCAAAACTGAAGCTATTCAAGTCTATGACTGATGCTTTTGCTTGTAATTCTCAGCTTATGGTAGCAGGATTAAATCCTCACTGTGGTGATGATGGCGTCATAGGAAAAGAGGAAGTAAAAGAAATAATCCCTGCAATAAGAGCAACTAATAAAGCTGGGGTTGATGTAATTGGGCCTTATAATCCAGATGATCTTTTAAAAAAATATAATAATAAAAAAGCTGGTGGTGGTTTTTTTATGTATCATGATCAGCTCATTCCTCTTTTAAAATTTCTTAACAATAAAAATGATATAGTTCATATAACATGGGGGCTTGATTTTGTAAGGACATCACCCGCTCACGGGACAGCTTTTGATATTGCCTATAAAAATACGGCTGATGAAACTTCCATGTATGAAGCGATAAAAATTGCAATGGATATGGTATCTAAAAATTAAGATTATCTTGAAAAATATCAGTTGAATTTTTTCAAGAATTTATTTTTATAACGAAAGGGTTTGATATGAGCTCGCGTGTTTTGTCTATGGGTATGAGCCCATTTATCTTTATAACAGCAAACCTGTATTTTTTACCATCTGATAGCATCTCAATGTTATTTTTCTGAAAGCCATATTCTTCGAGTTTTTCTATAAACTTTAATACAAAAACATCTATCTTTCTGTCATTGGGTATTTTGACAGTCATTGATATGCCCATCACAGGAGCTTTTATATCTCTTTTGGATAAAGAATAGGATTCAATATCTTTTACATATGAAAGTTTGTTAAAATATTTTTCCTCTATCCAGCCAAATATGGTTAAGAGGCTGTCTTTTTTATCTATATAATTCTCTTCCCCTGCCATTATAAATCCATAATCTTTACTCAACATGGTCATTACTTTTGAATAATTTTTTTTTGATATATTTATATCTATGAGCGTATAGCTCTTAAAATTAATATTTTCTTTGTCACTTTTTGATATGTAATATGATATAGCCCCCGATGTAGCTATGTTCTTTATTTTGTAGTGAAGAGGAATATCAGTAAAATCAGCCTGAGATAGAACTGAATACTCCATAGCTCTATCAGTTGTATCAGGTTTGTATTGCTCATCAGTGGAAACTATTGATACGGGGCTTTCCCTGTAACCGTTGTTGACGTTTAAATAACCGTATTTTCCCTCAAAATATCTTTCTACATCAGGGTCAATAGCCTCTGAACAAAGTAAAAATGGCATAGCTGTAGCTATTATAGCATTCAATAAAAAGACCAGTGTAAACCTTTTTCCCAAAAGCTTAAGAACCATAACTATATAAATTTTATCAATTAAATGATATATTTTAAAGGGGCTTTGGTTTATAAATAAATATTTTTAAGCCCTAATATATACTGGGACCAAAGGGAAAACGATATTGCTATTCACCAATTATTAAATATTCATCCTCAGATGTCTCATCACCACCTGTAGCATCGGTGTTTTGTTTATCAATAGGTTCTTCATCAGTGGATTCCTGAATAGCTTCTTTTGTAGGTTGTTGTAAAGGTTTTTGTTCAGTCTTATGAGTATTTGATTTTTGTTTTGCAGTTGATTTTGGTTGAACTTTTTTGTTTTGCCTCTGTGGGTTTGCTTTACCCATAAGAATATTTATTGTGTTAATAGAAAGAGTATTCAGCGGCTTTAAGATTTTAGTGTTCGGTTCATAATTAAACTTGAAAAGAATATTTTTTTTGTTTTTAACAGTTGCTGTTATTAAATATGTGCTATCCTTATCAGGTATGATCCCCCAATTTATACTGTTAACATTTGCCTTCTTCTCTCTTACAATTTTCTTTATCACCTGCTCTAAATTCTCATTTATTTCCATCCTATAATTTTTAACCTCATTGAGTATAGCATTGTCAGAAGTTAGAGGGTTATTCTGGCCGGGTTTCATCTGTTCGCCTGGTTTCATCTCTGGTAGCTGTGTTGGTGTAGAATTCATCAGATTAAAATTCCCTGTTTCCGTTGTTGTGGAGACTGATGTCATTGTCGATATATCTGGTGAAAGAAGATTTGTTGAGTTATCTGTCTTATCCACCTGAGGTTTGGTTTGAATCTGAATATTGCTATCCTTTTTAGAAAACAGCTTTGTTATATCAAATATGCCAGCACTTTTAAGAAAAAAAAGTATTCCTACTGCAGCTACTATGATTAGAATAATTGTTATCAATGGCTTTAAAATTTTTTTTGGTAACTCTGATAATTTTTTATTTTCTTTTTTTTCATCCAACGGCATAACAACAGTTTTTGTAGCTTCTTTCTTATCCACTTTATCAAGCCTTTCTATCTTTGCAGGTTTTAGATTTTGCTCAATGACTTCTTCCTCTTGTTTTAAAACTAAATTGCTTTTTGATGATTCATCAAGCCTTTTTTGAATCATATCAAGCTTTGCTGATAAATCATTGACCTCTATCTCAAGATGATTTAATACCTCGTTGGTGTCGCTCTGTGGCTGAGGCGGAACTGATATAGCTGATAATTTATTGTCAATTTCATTTTTAATATTTTCAAGCTCTTCCTTTTTTACAGTCTCTGAATTTATCTCGTCTATCAGTATTTTTACCTCAGAAAGGATCTCTTCCTTTATTTTGTTTATGTCTGTTTCTGATATGTTTGATAAATTATTGTTAATATTAGCAGAGGAACTGCCCATAGTGTTTTCGTTTATATCTGTTGATTTTAGATCATCCACGGGCAACATATTAACATCGTTATCCTGATTGCTTTCTCTGGCTGAGATTTTAAGATCTTCCTCAGTGATATTCTTTGCTTCCAACGGTTTTACATTAAATTCTTCTGGTTCTTCGTGAGGCATCTCAACTGGTTGCTCATCGGCAGTCGTGGCAGATACATCTGAAGAAATAAGTGAATCTGTATCAGGGATATCAAAATCTTCTATTCCTTCAAGCTTTTTATTTGTATCATCATCAGTTTTTTGTTCAATATCATTTGATTCGTTTGAAGTGGAATCTTGTGATTCAGTATTTTTCTTTTCATTATCTGATTCCATTTTTTCAATCATTGATTCCCCCCTGTTTTTTATCTGTGAGAGTGTCATCGGATCTGAACTTGTTCTCTTTTTTACCTCTTCCTCTGATGAAAGATCTTGAGAGACTTCATCCTCTCTGTTTCTTATCTGTGAGAGTGTGAGAGGATCGGTGTTTGGTATGTCTAAATTTATATTATTAGAGTCAACGGGAGTGGTAAATATGTTCTCCATACTGAATCTTTCTATCATTATGTCTTCTTTCTTATCAGATACATTAAGTTTCCCGGAGTTTATATCTCCCTCTGATTTACTGGTTTCATCAATATTATGTGCAGGAGTGGCAGCTGTGGCAAATTCAGGAAAGGATGAAGCCTCTTTCCACTCCTTTGTCTCCTCCTCAAGAGGTGATTGAGGGCAGATAAGTGTTGAAGCATTGAATCCTTCTAACTTCATTATTTCTTCTTTTTCAAGAGGGCCTTTTATTTCATCGTTTATATATGCCCAGTATTTCATAATTACCTCATTCCTGTATTCTAAATTGGGTTCACTGAAAAAGTCTAACGCTTTGAATTTTAAACAATGAAAAATTGTTCTTTAAAACATTGAAACTTAGATTAAAACTGCAAGGTTTTTTAAGTATTGTTAACAAATTCCGGGCAATTTTTTCAAACCTTTTGCGTATAAATTGTCTATTTTTGCCTGCGACTTCGTTGCTCGTCGTTTACAGACACTATTCGTGTATGCTCGCTCCTCGCTCCTCGTCTCGGCTAAAAATCGGCTAATTTCTATCGCAAATAGACTTTTTCAGTGAACCCTAAATTAAATTTTAGAAATTATATATTTTAAAAACAACACTTACGCCATTAAATTCTGCCGTTATCATTTGTATATAACATAAATTCAATAAAATATATTATAACAAACTTGGAATAGTTATAGCTTTATTTTTTTGATAAAAATAGCGAACCCTAAAATATATATCTCAATCTTTTTTATATAATATTATTTATGGAAAACAATAAAATAAGAGTAAGATTTGCGCCTTCACCTACCGGGCACCTCCATATAGGAGGAGCAAGAACTGCCCTTTTTAATTATCTTTTCGCAAGAAAATATAACGGGACATTCATCTTGAGGATAGAAGATACTGATGAACTTAGGAGTACCAGAGAATCAATGCATTCAATATTTGAAAGTCTTAAATGGCTTGGATTGAACTGGGATGAGGGTGCTATGAGTGAGGATGATGAAAAGGGTGATTATGGCCCTTATATCCAGAGCAAAAGAGAGGCTCGGGGAATATATAAAAAATATGTCGATTTTTTGATTGATAAGGGGTATGCATATTACTGTTACTGTACCCCTGAAGAGCTTGAAGAGATGAGGAAAAAGGCAACTCTTGAGAAAAGACCTCCAAGATATGATGGAAGATGCAGGAATCTTACCAATGAGCAGATAGAAAAATTTCGAGCTGAGGGAAGAAAACCTGTTATAAGGTTTAAGATGCCAGATGATGGAGTCACTGAGTGGAATGACCTTATTCACGGTCATCTATCTTTTGAGAACAAACTTCTTTATGACTTTATAATGATAAAGGCAAGCGGATATCCTACCTATAACTTTGCCTGTGTTATTGATGATCATCTTATGGAGATGTCCCATATAATAAGGGGTGATGATCACATCTCCAACACTCCTTTGCAGATAAATCTTTACAAGGCATTTGGCTGGAATATTCCAGAGTTTGCTCATCTTTCAATGATACTTGGACCTGATGGTTCAAGGCTTTCAAAGCGTCATGGGGCAACAAGTGTTGGCGAGTATAGGAAGGAGGGATATCTTCCAAATACTATGAAAAACTATTTAGCACTCTTAGGATGGTCAACCAAGGACAGTCAGCAGATTTTTGAGGTTGGAGAGTTAGAAGAAAAGTTTAGCCTTGATGGATGCCAAAAGAATCCTGCTATATTTGATCCTGTCAAGCTTAAATGGATGAATGGTGAGTATATAAGAAAGCTATCAAAGGATCAGCTTTTTGATTATGCCCTCCCATTTATTAAAGATGCTGGCATAGATCTATCAAAATCAAGGGTCAGTCCTGTTGAGATAGTTGCTCTTGAACAGGAAAAATATAAGCTTTTGAGCGATATACCAAAGCTGGTAGATTTTTTCTTCATTGATGAGATCAACTACAATCCTGATGCTGTGGATAAGGTTTTAAAAAAGCCTGAGGTTTTAAAAATACTGAGTGGTATAAAAGCTGTTTATACTTCAATAGATGATTTTAAGGATACTGTCATAGAGGAAAAAACAAGGGCTTTTGCAAAAGAAAATGGTTATAAAGCAGGTCAGGTTTTCCATCCTCTTAGGGTAAGCGTGAGCGGGAGAACTGAGGGCCCTACGCTTTTCAAGATGATGGAATATTTTGGTAAAGATCTTGTCATTAAAAGAATAGATGAAGCTCTAAAAATTGTATCAGATAGCTTGTCCTGAAATCTATCATCTTTGATTTGTTATATTTGTAATAAAAATTTCATATTTTTGTGTTTTTTTATTACTAAGATTTATTTATGAGATACTGGATATTTGTAAACGATAACGTTCTCGGGCCATTAAATATAAAAGAAATCATTAATAGAAGTTATTTTGATGAGGATCTGTTGGTGTGCCCCTATGAGATGGATGGGGTTAAGCCATCAAATTGGTATTTTGTAAAAGAACTTCCAGAGTTTGAAAAATATTTTAATAGAAATGTTATAGTGGATGAAATCAATATCGATGAGATCATAAATTCTGTAAGCTCAATTGAAGAAAATAGGAATAGAGACAATTTGGATGAGGTTATAGGAGAAAAGGAGGTCTTAAAGGAAAATATTGAGATCAAAGAAAGAGAAATACAGCTTTATAAGGACAAGATCTCATATCTTGAATCAAGGATTAACATCATAGAAAAAAATCTTGATAGAGCCACAAATCTTATACAGAGCTATGAAAACAAGCTTTTTGAAAAGGATAGTGAGATAAAAATATTATCAGAAGAGATTAGAGATGTAAAAAAAGATGCTGAACAAACCGATTTAGCTGAATCAAAAAAAACGGATGAAAAACCTGTTATAAAAGAAAATGATATAAAGACTATTGAGAAGAAAGATGAGATTCTTTTAAACAAGGAAACTGATTTTGGAAAAATTTCCGAAGTTGAGGCTAACAGTTATGATGAAAATACATCTGTTCAAAGTATTTATGAATCGGATAAAGAAACCACAAAAAATGATAGGACAGATGGTGTTATAGCTGGTGGTGTTGATGAAAATAATAATCATGAAACCATTATAAAAGAAAATGTTTTTGAGACAAATGTTAAAGATGAGGAAAAGCCTGAAAGGGAAGAGGAGTTTGATACATTCTCTGGGCCTGTCAGAGATCTTTCAAGGGTTGATATAAATTTAGACAGCTCCGATGATAGTGCTGTCGCTGCTGATGTTGATATTGATGAGTTGAAGCTGGATTCCTTTAAAGAGGAAGCAGCTGAGGATAAAACTGGTTTTCAGTTTGCTGATATAAAACTTGAGCCTGTTAAAACCAATATGGATGTGGTTGAATCAAAGAATATTGAGGAGTTAAACTATGAAAACAAAAAAAATGATGAGCCACAAGAAGAAAAAAAGGATGTTGACCCATTGCTTTCACAGAATTTAAGACTCACACCTCCAAAAAGATTTGTTAAACCTGTAGCTGTTGTTAATGCAGGTGATAAAGAAAATTCATCTGATTCAACAATGGATACAGCCACCCCTGATATTGCTTTAGAAAACTCAGTTAAAAATAAAAATGATAAAACAGTTCCTACTGAGCCATCAGTAAATACAGTTAACGCGTCTGATAAAGAGATCAAGCCTCCAGATAATAAAATAGATCTTTCTCAGGGGATGAAAAAGAAAAAAAGCAGTGGTAAGTTTAAGGTTGTTATTGAAGTCTTAGCTGCTATTCTATTCGTTGCTCTTTTTGCTGTGTCAATAATGTATATACTTAGATCGGATTCAAAATCAAATCAATCCTATGCCACTCCAAAGTTTCCAAAGGAAGAAGCTGTTGCAGATAGTAAAGGTGATGCTGCAAAGAAGCAATCTACAGTTTCATCAGATATAGACATAGCAAAAATAAATGATGATGTTAAAAAAGCGATAGATGTTGTAAAAAATTACCAACTTGGGAGTGGAAAGGGAAGTATTGGCAATTGGTTCTCAAATACTTTTTCAGCGAGCAATCAGGTCAGGGAGGAGTGGAATGCAACATATCTCAGTGGGGATCTATTTGTTGTGCAGTACAGGGTTTTAAGGTATAAAAGTGAACCAATAGTTTACCTCTTTGAGGTCGATGTCAAAAAAAATAAAATTATTAGGGGTATAAATAATAATGCAATAGAACTGCTTTCTGGGAGTGTCACAACAAAAAAGGTTATTAGCAAAAAAAATAAAAAAATAGCTGAGAACATGGATAAGGATGATGAGATGTTTTAATCTTGTATAATGGTATTAATGGCAAATTTTAAAATAAACATATCAAAAAGACTTGGGGAAATGCTTGTTTTAAATTCTTTTATAACTCGTGAGCAGCTTAATGAGGCCCTTGAAGATCAGAAGAAAAGTGGACTCAAGCTTGGCCAGATACTGATAGAAAAAGGATTTATAACAGAGAAACAGCTTCTTGAATTTTTAAGCAAGCAGTTTGCCATAAAATTTATTGAGTTATCAAATCTTGATCTCAGTCCTGATATTGTTTCGTTAATTCCTGAAAGCATAGCAAGAAGGTATAATCTTATAGCGATAAAAAAGGATCAGAACCTTTTAAGCGTGGCTATGATTGATCCACTAAATATTGTTGTTCTTGATGAACTCAAGCTTATGACAGGTTTTAACATAGAGCCTATTTTTTCACTTGAGGATGATATCTCATCTGCGATAGAAAAATATTACGGAAATAAATCTTCACAGCAGGCCCTTGATGAAATATTAAAAAAGACTCAATCTGATGAAAGCGATGAAGAGCTATCTCTCATTGAAAAGAAGGATGATGAAAAGGATGATATAATATCACTTGAAAACAAAAACGAGGCAGCCCCGATAATCAAGATGGTCAATATCATAATATCATCAGCTATAAAGGCTCATGCCTCTGATATCCATATAGAGCCATCATATAAGGAAACTAAGGTCAGGTTCAGAATAGATGGCGTTCTCCATCCTCAACCACCGATACCAAAGAAATTTCATAATGCTATCGTATCAAGGCTCAAGATAATGGCAACACTTGATATATCTGAGAGAAGAATTCCTCAGGATGGAAGAATAAAAATAAGGCTTATGGATAAAGAGATAGATCTAAGGGTATCTGTGCTGCCATGTGTCTTTGGTGAGAAGATTGTTATGAGGATACTTGACTCATCAGGTTTAAAGCTGAGGCTTGATGACCTAGGCTTTGAGCCAGAAAATTTAGCAATATTTTCAAAGTGTATAAAGGCACCTCACGGTATAAATCTTATAACCGGTCCTACCGGCTCTGGTAAATCAACAACGCTTTACTCTGCCCTTGCAACTTTGAATGCTCCTGATGTCAATATATCAACCATAGAGGATCCTGTTGAGTATAATCTTGATGGGATAAATCAGGTGAGCGTTAATACTGATGTTGGTTTAACATTTGCAAGTGGTTTGAGATCGTTTTTGAGGCAGGATCCAGATATAATAATGGTTGGTGAGATAAGAGATTTTGAAACTATGTCAACAGCTATAACTGCTGCTATGACTGGCCACCTTGTCTTTTCTACGCTTCACACAAACGATGCTGCGGGATCAATAACAAGAATAGGGATGATGGGCATTGAACCATTCCTTACATCATCTACACTGCTTATGATCGTTGCACAGCGTCTTGTGAGAACTGTCTGCACGGCTTGCAGGGAAGCATATGAGGTTCAGCCTGAGCTTATAACAGGGCTGGGTGCCCCAAAAAGTCTTATTGATCAAAATTTACAGAATGGCAAGCTAATCCTATATAAGGGAAAGGGTTGTGATAGATGTACGGGCACCGGTTATAAGGGGAGAGTAGGGATTCATGAAATACTTGAGGTTACAGATCCGATAAGAAAACTGATAATAGATAAGGCTGATGCCAATCAGATAAAGGATATTGCTAAAAAAAATGGGATGGTTACTCTGAGAGAATCAGCTATAAGAAAAATGCTTATGGGGCTTACAACTGTTGAGGAAATAATAAGGGTAACAGGCAGTGATGTTGATTAGATCTTAATAAATTGATATTATTTAATTGATATAAGTTTTTTGGTATATATTAATAACTATTAAAAAGAGGAATTTATGGTAACGATGAGTGATTTGTTTATATTGATGCATGAAAAAAAGGCAAGCGATCTGCATCTTACTGCAGGTGCCGCTCCAATGCTCAGAATAGATGGAGATTTAGTTGCAGCCCCTTATGAAAAACTAACTCCTGAGATGTGTCAGACCCTTATATTTTCACTTATGACTGATTCTCAGAGGCAGAAGTTTGAGGCAAGCAATGAACTGGATTTTGCATTTGGTATAAAAGGGCTTGGAAGACTCAGGATGAATGTTTACAGACAGCGAGGCATAATAGGTGCAGCGATAAGATCAATACCTAATAAGTTTATGACCTTTGATGAGCTCGGACTTCCAGCAGTTACCTATGATATAATGAAGTTGCAGAAAGGGCTTGTGCTTGTTACAGGTCCAACTGGTTCAGGTAAGTCCACAACACTTGCTTCAATGATTGATTATCTTAATGAGAACACAAATTACCATATAATGACTGTTGAGGACCCTATAGAATATGTTCACACCCACAAAAAGAGCATAGTAAATCAGAGAGAGGTTGGTGCTGATACAGAGAGCTTTGCTCAGGCATTAAGACACGTTTTGAGACAAGATCCCAATGTCATACTCATAGGAGAGTTAAGAGACCTTGAAACAATAGGTGCCGCATTAAATATTGCAGAAACAGGTCACCTTGTCTTTGCTACGCTTCATACATCAGATGCAGCTCAGACCATAAACAGAATAATAGATGTCTTTCCTCCACATCAGCAGGAGCAGATAAGAGTTCAACTATCATTTGTGTTGCAGTCAGTTTTTGCTCAGCAGCTTGTGACTGCATCAAATGGTAAGGGAAGGGTTCTTGCAAGTGAGGTGTTGATAGCTAATTCTGCTGTGAGAAATTTAATAAGGGAAAGAAAGATTGAACAGATAAATACAATAATTCAGACAGGTGGTAAGTTCGGTATGGTTACTATGAACCAGTCGCTTGTTGAGCTTTATAAAAAGCAGAAGATAACCTATCAGGAGGCTATAAACAGATCTCCTGATCCTGAAGATCTTAAGAAACTACTGCAAAAATCTGTTCTTGGAAGTAATTAATATAAATGGTATTCAGCTATAAAGCAAAGGATCAGAAGGGCAAACTGGTTGATGGTGAGGTGGAGGCTTCTGACCAGCGGGAAGCAATAAACAAGATCAAATCTTTAAAATTGTCTGTTGTAAGTATTTCTCAATCAAAAAAGAAAAGATCAAAAGAAGGGAAGGTTAAGCCAAAGGAGATAGTCATCTTTTCAAGGCAGCTTTCAACTCTTGTTTCAAGTGGTGTTCCAATAGTTCAGAGTCTTGGCATACTTGAATCTCAGGCTGAAACAAAAAATTTCAAACAGGTAATAGAGCGTGTCAGGCAGGATATAGAGGGAGGGCTCTCAATATCTGATGCTATGGCAAAGCACCCCAAAGCCTTTGATGAGCTTTATGTGTCAATGATAAGAGCTGGTGAGGTCGGTGGAATTCTTGATACTATACTTGACAGGCTTGCCACCTACCTTGAATCTTCATCCGCACTCAAGGATAAGGTGAAAAGTGCTCTTATGTATCCAATGATTGTTGGAAGCATAGCAATTGTCCTCACTATTTTCCTTGTTATATTTGTCATACCAATATTTAAGAACATATTTATGGGTTTTGGAGCAGAGTTGCCTTTGATAACTCGAATAGTTATAGGAACTTCTGATTTTTTAAAAGCAAATATAATATATATAATAATTGCTGCTGGCGGTGGTGCTTACGGTATAAAGAAATATATAAGCACTGATGCTGGTAGAAGAAAGTTTGATTACATACTTCTGAAAATGCCAGTTTTTGGTATGATATTAAAGAAGGTCGCAATAGCGAGATTTTCAAGGACACTCGGTACACTTGTCAAATCAGGTGTTCCAATACTTCAGGGACTTGAAACTGTTGCAAAAACAAGCGGAAATAAAATTATAGAAGGGGTGCTACTTGATAGTATGAAATCAATAAGGGAGGGAGGAAAGATATCTGATCCACTTAAAAAGTCAGATGTATTTCCATCAATGGTTGTTCAGATGATATCTGTCGGTGAAGAAACTGGAAGTCTTGACAATATGCTTTCAAAGATTGCTGATTTCTACGATCAGGAGGTCGATGCTGCTGTCAAGGGTCTTACCTCAATGATAGAACCTATTGTTATGGTGTTCATGGGAGCTGTTATAGGTTTTATTGTTATAGCAATGTTTATTCCAATGTTTGAGATGGGAGAGATTGCGTCAAAAGCAGGTTAAACTATGAATACTGATATAATATCAAGGTTAAATGATGATATAAACAACAAAAAGAACCTTGCTGTGGTGAGCATAGTTTCTTCTGAGGGTTCAACTCCGCGTGATATAGGTTCAAAGATGATTGTTTATCCTGATAAAACAATATACGGAACGATTGGTGGTGGCGAGTTAGAGCATCTTGTTATAAAAGATGCCGTTGATTGTATAAAAAGGAATGAAAATAAAAAGCTTGTGTTTGATCTTACACCGTCTGGCATAGATGCTTTGTGTATGGGCAGGGTGGAGGTTTTGATAGAGGTTTATACATGGCCTGTAAGGGTTATGATATTAGGGGCTGGACATGTGGCTTTGAGTCTTTCAAAGCTTCTTGATTTTCTTCAAATTCCATACTCAGTAGCAGATGATAGAACTGAGTTTGCAAACAGAGATAATTTTTTAAAAGCTGCTGATATAATAATTGATCTTCCACACAAAGCTTTAAAAAAATATCCTGTTGATGATAACACATATATTGTCATAGTTACAAGAGGGCATATATATGATGAAAAATGTTTAAAAGAGGCATTGAGTACAAAGGCATGCTATATAGGTATGATCGGTAGCAGAAGCAAGGTCAAAGAGATTTTTAAAAGGCTTGATAAGGAAGGATTATATCCCCAAAGGGATAAAAGGGTTTATTCGCCTATTGGTCTAAGTTTAGGAGGTAAGACGCCAAATGAGATAGCTGTATCTGTCGTATCAGAGATTCTTTGCGTAAGCTATAAAATGAAACCGCGTCATATGAGAGAAACTGTTTAAATTTAGTAAAATATTATGAGTATTGATTTTTAAAAAAAGGAGATCTTATGGCATTGAATATAAACGATTCAGAGTTTGAAAAAGAGGTCATAAATTCTGTCACACCTGTGCTCGTGGATTTTTGGGCACCATGGTGTGGTCCATGCAGAATGCTTGCTCCTGTTATAGATGAGATATCAAAGGAGTATGAGGGAAAGCTTAAAGTTGTAAAATTAAACACAGACGAAAACCCTCAGACTGCTGGCAATTATCAGATCTCTGCCATACCAACACTTATTTTCTTCAAGGGTGGAAAGGTTGCTAAAGAACTTGTGGGAGTGCTTCCAAAGGAAGAGATAAAAAAAGTGATTGATGAGTTAATCTGAGCCTTTGCAGTCTTTAAGGGGTATAGTTCTAATCTGTTAAAGGGTTTTAAACCTTCTAATTTTATATGGAAAAATTATTCATAATTGATAGCTATGCTTTTCTTTTCAAAAATTATTATGCATTGCCAAAGCTTGTAACCTCGTCTGGTGAGGAAGTGGGTGCATTATATGGTTTTATAAGGCTTATATTCAAGATAAAGGAAAAGGGAAACTATATAGTTGCTTGTTACGATAGCGGGAAAAGCTTCAGAAGAGAAATAAGCAAGGCTTATAAGGCCAATAGAAAAAAGATGGATGATGCCCTGTTAAAGCAGATAGAAAAGTCAAGGGATGTTCTTGATCTATTGGGTATAAAAAGTATTTCCAAGGAAGGCTTTGAGGCTGATGATATAATAGCAACCATTGCAAATAGGGCTGTTGATGAAGGTTTTGAGGCTATTATTGTTGGTGCTGATAAGGACCTTATGCAGATCATAAGCGATAGAATTCATATGTGGGATGGAAAGTCTGATGAATATTTTGATTCTGAATATGTTGTTAAAAAATATGGTGTTCCACCTAATAAGATTTTTAGCTATCTTGTTATGGTCGGTGATAGCTCTGATAACATTAAGGGAGTGAGCGGTGTTGGCCCTAAAACTGCTGCGAGGTTGATAAACGAATACGGTGATATAGATGCCATAGTATCAAAGGCCATTGAATCTGATGATACCAAAGAGCTTAAAAAAATAAAGGATTCCATTGATGATATCAATAATGCAAAAAGACTTTTAAGACTTGATGAAAATGTTCCTTTAAATTTTAATATATATGATTTCAGGGTTGATAGATTTGATGATAAAGGAATAATTGAGCTTGCAAAAAGATATGAGTTTAGAGAAGCAATTAATCTTATTGATAAGACTGCTGTTATGGATAAAAAGAAATTGATAAAACTTTCATCACAGGAGTTTGCTGGGCTTGATATAAAGTATTTTGCTGTGGATGAAGATACAATATCATATGATGATTACTACACTGATACCGATAAAAAATTGCTTCTGGATCTGTTTGAAAGGGATGTCCCCAAGTATTTTTATAATCTTAAAAAGATACTTCATATTGCTGATTATGATGGCGATATATCAAACTGTGATGATATATACATAATGTATCATCTGGTGAATGGTGGTTTTAGAAAACCTGATATAACAAGGATTATTCAGGAAAAATATTTTTTAACTCAGGATATAAAGACAGTGTACTTTAAGGAGATAGCAAAGGATTTGGAGTCAAAGATAGAAGAATATGGTATAAAAGAGCTTTACTCAAATGAAATTGAGCTTTCAAAGGTTTTATACTCTATGGAAAAAAATGGGGTCAGATTTGATGTAATTGAGATAGAAAAGTTATATGTTGAGTTTAAAAATGAGATTGAGAATACTAAAAATGATTTCAAAAAAAAATCAGAGTATGATATAAATCTTAATTCTCCTAAACAGGTTTCTGATTTTTTATTTAAAAAACTGAATCTGAAACTTGATGATAAATATCAGAGTATTTACAGAACCAAGACTGGTGGTTATTCAACAGGTGAGGATGTCTTAAAAATTCTTAAGCCATACAGCCCTGAGCTTATTGGTCTCATATTAAAACACAGGGAGTATTCAAAGTTGTTATCTTTTGTTGAGACGCTTAAAGGAAGTATTGTTGATGGAAAAATACACTCGACCTTTGATCAGACAACAACCCAAACAGGAAGGCTTTCAAGTTTCAATCCAAATCTTCAAAACATCCCTGTTAAAACTGAAATGGGTCAGAGGATAAGAAATTGTGTTAAGGCACCTGATGATTACTTCCTTGTCTCATTTGATTATTCCCAGATAGATCTGCGAGTTCTCGCTCACCTGAGTGATGATGAAGAACTTATAAGAGCGTTCTTAAACAACGAAGACATCCATAAAAAAACTGCTGCATCCATATTTAATATTGATGAAGACCGAGTGGATGAAAGGCTTAGAAGCATAGCCAAAATCGTTAATTTTGGTATAATATACGGACAGACACCGCTTGGACTTTCTCTTGAGGCAGATATCTCATATGAGGATGCAAAAACTTACATAGACAACTATTTTAAAAAGTATTCTGGTGTAAAAAAATGGATTGAGAACACAATAATATTTGCAAAATCAAATGGCTATGTGGTAAATTTTGCTGGCAGGAGAAGATTTATACCTGATATAACTTCTGTGAAAAGAGGATTGAGGCTTTTAAGCGAGAGAATGGCTGTCAATATGCCTGTTCAAAGTGGATCAAGCGATATAATAAAAAAAGCAATGGTAATGATATACAAAAAAATAAAGAATGAGAATGATATAAAACTTATTCTTCAGATCCATGATGAGCTTATATTTGAGATAAAAAAAAGCAGTCTTGAAAAATACATCAATGATATAAAAGATATTATGGAAAACTGTTTCAGGCTTAAAGTTCCACTTGTTGTTAATGTAAAATATGGTGAGAGATGGTCACAACTCTAAAGATGAAATTCAACAGATATAAACAAAATTTTTTAAATATATCAAAAAAAAATCTTGTTGTAGGCCTTAGTGGAACAATAGGAAGTGGAAAGAGCACAGCCTTGAAATTTTTTGATAACTGTGGATGCATAACTCTATCAAGCGATGAAAAATCTAGAATGGTATTGACAAACAAAAAAAACTGTGATAGAATTTTAAGCAGGTATCCTGAGCTATCTGATCAGGGAAAAGCTATAGATCGTAAGAAACTTGCCAGGCTTATCTTCAACGATAAAAAAGCAAAGCAGTTTGTAGAGGATGTTATTCATCCCTCAGTAGTAGAGTCTATAGTTCTGGATATTTCTAAACTAAATGACAGCATAATAGTCATAGAAGTTCCTCTTATGTTTGAAACAGGATTTGATGAACTGGTTGATTTGAGTGTTGTCATAACAGCTGATAGAAAAAACATTCTTCATAGATTGCTTTTAAGAGGTATGTCTAAAGAAGATGCTAAGAGAAGATTGTTAAATCAGTTTTCAGATTCATTTAAGATAGATAGATCCGATGTTGTTATATTCAATAACGGTGATATTGAAGAGCTTGAGTCTGATATTAAAATGCTTTATGAAGCTTTAATTAAATTAAAACCTAAAAAGGAGTAAACATGGAAGAAAAAAACATAAAGAACCATCATGAGGATGATGCGGATAACCTTTCAAAGCTTGATATGAACTCGCTTTCAAAAATGACTGTGAGTGAGCTTATGAAAATAGCAGAACAGCATAAGATAGAAGACCTCAATGGCCTTAAAAAACAGGATATAATAGGAAAGATAATGGAGATTCAGGCCAAGGAGAGCGGGCTTGTAAGAGGCTCAGGGGTGCTTGATGTTCATAACGAAGGATATGGATTTTTGAGATCAAAAGAATATAACTATGTCACAAGCCATGATGATATATATGTTTCACCATCCCAGATAAAAAGATTTGGTATGAGAAAGGGTGATGAAATATACGGGGTGATGCGACCACCAAAGGAGGGTGAAAAATACTTTGCACTTCTTCAGGTTGAGTCTATCAACGGAGTTCCTGTTGATAAGCTAAGAAATAGATATTTTTTTGATAACCTGACTCCACTTCATCCAAATAAACGATTTTTGCTTGAAACAGCGAAGAATGAACTCACAACAAGGGTTATAGACCTTATATCTCCAATAGGAAAGGGACAGCGTGCATTAATCGTTTCACCACCTAAGGCTGGTAAAACAATGATACTTCAAAAAATTGCCAATGCCCTTACTACAAATCATCCAGACATAGAGCTTATAGTGCTATTGATAGATGAGCGACCTGAAGAGGTTACGGATATGAGAAGATCCGTTAGGGGTGATGTTATAGCTTCAACATTTGATGAACCGGCAGAAAGACATGTGCAAGTTGCTGAGATGGTGCTTGAAAGGGCAAAGAGGCTTGTTGAGTTAAAAAAGGATGTTGTTATTCTTCTTGACTCAATAACAAGACTTGCAAGAGCTTACAACACCATAACCCCTTCAAGCGGAAGGGTTCTCTCAGGTGGTCTTGAATCCACATCCCTCCAGAGGCCAAAAAGATTTTTTGGAGCCGCAAGAAATATAGAAGAGGGTGGTTCTTTAACCATAATCGCAACTGCTCTTGTTGAAACAGGCAGTAGAATGGATGATGTTATATTTGAAGAGTTTAAGGGAACAGGAAACTCAGAAATATATCTGGACAGAAAACTTTCTGACAGAAGGATATTCCCTGCTATTGATATAAACAAAACATCCACAAGAAAGGAAGAGCTTCTGTTAAGCGATGATGAGCTTAACAAGGTTTGGATATTGAGAAAGGTTTTAGCACCTCTCTCGCCTGTTGATGCGATGGAACTTCTTATAAACAAGCTTGGTGTTACAAAATCAAACAAAGATTTCCTCAAATCAATGGAGAGCGGAGTTTAGATAGGTAAAGTCCGAAGTAACCTTGTAGGTTACTTCGGACTTTGAAGGTCAGTCTATGAAATTGTGGGCAGAGTTAGGCATTTAGTTATCTCGTTGTTTATTTATTTAATCATCAGGATGTAAACAGATTCATCAGGATGAAGACAGATTCATCAAGATGTAAACGGATTAAATACACTGATGAAAACAGATATAATAGTTATTTAGGAAAAAAGGGACAGGCTCTGCTTTCTGACTCTGTATTCTGTCCTCTGACTTCTGATTTCTGATCACTGTTTCGATGGAGATTTGTCGTTTTCTTCTTAACCTCAATTTTAACTTTTTATTGTCTTAAATCTCTACCGTTAAGCTTTTTCAGTGAACCTTAAATACGCTGTTAATGCGATAATAGTGTCTATGACAAATTCCAGATTATTCAAAAGCTTAAATGGATACAAGGATATTTATTATTTCAGGTTAAAGATCCATCAGCATTGAGGACTATTAAATCCATTATATCCACAACAATTACGAAAGGGGCAAAATTTGTTGATTTTTCAGTCTTTATTACTTTTCCATAAGAAAATCAATCAGATACCTATGTTTTATCCCATCTATGTCTTCAGTAAAAAATTTGTCCATTGAAATAACCAGTTTTTCATAATTGTCATTTATTTTTAACAGACTCTTAAATTCTCTTTCTACTACCTTCTTATTTTCAAGTAGATAGCAAACTTGAATATACTTTTTTTCATTTTGTTTCTCTGCTATAAAATCTATCTCAATATTATCTATAGTTCCTATCTTTATACTATACCCTCTTAATCTTAGTTCGTTATAAACAATATTTTCTATTACACCATTGATATCCTTTTCTCTGTATCCTATTAATCCGTTCCTGAGTCCTATATCATTTAAAAAAATCTTATCATAAAATTCAAGAATCTTTTTACCTTTGATATTGTATCGACAAACCCTTTTTATCAGGAGAGCAGATTCAATGTATTTAATATAGTTCAGGATGGTGTCAACAGAAACCTTTATCCTTTGTGATTTAAAATAATCAGCAATTTTTTTTGCTGTCGTTATATTACCGATGTTGTCAAATAGATATTGAATAACCTTATCAAGAATAGATACATCTCTAATTCTATTTCGCATAATAATATCTTTATACAATACCGTGTCTATTACAGAATTAAGATAATTGAATACAACTTCATCATTTAATGATAAATAATGTATTGCAGGAAGCCCACCATATTTCATATATCTTTTAAATTCAGTTTCAATATCATCACTGTCTTTTCTGAACTCAAGAAATTCCCTGAAGCTTAAAGTGTAAACTGGTATCTCTACTATTCTTCCTGTTAACTGGCTTGAAAGCTCTGACGATAGAAGTTTTGCGTTGGAACCTGTTATTATTATATCTCCAAAACTCTCGGAAAAAAAAGATGATATTGCGAGCTCCCATTTCTCTATATCTTGGACCTCATCTATAAATATATATTTTTGTCCTTTAACACCATAAAAATAGTTTTTAACATATTGATATAAATCTTTGTAATTTTTTATATTATCAAACTCTAATGATTCTTTGTTTATATAAAGTATATTTTTTTTATTAATACCATTTTTTAAAAGATCATTTACAAGTAATTTTAAAATAACGCTTTTACCAGATCTTCTCATCCCAACGATGACTTTTATTACAGGTTTGTTAATAAACTTTTTAATGTTATTTATGTATCGTTCTCTTTTAACAAAATTTTCATTTTTCATCTATACACCTCAATCTTTATTATTAAATTAGAAACATTTATTAGAATATCTACCATATACATTAATTTAGATTATAATAGAAAAAAACATGAAAGTCAATAATAGTTTCGTTTACAGTCTAAATTATTTATTGTTATGATGATAAGGTTTTCCTTCATTCTGACACGATCGTATGGATTTTGAGAAGACTTTTTTAGTGAACCATTGTGTGATAAAAAAATTGTAAAAATTCAATAGTTCCCTTTATATTCCAAACTATTGTTTTAAGGAATTTTCTATAATTTATTTATGAGAAGAATTGGTGGTGTAGCAAATGATACTGCTGCTTTATACTTTGTGATGAGCAGGATAAAAAAATCAACAAACTCAGTGTTTGTAGTTGAGGATGATATCGATGTTGATAAGACATTTCAGATAGCCATTTCACTGAAACAAATCCTTGATTATGATATTGATGTGATAAAGTTTGATATTGATAGGGACAATCAGGCAAAGGCAGTAAACCAGATATATTTTGATAAGTGTAAAAAACTTGTTATATCATCATCAAGATCTGTGCTTTCAAAATTTCCATCAAAAAAAGCTGCTGGGATTTTTGTCAGAGTAGGTGAAAAACTTAAAAGAAATGATTTTATTCAAAGGTTGAGTGAATCAGGGTTTTCAAGAACAAATTTTGTTGAGAAGAGCGGTGAGTTTGCAATAAGAGGTTCTGTTATAGATGTTTTTAGCTATGGTTCTGATTATCCTTCAAGGATTTATCTTGATGGTGATCTGGTTGAGGCGATAAGAAAGTTTGAGATAGACACTCAAAACACTTTTGATTTTGAGATGGAGCTTGATATAATGGATTTTTCCCATTCAACTACTGATCTTCTGTCTCTTTCTCAATTTGATTTTTATTCATACGGTGTTGAACTTCCGCTTAATGATTATACTTTGCTTCAGAGTGATTTTGCAGATGAAAACTGTAATTACTTTAAGAATATAAAGTTTGTAGATTTAAAAAGTATTGATTTGGAAATTAAGAGATTTTCTAAAAAAAATTTTTCTATTTACATATTTTCTCTTAACGAGCGTGAAAATACAAAAATATTTCGGCTATTTGATGAGAATAATATTGATTTGAAAAAGATTAAGTTTATGACTGGCTACATACCGGAAGGTTTTTATGGAAATGATGAGCAAATAGTTCTGCTTTCATCAAATGAGATTTTTTTAAGGGATTATGATTTTTATTCTGCTGCAATGTCCAAAGCCAAGAAGTTTTTTAGGATGAATGAACTTTGTAAGGGAGATTTCGTTGTCCATGAGGATCACGGGATAGGAATATATAGGGGAATAATGACATTCACTCACAGAGATGAGTGGGGAAATGTGTATCAAAATGAATGTATAGAGATAGATTATTCAAAGGGTGATAAACTTTTTGTTCCATTGAATGATTTCAAAAAGATAACAAAGTATATCGGTTCTGAGGGTAGGGTAAAAATTTCATCACTTAACTCAGCATACTGGAAGAATGTTAAGGATAAAATAAAGAAGGAGGTTGAGGCTGTTGCCAAGGATATACTTGTTATAGAGGCAAAGAGGCAGGTTGCAAAGATAAAGCCGATGATGAAAACTGATTTTGAGGATGATTTTGAGCTTGGCTTTGGATATGATGAAACTGAAGATCAAAAGCGTGCTATATTTGATGTCATTACAGATTTAGAAAGTGGTAGAGTTTCCAACAGAGTTGTTGTGGGTGATGTAGGTTTTGGCAAAACTGAGGTTGCTATGAGGGCTGCATTTCGGGCTACCTCAAACGGTTTTCAGTGCGCGGTGCTCTGCCCCACAACAATTCTTGCAGAGCAGCATTACAGAAATTTTAAAAAGAGGTTTGAGAGGTTTCAGATAAATGTTGAAGTTATATCAAGGCTGACACCTTTAAAGGAACAAAAGAGAATAATCTCTGATCTTTCAAAAGGGGTTGTTGATATAATAATTGGGACTCATAAGCTTTTGTCAAACAATATAAAGTTTAAAAATTTAGGGCTTCTTGTCGTTGATGAGGAGCACAAGTTTGGTGTTAGACAGAAAGAGATTATAAAAAAGAATTATAATGGTATCCACATACTTTATTTATCTGCAACTCCTATACCGCGAACACTCTATCAATCAATATCAAGCATAAGAACAATGTCTGTTATAGAAACACCGCCAGTTGGAAGGTTGAGTGTCGATACAAAGGTTATGCCATATGATGATAATGTTATAGTGTCAGCTGTTAACAGTGAGCTTAAAAGAGGCGGTCAGATATATTATGTTTTTAACAGAGTTCTGATGATAGAGAACAGGCTTTCAAAATTAGAAAATCTTTTGCCCGGTGTTAAGATTGCGGTTGTTCACGGTCAGATGAGCGGTGATGAAATAGAGGATGTGATGATTGATTTTATGGCAAAAAAATATGATATGCTTTTAGCATCAACGATAATAGAATCAGGCATAGACATACCCTCTGTCAACACATTAATTGTTGAGGATGCGCACAAGTTAGGGCTTGCTCAGCTGTATCAGCTCAGAGGAAGGATAGGAAGGGAGAAGCAGAAGGCATACTGTTATCTTTTCTTTCCGAAGTGGCTTGATAATGGTAATAGTGAGCCAGCAAATGTTGATATGATGAAGCGGCTTTATGCGCTTGAAGAGTTTTCAGAGTTAGGAAGCGGTTTTAGGCTTGCTATGAGAGATCTTGAGATAAGGGGAGCTGGTGAACTTTTGGGAACAAAGCAGCATGGATTTATTGCAGCAATAGGGCTTGATATGTATATAAGGCTTTTAAACAATGAGGTTTCAAGGCTTAAGGGTGAAAAAGTGGAGAAGGATGATGATGAGGTGGTGGTGGATATAAATGTTTCAGCATACATACCTGAGGATTATATAAATGATGATATGGAAAGACTTAATTTTTATAAAAGACTATGGTCAGCAAAGCTTGATGAGGTTGATGCGATAGCTGAGAATATGAAAGATCTTGCAGGTCCACTTCCAGAAAGCTGTCTCAATCTCATAAAACTTGTTAAGGTAAGAAAGCTTGTTAAAAATATGTATGTCAAAAGAATTATTGAAAAGGATGGAAAGATTGAGTTTTATTTTTCAAAGGATTTTAAAATAAACCCAGAGCTTTTGAGCAGATGGCAGAATGATTTTTCAGAGAGGATGAGATTTTTTAAGACATCAAACGGTGATGGGTTTGAGATATCAATAAATCAGAATCAGGATAGAATTGGGCTTATAAAAAAGGTGTTTGATGTTAATTAACGGAAGGCAGATGTCAGAATTCAGAAAACAGAAATGCAAATATGAATAATAAAAAAACACTGAAAGCAGATAGCTGGCAGAGGTATCTTCAGTTAGGGCTTGAATTAGCTTTTTATATCATTATATTTACATTTTTAGGATATTATCTTGATATAAAATTTGAGACAAAGCCATATCTCACTTTTACAGGGGTATTTTTAGGAATGTTTGGAGTATTTTATTCTATATGGAAAAAATTTTTGAGATAAATTTATTAACAGCTTCAATCTCTGGTGTGATTTTCGGGCTTTTTAATGGTTTTATATGCTATATTTTTTTAAAAAGATACATAAATGCTGATAGCAAAAAATTTTTTACAGCATATGTGATAACATTTTTTTATAAGCTACTTTTTATTATCATGTCTGTTTTACTACTGAAGCATAAAAAAGTTATAATAATATTAGGATACTGTTTTTTTCTTATATTTGTTCAAGTCGTTTTTGAATTGGTTTCTATTAAAAGTTATGGAAATAAAAGAGATACTTGAAAAGCATATTCTTGATCATATATACGGATGGCTTAATATTTTGGGTTTTAACCTTCCAATTTCAAAGCATCTTTTTATGATGCTGATAATTGCTTTTGTTATGCTTGTTATTTTCCCGATTATAATAAGGTCTAAAAATAGATTTCTTTATCCTCTAAGGGTTGTTATAGAGGTTATCTTTACATTTTTAAGGGATGATATCGTCAGACAGAACTTTGGAGATAATTCTGATGATAAGATCCCATATTTCGCTACGCTTTTTTTCTTTATACTTTTGATGAACCTTTTAGGGTTTGTGCCCTATGGTGCTACAGCAACAGGGAATATTTCTGTTACAGCAGGGCTTTCAATAACAACGTTTTTCTTGATAATTTTTTCAGGTATTAAAGCACAGGGAGTTCTTCATTACTTGAAAAGCTTTATACCATCAGGGGTTCCTTTTTGGCTTTACCCTATTATGATACCTGTTGAGGTTATAGGACTTTTTACAAGGATATTTGCACTTGCAATAAGATTGTTTGCCAATATGATATCAGGTCATATCGTAATATTTGTTTTGTTATCATTCATATTTATATTTGGAGCTATGAATATATACTTAGGGCTTATTGTTACAGCCCCAATCGCCGTTATACTCGTTTTATTCGTCTCATTGCTTGAGCTGCTGGTTTCTTTTATACAGGCTTATATATTTACAGCACTCACTGCAATATTTACAGCTCAGGCGATGACGCATGAATAAACCTGATTCGTCTGATGGAGAGTTTGCATCCGACGAGCAGGAAAGTTTCAGTTGTAATAAAAATGTCGAAGTAGTTATAAGTGAACGATCACTGTTTCAATGGAGGATATTATGGATCTTACGTTTATAGGATTGGGATATGTTGGCGCAGGAATTGGTGCAGGACTTGTTCTTATTGGAGCCGCATATGGAATAGGCGTTCTTGTTAAAAGTGCACTTGAAGGAACAGCAAGACAGCCTGAAGCAGCAAACACGCTTAGGACAACAATGATCATTGGTGCAGCCCTCATAGAGGGAATAGCATTTCTTGCTCTTGTTATATGCCTTTTAATATCAATGAACTTTGGTATGCCAAAGGATGTTAATCTGAATGCCGCACCGGTCTCACAGCAGATTCAGAAATAGTTTATGGAAAATATTATAAAGCCTGAGTTTGGACTTTCATTCTGGACAATACTTGTATTTATAATACTTGTTATAATACTAACTAAGTATGTTTGGAAGCCAATACTTGTTGCAATAAATCAGAGAGAGCAGAAAATAAAGAGCGATTTAGAGAATGCAGAAAAGGCAAGGAAAGAGGCAGAGGAGATCAAGTTAAGTATAGAAAATCGTTTCAAAGAGCTTGATAAGGAAATATCTGAAAGGATAAATGCCGCTGTGAGCGATGCTACTGCTGAGAAAGAAAAGATAATAAGGAATGCTCAGGCTCAGGCTAATCTAATAATAGAAACTGCAAAAAGAGATATAGAAAATTATAAAAAGGACATTGAAAGTGATATTGAAAAAAAACTTGTTGAGACATCATCTCTTATTGCCAGTAAGGTTTTGAGTGAGATCGTTGACAAAAAACTTGATGATAAAATATTAGAGCTTTCGCTTAAAGAGTACAAGCTTTATGCTTCAAGGAAAAATTAGATATGAACTTGAATGACAGGGTTATTTCAAAGAAATATGCTATGGCATATTTTATGAGCAGTGGTGAGGATGCTGAGTTAAAAAAGAATAACCTTAAAAAAATAATTAATGAAACAGCAGATGTCATGGATTATTTTATAAATCCTGTCATAAATCTTGAAATAAAACTTACTATACTTGATAGGGTTATCTCATCCGAAATCAAGGGTAGCCTATCAGAAAAGCTTTTTAGCATACTGATATCCACTAAAAGGATAGCCCTTGTTGAAAGCATATCAGAAGAGTTTGAAAAAATATATCTTGATTCAAAAAAAATGACACAGTTAGAGTTGAGAGCAAAGTACAGCCTTGATGATTTTGAAAAGAAAGCTATATCAGATAATTTTAAAGCTGTTACAGGTAAAACACCTGTTATAAAATTTGTTCAGGATAAAAATATAATAGGTGGATTTTTAATGAAATGGGATGATAAGGTCTTTAATTCAACAATTAATCAGAAAATAGAATCATTGAAAGACAAGATTATCTCCAAGGAGATTTTATGACAAGAGCTGATGAGATAACGCAGATAATAAAATCAAAGATAGAAAAATTTGTTCCACAATCAGATTTAAGTGAGGTAGGACAGGTTGTGAGTGTCGGTGATGGAGTTGTTAGGGCGTGGGGTCTAAATGGGGCATTGATGAATGAGCTCGTTGTTTTTGACAGCGGTGTTGTTGGAATGGTGTTAAACATAGAGTTAGAAGGTGTTGGAATAGTAGTTTTGGGTGATGATAAACTTATAAAAGAGGGAAGTACTATAAAGAGAACAAAAAAGGTTATGGATGTTGGAGTTGGCGAGGAGCTAATAGGCAGGATAGTTGATCCTCTGGGTATGCCTATAGATGGTAGGGGTAGTATAAACTATAAACAGCAAAGGCCTGTTGAGGTAATAGCTCCAGGAATAGTTGAAAGACAGCCTGTGAAGGAACCACTCCAAACCGGTATAAAGGCGATAGATGGTATGATACCGATAGGCCGTGGTCAGAGAGAGCTTATTATAGGCGATAGACAAACGGGAAAAACTGCAATAGCCATAGATACAATAATAAATCAGCAGAAAGAGCCGCCAGAAAAAAGACCAATATGTATTTATGTGGCAATAGGTCAGAAGGAGATGAGCGTTGCAAGGACTGCTAAAATTTTAGAAGAAAATGGGGCTATGAACTATACCATAGTGGTTTCGGCATCAGCCTCAGAGCCTGCACCTCTTCTTTATCTGGCGCCTTATTCAGGATGTGCCATAGGTGAATATTTTATGTGGGAGGGCAAAGCTGTGCTTGTTATATATGATGACCTTTCCAAGCATGCTCAGGCATATAGACAGATGTCGTTGCTTTTGAGAAGACCACCGGGGAGAGAGGCTTATCCCGGTGATGTTTTCTATCTTCATTCAAGACTTCTTGAAAGAGCCTGCAAGTTGAGTGATAAAAATGGTGGCGGTTCGCTCACAGCCCTTCCAATCATAGAAACTCAGGCAAACGACGTATCAGCATACATCCCAACAAATGTTATATCAATAACTGATGGTCAGATATACTTAGAGCCATCGCTTTTTTATGCTGGTATAAGACCGGCTGTTAACGTTGGGATATCAGTCTCGCGTGTTGGTGGTTCCGCTCAGCTTAAAGCTATGAGACAGGTTGCAGGAAGACTCAGAACAGATCTGGCTCAGTACAATGAGCTTCAAGCCTTTGCTCAATTCTCATCAGACCTTGATAAGAATACGCTTGATTTTATAAAAAGAGGACAAAGGCTTGTTGAACTTTTAAAACAGGATCAGTACGAACCTATGGATGTCTCTGAAGAGGTTCTTGTTCTCTACGCAGGAACAAAGGGCTACCTTGATGATATAGAGCTTGTTAAGGTCAGAGATTTTGAAAAGAGGCTTGTAGCCTGTGTTAAGAAAAATTGTCCTTCACTTCTTGAAGAGATAGTCAAGAAAAAGGAACTTAATGCCGAGCTTGAAGAAAAGATAAAAAAGACGATTGAGGATTTTAAATCAAGATTTCACTGAGATTTTGTCAGAAGGCAAAATTTCGTTGGAGGAAAGATGAAGTATTTAGTAACAGGCGGTGCAGGTTTTGTTGGTTCTAATATTGTTAGGACGCTTGTTGATGAGAGAAAAGCTGATGTCGTTGTCATTGATAACTTTTCAAGCGGAGATTTTAGAAATATTACAGGCTTTCGTGGTGATGTAATAGCAATGGATATAAATGACCCTTCTTGGTGGGATAAGGTTGGTAAGGTTGATGCGATATTCCATGAGGCAGCAATAACTGACACAACGGTTATGGATCAGAAGATGATGATGACAGTCAATGTTGAGGGATTTAGAAATGTTTTGAACTTTGCGTTGAAGTATGATGTAAGAAAGGTTGTTTATGCATCAAGTGCAGCAGTTTATGGTAACTCAGAATGCCCTATGAATGAGGATCAGATTACCACACCTGAAAATATTTATGGTTTTTCAAAGGCTGTTATGGATAATGTTGCATCTGATTTTGCAAGAAAATATCCCAAGATCAAGCTTGTAGGACTCAGATACTTCAATGTTTATGGCAATGGTGAGGCTCATAAAGGAAAATTTGCGAGTATGATCTACCAGCTTTACCTTCAGATGAAGGATGGCAAAAAGCCGAGAATATTCAAATACGGTGAACAGATGAGAGACTTCGTCTATGTTAAGGATATCGTTCGTGCAAATTTAGCTGCCCTTGAATGTGATACAAGCATAGTATGCAATGCAGCAACAGGCAAACCAGAAAATTTTAATTATGTTATTGAGTGTTTGAACAAAGCACTCGGAACAAACTATGAACCAGAATATTTTGATAATCCTTATGGCTTTTATCAGAACAAAACTCAGGCCTCGCTTGAAAGAGCAAAAGAATATCTTTCCTATTCACCCAAGTGGTCGCTTGAAGATGGCGTTAAGGACTACATAAACATTTTTAAGGAAAAGGAAGCAAAGAGAAACAACTGATATGGCATCACTTAGAGATATAAAAAAGAGGATACAAGCTATAAAAAATATAAGGCAGATAACCTATGCTATGAAGATGGTTGCCTCAGCAAGGATAAAAAAAGCTCAGACACAGATACTGAGCTTCAAGCCATATATGAGCTATCTTGAGGATATAATATTTTTATTGAAGGATGAGATGACATCTGATGATTTCAAGTCCAACAGACTGTATCGTTTTTCAGAGAGGGATGAAAAATCAAATGCGATAGGTATAGTTGTTGTAAGCGGTGATAAAGGGTTGTGTGGGTCATTCAACACATCAGTAATCAACTCAGCCATTAAATTTATAAAAAATAACAAGGACAAAAAAATTTATTTGATAACAGTTGGTAAAAAAGCTTATGATTTTTTTAAAAAAATTAAGGATGTTGAAATATATTATCAGATCTATAACATATTTCCAAAGTCAAACTATACTCATGCATCACTTATATCCTCAAAGGTCATAGAAGCATATGACAGCTTTAAACTTGATAATGTCTATTTGGTATATGGAGAGTTTAAAAGTATGTTAAAGCAGGAGATAAAAACTAAGCTTTTGCTTCCAATATCAGTTGATGATGAAAATAAAAAAGCGAAGAAAGATTTTATTGATTTTGAGTTTGAGCCTGATAAGGAGACATTGCTTGAAAACTTGATCCCGAAGTATATAAATATGGAAATTTATAAACTTCTTTTGGAAAGTCAGGCGTCAGAGTTAGCAAGCAGGATGAATGCTATGGAGTTAGCAAGTAAAAATGCCGGTGAGCTTATGGATGAGCTTACGCTTGCTATGAACAAATTGAGGCAGTCTCAGATAACAACAGAGCTTACAGAGATAGTCAGCGGTGCTAATGCTATAAACGGATAGTACAGTGGTCAGTGGACAGTGTGTAGTGTTCAGTTAAATAAGGTATTTCCTTATTACTAATCACTGATCACTGTCCACTGTTTTGTGGAGGTATGATGAATAAAGGAAAGGTTGTTCAAATAATAGGACCGGTTGTTGACATAGAGTTTAAAGATAGTTTGCCAGCAATATTTAATGCTATTAACGTAAATTTTAAAAATGGTGATGAGGATAAAAAAATAGTCTGTGAGGTTTCACAGCATATAGGTGATAACATCGTTAGAACCATATCTCTTGGTCCAACTGATGGACTTTATAAAGGGGCTGATGCAACCGACACAGGCTTACCGCTTAAGGTTCCTGTTGGTGAGGGGACGCTCGGCAGGGTTTTAAATGTTCTTGGCGAACCTGTTGATTACAAAGGTCCAGTTAATGCAAGTGATTATTTTCCGATTCATCGTGATCCACCAAAGTTTACAGACCAAAAAACCACCCCTGAGATATTTGAGACAGGGATAAAGGTTATAGATCTACTCGCACCTTTTATGAAGGGTGGAAAGATAGGGCTTTTTGGTGGTGCTGGGGTTGGTAAGACTGTTATAATAATGGAGCTCATAAACAATGTTGCAAGGCAGCACCACGGATACTCAGTTTTTGGTGGAGTTGGTGAGCGAAGTCGTGAGGGAAATGATCTCTGGCTTGATATGCAGGAATCAAAGCTTTCAGATGGCTCTACTGTTCTTTCCAAGACTGCTCTTGTCTATGGACAGATGAACGAACCACCTGGGGCGAGAGCAAGGGTTGGACTCACAGCCTTAACTCAGGCAGAATACTTCAGAGATGTAAAGGGGCAGGATGTTTTGCTATTCCTTGACAATGTTTTTAGATATGTCCTTGCAAACTCTGAGGTCTCCGCACTTTTAGGAAGAATGCCATCAGCAGTTGGATATCAGCCCACGCTGACAACCGAGATAGGCTGGCTTGAAGAGAGGATAACATCGACCAATAAGGGCTCAATAACATCGATACAGGCTGTATATGTTCCTGCTGATGATCTGACTGACCCTGGTGTGGCAAATGTGTTTACCCATCTTGATGCAACCGTCGTTTTATCACGACAGATTGTAGAGTTAGGCATATATCCTGCTGTTGACCCACTTGATTCAACATCAAGGATACTTGACCCGAAGGTCATTGGTGATGAACATTATAAGGTTGCAAGAGGTGTGCAAAAGATTTTACAGCGATATAAAGAACTTCAAGACATCATAGCAATATTAGGTATGGAAGAGTTAAGTGATGATGATAAACTTACGGTTTATCGTGCCAGAAAGATACAAAAATTTTTATCCCAACCATTTTTTGTTGCTCAACAATTTACAGGAAGGGATGGAAAATATGTTCCGCTTTCCGAAACCATAAGAGGCTTTAAAGAAATACTTGAAGGCAAGTATGATGATGTTCCTGAGCAGGACTTTTATATGGTTGGTTCAATAGATGAGGTAAAAAAGGCATAAAAGTATATGAATAAACTTTCGCTAACAGTATTAACCCCTGAAAAGGTTCTTATAGAAAATCTTGAGGTTGAGTCAATAACCATCCCTGCATGGGATGGTGAGATGTGTGTTTTGCCCGGTCACATCCCGTATATGGCACAGCTGAGGGAAGGAATACTGAAATATAAAACTGGAACGGATGAAGAATACCTCTCAATATTCTGGGGTTTTTTTGAGGTTTATAAAAACAAAGTTACAATATTAGCAGAGGATGCAAACACCCCAAAAGAGATAGATGAGGAAAAAACAAGGCAGGAGTATCAGAGGGCAAAAGACGCATTGGTATCTGGTGGTAAAAAAGAAAGTATGGATGAACTTGAAGCACAGATGAAAAAAATGATGATAAACCTCAAACTGATGAACATAAGGCATAAGAAGAAAAATAACTAAAAAATTTTGTATAATAATAAAATAGCAGAGGCTATCTGTTTGAATTGATGTTAGAAAGATAGATCAGTATAAGATTTTGTGAGCTCTGATTTCTGATATCTGTTTTTTACTGGGGTTGTAGTGTAGCCTGGTTTAACACGTCGCCCTGTCAAGGCGAAGATCGCGGGTTCGAATCCCGTCAACCCCGTAGCTTTTTGGGTTTAAAATATTAGTATTTGTTATATTGGCTATACAGAGTGACTTGTTATGATTTATTATATAGAAGGGGATTTTTTTGAAACTCCAGCCCAAACTCTCGTTAACACGGTAAATACAGTAGGGGTAATGGGAAAGGGGATTGCAAAACAATTTAAAGAGATATATCCCGAAATGTTTAAACGCTATAGAGATTTTTGTGAAAATGAGCAGTTTGAAATAGGGCAACTTTATCTTTATAAAACTCCTCATAAATGGATTTTAAATTTTCCTACTAAAACTGATTGGCGTCTTCCATCTAAAATAGAATATATTGAAGTAGGATTAAAAAAACTTGTCGCAAATATTGAGAGATTTGGAATCCATAGTATAGCTTTTCCAGCATTAGGCTGTGGAAATGGTGAATTACAATGGTCACAAGTTAGACCTTTAATGGAAAAGTATCTCAAAGTTTTATCCATAGATGTTTTTATTTATCCACCTAAACACTATACATGGAAGCCTGAACATCATAATATTGAAGAAATTAAAAAATGGTTGCGTAGCGAGCCTCAATCTCTTGCTTTCTCTGAGGTATGGAAAGATATTAAATCTTTACTTAGTAATAAAAAGAGTTTTAGAACTATTTCTAAAAAAACTTCTTTTTCTGTAGAATTATGTCAGAATCCTGAAGGAATAAATATTATAAACCGTAACACTTTTATTGATAAAGAAACTATATTAAATGTTTGGCAACAAATACGCAGTTATGGCTTTACTGCAAGACCGTTAGCCCCAGGTGGACTTAATAAAAATATTTCTTATCTGCAGCCTATTTTATCAGAATTACCTTATATTAAAGTTGTACCTCTATCTTCAACATTTCAAGGGTTAAATACAAATGCAGCTTTTGGCTTACAATATATTGCTCCAAATCAAAAAAATAATAATCAGGATTTATTCTTAAATCATCCAATTCATGTATGACGCCTAAAGATGTTGAGTTAATTCAAAAAATAATTGACACACTACCTTATAAAGATTACTTAAAAAATACTTCTCATGAGTGGTGGCCTAAATTTGTTTTTCATTATACAAATATTAAAAATGTTGGAAGTATCCTGCCAAATGGAATCTTATTGTCTCGTGCCCAATTAGAAAGAAAAAATAAAATGCCCTCTGATAATGCGAGTCCAGGAATTATTGGGAAAACCAGGACTGAAGTTAAAGAATATGTACGTTGTTATTTTAGGCCTAGAACTCCTACCCAATATAATAATGAAGGGCTTCGTCCTACAGAGCAGAGACAATTGGGCTCAAATTGTCCTGTGCCAGTTTTCTTTTTATTTGATTCAAAGCGTTTTTTTGCTGAAAATGATTGTTATTTTTCTAAGGGAAATATGGCATCTCCATCTTGTGTTGTCTATAATACTGCACAAGATTTTAGAAAACTTCCTTTTAGTAAAATTTATCATGATGGTCCAATCCAACCTATAGAAAATAGTTCTAATATTACATTTCATCGCTGCGCAGAAATTATTGTTAAAGATAAAGTATCATTAAATTCATTGAAATATTTGTCCTGTCGTTCCCCAGCTGAAAAAGAAACCTTGCTATTCTGTTTATCATCATATAAAGAAGTAAAAAAAAGATGGGCATCAAAAATTATGGTTGATAGTAAATTAAATGTATTTTTTAGGTATTGGACTTTTATTGAATCTGTTAATCTTGGTGAAAAACAGGTAGTAATAAACTTTTCACCTGATTCAAGAACTCCAAGCCCTTTTAAACTTTATTATGAAATGGTTGATCAAAAAACAAACGAAAAATATATTCTTGAAAAAGAAAAATTTAAAGCTGTTGGTGAATTTAGAGTGGCGGTGCCTAAAAAAGTTAGTTCATATTGGGTTAAAGTGAAGTTAAATGATGAGCTTATGTATGCAAATAACTATGAACCAACAGAAATTCCTTTCTGATTAAGCTGAAGTTCCCAGCATGGTGAGATGTTTAATAATCCAGAAAAACTGGGTCATTTTTTAAGTTGACTTAATGTGTGAAAGGAAGGTAAATGCTTCCGATGTGATTTCTGATTCGGGATTGGATATGTGGTTTAGATAATGGGAGAAGAGAATGATTTACATTATTTCCCGACTTCCGCATTTTTAAATCATCAAGATGGAAACAGATGTCAGAAGACAGATGACAGAAGTCAGATAACAGAAGACAGAAAAGCAAATTAGTTATTTAGTCATCTCGTTGTTTAGTAAGACAATTTTATTATTTGTTATCTAATTCAAAAAATCGACAAAAAAAAGCCTACCGTGGGATAAGGGCGCTAATTCGGTTGGTGGATTTTTAAAACTTCATAGGTAAAAACATCAAAAAATGTTAAATTTCAGGTGCCTGTGTAATAGTATTTATTATGGTTGATAATATTATAATTTTATTAAAAACAATGATAATAAATAGAATTATTTGATTTTGTTTTTTAAAATAGGTAAAATTATATTACGCACAATGCGTAACGCATTATGCGTAATTAGTAAAGTGGGATAAGGAGTTGATAATGGAAAACCCATTTATATATGGTGAAGTAGTAACTGGTAAAAATTTATGTGGTAGGGAGGATGAAACAAAAGAGTTATTAAGAGATATAAGAAACAGTCAAAAGGTTTTATTGTTTTCTCCGAGAAGATATGGGAAAACCTCACTGCTAAAAGATATCTTTATAAACCTTAATAAAAAAGAATTTTTCACCATTTATGTAGATTTATATCCTGCTTTAAATGAAAGTGATTTTATAAAGTTGCTGGCAAAAGCTTTTTCATCTGGAATAACCGCTCCTTTATATAAAACATTGAATGTTCTTAAGGATACTTTCAAACATCTTGCGTCCAGATTGTCTTTTACTATTAACAAAGAAGGAAATATTGAGTTTGATATTTCATTAGAAAAGCACGATATAAGTCCCGTTCTTGTTGATTTACTTGAAGGAATAAATTCATATATAACAAAAAATGGGAAAAAGGGTGTTATAGTATTTGATGAGTTTCAGCAAGTAAATTATTTTGAAAAAGATAAAGTTGAGAAGGAGCTTAGGTCACAAATGCAGAGTCAGAGAAATATTTGTTATATATTTTCTGGCAGCAAAAAGCACTTGCTTATGGATATGTTTGCAAATCCTAACAGGCCTTTTTATAAGAGTACGAAACATTTTCAGTTAGATAAGTTAAAGAGTAAGGATATATTTAGATTTATTAAAACTAAATTTCAGGATACTGATATAGAGATTAAGGATGATTTGATAAATAAAGTTATTGATATCTCTGAATGTCATCCTTTCTATTTTCAGTATATTTGTCATGAGATGTGGGAAATGTCATTTTTAAATGGTAAGGTGGCTGATGAATATTTAGAAAGATCTGTGGATAGAATAATGGAGCGAGAAACTTCAAGTTATGATAATATATGGAGTTTATTATCTTTGAAGCAGAAGAAAACACTTATTGCATTATCAAAAATATTGCCACAGGAAAAGATTTTTTCCAATAATTTTATAACCAAATATAATATAGGTCCTGTTTCAACTTTGCAGAGAGTATTAAATGGATTGGTAAAAAAGGAACTAATAGACAAAGTCAATAATAATTATGAAATACTTGATATAATTTTTAAAAAGTGGATCCAAAGAATATATTAAGTCAGAAAATGCACCTATGTAATGATTATAACTAATTTAAGAAAATAAATATTAAAACATTCCGGTTTTAAAAAGTCTTCTCAAAATCCATACGATCGTGTCAAAATGAAGGAAAACCTTATCATCAGAACAATAAATAATTTAGACTGTAAACGACAGCCCTGAAGAATCAACAAATTTTTCGCACCTTTTTCCCTTCTAAACTCCATTGCTTCGTATTTTTCATTCTTCGCACTTGACTTTTTGGGGGTCATTCGTAAATAATGTGGGATTTACCAATGAGAGTAGCATATTAGTTGTTTGGTTGTTTAGTTATCTGGTTATTTGGAAAGAATAAAGAAGATAGTTATCTGGTTGTTTAATCATCAAGATGTAAATGGATAAGACATCAGATAAAGACAGATAGAATAAATCATTTAACCAAAAGTAACCTTGTAGGTTACTTTTGGTTAGCAACAAAATAATATTAAAATATAATCATAAATTTACCCAAACCCGAAGTAACCTACGAGGTTACTTCGGGTTGTAGTGTATAAAATTGTGGGCAAAGTCAGTTATATATTTTCAGGCAGTTCCTATAATATTAGGTGGGTTGGTTAACAATTTTTTGTATTCATTTTCCAGATATTTTATATATTCTTTACCACACATCTCTTCCAATTTCATTAAAACCATTAACACTGATTTATATGAATTAGTTGGCAAATCTTTAAAATATTTATATTTTTTGTATTCTGGTTTCCATAAGTGTTGTAGAAATTGATTCAGTGATACAAATAAACTAAAAAGAATTTTATCAGCAGTATGGGGTGGTAAGACGTCTGAAACGATTGAATTTTTTCCGGGGCAGCGTATATGAACAGTAAGCGGCCCTAATTCATGTAAAATCATTCTTACTGCGGCATATCTAATAATACCATTTTTATTTTCTAATAGTTGAAAAAACCATGGGAAACATAAATCAGATCCCTTATCCAGCTCATGTAAAAAATATATGACCGAGATGGCTTTTACAAAATTTACCTGTCTCCATTCCTCATTAATTCTCTTATAATTTTCTGGTGCAAGATTTACCTGTTCCTGTATTTCCTCGTATTTTTTTCTATCATTATCGGTTCTATATAATACTTTTCTCACTGCTAAAGAGGCCAATCTGCAATTTTTCCTGTCCCCATTTAAAATAATCTCAAAACATTCCTTGATACTGTTCATATAAGTTTGTTCCCCTAATTACTTTTCCATATATTATACATTTTATTTCTTACAAATATCAAAGTTTTTTTTACATTACCAACTTGTTAGATCAAAATAGGATGTCTCCCAAATGCTTTTTTCCCATCCTTGTTAGATAAAAATAAATGTCTCCTAAATAATGATTTGTATTATTTAGAAGTAATTTAACTTTCAGAGACAGCTTTTTTGATCTATCAATCAAACTCTTGGAGACATTTTCATTGATCTAACGCGATCATTTGACGATATATAATGTTGGTTTTGTATAATGTATCATATTTGTTTTTATGTTTTAGAATGTAAAATATGAGGAGGAAATCATGGAATATCGCCAATTGGGTAAATCAGGATTGCTTGTCTCAGAGCTGTGCTTTGGTGCTATGAGTTTTGGTGCAAAGGGATACTGGGAAAAAGTCGGTGGACTTGATCATAAGGTTGCCCAGCGACTTGTGGATATTGCTTTTGATAATGGAATAAATTTTTTTGATACCGCTGATGTTTATTCATATGGCCAGTCTGAGGAAATATTGGGCCGTGCAATTCAGGGGAAGCGTGATAAAATTGTGCTCGCAACAAAGGTAAGGGGAAGAATGAGTCCTGAGATCAATGATGTTGGTTTAAGCCGTCGCCATATAATAGAGAGCTGTGAGAGAAGTCTTAAAAGGTTAGGAACGGATTATATAGACCTTTATATCGTTCACAGCTTTGATTTTATGACACCGCTTGAAGAAACGCTTTCGGCTTTAAATGATCTTGTAAGGCAGGGGAAGGTGAGATATATTGGATGCTCAAACTTTTTTGCATGGCAGATTATGAAAGCGATTTCAATATCTGAGAAAAATTATTTTGAAAAGTTTGTTTCACTCCAAGCCTATTATTCACTTGTTGCTCGTGATGTTGAGCTTGAGATTATTCCACTTTTGGAGGATCAGGGGCTTGGACTTACGACATGGTCACCACTTGCTGGTGGATTTTTAACAGGCAAGTATCCGCGTGGGGGAAAGGGACCATCCGATGCAAGGAGAAGCAAAGAGCAGCAGAACTTCATACAATTTGATGAGGATAGAGCATACGCAATACTTGATGAGGTGAAAAAGATAGCAGATGCAAGAGGGGTTACTCCTGCTCAGGTTTCATTGAATTATCTATTAAGAAAAAAGGCTGTGAGTTCTGTTCTTATAGGAGCTACAAAGCCAGAGCAGTTAGAGGATAACCTTAAAACTGTCAACTGGAAACTGAGCGATGAAGAGATGAAAGCCCTTGATGCAGTTAGCTTGTTACCAAGGATCTATCCAGCATGGATGCTTGAAACAACAAAACTTGATAGAAATAATCCATCAATGATGCTTTAATATAATGTAGTGATATAAAATATTTAACAAGCCGCTTTTATTAACAAAAGCGGCTTGTTATTTAATCACTAAAATTTAGTGATTTTCTGATGTCATATATTATTTGATATTTTAAAGTAGAATATATATATGAATAAAAAACTGGTGGATTTTGCTGCCATAGATTTTGAGACAGCAAACTATGAGCCAACGAGTGCATGTTCTATTGGTGTAGTAGTTGTGAAAGACGGAAGTATTTCTAAAATTTTATCATCGCTTATAAAGCCAGAGCCATTCTGGTTCTTATCAAAGTTTACAGATATACATGGTATAAAACCTGAGGATACATTTGATTCCCCCTGTTTTTCTGATTTATGGCCTGAGATAAATAAACATATATCAGGATTGCCTCTTGTCGCTCACAACGCTACATTTGATAGGAATGTCTTATTAAGCTGCCTAAGATTTTATGGGATTGAATTTGATGAGCCAGAGTTTTTCTGCACAGTCAGGATGAGTCGTCGTGCTTATCCTGAAATAGAAAATCACAGGCTTGATACAGTTTGCAGAAGCCTTGATATAGTTCTTGAACATCACAGGGCAGAGTCTGATGCAATAGGTTGTGCCAAAATTGTTTTAGAGATTAATAAAATAAAAGATTTTAATTTTTTATCAGGAAGATTAAGAAAAATAATCCATTGATTTACTCAATAATAGATATATTTGAAGGAGATTTATGAAAAACAAATTAACCAATCTTATCTCAGGAATTTTATGGCGACCTTTTATCATTGCTGTAGCTATGATAGTTATATTTACTCTTACACGCATATCACTTCTAATATACACAGGATATGAGTATATAACCCTTGGATTGTTTTTGCTTATATTTTTTAAAGGTCTTTTGTTTGATATCATAGCTGCGATCTTTCTTTTATCACCATTTTTTATTTATGAAGTTTTTTTTAGAGGCCGTGCAGCTGGAAGAATAAGAAAAATATTTTCTGTGATTGCTCTCTGGATGTTTTTTTCATTTATTCTTTTTATAGCTGTGGCAGAGTTCGTATTCTGGATAGAGTTTTCAACGAGATTTAATTTTATAGCTGTGGATTATTTGCTTTATACGCATGAGGTTATAGGAAATATACTTCAATCATATCCTGTTGGATGGATCTTTTTTGGAATAACTCTGCTTGCTGCTGTGATCACATACATCCTCTTACCAGTTCTTCGCAAGGGGAAAAGTTGTAAACCTGCTCCTGTTTTAGTGCTTTCGTGTTTGTTAATGGCGATATTGTCTCCTATTATTATCTATTATACGATCAGTATAGATATGAATGATGGTTCGGGCAATGCATATGCTGATGAGCTTTCAGGCAATGGTGTCCTTACTTTTTTTGCTGCTGTCAAAGAAAATGAGCTTGACTATGATAAGTTTTATATGACAATACCTCAGGATGAGGCGGATGAAATCCTTAAAAAAATGGGAGTGAAAAGAAAACCTCTATCAGAAAATATTAAAAAAGATATGTATGATCCTGCTGATGATGTCATACCTTTAAAAAAGAGACCGCGTAATATTGTTCTCATTGTTGTGGAAAGTCTTTCAGCATCTTTTTTAAAGTCTTATGGCTCAAATAATAATATAACTCCAAATCTTGATAGGCTCGCTCGTGAAGGTCTAAAATTTGAAAAGGTATTTGCAGCAGGTACCAGAACAGTACGTGGGCTTGAGGCTCTTTCGCTTGGAATTCCACCTGTGCCTGGCCAGTCTGTGGTAAGACGTCCATATAATGGATATCTATCCACACTCGGTGTTTTGCTGAAAAAACAAGGGATTGATTCTTTCTTTATATACGGTGGATATGGATATTTTGATAATATGAATGCTTATTTCAAGGCAAACAATTATAAGATAATTGATCGCAGTGATTTTCCATCAAACTCTGTTGTCTTTGAAAATATATGGGGTGTTGCTGATGAATCTCTTTACTCCAATGCCATAACAGCAATAGATCAGGCTGCAAAGGATAAAAGGCCATTTTTTGCAACTATTATGACAACATCCAATCATCGTCCTTATACATATCCATCCGGGAGGATAGATATTCCTTCGCCTGGTGGCCGTGTTGGAGCGGTAAAATATACTGATTATGCTATAGGTAAGTTTATAGATGAAAGCCAAAACAAGGATTGGTTTAAGGATACTCTTTTTATTATCACAGCTGATCACTGTGCTTCTGTGGCAGGCAAAACCAGATTGCCATGGGAAAAATATCTTATTCCATTAATATTTTATAACCCTGATATTATAAAGCATGGAGTGTTTAAACCTGTTGTTAGTCAGATAGATCTGCCTCCAACAATAGTGGAAATGCTGGGTAAAAAAGGAGATGATTATTTCTTTGGTCATTCTTTCTTTGAGTCTGGGGAATTTATTGAGAGAGCTTTCATAAGCAATTATCAAGCCCTTGGTTATATTCGTAATGGAATTCTTACTGTTCTGCTCCCTAAAAAAAAGGCTGAGAGTTACAGCATAAATACTAAAACCTTTGAGTTAAAGAGGATTCCTGTTGATGCGGAGTTGCTGAAGCAGGCCATTGCATACTATCAGACTGCTTCAAGAGAATTTAAAAAAGGTTATATGAAGTTTGATAAGTAAAAAAATAGTTTGACATAAAAAAAATAAATTTATTTTTTTTAAAAATATTATTTAGTATAATTTAATGAGTTTAGTTTTTAGTGTTATGAGGTTATGGGTATGTTGTTCAATACGAAAGAATTTAACCGAGAGCGGATATCAACTCTTTCGTCATATGTTGTTTGTAATCATGTCTTTTTAGGGATAGAGACTGATACTATATGTTTTGAAAAAATTATCTTTCGTTAGGCTTTTTCAGTGACCCCTAAATAGTTTTTATAGGTTAAAAACTATTGTGAAACCAAAGTTACATTGACAGCTGTTGTAAAAATATGTAAACTTTACTTATCCTGTATTTTTGCGGGATATAAAAAGAGGATGTTGAGGATGATTTAATGATAGTTTTATTTCAAGGGAGTATGTATGAAAAATAAATATTTGTTTTTTGCTTTTGTTTTTTTGTTCATGTCTTCGGGGCTTTTTTCACAGACAAAGTTGATAGTAGATAATGATAATAAAGGAAGTAAAATATCCGACTCTGGTGGATTACAACAGGTATGGGATTCTAAAACAAAGATAGTAAAATCTAAAAGCTGGGGTGATGATTTCTTTTATGTTATATGGGCTGATACAGGAACGCTTGGGACTCATTCCCCTTTAGCAGAAGATAATGCTAATGAAGAAAATTTGCCAAACGCAAGCATTTTTGCTGTAAAAATGATTAAGAGTGGAAATACATATATTAAGGATGATAACTTTGGTACAAATAGTTTGCTTGTTATAACAGACAGATTTGACCAGTCGTTGAGGGAGATAAATGCCTTTCCAAATGGCAATGGCTTTGTGATAATGTATTCAACAAGTGCACAAGGTGCTGTGGTGGAAGGGTTTGTTCAGTATTACAATAACACTGGTGTCGCTCAGATAAGTTCAGTTGGTGATGGTGGCACTGGTAACACTGCATTTAAACTTCCAAATTTCAATTATCATTTTCCTTTTACAGTTTCTGGTGGATATGCCTATTATGTTTATACTGACTCAGGGTTTAAGGTAAATTACTGCAGTATAGAAGAGTCCCCAAACTGTAGTTCGATTACTGATTTAGGTTTAGAATCGGAACCTGCAAATGGTTTTTTAATACCATACTCACATTCAACAGCCCCTGGTGTAATATTAGGAGTACAGCATAACTGGGGTGATGGGAAATTTAATATAAAGATAAAAAGGATAACACCAACACCTGTTTCATCAGATTGGATTGCTGTTACCAACACAGGTGGCGTTTATGTAGAGGATGATGAGGACAGATTAGATGGTAATATGCAAGGATTTTATGAGGAGGGCGGGGCTTCATATGTTATATGGGCTGATACAGCAACTGATCCCACAAGTATAAGGATTGGAAAGATAACAGTGGATGGAAGTGGTGGTGTTGTTCTTTCAACAAATGATGGTCAGGGATATTTACTTGCTGAGGTAGATGTGAGTAGTATGAGTGCCAACCTTGATGATAGTTGGTATGCTGCAAACAACGACAAGATAGGGCTTATTTATTTAGATGGAGATGGGAAGAAGTTTGGGCTTTTTGATGCTGCTAATAACTTTTCAATTATTGGCAACCCTGTCTCATTATCAAATACTGATTTGGAGGATGATCAGAAGTTTTATTTCTCTATAAATGATGCTGGGTATGTTTCTATATTTGAGAGGGATAATGCAGGCAATGGTGGAAGCCTTAAGGTCTCTGGATATAAAGCTGATATGACTCAAATATTCCCGCCAACAGTGTTTCTTTCATCATCCACAATTGATAAGACATATTATTCATATGCTGGTGTTGAAGGTGTGGGCAATTATTTTGCAGTCTTGGAGCATGAGTCTGTTGGCAGTGATTCGTCATATGCTTATAACCTTTATTCTCAGGTTTTATCAACTGCTGTTCCACCATTAGAAGATCTTACATCGCCTGCCGTGGATAAGACAGGTGATATGCCACTTGCTTTTACTTTTAAAGCTTATGATCCCAACAATATTGTTGGTTCAACATATACAGTTCAGGTTTCAACAGTTTCAGATTTTTCAACCATAATATATTCCACCGATGTTATAAATGCTAATGAAAATAATCCAAAGACACTTCTTAGTATAAATGGCTTAACACCGGGAAGGACTTATTACTTCAGGGCAAAGGTAAGATATGGTGATATAGAAAGCGGTTATTCAGATACAAGTAAATCCGATGGAACTGAGGGGGATCACCGTCCTGAGTTAGGAATAGCTAAATGGTCTGCTGATAAGATAAACAACGCAGTAATACCTCTTGAGCCATATGATGCTCAGGATGGCTATGTCATAGATGCTGGTGGTAACAATTCTTTCTTCATATGGTCGTCATATGATTATAACACAGATAAGACATCAATAAAAGCAATAAAGTACAGTTTGAACGGGACAAAAACTTTTGAGAAGGACCTAATAACCAATATGCCTTATGCTGAGGATAGTGACAATGGCTTTGGCGTGGTTTCTGATGGAGCAAATGGGTTTATTGTTGTCTGGAGCTCATCACCTGACGGAAACTATTACTCCAATATATCAAGGTTTGATAGTGATGGTATCCTTCAATGGTCAAACAGGATAAATAATGGTGAAAGCATATTTGGTGGAGAGAATGAGGCAAAGATTATAAGAGGAAAGGCATTTGTTTTATATGCAAACTCAGAAGGTAAGGGATACTTTGATTCGTTTGATTTAGGCACAGGGGAAAGGAATCAGATTGATGCGGGTATAACTGCATCTGGTGATTTTATAGCTGAGGTGGCAAAGACATCAGATGATAAATTAATAGTTTTTTATGGCAATGCTCCTTATATAAGCTATAAAAAAATTGATTCTTCAGGGAATATAACTAATCATGATGACCCATATACCCTTTCAGGAATAAGCAATGATGGTGATAGAATAGCACTTCCTGCAGATGGTGGTGGTGCTTATTTAGTTTATTCTGATTCAGCAAATGATAAGCTTATGGTTTTAAAGGTTGATTCCAATTTAGCGGGTGTTGTTAAAGAGGTTGACGGGCTTTACAAACAGAGCTGGGGAGATTATACATATGACGCAATTCATACTCCTCATGGACTCATCTTTGCTTATACAAAATCATCAAGCGAATCATATGTGAAGTTTGTGGACGATTCTTTTACTGAAATAAAAAAGGATACATATACTTTTACCTTTAATGACATCAAATTGAGTTATAATTCCAATAATAATGTGGTTGGGTTAGCAACACCTCTTAATAAATCGGGAGCTGATAATATATATGTGGCAGAGTATAAGGCAACTGATGGCACAAAGATTGTTACACCTCTTAAAGCCATACAGAACATATATGGAGTTCAAGGAATTAATGGTTTTTATAACTATCGAAGGATGCTAAACCTTGGGTCAGCAGGCGATAACTTTATACTCAATTATATATCACCAGAAAACTCATACATCCAGCAGGTATCAACATATGTTGTATTAAATACACCAACAGATATCTCAACCGCTGCTCTTGCAACGAATAGTATTACCTTCAACTGGACTGAAAACAATATTGGTGTTAATGAGTGGTATGTAAGATACTCAACAAGATCTGATTTTGATGCATCTTTGACCACAGAGACTTATACAACATCAAATCCATATCAGGCAACTGGTCTTAAGCCGAATACAACATATTATTTCGAGGTTAAATCATCAAGCGGTGTGCTTTCATCAGGATATTCTACTCCATATTCTGTATCGACATTAGTGGTTGCTCCTACAGTTCTTACTGTTCAGGAAAGGACATCAAATTCTTTGACATTTAGCTGGAACTCAAATAGTAATGGAGATGGGACATTTTATAATATAGTGTTGATTGATGACTCAGACAGCAGTGAGGTCGCAAGTTCAACGGCAACAGCACTCTCGCATATGTTTGATTCTCTTACAGCAAATAAATTCTATTCAGCAAAGGTGAGAGCGATAGGTAATAATCCAGATGATATAAGCGATTATACATCTCCTGTTTCAACAAAGACGTTTATAACGCTGGAAGATGTAACTGATATATCTTTTACAACCGTTGATACTGATACCATAAAAGTTGAATGGGCTCATGAATCAGGAGCATTGAGGTATGATGTTCAGTCATCAAGCATACCTGGCTTTGGCATACCTTCTGTTATAATAACCTCAAATACAGCAAACAACTATGCAGTTTTTGGTAACACTGGCGAGGGAACACTCACTCCCAATACCACCTATTATTTTAGACTCAAGGCTTATTATAATGACGAAGAGGCAGGATATCTAAATATGGGATCCACTTCAACGCTGGCAGCTCAGCCTACTGGCTTTGATTTTGATGAAGTTTATACGATTTCTGTAACACTTAAATGGAATAGTAGTAATCCAGAATATACAGTTTATAATGTTAGATACGAATCTGACGTAAGTACTGGAACCAAGTTGTTTTCAGATATTGGAACTGGTGATATATCTGCTACAATAACATCACTAAAGGATGGAACAACATATACATTCTATCTTTCGGCTATAAATAATAATTCTATACCAACAGCTGAGATTAGCATAACAACTATGACTGTAAAGATTATAAATGCTGTTGAAGAGATAGGAGCATCTGGTGGACAAATGAGCTTTGATCCTGGCACTGGTAGCAAGATAGATCTAAATTTTCCAGCAAATACCTTTATCAGTATCACAACTGTAACAGTTAAACTCCCTGATACCCCACCTTCTTCTAATAGATCACTTATGGGGAATATTACTCCAACAGGGATAAGTTTTGAAATAGACTCTGGTGGTGTTCAGCCTTCAAGGGGTGTAGAGATATCTATTAACTATTCAGGAATAACTGTTGATGAGAATACGCTTGTAATAGCAAGGTATGACAGTGTTAATAATCTGTGGATACCATTGAAGTCGTATGTGGATAAGAGTGCAAAAAAGGTTACAGCATACACAGATCATTTTTCTGTGTTCTCACTGTTTAGTTTAACTCCAGCCTCAACGATATCAGAGCCTAAGGTTGCACCAAATCCATTAAGGCCTTCAAAAGGACTTTTATACTCAAAAATAACCTTTTCAAACCTTCCTGCTGATACTGAAATAATTATATACAATGTTTCAGGAACAAAGGTTAGAAAGCTAAAGACTGACAGCTCCGGTATGGCAGTATGGGATGGTAAGAATGATGATGGAAAGAATGTGGCAAGTGGAGTTTACTTTGCTCTCATTAAAAAGGGAAGCTCAACGAAAACTATTAAGCTCGGTGTCCAGAGATAAGGAGATTGTATGAAAAAATTAGTTTTACTCTTTTCAGTTATTTTTCTAAGTTACAGCCTTTATGCTGAAACAGGTGATTCGGCGGCTTCTTTTCTGAGTCTCGGTGTTGGGGCTAATGCCTCAGGTATGGGAAACGCCTATTCGGCAATTTCTGATGGTGCTGAATCACTTTACTGGAACCCCGGAGCAGTGGTGTTAAATGATTCCAAGAGGCTTTCATTTACACACACGGCATACATTGAATCAACATCATATGATACCCTTTATTTCACTAATAAAATTAATGAGGATTCAGCCTTTGGTGTTGGTTTGCAGTATCTCTCATATGATTCGCTGGATGAGATAGACCCGAGTGGCATTAAGTTGGGGAGCTATGAACCAAGTGACATGGCGTTATCAGCTGGTTATTCCATCAGGCTTAGAGGTTCAAACTCTATATTAGATGGAGCAGGTGTTGGGGTTTCATTAAAGTATATTAAGGCTGAGGTTAAGGATTCAGCCACTGCCTTTGCTGCCGACATAGGCTTTATAACTGGTTTAATAAATAATAAGTTTAGGGGCGCAGTTACTGTTTATAATCTCGGTAGTAAGATTAAGTTTGATAAAGAGGATGAAAACCTACCTCTTATGTTCAGGGTTGGAGCAAGATATGATATCAATGAGAACTTTCTGACATCCATTGATCTATCGCTCCCGAGGGATGCTGATACATATTTTTCGCTCGGTGCAGCATACAAAAAAAGTTTTGATAAAAACCTTTTAACCATAAGAGCAGGATATGATGGAAGGAACTCTGATGTTGAGGGATTTTCTGGCTTTAATTTTGGAGCTGGATTTGAGTTTTCTAATATATCAGTTGATTATGCATTTGTCCCTTATGGAGACCTTGATACAACACACAGAATCAGTGTAGGATTTAAGTTTTAGATTTTAAACTGATATACCTTGTTCTATTCAATAATAATCTTAAAATCTTTTTATTTGTAATTTTGTTCATATCTGTCCAATAATCGTCGAAAAAAAATATAACTGTTGCATTCTTTTAGCCTTTGTTGGTTAAAAAATAATATAGAATAATATTTGAATATTAAAAAAGTTATTTTTTCATTCTTTATTGATTACGGAATTAAGGAGTTATTATGAAGTTTAAGTTTGCACACAACAATATAAATGTTTTAGATCTTTCTAAAAGCATTGAGTTCTATAATAAGGCATTAGGGCTTAAGGAAGTGAGAAGGATAAATGCTAAGAATGGAAGTTTCATAATAGTGTATTTAGGTGATGGTGTGAGCCAACACAAACTTGAGCTAACATGGCTAAAGGATAGGAAAGAGAAATACAATTTAGGTGATAATGAGTTTCATTTAGCCTTTGTGGTTGATGATTTTGAGGCTGCAAAGAAGCTGCACATGGATATGGGTTGTGTATGCTATGTAAACAATGAAATGGGAATATATTTTATAGAGGATCCTGATGGTTACTGGCTTGAAGTTCTTCCAGAAAAGATGATTTAGTTTTTATATTAAGGTTAATCAGAACTAAATGGAGGATTATATGGGTAAGATACTGGTTGCTTATTTTTCTCACAGCGGTAATACAAAAAAAATTGCTGAAAAAATATCTTTGGTTACCGGTGGAGATCTTTTTGAAATAAGGGCTGTTAATAAATATCCTGAGGAATACAGTAAATGCACTGAGCTTGCGAGAAAGGAATTGATGGAAAACATAAAGCCGCAGCTGGCTGAAACTTTTAATAGTATTAATGACTATGATATTATATTTCTTGGGTATCCTGTATGGTGGGGGACGATGCCAATGCCAGTTTTTACATTTCTTGAAAGGTGTAAGTTTGATGGGAAAACAATAATGCCTTTCTGCACCCATGGCGGTGGCGGGTCAGGAAAAAGCAGTGATGATATAAAAAAACTCTGTCCACGGGCAGAGGTTATGGAATGTCTTCAAATAAAAGAAACTGAGCTGGCGAAGGCTGATGAGATGATTAGAAAATGGATAAAGAAAGTTTGACCAGAAATATTATCTATAAAATCTGCTTATAAGCTATTTTAAACTTTTCTGAGAAATTGTGATCACAGCAGCACAGGATGATATCTGAGTATATTTGGCAGTTATTCCTTTTAAGTTCAGCAGTTTTAAAAAAGTTTCTTTTGTAATATATATTTCATCATCATCCCAGATATCGCCTGCTTTCTTTTTGCACCTAAGCATTTTGGCCTCCGTTTCAAATGCAATATCTGCTATTATTATCATACCATATGGTTTGAGGTGGTTAAAAAGTTTTTTAATAAGTTTAATTTTATTAGTATCATTGAGATGGTGAATTGCATAAGTAGAAATTATGTAGTTAAATTTTCGCTCTTTTAGTTCTGGCGGAAGCCCATCTTTAAAATCAAAAAGATAAAATTCTCCATAGGGAATAGTTCTTTTTGCTTTTTTTATCATAGCCCTTGAAAAATCAACCCCACATATCTTAGCTCCTTTTTTATAAAGAATAGTTGAAAGCTTCCCACTTCCTATCCCGATATCAAGAATATCTGCTCCTGATGGCTTGATTAATTTATTTACTGTTGTAATAACATTAAAATATCCATCAAAGGGATAACTTTTCAAATTATTGCTTGAAATGACATCCTTATCATAGTCATCTGACCATCTATCAAAGCCTTTTTTATTCATATCATTAATTCTATAATAATTATAAATTTATATCTATATAAAAATCAGTAAAATTTTGCATTTTTAATTCTTAAATGGCAACTAAATTTTTGAGTTTGATAAAACGGGTAATATATTATATTATATGAATATGTAGATTAAAGATACTGGTTTTGAATATAGTTTTAATATTCTTTGATGTTTAATCGGGGAAGCATATGAATAATATAATTCTTGTAGTTTTATGTTTTTTAAGTTGTAACTTTGCCTTTGCCTCAAACAATCCTTTGCTGGTTGTCTCATATTCGCCATCAGGTCAGACAAAGGATAAGTTAGCATATTCTGCAATAACTGTAACATTTAATCAGCAGGTGATTCCTTTATCATCCTCTGATGATATGTCTGATTTTTGCCCTGTTGAGATAAAGCCTGCTGTTAAGGGCAGATGTCACTGGCAGGGAAGCTATGTTGTTTCATTTGAACCGGAGCTGCCGCTTGAGAATGCTTCAAGCTTTGAGGTAAGAATACCAAAAGGAATGAGTTCAAGAATCAGTGGTGAAATCCTTGAAAATGATTTTGTATGGAATTTTGAAACCATAAGACCAGAGCTCCTCATAACATCGCCTGTGGATGGGGAAAGATGGGTGGATATAAATCCTAAGATACTTGCAGTCTTTAATATGGATATGGAGCCATCAAGAGCAGTTAAATACATAAAGCTTTTTGAATCTGATTTAAATGGTTCAAAACCTCATGAGATACCTGTTGCTGTTACGAGAGCAGTTCAGAAGGATATAAATGAAAGGTATTATAATGGGAGGTACTATTACTGGGATGATAACAGTTATAATTCAATAAATCTTTCTTCTAATAATGTTTTTAATATTAAGCCTCTTTTATCATTAAAAAAGGATAGGGCATACAGGCTTGAATTTGGTGATGGACTTCTTGCAAGGAATGGTGATTTAGGGATTTTAGGTGATAGAAGGATAAACTTTGAAACTTATTACAGTTTTAAGATCGTTGAACATCCAGCAAAGTCATGTCTCCCACACAGATTTGAGATTGGTTTCACAAATCCTGTTTTTATTAATGATTTATATGATCATTTGATCGTTGAGCCAGCCATTGATATCCCAAAATTATCTGGATACTACAGCAGTTATACGGGTAGTAAAGATCATAATTTAAGAAGAGTAAGGTTGTTTCTACCAGATGTAAATTACAAGCCTGATACCTTATACAAATTTAAAATAAAGAAAGGGCTTATGGATATATTTGGGAATACTATTGACAGGGATGAGGATTTTATACTTGAAACTGATATGTACTGTCCTAAGTGGAGTATGCCAACAGGTTTTGGAACCCTTGAAAGTTATCTGCCTCCAAGGCATCCTGTTACTGCTATGAATGCATTTAATCTTCCGCTTGTTAAAGCAAGAATTGATGAAAATGATTTCATAAATTTTTACAACACAATATGGCAGGATAGAGAAAGCCTTCCCCCTAACTATATTAAAAAAAACTGGGATCTTAGTTCTAAAAGAAATAGTGGTTTAAAAACATTCATTGATTTTAAAGATCTCTTTGGCGATAAAAGGGGTGGTATTGCTTTCGCTCAGCTGCCATCAGCTAATTCATCAGTTATAGATGATGAAGGAATTAGGGCATCAAATTCATATTATCCTTTAAGGGCACTTGATAATATCACATCAATAGGACTGACAGTTAAGAGTTCACCTGATGATACATTTATATGGACAACATTTTTAAAGGATGCAAAACCAGCGAAGAATATATATGTTGAGATAAGGGATAATAATAATAAAATACTCTGGCAGGGAAAGAGTGATAAAAATGGTTTTGTTGATGCTCCTGGATGGAAGTATTTGGGTATAAAGGACTGGCAAAGGTATGAAAGACCAAGGTTATGGGTTTTTGCCTATCATAAGGATGGGACTGCAATAATGTCAAATGAGGTTTCATGGGAGATGATGCCTTGGAGATTTAATATATCATATGACCCCTATCCAAAACCATATAATTATAAGGGCTTTATGTTTAGTGAAAGAGGTGTTTACAGGCCCAGTGAGAGTGTTTTTATAAAGGGATTTGTGCGAAGACTTGAAAATGGTGACTGGGCAGATTCTGATATAAGGACATTAAAACTTATAATAAAAAACTCAAGGGGTGATGAGGTCTTAAAAACAACTGTAACACTGTCTGAGTTTTCGTCATTTAATTATGAGTATCATTTGCCACCCGAGTCAGCAACAGGGCTATGGTCAGTTGAGGTATCGGATGTAGTTGATGATGAAAAAAAGGATGTTGTTATGGCTGCTGTAAATAATGAGAAGGAAAAAAAGATAGAAATATACAACAATTTCAGGGTTGAGGAGTTTAAACCAGCATCGTTTGAGGTCAAGCTAAATCCTAAAAGCAATTATTATATTTCAGGATCAACATATTCTGCAATGGTAGATGGGTGGTATCTGTTTGGTGAGCCTATGGTGGATTGTGATTATGAGTGGAAGGCAATTGCTGCAAGATCATATTATGAGATCAGTGGATATGATGGCTTTAATTTCTCGCCTGGTTGGTGGAATGATAATTATTCATCTGATATAAATCTTCTATCATCTGGCAGCGGAAAGCTTGACAGGAATGGCAGAGCAGGTATATCATTTGCCATTGATAGATCAAGGTTTAAACTGCCATCCACTATCCTCACTGAGGTGTCTGTGTTGAGCCCTGAGAAACAGCGTCTTTTTTCAAGAAGTTCAGTGTTTGTTCATCCCGCAAGCTTTTATATCGGAATAAAGCCATCATCAACATTTATAAAAACTGATGAGACATGGGCTGCTGATATAATAACAGTAACTCCAGATGGAAAAAAAGTTGATCCAAAAAATCTTAAAGCAGAGATAAAAAAAAGAGAGTGGATGAGTGTAAAAAGAGCGGGGGTTGGAGGCAGGCTTGAGTGGATCAGTCAAAGGAATGATACACTCATATCAAGCTTTACCTTTGTATCTGAGGATACATTTACATATAAAACTTCTTTTTCATCACCCGGATTATATCTTTTCAGTGTTTCTGGAACTGATGAGGAAAAAAGAGAAACAGAGACAGGGATTTCATTTTATGTAACAGGAACTGGCAGCATATACTGGGAGGAGCAAAACAAGGATATAATTGAGCTCGTCGCTGATAAAAAATCATACAATATTGGAGATACTGCAAGGATACTTGTTAAATCACCTTATGATACTGCAAGAGCACTTGTTAGCGTAGAAAGGGAAAAGATGATTGATCGCTGGACAGAAGTCATAAAGGGTCAGTCAACAACAATAGAGGTCCCGATAAAGGAAGGCTATCTCCCAAATGTATATGTCAGCGTGATATTAATAAGGCCGAGAATTGATGGCGAAAAGTATGACTCAAATACTGGGGATGATCTTGCCAAACCTCAGTCAAAATTTGGATATGTAAATCTTGCTGTAAGCCCTGTAAAAAGAAAGCTTGATATAAAGATTAAAACAGATAAGGATGTGTATAAACCTCAAAGCGATGTAAAGCTTAATATAGAGGTAAGTGATGATGATAAATCACCAGTTAAAACTGAGCTGACCCTTTTTGCAGTTGATGAGGGGGTGCTATCACTCAGCGGATATCAAACCCCTGATCCATTCTCAGAGTTTTATGGACCGAGACCATTAGCATTTATAACCTCTGATTCAAGGCTGCATATAATAGGTCAGAGAAACTTTGGAGAAAAGGGAGAAAACCGTGGTGGTTCTGGTGGAAATGTTATGAGGCTTGATGGTGTCGATCTCCGTTCAAAATTTGTTCCTACGGCGTATTTCAATCCTTCAGTGATAACTTCCTCAGATGGAAAGGCTGAGGTAAGTTTCAAACTTCCTGATAATCTTAGTAAATTCAGGATAATGGCTGTCGCTAACTCAGTCAGCATGTTTGGCTCTAACTCAACTGATATCACTGTTAAAAAAACGCTTATGTTAAAACCACAGCTGCCAAGGTTTTTAAGAGTTGGTGATAGCTTTAATGGAGGAGTTGTCGTTTATAATTATACTGGCAGTGCATCAACTGTTACTGTCTCAATAGAGGCAACAGGTGATAGCATATCATTTGATGGTGAAAGAATAAAAAAAGTTTTTATAGAGAATGGTAAAACTGCTGATCTGTTGTGGAGTATGAAGGCTTATAAAGCAGGGAAAACATCTTTTAAGTTTAAGGCAGTATCAGATAATGATTCTGATGGGCTTGAGTGGCCACTTGAGGTTAAGCTTAGGGAGAAGAAAGAGACAGTTGTTACCTCAGGTGTAACAGAGAAAGAGGTTGTTGAGGGAATAAAACTCTCAACAAAAAATATTTCATCTGCTGATATAGAAATGACACTTTCCCCGAGTGCTTTTGCCGATGTACAGGAAGCTGCAAGATTTTTGATTGAGTATCCGTATGGATGCCTTGAACAAAAACTTTCAGGAATAATGCCTATTGTAGTTGCTTCTGATTTTGTGAGTAGATATAAGTTGGGGAATATTGATGATATGAAAGATGCGGTTAAAAATGTCCTTGATAATCTTTATCTTTATCAGCATCCGTCAGGTGGTTTTGGATACTGGAAAAATCCTTTTCTTCCTGATTTTTATATAACAGCATATGCACTTGAAACAGCATATCTTGCCAGAAGAGAGGGTTATAGCGTATCCGATGATGCTCTGAAAAAAGCTGTAAACTGGCTTAAAGAAAATCTCATTGAGAAGAAAAACTGGTCATATCCTTACAGCGAATCAGAGGAGTATGCATCAAGGGCTTATGCTATTTATGTTCTTTCGCTTTATGGTGAATCATTCCCATCATATTTTAGCCAGCTTTATGAAAGAAGGCATCAGCTGCCTTACATAGCATATGGATATATGATAAAAGCTGCTAATCATATGGGTGTTGACAGTGGAATGATGGATACACTTATAAAAGAAATTATGAATCAATCAAGAGTGGCGCCGCAGACAATGCACTTTGAGGAGCCTTCCAGTTCTGTTATATCATGGATACATCTTACCAACGTAAAGACAACATCAATCATACTTGAATCTATATTGGAATCGGGCAGAGATATGAATGATTTACATAAGGTTATAAGATGGCTTATAAACGAAAGACGAATAGAGGGGAGATGGAGAACGACGGATGAGAATGCTCATGTCTTGAGAGCATTTGCAAGTTTTTATAAGAAGTATGAGAGTATAAATCCTGATTTCAAAGCAGAGGTTTTAAATGAAATAAATGGCAGCTTTGATCCTTTATGGGACATTAGCTTTTACGGTAGAGAGCTTAAAACTGAGAAAAAGAGTTTTACACCAGATCAGATATTTAAGGACAGCAATGAATCAAGGATAAAGTTTGCTAAAACAGGAAGTGGAAGGCTTTATTATACCCTCAGGGAAAACTACTATCCGTTAAAATATGACAAACCTGTTTATGAGGGATTTGAGATAGAAAAGAGTATAAAACCTTTATCCGGTGGAAGTGATATAGTGGTTGGTAGAAGATATGTGGTAACAATAAAATTGAAAACCAATCAGGACAGAAGTTTTGTTGTTGTGGATGATCCGTTGCCAGCAGGTCTTGAGGTTGTTAATAAATCATTTGGTGTTGAGTCATCGGTGGCAGACAGGATAAATGGTGACAACCTCTATTCTGATTACTGGGGAGGCTTTAATCACACAGAGTTATATGATGACAGAATACTTCTATTTTCTGATTATCTTACAGCTGGTGAACACACCTACAAATATGTTGTTCAGGCTATTTCTGCCGGTTCTTTTGATATGCCGGCGAGCTGGGTTTCAGGTATGTATGAGCCTGAGGTTTTTGGAAGGACAGCCTCATCATCTTTGGAGATAAAATAGGGTGTTATGAAAGCGGTCTTCATCTTTATCTCGTTTCTTGTTGAAGCATACTGTTCTGCCTCATCACTCAAAATAATTGACAGGAATAATACAGAGATAAAAACATATCTTGATGAAAATGAAGCGTATAATATTTTGGTTTCAGTAGAGGATGTTTCCCCATGGATGCTCCTTGCTACAATAGCTGCTGAGGATAAAAGATTTTTAGAACACAGCGGTGTTGACCTTAGATCAACAGCAAGGGCATTGTGGCAGAACACAAAATCAGGGAAAACAGTGTCGGGGGCTTCAACCATAACGCAGCAGCTTGTAAAAAATTTAGAACCGAGGGAGAGGGGTATTAAGGGAAAGATTGAAGAAGCTATAAAATCCTTGCTGATTGAAAAAAAGCTGAGCAAAAAAGAGATACTTGAAAAATATTTAAATACTGTATCCTATGGAAATCTTTCAAAGGGAGTTGGGACTGCATCGGTAAGATATTTTGGAATTAATGCAAAAGATCTTTCACTTGCACAGAGCTCGCTGCTTGCTGCTATTCCTAAGTCCCCTGTGAAATATAATCCTCTCTCAAACAAAACTGATGCTTTTATCAGACAGAAGTATATACTTAAAAGAATGCTTGAGCTTGAGTTTATTGATGAAGAACTTTATAACATTGCTCTCAAGGAAAAAATAATTTTTAGAAAAACTTTTTATGATACATCAGCCATACACTTCGCAAATATGGTGAGAAGGGATAAATCTTTATATCCTTCAACCACTGTAAAGACAACACTTGACCTAAAACTTAATGCTGAGCTCAGGGGTATATTAAACTCTCAGCTTGAAGTTTTAAAATCAAACAATGTTACCAATGGCTCAATAGTTGTAATAGATAATATCAGTGGCGATATCATAGGATGGGTTGGGTCAAAAGATTTTTTTAGTCCTGATGCCGGTCAGATAGATGGAGTTATCTCGTTGAGACAGCCAGGCTCAGCATTAAAACCGTTTTTATATGCACTTGCTTTTTCAAAGGGATATAAAGTATCGGATAGGATAGATGACTCACCGTATTTTTCGGCTGGTAGATTCAGACCAAAGAACTATGATGAGTCATATCACGGATCTGTTACCTTGAGGGATGCACTTGCTTGTTCTTATAACATACCTGCTGTTTCCTTGGCAGAAAAAATTGGTCCGGATAAATTTTTATCGGTGTTAAAGCAATTAGGTTTTAATTCACTTAACAGGGATGCAAACTTTTATGGGGCAGGACTGAGCCTCGGAGATGGTGAGGTCAGTCTTTTGGAGCTTACCAATGCCTATGCCACACTTGCTCGTGGTGGTATATGGATGGATACAAATTATATATATGGTAAAAAAAATATTGAACAAAAACGTGTTATAAGCAGAGAATCTGCATATATAGTTACGGATATACTTTTGGATAACTCTGCTAGGGCACAGTCGTTTGGACTTAACTCACCATTGAACCTTCCATTTGATTTCGCTGCAAAGACCGGGACATCAAAGGATTACAGGGATAATTTAGCTATTGGATATACACCTGAGTGGACAGTTGGTGTATGGGTTGGAAATTTTGATTCATCGCCGATGAAAAATGTATCGGGCATAAGCGGTGCTGCACCAGTCCTTCACAGCATTGCTGTTCTTATGAACAAGAGGTATCCATCAACATCATTCAATAAACCTATTGGAGTTGTTCAAATTGAAATATGTCCTGAAAGCGGTATGATAAGAGGAATAAACTGTCCTCGTGGAGTTGATGAAATATTTGATAGAAGAAATGTTCCAGATAAGATATGCCCTATCCATAAAAACTTAGCTCCGGATAGTTTAGTTGTTCATAATGATTCAACTGTGTTAAAACCGATTATAGAGTTTCCCGGTAATGGTGATGTCTTTAAAATAGATCCTCAGGTTCCTCTTCTTTCGCAAAAAATACTTTTAAAGAGCAATCTTAAAGAATATAATAAAGATGTTGTATGGTTTGTGGATGATAGGAAGATAGTTTCAGATGCTAACCTCTGGTTACAACTTACTGAGGGTAAACATAAAATCAAGTTTTTAATAGAGTCAGAAAATAAAAAGTTATATTCCAATACTGTTAATTTTCTGGTGATTAAATAGGGGACACTGAAAAATTGCAGGTTAAGATTGAGGCTGAGGTGAAAACGACAAATCTCTATCAAAACAGTGATCAGTGGGCAGTGATCAGAAAAGACAAAACAGTGGTCAGAAGACAGAGCCAGCATGGCGAAGCCGCTTCGGCGCAGGCAGGGACAGATCTCAGAAAGCAGAGAACAGAAGGCAGATTTTAAAGGAACTTCTTATTTATCTGATATCTGTTTTCATCTTGACTTAATCCGTTTTCATCCGATGTCTTATCCGTTTACATACTGATGAATCTGTCTTCATCTTGATGATTAAATAACTATATGACCAACTGTTTTATTCGGCTGATAACTTTTCATTTTATATAATATACTTATGGCAGAAATGTATCCTGACGTAGCTAAATTAGGACATATCACATACATAAACAGAAGTGAGATGGAGTTCTATAAGCTTTTACAACAGAGCCCTGCAACCAAAAACTGGAAGGTCTTCTATTCAAGCATAATTAAATCAAAGTATCGTAGCAATGAGATTGATTTTATTGCCTTTATTCCTGATGAGGGTATAGTTTTAATAGAATTAAAAGCTAACAATCCTGTAAGGGTTTCATCAACAGAGTTTGTCTATAATTATAATGGTGTTGAAAGACCTCAGGAAAATCCATTCAGGAAGATGAAGAACATAACACATCATTTCAAAACGATGCTCAATCTTACTGAGGATGAAAAAAGTAAGATATTTGTTTCAAGCATTGTTGTTTTCCCAAATCTTAATGAAAAGCTTGATGAAAATGTTTGTTTTGATAGTATGAATTATATCAATGCTGGCATATCATGGGATCATATCCCTGAGATAATATCAATATATTTTAAACAGAAGAAAAACAAGGAAGAAAGGATAGGTTCTCATACCTCTAAGGAAGAAGTAAACTCAATAATGGATAAGATCTATAAGGAGCTTGTGCTATCAAAGGATTTAAAGGTTGAATCAGGAGCGGGTGATTTTAATACTGTGGAAAAAAATGTGAAGAAGCATCTTTTAAATTATTCATCAATCTTCTCAAATCTTAACAGAATTTTTATTGAGGGGCCATCAGGAACAGGGAAAAGCTTCTTTGCACTTCAGCATATACTTTTAAAAAGAGCTGATCCGAGGTTTAAAATAGCATATATATGTTCTTCAAAATATTACTGTGATAATATGAAGTATTCATTTCATAAAACCAATAATGTTGATATAGCCAACTACTCAACTATTGATAGGGATTTAAAAAAGCAGAGATATGATCTTCTTATAATGGATGATTTTGAATCAGGAGTTTCACTATTAAATACTGCAAGGATTAATGATATTGTAGCTGGAGGAATAAAGTCAGGGAATGTCTGGGTGTTGTGTGATATTGAAAAAAATTATTTTGATATTGATAACTTTATGAAGGAAAACAATTTTGGCAATCTTCACATAAAACTATCAGTCAATTTCAGAAATAATATTGCTATTGGAGATTTTATAAACAGAATATATGAAAGGGATATATACACTGATTTTTTGATGGAGTATTACAGCAATATAACATTGAGATCTTATTCAGCTGATAACTTTGAAAGAGTAATTGAAGAAACAATAACTATGTTAACAAATGATGAGGGGTTTAAACCACAGGATATAAAAGTTATAACTCCGAAACATATAAATGACTCAGTCATTATTCCTGTACTATCAAAAAAAAGATGGGCAAGGGAGCTTAAAGAATACTCAAGAGAAAACTTTAATGCCATATCATACTCAAATCTGAATGATTTTATGGGGCTTGAATCAAGGGTGGTTATACTGATTGATATAGACGAAGGTGTTGGGGATCTCGCGAGGGTTCTTTATCAAGGTTCAGTCAGGGCAAAGCAAAGGCTTGTTATTCTTGCGAGTGAAAAACAATATATTAATTTGAAGGATCTGTTATGAAATATAAACCTCAAGCCGGGAAGGGTGATGATGGCAGAACAGATATAAGTGGCAGACGAATAAAAAAGACATCTGATATAATTATGTTAAACGCCTTAATTGATGAGATAAATGCTCTCATAGGTGTTGTGAGATCAATGGATAAAAAGATTAAAATCAATCATGAACTTATAAAAATTCAGGAATATAACAGCAGAGTATCATCAAACATAGCAGGATACATAAGCAACTCTGAGGTGAAAAAATTAATACCAGAGATAGAATCTAAAATAAAAAAAGACTCTGGAATTGATGTCAATAAATTTATTTTTTTTGGAGATGATAAACTCTCATCTCTGTTAAATCTTATAAGAACAAGAATAAGGATCTGTGAACTACTTGCATGGAAGCTTGGCAAAAAGGAGTCAGCAGTATATCTAAACAGACTTTCAGACCTTTTTTTTATCTATTCGATTAAATATCTAAGTAAACTGCATTTACTCTAGGGGGCACTGAAAAAGTCTATTTGCGATATAAATTAGTCGATTTTTCATGCCTGCCGAAGCCATTTCGGCGTAGGCAGGCGTGGGGCGAGACGAGGAACGAGGAGTGAGCATACCTGAATAAGGTCTGTAAACGACGAGTGACGAAGTCGTAGCCAAAAAGCGACAATTTATACACAAAAGGTGGAAAAAACTGTATGCTTTTTTAATATTAAAGATCAAAAACCTTGCACTTTGGATATAAATTTTTAAACTCTTTATACAGTTTCTCATTTATAAAATCTCCACCGTTAGGCTTTTTCAGTGCCCCCTACTCTAATGGTTCAATTAAAATCAATCTGTCTTGATAAGTTATAGAATAAAATTCTATTATTTGATTGCCAAAACGGCAAGAACTGAATTTTCTAGTGTAGTGTCCCGTAAATAACTTTACTTTTGACCGGCGGATTTTGCGGCGAAACGAGGCGTGAGGAGTGAGCATATCCTCTGTGATATGTGAACGACGAACAACGAAGTTGTAGCCCAAAAGCAGACGGCCTCCCGGAGGAGGTCAAATCCTGGCCGATTTAGTCGTTGCTCCTCATTTACACTGGCAAAGCAGTGCTCAATCGTCGCGCCTATAACTCGTCTCATGCTTTGACCTCCAAAAGCCAAGGTATTTATGGGACACTACACTATATTTGTTAATTTTGACATCATGCTTTATTTATTGTAAAATATTATTGATAATTATTATCAATAATAATATGAAAAAATATGGTTATGAATACAGCTGTTGTAAAAAAGAAGGATTGCGAAGATGCTTTAATCATTGTGGTGGGAGAATAACAAAACCGAGAGAGCTGATACTTGATTTTTTCCACAGAAAAAATGGTCATTTTACAGCTGATGAGGTCTTTAATGAAATAGTTAATTCTGATATAAGATTAGGAATTGCCACAGTTTATAGAACAATAAATTCTTTGGTCAAAAGTGGAGTGCTGAATAAGTTTGATTTTGGTGATGGAAAGGCTAAATATGAGCTTTCTGACAGCCATAATGGAAAGATGCATCATCATCATCTGGTCTGCAACAGATGTGGAAAAATAGTTGAATACAGTGATTTAATTGATGATGAAAAGATTTTATTTGATAAGCTTCAAAACATATTATCTAAAAAATATGGGTTTGATATAAAAGGACATACACTTCATTTTTATGGTTTATGTCCAAAATGTAAAAACAAGGCATAAAGAATGGAAATAGGCAGTAAAGGAACAGTGATAATAGATGATTGGAATATCAGTGAGAAAAGAATAAGGCTTTTTAAAAATTCTGATTCTTGTCCTCTGACCTCTGTTCTTTGATTTTATAGGAGGTTATATGAAAATATGTGTTCCTGTGGAACAAGACAATGGTATAAACTCAAATATATATGGGCATTTTGGAAGTGCTCCATTCTTTGCTCTTTATGATACTGAGAGCGAAGAGCTTGAAATAATAGATAACAGTCAAAAGGAGCATGAACATGGTTCATGCAATCCTATTAAGGCTTTTGAAGAAAAAAAGATTGATGCAGTTTTTGTTGCTGGAATAGGAAGGGGAGCTTTTGAAGTTCTTCGCAGTGCAGGAATAAAGGTTTGTATTGCTAATGGCAAAACTCTTGATGACTTACTGAAGATTATAAAAATGAAAAAGTTTAAAGAAATTGATGATAGCAATCTCTGTAATTCACATAATTGCCACTGATTACCTTATTAAACTGAAAATTTATTATCTGTGTTTTTATCAGTAAAATACAATATATCTTATTTTTAGCTGTGATTATATTTTTTAGATTATAGGAGGTTTATGGATAACACTTTTAAATGGATAGCTGGTTTTGCTGTGGCATCTGCTCTTGCAAATTATATAGCTGTTTATTCAGTTTATAAGAATACACACTGGATTAGTAAGTTTAAAAATTATCTTCTTTGTTTTGCAGCAGGGGTATTGATATCAACTCCTCTTTTAATAGCATTTCCAGAGGCATTTGAGAAAGATAAAAATGCAGGAGTCTTTGGACTTCTTGGTTTTTTATTTATGTTTTTTGTCGATAAGATGATAAATCATTTTACCAACAGAAAGGAAGTTGCTTTTGGAATTACTGGAGCGATTGCCATAGGTTTCCACTCTTTTGTTGATGGCATAATATATACAATAACATTTAGTGCTTCAATTATGATAGGAATACTCTCAGCTACAGGACTTGTCGCTCATGAGTTTGCTGAAGGGGTAATAACGTATACATTTTTGATAGCAGGTGGTTTTAATAATAAAAAGGCTTTTATTTATGCTTTTTTAATAGCTGGTTTAACAACACCTATTGGAGCATTTGTTGTATATCCTCTTGTCTCAAAATTAAGCGGCGAGATCATACCACTTTTATTGGGTTTTGTAGGAGGAATACTGATATATTTCTCTGCATCACATCTTATACCTGAGGCAAATGAAAATAACGAACATCATTCTTTTATTGCGCTTTTATCAGGTGTGGTGTTTGTTGTATTGCTCGTTATGGTTGGTGGGGGATGAGGATAAGGATTATAACAGCAGGCGGTTATAACAGTGATTTTATAAGAGATGGCGTTGATTATTATCTAAAAAAAGTGAATTATTTTTTAAAGACTGAGATCATAGTTCCAAAGTCAAAGATAAACTATTCCTCATCAAAAGAAAAAATTAAGAAAGAGGCAATGCTGATTGAGGATTGTATAAAGGATGATGATTATGTTATTCTTTGTGACGTAAATGGAAATGGTTTTGATAGTACTGAGCTGGCAAAAAAGTTTGAAAACGTAATGAATGCTGGTAAAGATATATCCTTTGTCATAGGTGGAGATGAGGGCGTTGATGAGAGATTGAAAAAAAGGGCAGATATTTTATTTTCTTTTTCAAAGCAGACATTCAACCACGAACTTGCAGTTCTGATATTGATGGAAAGCATTTACAGAAGCTTTACAATAATCAAAAAATATCCATATCATAAATAGGGGGCAGTGAAAAAGTTATCTATATAGTTATCTGGTTGTCTGGGAAGGGTAGAGAAACTCTAACCGCAGTCGGTTTGAATTTAGCATTGCAATTTTTTAGATTGAATGATTTTTTCAAAGCCAATACAAATATCAATTTGATATAATTTAAGTATAAGTGTAAAAGTAGCAGAATATAAAACAGAGTTTAGATGTTGTAAGATAGAAGTCAGAATTTAAAGGAACTCTTTATTTATCTGTCCCTGCTACGCCGAAGCGGCTTCGCCATGCTGGCTCTGCTTTCTGATATCTGTCTTTTTGTTTAACTGGAGGAGATATGCCTCAATTGGATAGTATAACAAGAAATTTAATGCTTGACAGCTTGAACGAATATGCAAAGAGAAAGCTGCCATATGATTTTATAAGGGAAAAGGACAGGGAGAATGAATGTCCTGTTGATATTTTGAGGGAGATGTATGACCCTGAGGTATTGGGTATTCATCTTATTTCAATACCGAGGGAGTATGGTGGAATAGGCGGTGGAACAACCGATTTATACAGAATATGTGAACTGCTTGCAAAGATTGATTTAGGAGTGGCTACAAGCGTTTTCGCAACATATTTAGGAATAGATCCTATAAATGTTGGAGGCACTGAGGAGCAAAAGAAAAAATGGCTCGGAAGGATTGCTGAGAAAAGGCTTATGGTTGCATACGGTGCAACTGAGCCTGATGCAGGAAGTGATCTTGTAAATCTTAAGACGAAGGCAGAACATGTGGTGAGGGATGGAAAAATAATTGGATATAGAATAACTGGTTTGAAGCAGTGGATAAGCAATGGCGGTATAGCTGATTTATACACTATACTTGCTATGGCGCCCGGCGGGCCAAGCTGGTTTGTTGTTGAAAGAGATACTGAAGGATTTACTCCTGCACATCACGAGGATAAGCATGGTATAAGGCTTTCAAACACTGCGGGGCTTTCACTTGATAGCGTTTATGTCCCTGCTGATAACCTTATTGGAAGTGTTGAGGGGCAAGGACTTCTTCAGGCACAGGCGGTCTTTGGTTATACAAGACTTATGGTTGCAGCATTCGGCCTTGGTTGTGGCTGGTCTGCACTTGAAACAGCAGTAAGATATTCCCAGCAGCGAATTCAGTCAGGTGGACCGCTTTCAGAGAAGCAGGGTTATACCCACAAGCTTATAGTCCCTCATGCGGTAAACCTTGAGGCTGCAAGGGCTTATATCGAGTATGTTGCTCAAAGGCTTGATTCTGGTGAGCACGGGCTTGCAACCGAAGGTGCAATCGCAAAATACTGGTCAACTGAAAGTGGGAATAGAGCTGCTGAGGATTCTATACAGGCTCTCGGCGGTTATGGATATACAAAGGATTTTCCTGTTGAAAAGATTAAAAGGGATGTTAAGATAACATGTATTTATGAGGGAACGAATGAGATAATGGAGATGACAATATATAGGGGTAGATGGCAGGAGCACCTTAAAACGAGGGGAAGTTATTATTTGAATATGGCTGATGAGCTGGATGAGCTTTCAAAGAAAAATACTGATTGTGGAATGAGCGTTGCTGCTATGGGTTTGAGAGCACTTTCAGCTGTTATGGAGGAGTGCAGGCTCAATAAACTCACAAGGCATCAGCATGTTACGTTTGTTTTGGGAAGGTTGATATCAATGGCAGAGCATTCATACATATTTTCAAAAGCTGCTGCTGCTGAGAGATACAGCGAGAGTGTTAAGTTTGATAAACCGACTTATAAAGCGATGGCAAGAGTTTTTGCAAAGAATGCTGCTCTTGAGGTTGCAATTCGCGGTAGTTCACTTGTTCTCGGTGCTGTTGATAAGGCAACAAATCTGGCAGAGAAAATAAATCTCGCAGCGATAGAAAAAGAGCAGTACGGAACAATTTCTGATATGGATCTTATATCAAAGTCATTATGTCAGGTGTTTAAGGCAAGATAGGAGGTGTGATGAACATTTTTGTATGTATAAAACAAGTACCGGATACAACTGAGGTAAAGATAAACCCTGAAACAGGAACGCTTATAAGAGCGGGGGTTCCGTCAATATTAAATCCATATGATCATTTTGCAGTGGTCAATGCTTTAAAGATTAAAAAATCAAATCCTGATGCGGTTGTAAATGTTATAAGCATGGGGCCACCACAGGCAAAGGCTGTTATACAAATGGCGTTGGCACTCGGATGTGATAATGGTTATCTTTTAAGCGATGCTGCATTTGCTGGTTCTGATACATGGGCGACCGCTTATGCACTTTCTTCGGCAATAAAAAAGATAGGTAAGTATGACATTATCATCTGTGGTATGCAGGCAATAGATGGTGATACAGCTCAGGTTGGACCTCAGATTGCAAGTCAGTTAAATATACCTCAGGTAACATTTGCTGATAATATTGAGATAGAAAATAAGAAGGCTTTGATAAAAAGGCATATAGATGATGGATATGATACAATAGAATCACCGCTGCCAGTACTTGTTACTATGGTTATGCCTAAGGATTATGAACTTCCATTTCCATCATTTGTTAATATCACAAAAGCTCTTTCAAAGCCATTTTTTACTTACACTGCTGATGATATAATGGCCAAAAAAGAGTACTTGGGTCTTAAAGGTTCGCCAACTCAGGTAAACAGAATTTATCCGCCTCAGAGAGAGGTTAAAACCACTGTTATCAATACAACATCTGTTGAGGCCGTTGATAAGATAATTGAGATATTAAAGCAGGAAAATTTTATTAAATGATCTCTGTATTAGTGATCAGTGATTAGTGGTCAGTGGTTAGCAAAACCAAAACAGTGGGCAGTGAGCAGTTGGTAGTTAACAGTGTTCAGTAGGGAACACCCTATTCACTGTCCACCGTCTACTATTGCTTTTTGTCTTTTCTGATCACTGTTCACTGATTACTAACCACTGTTTAGTCTGGAGGTATTTTTATGGGTATTGAGGTTTTAAACAACTGTATAGGATGTTCAAAATGTGTTGGGTCTTGTCCTTTTGAAGCAATTTCAATGTCTAATAAAAAGGCAGTTATTGATCTAACAAAGTGCACACTCTGTGGAGCATGTGTGCAGGTCTGTCCTGTTAAAGCTATAGTCATATCAAGAGAGATGGTGAAGAGGGATCTGAGTGCATATCGTGATGTTTGGGTATTTGTTGAATTTGCTGATGATGCTGATATCAAAAAACAGGGAGAGATAAAAAAGGTTTCTTTTGAGCTTTTATCAAAGGGAAGATTTCTTGCTGACAAACTAAACCAGAAGCTCTGTGCTGTTGTGTTGACTGATAAAAACAGAGATTATGAAAAGATTTTGAGTGAGTATGGTGCTGATATAGTTTATCTTCTTGAGAACGATGAATATCTGCCCTATGATACTGATATATATTCAGCATCAATTATGTCGCTTATAAACAAATATAAACCATCAATATTTCTTTTTGGGGCAACATATAAGGGAAGAGATTTAGCTCCAAGAATGGCAGCAAATCTTTATGTCGGACTGACTGCAGATTGTACGGATCTAAATATAAATAATGATGGACTATTGGTTCAATCAAGGCCTGCATTTGGTGGAAACATTATGGCTGATATATTATCGCCTAACTCAAGGCCTCAGATGGCAACTGTCAGACCGAATGTTATGAAGATAGTTAAGGTATTACCAAAAGCTGTTGAGGTTATAAAAGAGGATATAAGAATAGATAAAAATATCAGAAGGGTTAAGGTGGTTCAGAGACATAAGGAAGAGGAAAAGGGATATACAAAAATAGAGAATGCTGATATTATTGTTTCTGGAGGAAGAGGACTTAAGAGCAAAGAAAAGTTTGAAATACTCAATGAGCTTGCAAAGCTTTTAAATGCAAGCGTTGGGGCATCAAGGGCAGCTGTTGACAGTGGCTTTATAGATAAAAAGCATCAGGTTGGCCAGAGTGGGACAACCGTCAGACCAAGACTTTATCTTGCATTTGGTATCTCAGGTGCGGTTCAGCATCTTGTTGGTATGAAAAATTCAGATGTAATAGTTGCCATTAACAAGGATCCAAATGCTATGATCTTCAGCGTTTCAAAGTATGCGATTATTGGTGATGCCCATGATATAGCTAAGAAACTGATTGAGAAGATTAAATCAGCAAAGGCAGTGGCATAGTAAGGAAGAAATAGTGATTAGTAGTCAGCAAAGAGAAGTCAGAGGACAGATGTCAGAAAGCACAGGACAGAAGGCAGATAAAGAGTAATTTCTTTTTCTTCTTCTGATTTCTGTCTTTCCGTCATCTGACTTCTGTCCCTGACTACGCCGAAGCGGCTTCGTCAGGCAAGTTCTGTCATCTGATTTCTGTCTTCTGTCATCTGACTTCTGACCTCTGACTTCTGTTAACTGGATTGATATGAGCGGGATATTTAGAAAATTTTTTAACACCATAATATCTGTTGGAATTATTCCAATTATATTTGTTGTAATTCTTATATTCTATTACCAATCTGTTTCACGAAGAAATCTTCAAAACAATTATCAAAAGCTCTGTGATTCATTTGCTATATCATCATATGAAAGTATCAATAATTTTGCAAAAAGGCTTGATTACCTTAATTATTTAAAATATGTTTACAAGGATGATGATGAGTTTTTAAAAAAGACATCTGAAAAGTATGAAGAGATAGTTTTTATTGCTCTTCTTGATTCAACTGGTAGTGAGATAAAGAGATACTCCACTTACAGCTTTTCAAAACTTTTTTCATATATAAATATCTCAAGAAAAGAATATTTTAATAGGATAAAGGGTTCAAAGGATGGGGTGATAGGTGATTTCCAGATAATAAGATCTTTTCCACTTGCCACAATAGTCTATCCTGTCGGTGATAAATTTGTTTATGCAGTTGTCAATTTAAAAAAGTTTTTTTCATACATATACCAGACGAAAATCGGTCAGACAGGAATGGTATTTTTTATAAGTGACAACGGGGTTGTCCTGAATGATAGTAATATAGATATAAATTATAAGGAGATGGAAGAGATTGTCAAAAGTGATTATGGGAATACAGAAATGTATATAAATGGAAAGAAGTATATATCTTTTTTTAGAAAGCTGAATGATGTAAACATATATGTTGTCCTTGCTCAGGAAAAGAGAGAATTTTTAAGGGATATAAATCTTATTTTTTACTCAATGCTTTTTCTTGTTTTTCTCGTTCTTACAATATCTTATTTTATAGCATTTATAACATCAAGAAATTTAGCAGCGCCGATATCCTCATTGATATCAGCCGCAGAGCGAGTATCTGGTGGAAATTTTGAGGTTCCTGTGACAGAGAAGAGTGATTTCGCTGAATTGAATGAGCTTGTGAGAGTTTTTAATCTGATGATGGAGAAACTCAATGATTACAGCAAAATTCAGATTGAAAAGCTTATGGATGAAAGGGAGAAGTTGAATATAATAACTCAAAATTTAAAGGATGCTGTGATACTCACGGATTCATCCTTTTCTCCAGTATTTGTTAACAGATCAGCTCAGGGGCTTGTTGGAAATGATTATAATAAAATAAAAGACATCATCAACAGTGTTGTAAAAAGATTATCTGATAACAAAAACAAGATTATTGAGTTCAAAAATAAATACTTTGAAATTTATTTTGATAATATAAAACTTCACAGGGATAATCCACTTATGCTTATTGTTGCAAGGGATGTAACTGCTGAGATGAGGATTAATAAGGTTAAGGAGGATGTCTTTAGATCAGTTGCCCATGATCTAAGAAGCCCGCTTTTAAACATGCAGGGATATATAAAACTTCTTTCTTATGATGCTGATGAAAAAAATAGGAAGTATATAAAAGGACTTGAGGATGAGAGCAATATAGTGTTTAGGATGCTTGAAAATATACTTGATATGTCAAGGATAGAAAACAAAACACTTAATCTTAATATTAGAAAAACAAACTTAAAAGAATTATTAAAAAATATTGCTGAAAGGTTTGAGATAAGGGCTGAGACCAAGGGAATAGAATTTTTTATCAGATTGCCTGACTATGATGTGTTTGCTGATCTTGATGATGAACTGTTTTTAAGGGCGGTGGATAACATACTTACAAATGCTTTTAAATATACTGATGAGGGTGGAAGGGTTGAGCTTATGCTTGAAAGAACTGATAAGATTTATATAATTATATCTGATACAGGTAAGGGAATAGAAAAGGAAAGGTTGGCTGATATATTTGATAGGTTTAAAACAACTTCAAGAAGTGGTTTCGGGCTTGGACTTTCAATAGCTAAAACCATTGTTGAGATGCACAAAGGAAATATAAGTGTTGATTCGGAGATTGGCAAAGGAACCAGATTTGTTATAGAGATTTAACTATGAAATTATTTAAAAAGGAATATAAATCGGTTTATACAGTTACCATTGTGCTTACAATGTTCTTTTTGATACTGTATATGATTGACTTTGGTTTGTCAACATCTCTTGTTTTGTCTGAGCTGGAGAACAAATGGCATGATACAAAGTTTGGTGATACACTGAGGCTGTTAAGAAAAGCATATATAATACCACCACTTAAAAAAGCAGATGAAAGGATATTAATTGTTGGTATAGATAATAAAACACTTTTACGGTATGGCTGGCCAATGCCGAGAATATATTATAAGCCTCTTATAGAAAACCTTAATAAATATGGAGTTAAGGTTATAGGGCTTGATATAATGTTTGTTGATAGGGATAGAACTGAGCCTAAAAATGATATTATTTTTTCTGAAACTGTCAAAAAAAATAAAAATGTGGTGATCGCTGTCTCATTGGATGAGAATGGTAATATTAATCTGCCTATAAAAGAACTCAGAGATAATACTACTAATTTTGCATCAATATCAGCAGGGATGATGCTTGATGTCGATGGAAAAATAAGAAGGGTTTATCCATTTATTACTGAGATAATTATTAATGGTAAAAATTTAACGTTTTCATACAAGGATATATGCAACTCCTGTGATGATTTAAAGAATGTTGGGCTTCCACTGCTCGGGACATATCTTTATTCATATTACTCAGGAGTGGATTTAAAAGAGCTCTATAAAAAATGGCATAATGAGTATGGAGACAGATCTTTAATTTTAAATTTCAGAGAGAGTAAATTCAATTCTTCAACGGTTATGTATGATTATGTATCTGCAAAGGATGTGATAGAGGATAGTGTGGATGAAAAATTAAAAAAGAGATTGAAGGATGCAATAGTCATTGTTGGCTCTGTCGCTCAGGGTACCTTTGATCATTACCCAACGTCAATCCATCAGCAGACACCGGGTGTTGAGATACATGCACTGTGTATAGACAATCTTTTGAATGATGATTATCTTAGGAATGTAAAATTTTATATATTTCTTCCTGTTTTTTTACTGGCTATATGGCTTCCTGTATTACTGATAAAAAAATCTGTTTTAAAACTTTCATTATATAATTTTCTTTTTGACATTATTATTTTATGGCTTAGCATCGTTTTAATAAAATTGAGATATGATTTTTATTTTGCGGTTTATTTTATAGTAAATCTCGTAAGCTATATATATGTCATAGCATACAAGTCAATAGTTGAGGACAGACAGAAGAGATGGATAAAAAATACATTTTCACAGTATCTTTCCCCTGATGTCGTTAATATAATAGTTTCTGATCCTTCAAAACTTAAGTTGGGTGGTGAGAAAAAGGATATGACAGTTTTTTTTATGGATATAGCAGGTTTTACATCAATAAGCGAAAGGCTCTCCCCTGAAGAGGTAACAAATCTTTTAAACACATATCTATCCGAGCTAAGTGATATTATTCTTTCAAAGCGTGGAGTTATAGATAAATACATTGGTGACTGTATAATGGCATTCTGGAATGCTCCTCTTGATATACCAGATCACAGAACGCTTGCTGTGAAAAGCGCCCTTGAGTGCCTTGAAAAGATTAAGGAATTGAACATAAAATGTGAGATTGCTGGTGGCATTAATGTAAGAATAGGGATTAACAGTGGTAGTGCTGTTGTTGGCAATATGGGATCAAACAGGAGATTTTCATACACTGTTCTGGGCGATACAGTAAACCTTGCATCAAGGCTTGAGGGAGCGAATAAATTTTTCAATACATCATGTATGGTAAGCGATGATGTGTATGCTGAAGCGAAACAGGACGTAATTTTTAATTATATTGGTGATATAATTGTTGTTGGTAAAAATCAACCCATTAGGGTGTGGAGACCATTTAAATTGAAAGATAAAATGGATGAGAATGATAATGAATTTGTTAAAAACTATGATGATGGTATTAAATATTTTTACAGCAGGGACTACAAGAATGCTCATGTGTCCTTTGAGAAGGCTTATTCAATTATTAATGATAATCTGTGCAAGTTTTATATGAGTCAGTCTGAGAAATTTATAAAGGATGGAGATAGTGATTTTAATGGTGTATTCAATATAAAAAGCAAGTGATGGTAAAAAGTGATTAGTTAAGAGATTTTGTAAAAAAATAAAATTTAATTGGAGTTGATATGGATATATTTTGGAGATTGGTTTTGAGTCATCTTATAGCTGATTTTACTCTTCAAACTGATTGGATAAACAGGATGAAGAGGGAAAAGTTTCTTGGGGTTATCGCTCATATAGGCGTTCATATAGTTGTAACAACAGCTCTTTTAATCCCATACTTAAACATTAAATGGTTCCATTTTATGGGTATGGATCTAAAGGGTTATTTGATTATTATAATCCTATGCTGCCTTCATTTTCTTGTGGATCAAACGCGAATTTATATAACTAAAAACGATATCTATCCTGATAATACTCTGTTTTTTCTTGTTGATCAGCTTTTTCATTTTTACTTTATTTTTCTTTTTACGCCTTTTTTAAACGTATCAGCAAATTTTTTGGGTGAAAAGATAGTTGTGATATTGACGTTTCTTGTTTTAATAACTCATACCACAACGGTGTTGATTTATTATATTGAAAAGGATATCAAAAATCTGCCGTTCCCAACATTTGATCAAAAATACTTTATGATATTTGAAAGAACTGTTATTTGGGGACTGTTTTTGCTTAAGGGTAAATGGTGGCTGGCTATCTTAATAATATGGATATATCAGCTTTACTATCTGAAAAAGAAAAAATTGATGGATATATCAGATATCAATTTTTATCTAAGTGTATCTGTATCTATAGTTTTTGGAATACTTTCAAGATACTGTCTTTACAGTATCTGAAAAAGCGACTAAGTAAAGTTTTTTTTACTGCTCACTGATCAATATTTTAGCTGGAGATATAATGTCAGTTATTATAAAAAAGGGTGATATAACCAAAGAAAATGTAGATGCTATAGTCAATGCTGCTAACTCTTATCTCTGCGGTGGTGGTGGAGTGGATGGGGCAATACACAGATCTGCTGGCCCAGAGCTTGATAAAAAATGTGCTGAACTTATTTCAACTATTAAGTATTTATCACCAGGCAGTTGTGTCATAACTCCAGCATATAATATTAAGAATGTAAAACATATAATTCACACAGTAGGACCTGTGTGGCATGGTGGAAACAACGGAGAGCCCAAAACACTTATGGAGTGTTATGAAAATTGTTTTAAGTTAGCATTAGATAATCATATAAAAACTATAGCGTTCCCTTCCGTGTCGACAGGTGCTTATGGATATCCTGTTGAAAAAGCATCAGAAATTGCCATATCTGCTTCTATCAAGAACAGTGGTTTTTTTGATACAATTATACTTGTGGCATATAGTGATTATGATTTAAAAGTATATGAGGAAAATTTTAGAAGATATGAGGATAGATAAAAACACTCCTGTTGAAGATATAAAATTTGTGATAGCCGATGTAGAGACCACTGGGCTTATCCCTCAAAAAGACAGAGTCTGTGAAATTGCTATGAGTGTTTTAAAAAATTTCAGAGAGATGGACAGGTTTGTGAGCCTTATCAATCCTGAGGTAAGCATACGTCCTGACGTATCAAAAATACATGGGATAACTGATGATATGGTCAAAAACAGTCCAAAGTTTTCTGATGTTTTAAATCAAGTTCTTGATATCCTTTATGATGGGGTTATTGTTGGTCATAATATAGATTTTGATTATGAATTTATAAGATGTGAATTTGAAAGGCTTGGATATACAATTCCTGATATATACAGGGTTGATACTTTGAAGATATCAAAAAGATTTTGTTCCAATGTTCCTAACAATAAGCTTGAGACAATTGCAAGGTCAATGAATCTTTTTTCAAATGAGTGGCACAGAGCAGAAAACGATGTCGTTATGACAACAAGGATTTTTGAGAATTTTTTAAGAACGTTTATAAAGGAAAACAACGTTGTTACCCTGAATGATCTTTTAAAAATTACCAACTGATTTTTTAAATGATTAAAGTTTATAAGGAGGATTGATATGTCAATAAAAATAGATGGAAATTCATTAAGGATTGAGGATGTTGTTAATGTTGCAAGGCACAATGAGAAGGTTGAGCTCTCAGGCGATGCTGTTATGCGAATAAAAAAATGCAGAAGGATGCTTGAGGACAAAATAGAGAAAAAAGAAATTATGTATGGGGTTAACACAGGCATAGGTGAGCTCGTAAATGTAGTTTTAAACGATGAACAGATAAAACAATTTCAGAAATATCTTGTTTATAATCATGCTGCAGGCATAGGTGAGCCTGTTCCTGTTGAACATGTAAGAGCAGCAATGCTCAGCAGAATAAATGTTCATGCAAAAGGACATTCAGGATGCAGACTTGAGATAACTCAGACTTATGTTGATATGCTTAACAAAGGGATAACTCCTGTTGTATGTGAGAAGGGAAGCGTAGGAGCATGTGGGGATCTTGCACCTATGAGCCAGATAGCGTTGAGCCTTCTCGGAGAGGGTGAGTGTTTCTATGAAGGAAAGAGGATGCCAACAAAGGATGCAATGGATAAGGCAGGGATCCCTGTGCCAGGACTCAAGGCAAGGGATGGACTTGCTGCTATAAATGGTTCAAATCTTATAACAGGGATAGGAAGTCTTATTATATATGATACAGAACGATGGATAAAACAGGCTGAGATAGCAGCTTCAATGTCGCTTGAAGCACTGCTTGCAAATATGAAACCGTATGATACAAGGCTACATGAGCTTAGAGGATTTAAGGGAGCAGTAACAACTGCTGCAAACATAAGGAGTATAATAAATGGTTCTGATCTTGCCACTGGAAAGGTTAAGGTAAAGGTTCAGGATGCATATTCTATGAGATCAACTCCTCAGATAATAGGTGCTTTAAGGGATCATTTAGCATATGCAAGAAAGCAGTTTGAGATAGAACTCAATGGTGTCGCTGATAACCCAATATTCTTGCCTGATGAGGATACAGTCTTAACAGGTGCAAACTTTCAGGGGGTACCTATTAGCATGCCACTTGATATGGTTGGCGCAGGAATAACAATGATAAGCGTTTTGAGTGAAAGAAGGCTTAACAGGCTTTTAAATCCTGCTTTAAGCGTTGGACTTCCTGCATTTTTAACAAAGGGAGCAGGTATGTTTTCAGGCCATATGTTGAGCCAATATACGGCAGATATGATGATAGTTGAACAGAGAATACTAAGCATGCCAGCATGTGTTCAATCAATACCTGCTGCAGCTGATCAGGAAGATTTTGTTAGCATGGGAATGAACACAGCACTAAAGACAAAACAGATACTTGATAATGCATATGGAGTTTTAGGAATAGAGTTTATAGCTGCTGCTCAGGCTCTTGATTTTAGAGATTTTAATTTTGGTAAAGGGACAAAGGCAGCACATAAAGCTGTAAGAAGTGTTGTGGCACATCTTGAAGAGGACAGACCACTATTCAAGGATCACAACAATATGAAGCAGGCTGTTAAGGAATGTAAGGTCTTAGAGGCTGTTGAAAACGAGATTGGAGAGCTTAAGACTTCTTGGTAATACAGAAAGACAGAAAACAGAAGACAGATGTCAGAGGTCAGAGGACAGAAGACAGAGGACAGAGGGCAGAAGGCAGAATTTAAGGAAATTCCTTATTTTTCTGACTTCCGACTTCTGTCTTATATTTAACAGGAGGAAATATGATAGTAAGAGCACCGAGAGGAAATAAATTGAGCTGTAAGGGATGGAATCAGGAAGCTGCAATGAGAATGATTATGAATAATTTGGATCCAGAGGTTGCAGAAAAACCTGAGGAATTAATAGTTTACGGCGGGAAGGGTAAGGCAGCAAGAAACTGGGATTGCTATAAAGCAATAGTAAAAAGTTTAAAGGAATTAGAAAACGATGAAACACTCCTTGTCCAGTCAGGCAAGCCTGTTGGTGTTGCAAAAACACATGAGTATGCTCCGAGAGTTTTGATAGCGAACTCAAATCTTGTTGGTAACTGGGCAAACTGGGAAGTTTTCAATGAGTTAGAAAAGAAAGGTCTTATAATGTATGGACAGATGACTGCTGGCTCATGGATTTATATAGGAAGTCAGGGAATTCTTGAAGGGACATATGAAACATTTTCAGCCTGCGGGAAAAAACATTTTAAATCGGACCTTTCAGGCAAGCTTGTTGTCAGTGGTGGACTTGGTGGTATGGGTGGAGCTCAGCCACTTGCCATAACCATGAACAACGGTGTCGGTATAATAGTTGAGGTTGATCCTGAAAGAATTAAAAAGCGAATAAAAACTGGATATCTTGATACAATGACTGAAAGCCTTGATGAAGCTCTTAAAATAGCTGAAGAATATTTAGCAAAAAAGGAGCCTATATCAATAGGTCTTTTAGGAAACTGTGCTGAGGTTTTGCCTGAGATGTTAAAGAGAGGTGTTAAGATTGATGTTTTAACAGATCAGACATCAGCACATGATCCGTTAAATGGTTACATACCAAAAGGATTGAGTCTTAAAGAAGCAGCCGAGCTTAGAAAAAAAGATCCAGATAAATATCTTAAGAAATCAATGGAATCAATAGCGAAACATGTTGAAGCGATGTTAGGATTTTTGAAGAAGGGAAGCATAGTTTTTGACTATGGAAACAATATAAGAACTATGGCATACAAGGAAGGCGTGAAAAATGCTTATGATTTTCCGGGATTTGTTCCAGCTTATATAAGGGATCTTTTCTGCGAGGGAAAAGGGCCTTTTAGATGGGTTGCACTGAGTGGTGATCCAAAGGATATATATACAACAGATAAGTTGATACTTGAAACATTTCCTCAAAATGATGTTATAAGGAAATGGATGAGTATGGCACAGAAGAAGGTTCATTTCCAAGGGCTTCCTGCAAGGATATGCTGGCTCGGATATGGTGAGAGAGATTTAATTGGTTTAAAGTTTAATGACCTTGTGAAGAAAGGAAAGGTATCAGCACCAATAGTTCTTGGAAGGGATCATTTGGATAGTGGTTCGGTCGCAAGCCCATTCAGAGAAACTGAATCTATGAAGGATGGTTCTGATGCGATAGCTGATTGGCCTATTTTAAATGCGTTGTTAAACACTGCAAGTGGTGCAAGCTGGGTAAGTTTTCATCATGGTGGTGGCGTGGGTATGGGATACTCACTCCATGCGGGACAGGTTCTCGTATGTGATGGAACAAAGGAGATGGCAAAGAGGATTGAGCGAGTTTTAACAAACGATCCTCTTATGGGTGTCTTAAGACATTATGATGCAGGATATGATAAGGCAATAAAATTTGCTAAAAAGAATAAGATTAAGATACCTATGCAGAGGAAGTAGTATTCAATAAATTGCCCGATTTATCTGGACTTCCTATTTTATTTTTCTTGTCAACTCTCGCTTTTTAAATTACACATAATATGATAATATTATCTTTGATGCGAAAACTGAAGAAGTTCAGAAAGATATTGGACAGTTATCCACAGGGTAAAAGAGATAAAATATAATTAAGATATGGAGGTAACTTTATGGCGGCTAAAGTAGAGAAGAATAAATTTAATGGAAAATTACCATTTATATTATCAATAATCTTGATAACGACAGCGTGCTCTACTTATAATATAAGGCAAATTCCAAGAACTCAGGAAAATTTAAGTGCATACAGAGAATGTCTTGCAGCTACTAACACGGAAACTATTGGGAAGAACTATTACGCCCCCAGAGACATAAAAGAATCAAGACGCGTAATGATGAAATGTCTGAATACTCTTTCCAGCATAATAAAGCAGGATGGAATTAGCAATAGTGAATTTAAAAGATTTAAAAATTCTACCAATTGTGAAGAAATAGAAAATTTATGGTTTGCAGGGAATGAAATCTATGTGTATTATTTCTGTAGCAGTTTAACAAATCCAAGCGAGGTAGCAGTTTCCACACAAATGAAGAAGTAAAAAATAATAAACAACTAATAACAAATTACAAATAAACTATTTGTAATTTATGCAGTTATAAGGAATCAAAATAAAAGTTTCATAAAATGCTTAAAAATAACAATTATAATGCTTTTACTTCACAGGAATTTCTGTTGTTTTCGCTAATAACCTATTAGACTCATCTAATAGCTGGTTTTTTATGACTTCATCATTGATTGACTTTACGTTGATAAAGACATTTTCAAGAGCACACTTTATACCTGACTGAAGCAGATAGATTCCGCTTCTATAATCAGACATTACATCCTCTTTAATTCCTTTTATGTTTAGTGAAAAATCAATTGCCTTTGCACATAGCTCTGCTGTTTTAAGCGGAACCCTTGCTGCGTTTATCATAGCAGATTGTATTGCAATAGCTCTTTCGGGGTTTTCTTTTGGCATTTTGAACGCCGCCATAACAGAGTCAAACGATGCAGCATCCTCCATAATCTGTGTCTCTATCTCCTGTCTTATTTTTCTAAGTTCTGATATATAGTTTTTAAATGATTCTTTTATATCATCAGGGGTTTTTTTTGATTTTGCTGTTACCCCTAATGCCATCTCTATAAGTGCTGCTCCCATAGAACCACTTATAGCTGCGGCAGAACCACCGCCAGGGGTCGGATTTGAATTGCTTAAAGCATCTATAACAAAATTTGCTCCCATCTCCCAGCTTGAAAGAAGTTTTGTTATCTTGTTTTCTAAGACCTGATTCTGATAATCAAAGTTTGAAACATTTAAACTCTGAACAGTGTAATCAACTAATGGTTTTTGAGCAGTGAGCCCGATAAGTTCGGTATCGCTTATTGTTATCCCCTTTGGCTCAATCTCTTTTTTAACCTCATCAATAACCCTTTTTATAGATGTAACATCGTAGTTTGTAAGAACTGTTGAAAGCTGAACCTGTTTTTTTGATTCAAGGAAAATCTCCTTTGCTCTCAACGATGGAAGACCCCCACCGCTTGTTCTTATTTTTTTAGCAAGTGCCTTGCCAAATACCATATCATCAGTGTTAAGATTGATGTTGAAGTTTACTATCTGAAACCTTGCACCAACCGCTATTGCTCCAGCTGTTGGATGTATTCTGTTCGGCCCAAAATCAGGAACTCTATCAGGATTTTTACCTATCTCTTCCTTAAGTCCCTCAAACTGTCCCTTTCTAACCTTTGCAAGATCTCTTCTATCATCTCGCTCGGCTGCCTGATCATAAAGATAAACAGGTATACCCAACTCATCACCGATTCTTTTCCCGAGCTGTTTTGCTAAATATATGCAATCATCTATATTTGTATCCATTATAGGTATGAACGGTGCCACATCAAGAGCACCCATTCTTGGATGTTCGCCCTTGTGATAGTTGAGGTCTATAAGTTCCATAGATTTTTTTGCCACCCTAAACATTGCTTCAACCGCTTTATCAAGCGGTGCGATAAATGTTAAAACTGTTCTGTTGTGATCGCCGTCGCTTTCCACATCAAGTATTGAAACCCCACTAACGCTTCTTGCACCATTTACTATCTCATCTATCTTTTTTTTATCCTTTCCCTCAGAAAAATTAGGGACACATTCAACAAATTTCATAAAACCTCCTTTAAACAGGGTTATCAGAAGTCAGAGCCTGCCTGCGCCGAAGCGGCTTCGGCAGGCAGGGTCAAGAGACAGAAAATAGGATTAATAAAACAAACGCGTTATGCTCAAATTTATACTGTACTAAGTTCTGTTCTGTTGTATTAGAGAGAGCATTTCTGACATAGCTGATAACTTATATATTTATTTTACATAATTTTAAATCAGGTGCTAAGATTATAAATATTGCTTGACATAAACTTATAAAATTAGTAAATTAGTATTATTATACTAATTAAAAGGAGGTTATTATGGAAGATAATAAAATGTTCTGCTATCAGTGCGAGCAGACAAAAGGTGGCATTGGATGTAACAGTTTTGGTGTATGCGGCAAGGATCCTAGGACTGCGTTGATGCAGGATCTTCTAATCTATCAGATAAAAGGTGTTTCTTTTTTTGCAAATAAGTTGAGGGAGAAGGGAGAAAAGACTGCTGAGGCTGATAAGTTTGTTATAGAGGCATTGTTCACAACAGTTACTAATGTAAACTTTGACTCAGACAGCATAAAACAGATGATATTACAGGCTCAAACAATAAAGCAAAAACTTTGGGAAAGGCTTGGGCTTAATGAGAATGATATTAGTGATGCAGCATTATGGAAACCATCGGATAAGACTTCAGATTTAATAAACTTTGCTCACAGTGCTGGGATAATTAAAAGCAAGGAAAAATATGGTGATGATATAGCAGGCTTAAAGGAGCTTTTAACATACGGACTTAAGGGTATGGCAGCATATGCAGACCATGCTATGATCCTTGGTAAGAGCGATGATAGTGTTTTTGCTTTTTTTCATAAAGCATTATCATATCTTGGTGGAAAGAGATTTACAGTCGATGAACTTTTTAATATGAATATGGAGTGTGGAAGGGTCAATCTAAGGGTTATGGAACTTCTTGATGAAGCAAATACATCGAGCTATGGCAATCCTGTGCCAACAGATGTGAGGATAACCCCTGTTAAAGGAAAAGCAATTTTAGTAAGTGGTCATGACTTAAAGGATTTGAGTGAGCTTTTGAAACAGACTGAAGGAAAGGGAATAAATATCTATACCCATGGTGAAATGCTTCCTGCCCATGGGTATCCTGAGCTAAAAAAATACAAACATCTGGTTGGAAACTATGGTGGGGCATGGCAGGATCAGCAGAAGGAGTTTGATGAATTTCCTGGGGCAATACTTATGACCACAAACTGTATACAGAAACCACGTGATTCATATATGAACAGAATATTTACATCAGGTCTTGTCGAGTGGCCGGGTGTTAAACATATAAACAACAGAGACTTTACTCCACTTATAAATGCAGCTTTAAAAGAGAAGGGCTTTGAAAACAGTGGCAATGAAAAATATATAAAGGTTGGGTTTGCTCATAACACTGTTATATCAATAGCAGATACAATAATTGATTATATAAAGCAAGGAAAAATAAAGCATTTCTTTCTTGTTGGCGGATGTGATGGAGCAAAGCCGGGAAGAAACTATTACACAGAGTTTGTAGAAAAAACTCCTAAGGATAGCGTTGTGTTAACACTTGCATGCGGTAAATATCGATTTAACAAGCTTGATTTGGGCAGTATTGACGGGATACCGAGATTGCTTGATGTAGGTCAGTGCAATGATGCATACTCTGCTATACAAATAGCTCTTGCACTCGCAAAGGCAACTGGAGTTGGAGTCAATGAACTTCCTCTTTCGTTTGTCCTTTCATGGTATGAACAAAAAGCTGTCTGTATATTGCTTACACTCTTCTCACTTGGAATTAAAAACATAAGATTAGGTCCAACACTTCCTGCTTTTATAACACCGAATGTTTTAAATGTCCTTGTGGAAAAGTTCAATATAATGACATTAAAAACTCCAGAAAAAGATATGAACGATATGCTTGTCGGTGTCAGATAAAAAAGCATTCAGTTGAAAATATTGTTAAAAGCTATCACACTTAGACTCTCCCAGCTTAGCCGGGAGAGTCTTTAGCATAATTTTAATCTTTAGATTATAATATAAAACAATTATTTTAAAGAATTTATAAATAAATCATCTATGATTATTTTTACGCTACTATTGCTTTCCAAGACTGTGAAAGTGATTTAATAAAATATTCGCTTATTGTCTGCATTGTTGTGGTGGTATCAAGCCCTTCCCAGTTCATATATGCAGACCACATTATACTGCCGGTTTCTATATCAACCATTCTTACCGATAGTCCTACCTCAGCTGTTGTTTCCAAAATGGTTGTGGAACTTGTAGGATCAAAATTTTGTATATATATGTTTTTGCCCTTGATCTCATTCAAAGAATTGAATGAGTTGGAATTGTTTTGCATAAGATATTTAGTTGAAGGCTTTAGATTTGTTACTGTTCCCAGTATTATAGCATCTATTGAAAGAAGCTGGCCTATTTTCCTCGTGTTCTCAATATTTATCATACCTGATTGGCTTAAATTTAATTCTTTTATAACAGAGTCTATTTGCTGTCTTTCTATGACATCAGCACCATGCTTTAAAAGAGTTGTGGTTAATATGTCAGCCGCAGCAGTTCCTTCAGGACCATTAAACGTTAATACTGCTACCCTTTTTACCTTTGAGAAATCAGCATTTTTATTTACAGCTACCTGAGGCGAAACACACGAAAAAAGAAAAAATGATAGAATTATTACAGATCTCTTCATCTCAGTTCCCTGAGAAATTTTATATGTTTTTTAGCTATCTCTGCTATCTGTGGTGAGTTGGAATACCTTATGCAGTTTTCCCAGTTTTCTATTGCTCTGGAGAAATCTTTTTTCTTTTCATAACACATTGCAATGCGATAATATATATTTGCATTCTGCGGTTCTATCGATTTAGCCTTTTCAAAGTAGGTTATTGCATTATCTATGTCATCAATGGATATGTATAGCTCGGCAATCTTTATATATGACGAAACAGGGTTTTTTTCATTTGGTATGCCTGATTTTATAGCTTCAATCTGATTTTTTACTTGGTTTATAAAATCATCACTTAATTTTTGCTGGCTAAAAAGAGGTGTAATTATAAGCAAAGAAAACAGTACTAAAAATATTTTTTTCATATAATCTCCCTTGAAATAGTGATCAGTGAACAGTGGTCAGTGATCAGCAAAGAGAAGACAGAAGTCAGATGTCAGAAAGCAGAAATCAGAAAAAAACAAAAAGCAATAGTGATCAGTGAATGAGGTGTTTCTCTGATCACTGTCCACTGACCACTAACCACTAATGGAGGCGCCGGGATTTGGTCACAAATAAAATTCGCTCACCGCTCATTTTTTTGCGACCCCGCCTCGTCAAATAGTGATCAGTGATCGGTGGTCAGTTAATTGATGTATCTTCTTATTGCTAACCCCGCCTGCGCCGAAGTGGCTTTGGCGGGCAGGCACTGTCCACTGTATTAGTGATCAGTGGGTAGTTAACAGTGTTCAGTAAAAGGAAACCCTTATTAACTGCTTACCGTCCACTATTGCTTTTTTGTCTTTTCTGATCACTGTCCACTGACCACTAACCACTAATGGAGGCGCCGGGATTTGCACCCGGGTCCATAAATGATACTGCATGCCCACTACAGGCTTATCCTTTGTTTATCAAGCAAAGGGCAGGTCAAAGGCCACCGTACCGCTTTGCCAGTCCGTTGTGTCTCGCTCTATCCTGCACGAACTTACACAGGATAAAACCATCCCAGTTAGTGACACAGTATCGTATGTCCTGGGAGAACATACGGCTGCGTGAGCAATAAGACGCTTATTAAGCGTTTGCCCAAGCCATCTCGTTTGAGTTGGCAGTTGTTGTTTTGACCCTTTTTACGTGGCCAGGGTCGCCCACGGCCTGCAAGCGATGCAATAACCCATTTATGTCAAACCTATTCGCCCCCTTTTATAAAGAGATCTATAAATATATTTTAGCAGATTTATGTAAAATAACAAGTGATATCGGGTTATTAATTTGCTTTTTATAAAACAAAATTATAATATTATTTATATATGTTTTTTTAGTATTGATGATCAGTGAGGAAAGGGATCTGTTGGATAAATATGATTTATAAACAGAACAGATTCAAAAGGTGGCTGATATGAATTATTTATTTTTATTCAGAATGATTAAAACATCTGTTGGAAGAAAACAGCTAATGGCTGTAACTGGGCTTCTTATTGCATCATTTCTTTTTATACACTTAGCAGGAAATCTTCTGCTTTTTAAGGGTGAGGATTGGTATAATGGCTGGTCTGAGTTGCTGATAGCAAATCCTGCAACCATATATATAGAAATAGGACTTCTATTCCTTTTCATTATTCATATCACTATGGCAGTCTGGGTTAGAACTGAGGATCTGATAAATGCAAGTTACAGGAAGTATGATATGAGTCGTTGGCATGGTGGAAGAACAATTGGTTCTGCTACAATGCTTTACACTGCAATAATAATACTTGTATATCTCGTATTTCACATCATTCATTTCAGATTTGCTGATAAGTCTATTGGTGTTTATCAGATGGTTGTCTCAGCATTTAGAAGTCCTCTCTTTGTTTCTATATATATAATAGGATCAGTAGCACTGGCACTTCATTTGAGCCATGGATTTCAGAGTGCATTGGAGACACTGGGAATAAACCATATAAAATACAATGTATATATAAAAATTGCAGGATATCTTGTTGCTGTTTGTATGGTCTTTTTTGCTGTGATATCGCTTTATTTCTATTTTGGACTTGATCTTAGAGAGATAGCTGATGCAAGTAATATTGTTGAGATGACTATAGAGTGAGGAGGATTTTATGCTTAAGCTCGATGCAAAGATACCATCCGGTCATATTGAGCAAAAGTGGGATAGTTATAAATTTAATGCAAAGCTTGTTAATCCTAACAACAGAAGAAAGTTTGATGTTATAATCGTTGGAACGGGTCTTGCTGGAGCAAGTGCAGCAGCAAGCTTGGGTGAAGCTGGTTATAATGTTATGATCTTTACAATTAGTGAAACACCGAGAAGAGCTCACTCAATAGCTGCTCAGGGTGGGATAAATGCAAGCAAGAATTACAGATATGATGGTGATTCTGTTTACAGGCTTTTTTATGATACATTAAAGGGCGGTGATTACAGGGCGAGGGAAGCAAATGTCTATCGTCTTGCTCAGGTATCGTCACAGATAATAGACCACTGTGTAGCAACAGGAGTTCCATTTGCAAGGGAATATGGTGGGCTTCTGGATACAAGGTCGTTTGGTGGGGCACAGCTTCAGAGAACTTTTTATGCAAGAGGACAGACTGGTCAGCAACTTCTCTTAGGTGCATATTCACAGATGATGAGACAGGTCTCTGAGGGCAATGTAAAAATATTTACAAGAAGAGAGATGATGGATCTTGTTGTTAAAAATGGAAAGGCAAGAGGAATAGTTGTGAGAAATCTTTTAACAGGCGAGCTTGAAAGATATGCTGCCCATGCAGTTCTCCTTGCCACTGGTGGATATTCCAATGTGTTTTATCTTTCAACAAATGCCGCAGCATGCAATGTTGGAGCAGCGTGGTCGTGTTATAAAAAAGGAGCAGGTTTTGCGAATCCGTGTTTCACTCAGATACACCCAACATGTATACCGAGAAGCGGTGAACATCAATCAAAGCTGACACTGATGAGCGAGAGCCTCAGAAACGATGGAAGGGTTTGGGTACCAAAGAATAAGGGTGATAAAAGAAATCCAAATGATATACCAGAAAATGAAAGGGATTATTATCTGGAAAGGATGTATCCGGCATTTGGCAATCTTGTGCCGCGTGATATAGCATCAAGGGCTGCAAAAAAAATGATAGATGAGGGAAGAGGGGTTGGTCCGACCGGTGAGGCTGTTTATCTTGATTTCAGGGATGAGATAAAAAGGCAGGGTCTTGATAAAATAAAAGAGAAATATGGCAATCTCTTTGATATGTATTACAGGATAACTGATGAGGATGGATATAAGTCTCCTATGAGAATATATCCTGCTCCACACTATACCATGGGCGGGCTGTGGGTTGATTATAATCTTATGAGCACTATACCCGGCCTTTTTGTTATGGGTGAGGCGAACTTCTCTGATCACGGTGCTAACAGGCTTGGGGCTAGTGCTCTTATGCAAGGGCTTGCTGATGGATATTTTGTTATATCATCAACTCTGCCAAACTATTTAGCATCAACAAAGTTTGAAGAAGCACATATAGAGGACAGTGAGTTTAATGATAGTGAGAACAGTGTAAGAAGTGAGATAAAAAAGCTTTTTTCAATAAAAGGGAATAAGACTCCAAATGAATTTCATAAGGAGCTTGGCAACATAATGTGGGAAAACTGCGGTATGGGAAGAAGCGAGGAAAAACTGAAAAAGGCATTAAAACTTGTTCCGTCACTTAGAGATGAGTTTAGAAATAATCTTAAACTTGTTGGAGATGAGGGATTCAATCAGACACTTGAAAAGGCAATAAGGGTCAGAGATTTTCTTGAGTTTGCAGAGCTTCTTTTAAAGGATGCACTTTACAGGAAGGAATCCTGTGGAGGTCATTTTAGGGAGGAGTCAAAAACTCCTGAGGGTGAGGCTCAGAGGGATGATGAAAACTTTGCTCATGTTGCAGTCTGGGAATATGCTGGAGAGAATAAAGAGGCAGAGCTTAACAAGGAACAGCTGACATTTGAGTATTTAAAGCCGAGCACGAGAAGCTATAAATAGTGATCAGTGGTCAGTGGACAGTGAGCAGTGATCACTGTTTTGTGGAGGAAAAAATGGAGAACAATAAATTCAGTATAACTTTAAGAGTATGGAAACAGAAGGATGCCAGCTCAAAGGGACATTTTGAGTCATATAGGGTTGAGGGAATAATTCCTGATATGTCATTTTTAGAGATGATAGATGTGCTCAATGACAGGCTTATAAAACAGGGTAAAGAACCTATATTTTTTGAAAGCGATTGCAGAGAAGGGATCTGTGGTTGCTGTGGTTTTGTAGTCGATGGAAATCCTCATGGTCCTGATGAACACTCAACTGTTTGTCAGCTTCATATGAGAAGGTTTAAAGAGGGTGATGTGGTGACCATAGAACCATTCAGAGCAAAATCATTTCAAATAATAAAAGATTTAATAATTGATAGATCTGCACTCGATAAAATAATAGCTGCTGGTGGATATATATCGGTTAATGTTGGAAGTGCTCCAGATGCTAATACCATACCTGTTGATAAGAATACTGCTGAAAAAGCTATGGACTATGCAACATGTATAGGTTGTGGGGCATGTGTGGCATCATGCCCTAACAGTGCTGCAATGCTCTTTACCGGTGCAAAGATTGCCCACTTAGCTTATTTACCTCAGGGGAAGCCTGAGAGAACAAAAAGAGTTTTGAATATGATAAAAGTTATGGACTCCTTAGGATTTGGGAACTGCACAAATGAATATGAGTGCGAGGCAGTATGTCCTAAGGAAATAAAGGTTGGGGCGATAGCTAAGATGAACAGAGAATTTTTATTCGCCAATTTTTTATCTGAGGAAGAACCACAACTTCCGCCTGTTTTCCACAAATCAACTGTTGATGTCCCCGAGGATGAGTAGTTAATTTAAAATTTTTAGTATAAGCTATTGACACATCAAGGGTCTTATGGTCTAAAATCAATAGGACAATTCTAATTGATTTGGGTCATTATTAAATATATCTCTAAAGTATGAAGAAATTTATTTATTTATTTGTATCAATAATTTGTTTAAACATCCAGGGTTTTGCTCAATTTGAAGACTTTAGCAAAATTCTTAAAAATGCAGATGTCCCATCTCCAAATGTAAAAGAATGGACTGTTGCAATATACATAAATGGAAGAAATAATGTAGATATGTTTGCATATACAGATTTTAATAGAATTGAAACTCAGGGCTCTGATAGCAATATAAATATAGTTGCAGAGCTTGGGAGGGTTCAGGGTTTTCTTCCTGATGAGTCAACCCCTGAGGTGTGGTCAGGAGTTAGAAGATACTATGTTAAAAATGATAGTGATCTAAATAAAATAAATTCAGATATGATTGTTGATAGGAGAAGTGTTGATATGGGTAGCTGGCAAGAGGCGGCTGATTTTGTGAGATGGGCAAAAGCAAACTATCCATCAAAAAAGTTTATGTTTATAATATGGGATCATGGCTGGGGTTGGATAGACCCTGTAATGGACAGTGAAAATCAGGTTTCAAGATCAATATCCCACGATTTCACAACTAATAACTATATAAAGACAACAGATTTAAAAAATATATTTAAAAAAGCAGGTAGTGTTGATATGTATGCTTCTATGGCATGTTTTATGCAGATGGCCGAAGTTGTAACTGAGATAAAGGACTATGCTAAGGTAATTGTTGGTTCTGAGGAGGTCATACAATTACCAAGCTTTAACTGGGAGGATTTCCTCGGGCTTTTAAAAAAATATCCTGATTCAAATGCTGAAAAGTCTGGCATATTTCTTGTGGATACCTTTAAGGAGATGTATCAGAGGCCTGAGTATTTTAAGCTTCTTGTTGATGGACAGTATGGTACTCAGCTTTCAGCGATAAGAGCATCTGAAATGGATGAGTTTATTTCATCAATTAAAAAAATAGGTGATATAATAATGAGGATGAAGGATGTTGATGCTATTTCAAAAGCGAAGAAGGATGTCTTAAGATTTGAGGTGGGAGAGGTCTCAAACGACCCTGATAAGCTTATATCTTTTTATGCTGATATATATAACTTTCTTGAACTTATAGATAAAAACTATTCGGACAAAAGTGATACTGTGTATTTAGAGTTTTCAAGAGAGTTAAATAATTTTAAAAATATAATAAACAGCAAGCTTGTTATAAAAAATGTCTATCTTAACAAGGATAGAACAAATAAGGATTTTTCAAACACTCACGGTATATCAATGCACATACCGGGAGCAAAGGGTGAGCTTATAAAATATTATGACACATACGCCAATCTTGAATTCGATAGGCTTACAGGCTGGTCAAGGGTTATAAAGTTTCTTGATGAACAGGAATAATAAAAAAATATCTACTATAAAATTTTTTACATATATTTGATTTTTATATCAAAGTTTGGTAGAATTATTCTATTATGACAGTAAAAAGCTATGATATCGTTATTGTTTTAGATCCTAAACTTACCGAAAATAATTTGAAGGATCTTATAACTAAATCAAAAAAGGTTATTTCCTCAATGGGTGGAGAAATACTCACTGAGGACAACTGGGGATTGAAAAAACTGGCTCATCCTATGAAAAACAACAGAGATGGTTTTTATTATTTTATTAAATCCAGACTTGATGTAGAAAAGATAGATGAGATAAAGTACAATATCAGGGTTATGGAAGGAATACTGAGGATCAGCATTATTAAATCAAATGTAGAAGTGGTAAAATAATATGTCTGTGAAGCTTCCTTATCAGAACCAGGTTTTAATAGTTGGAAGATTAACCCGTGATCCAGATTTTAAATCTACTCAGAAAGGCAAAACCTTTTGTTTTTTTGATATAGCATCCAACAGAAGGTACAAGGATAATGCTACTGGAGAATGGAAGGATGATACAACATTTGTTCCTATAGCCGTCTGGGGTGATATAGCAGATAGATGTAAGGATAGAATAAAGAAAGGAACACCTGTTTATATAGAGGGAAGGCTCTCTATGTCTGAGTATACAAATAAAGATGGAATAAATATAAAAAAATTAAGGGTTGTTGCTAACAGGGTTCAGATACTTGAAAGCTCAAAGGATGAAAGTCCTGATGCTACAGATACCAACGAAGGTCATTCAGATAAAGTGAATGAATCTGATGACGAAATCCCATTTTAAGGAGAGGATATGGAAAACAACAATAAGGAAAACACAACAGGCAGAAGGGGTCATGGTTTTATAAAAAAGCAATCACAGAAAAAAAAGCAGTGCAGGTTTTGTATAGAGAAGATGAAAGAAATAGACTGGAAACAAACTCAGCTTTTAAAGATGTTTACTACTGATACTGGTAGAATAATACCAAGAAAAATAACAGGTCTTTGTGCAAAGCATCAGAGACAGCTGGATAAGGCTATAAAAAGGAACAGAAACCTTGGTCTGATGCCGTACACCACAATGATGAGAAAATGAGCTGGAGGATTTTATGAAGGTTATACTTAAAAAGGATTATATACACTTAGGAAGAGAGGCTGAGATAAAGGATGTTAGGGATGGTTATGCAAGAAATTTTTTAATTCCTAAGGGAATAGCTATCATATCAACAGATGGTGCTATGAAGTCTCTTAAAACAAGTGAAGAGAGAAGAAAAAAGAAGTTGGAGCAGAAGAAAAAAGCTCTTGAGGAAATGGCTAAAAAAATATCTGAGATAACCCTTTCTTTTTCAAAGACAAAGAATGAAGAAGGCCATATGTTTGGCTCGGTTGCAAAAAGCGATATAATAAAGGCTTTAAAGGCTGTTAACATTGAAATAGATAAGGAACAGATAGATATGCCATCATCTTTGAAAGAGTTTGGAGTTTCTGAAGTAAAAATAAATCTTTCTATTGATGTGCGTACATCGTTAAAGGTTAATATAACCGCTGCTTGATTTTTCAGCATAAAAATTTCAGGGCTAAAATAAATATTGATAAACAAATAGATGGTGTTTATTCTATTTGATGGAATGGTATGATCAACAAAACATATCCTAATTCAGTTGAAGCAGAGATGGCTGTGCTTGGGACGATGCTTGTCAACAAAGATTCCATAGAAACAATCATTGAGATATTAAAGCCTGAACACTTTTACTTAGATACCCATAAAATAATATTTGAGACAATTTTAAAATTGAATGACTCTAAAAAGAGTGTTGATATTGTTATAGTTTCAGAAGAACTTAAGAAAATTAATAGGCTTGATGATATCGGTGGTATGAAGTATCTTACTGATCTGGTTGAAAAGGTTTCATCTCCGGCACATGCAAAGGAATATGCTAACATAGTAAAGGAAAAGTATATACTGAGAGAGTTGATAAGGGTTTCTACACAGAGCATAGAGGCAGCATATGATTCTTCACAGGAGATAGATGCTGTTCTTGACTATGCTCAAAAGGGTATATTTGATGTCTCTCAGAAGAATGTGAGTCATTCGTTTGTTGCACCTAAAGACCTTGCAAATAACTATTTACTCAGGCTTCAGGAAGTTCATAAAAACAGAAAACCAATAACAGGAATCCCATCTGGATTTTCTCAGCTTGATTTTAAAACTGGTGGATTTCAGAACTCTGAATTCATTATAATAGCAGCAAGACCATCTCAGGGGAAGACTGCATTGGCGTTGAATATAGCATATAATATAGGAGTATCAAACAAGATTCCAGTGATATTTTTTTCGCTTGAGATGGATAAATACAGCCTTATAAACAGATTTATAGCATCATCTATAAAATATGACTCATCTGCAATAAGAAGGGGTGCTTTTCCAAATGATAAATGGCAGGATATAACGACAGAGGTTTCAAAGATTTATGATTCAAACATATGGATAGATGATACTCCAGGTCTTACTATAATGGATATAAGAGCAAGGGCAAGAAAGCTTATACTAGATCTTCAATCAAAGGATCAGAATCTTAATAAGTTTATTGTTATCATTGATTATCTCCAGCTGATACGAGGCTTTGGAAAGCCAGAATCAAGACAGCAAGAAGTGAGTGAGATATCAAGACTTTTAAAGGATATGGCAAGAAGCCTTAATATACCTGTTATAGCACTATCACAGCTCAACAGGCGAACTGAGGACAGGAGCCGTGAAGGCAACAGACCGCAACTATCAGATCTTAGAGAATCAGGCTCGCTTGAACAGGACTCAGATGTTGTTGTGATGATACACCGTGATTATTATTATTCAAAGGATGAATCAAAGAGAAATGATGCAGATCTTATAATAGCAAAGAACAGGAATGGAGCAGTTGGGGATATAAAACTTCTTTTCCATCCTGAGTGGACAAAGTTTTCTGAACCACTTCCTCCAACGGAAAAAATTGTTGATGAAGAAATTCCGCTCTGATAATAAATGGGGTTCACTGAAAAAGTCTAACGAAAGATAATTTTCCAATGAATAATCGGTTTGATTATAGTAGATTATTGTTTTAAAAGTGCACGATTTTTAGGGTAATGTTGCAAAAACCTTGCACTTTTTTTATCTTTCTTTTGGCAATAAAGATAATGCTTTTCTACTACGGCTTCGTCAGAACTCGCTTACCCCGATATATCGGGGCTCGCTCGTTTTTTCGCCTCATAACGAAAATCCTTGTTTTATTGTTCAAATAGATTTTTTCAGTGAACCCTAATTGCAAATTCTAATTTTCAGATTACATAAACCTAAATAAAATAATACAAAATTAATTGGTTAATTTACCATTGAATATATCACCCCATACCCACATACTACCATCATATTTAATTGCAACAGTATGATTATTTCCTGCAGAAACAAATTTCCAGTCATTATCTTTTCCAATTTGGACAGGTTCATCCTTATTCTTTTTGTTACCTGTGCCTAACTGACCATATTCATTATTACCCCAACACCAGAGTGTTCCATCGCTTTTTATTGCGACAGTATGATTGATTCCTGCAGAAACAGTTTCCCAGTTATTATCTTTTCCAATTTGGACAGGTTCATCCTTATTTTTTTTGTTACCTGTTCCTAACTGACCATATTCATTATTACCCCAACACCAAAGTGTTCCATCGCTTTTTATTGCAGCACTATGGTATCCACCGGCTGATACATATAACCAGCTATCATCCATTCCTATTCTTATTGGCTCATTTTTATCCTGATTATCACCAAATCCCAACTGACCTGCTAAATTATTACCCCATGCCCATAGAGTATTTCCTTTTTTTATACCTATATTGTACATCCATCCTGCAGAGACGTATTCCCATAAATAATTGTCAACTCTGGTAAATACATTTCTATTATTATTATCAAGTAAACCTAATTGACCTGCCCTATTATCCCCACATACCCAAAGACTGCCATCTTTTTTAATTGCGACACTATGGTTGCTTCCTGCAGATGCATATAGCCAATCATTTGAATTATCTACCATTACAGGTTTCTTTCTATTTTCGTAATCACCAAGCCCTAATTGACCTGATCTATTATTACCCCATGTCCACAGAGTTCCATCTTTTTTTATAGCAATAGTGTAATTATATCCACAGGATACATGAATCCAATTATTTTCCTCATTTATTTTTGTTAAAACATTTCTTTTTTCATAATCATCAAGACCAAGCTGTCCATCACTATTTTCTCCAAACCCCCATAATGTTCCATCCTCTTTTATAAACATAATATGAAAATCAGATGAAAGACGTATAAAATAAGATATATTGCTGTCCATATAACCCTCCTTATTAAATATTATATATTTTTTATTTATTTCATTATATAGCTATTATCTATCATTTAAACATATTATTAAAAAATAAAGATAAACTAATAAAAATTATCCTATTAGACTTCAGAGTGCAAAATATTTTTAATATAATTTTGTAGAATTATATTTATAGATTAAAATAAATTTATGAGGTGATTATGGCAATAGAAAAAACACTTTTACTTATAAAGCCCGATGCTTACAGAAGAAGACTCACGGGGCTTGTTATAGACAGACTTGAACACTCTGGTTTTGAGATGGTTGGAGCAAAGCTTGTTTGTGTTAGCGAGGAGCTTGCTAGAAAGCATTATGAGGCATTAAAAGATCAGCCATTTTTTGAAAACCTTATAAAATATATAAGGGGAGAGTTTCATAATGTCCCAAATAACAAGATACTTGCTCTTGTTTATAAGGGCGAGGATGCAATATCAGGCATAAGAAAGCTTGTTGGAAAAACAAACCCTGAGGAAGCAGATCCAGAGACAATAAGAGGTTCGTTTGGAAGAATAACAACCGCAGGCCAGTTTGAAAATGTCATACATGCAAGTGGAAACCGTGAGGATGCAGAGAGAGAGGTAAGGCTCTGGTTTAATGATGATGAGATAATTGGATGAAGTTAAAAATTATTATCACATCGATTCTATTTTTTTCAGTTTCACTGAGTGCTCAGGAGAGTATTTTTCTTGAGACTGATGATGGCTGGAAGATACATTCAAAGTATGTAAAACCCAAAAAGGATAATCTCCCTGTGCTTCTGCTGCTTCATTCCCAGAAATCAAACTATACTGAGTGGAAAAAATGGTTCAATGAGATAGAAAAATATGGCTATGGGTGGTTTGCTTTAGAGTTCAGAGGCCATGGGGTTTCAACCTATAAAACTGATGGTTCAACCCAGACATACTCTTCATTTTCAGTATCAGGCTTTGATAACGATTACAACAAGATGATAAGGGATATAGATGCTGCTGTAATATATCTATCATCAACCGGGGTCAGTGAGAGCAGGGTTTTTCTTGTAGGAATAAACCTAGGGGCTAACTTAGCTATAAAATATTCTGCAATAAATAAAAATATTGGTGGGGTTGTTGCAATCAATCCTGCAATGAACATAAACGATGTCTTAACTGTATCGCCATTAAGGGTTTATGGTAGGAGTCCAATACTTTTTGTAACGGGACAGAACTATAAGAAAAGGATGTCAGAGGTCATGCTTTTATATGACATAGCAAAAAAAATTGGTGGTATAACAAATACATTTATACTCACAGAATATAGCATAAAAACAGCTGAGGATACATTCAAATCAACGATGTATAAGATATTTAGTTGGATAAGTAACCCGGTTATGCCTGAGGTTACAAGTACAAATATAACACTATCAACACAAACAGTTTCTATTTCAACTGAAAGCATTAACACCAGCACAACCACATCATCATATATAATAGTCAATACTGAAACCGATGAAGATAATAACAATGAGGGAAAAGATGAAGAATAATAACAAGTTTTATATATATTCAAAATTGCCAACAGAAAAGATAAACAAATACACCTTTGATATAGATAGAATCTCACTTAAAGAAGTTTTAAAAAAAATCAACGATGAGGATGGAAAAGTTCCTGAAGCTGTTAGAAAAAAAATATCAAATATAGCTGATGGCGCAAAAATAATATCTGAGGCATTTCTTAAAAATAAAAAAATATATTTTATTGGTGCTGGAACAAGTGGAAGGATGGGTGTTCTTGAGGCAGCAGAGCTTCCACCAACTTACGGGGTTAGTCCTGAACAGTTTGTGGCGATAATGTGTGGAGGTAATGACGCGGTATTTAAGGCAAAGGAGGGTGCTGAGGATGTTTATGAGGATGGTTTTAAGATAATAAAGAAACTTGGCAATAAGAATGATGTGTTAATAGCTATTGCAGCAAGTGGTATAACACCTTATGTGAGAGGGGCAATAGATTCTGCAAAAAAAGTTGGGATGAAATCAATTTTTGTCACCTGTAATCCTCGAGAAAAGAAGTCTGTTGATGTGCTTATAGCACTTGACGTGGGCCCTGAGGCTATTAATGGTTCAACAAGGATGAAAAGTGGGACAGCCACAAAACTTGTTTTAAATATGCTTACAACAGCTGCTATGGTTATATCAGGAAAGGTTTATCACAACTGGATGGTTGATGTAAAAACAACATCTTACAAGCTTGTTTTAAGAGCGGAGAGGGTTTTCTGTGAGATAACAGGACTTGATTTGAAAACTGCTAAAAAATTTTTAAAGGCTACAGACTATAATGTTAAAACTGCTGTGGTTATGGCTTTAAAAAACTTAAAAAAAGAAGATGCAGAAAAACTTATAAAAGAACATAATGGCTTTTTAAAGGATATATTAGGGTAAATGAAATTTAAACTTGTTTCAGAGTTCAAACCTGCTGGTTCTCAGCCTGAGGCAATAAAAAAGATTATTGAAAATTTTAGGACAGGTATAAAAAATCAAACACTTCTTGGTGTTACAGGAAGTGGTAAGACCTTTACAATGGCAAGTGTGATAGCATCATTAAACCGCCCTGCTCTCGTTATGTCACCAAACAAGGTTCTTGCTGCACAGCTCTATTCTGAGTTTAAAACATTTTTCCCACACAATCATATTGAATACTTCATCTCATACTATGATTACTATCAGCCTGAGGCATACATACCACAAACTGATACATACATAGAAAAGGATGCATCAATAAATGAGCATATAGATAGGCTGAGAATAAAAGCAACCTCATCAATTTTAAACTTTCGTGATACTGTAGTTGTTGCATCAGTATCAGCAATATATAACATAGGCTCACCTGAAAATTTTTCTAAATTTTCCTTTTTAATAAAAACAGGAGATTCTTTTAAAAGATCAGAGTTTACAGAACGGCTTGTTGAGATGGGTTATGAAAGAAATGATATGGATTTTAAAAGAGGGAACTTTAGGATACGCGGCCAGTATGTGGATATATTCCCATCAGACTCTGATACATTTATAAGGCTTTACACATCAGATGTGATAGAAAAAATAGAAGAGATAAATCCGATGAACATAAACACACTGAGTGAACACCGCGAATTTTTACTCTCTCCTACATCACACTTTACAACCGACATAAATGATATAGAGTCAGCTATATCCGATATAGAAAAGGAGTTAGAGCAAAGATACAACGAGCTTATAAAACAGGGAAAACCACTTTATGCTGAGCGATTGAAACAAAAAACAAGATATGATATTGAGATGTTAAGGGCATCAGGTTTCTGCCACGGGATAGAAAACTATTCAAGGCATCTATCTCATAGACCTGCTGGTTCAAGGCCGTTGTGCCTTATGGATTATTTCCCAAAGGATTACATATTATTCATAGATGAGTCTCATATAGCAGTTCCACAGATAAGGGGTATGTATGAGGGTGACAGATCAAGAAAAAAAACGCTTATAGACTATGGCTTTAGACTCCCATCAGCCTTTGATAATAGACCATTAAAGTTTGATGAGTTTGAAAGCATAAGGCCAGATACTGTTTTTGTTTCAGCAACACCCGGTCCTTATGAGCTCACACTTTCAAAGGAAAATATTGTAGAACAGATAATAAGGCCGACAGGGCTTCTTGATCCTGTTATAGAGATTCATCCATATAAAAATCAGATGATAAAGCTTATGGATGAGATAAAAAAAAGAGCTGAGAAAAAGGAAAGGACACTTATTCTCACGCTTACAAAAAAAACAAGTGAGGATCTTTCAAAATTTTTTAATGAGAAAGCAATAAAGGCAAAATATATTCACTCATCAATGGACACTATGGAAAGGCTTGAGGTTATAGAAAAATTCAGAAACGGTGAGTTTGATGCCCTTGTAGGGATAAATCTTTTGAGGGAAGGGATAGATATACCAGAGGTCTCACTTGTAGCTATACTCAATGCTGATTCAAGTGGATACCTGAGGAATAGAACAACGCTTATCCAGATTGCAGGAAGAGCAGCAAGAAACAGCTGTGGTAAGGTTATGTTATTTGCAGATACAATGACTGATGCAATAAAAGAAGCAGTTAGCGAAACGGAGAGAAGAAGAAGTATTCAGATAGCTTACAACAAAAATCACAAGATAACACCGAAAACAATAAAGAAAAAATTTATTATTTATGAGGAACTAAAGAAAACAAGGGATAAAAACACTGTTAAATCAATTGAAGAGATATACTCAAACATAACAGCAAACAATTACTCTGATATAATAGAACAGTTGGAAAAACAGATGAAGGATGCTGCGGATAACCTCAACTTTGAGCTTGCAATAGAGATAAGAAACAGACTAAACATACTAAAAGAGATGAGAGCAAGCAATCGCAAGCAAAATTTAGCTTGACAAGGATAAATAATTAAGCTAATATATACTTATGTCTGAGATTGGCCATTCGTGGCTGATACAGATCAAAGTAAGTAAAAGGAGATAAGTTAGATGAAAAAGTTATATGTGGGCGGATTGCCCTTTAAAACCGGTGATGATGAGTTAAACACATTATTCACCAGCTATGGTAAAGTAGCAAGTGCCAAAGTCATAAAAGATAAATTTTCTGGTAGATCCAGAGGCTTTGGATTTGTTGAAATGGAAGATGACAATGAAGCAACAAATGCTGTTACAAAGTTAAACGGCAGTGAATATGAAGGCAGAAAATTAGTAGTCAACGAAGCAAGGCCGATGACAGAGGGTGGTGGTAGAAGAGAGAACAGAAGCTGGGGTGGAAACAGCAGAAGAAATTTCAATAAGTGGTAATTCTTATTGAGGTTTGATTAAAATAATGGGCGGAAGTCCTTAAAGGCTTCCGCCTTTTTTATATATAGATTGATGTTTATCAACGGGGAAATAATAAATTTTATATCTTATCATGAAAATACTTATTGTTGAAGATAATCAGATACTTTCAAAATATATAAAGAGTTCGCTTGAAAATCAGGGGTATTCGGTTGATTCTTCTTACAATGGGTTTGATGCAGAGAAAAAAATATTATCAACTGATTATGATCTCATAGTTCTTGATGTAATGATTCCGGGAAAGGATGGAATTTCTCTCTGCAACGATTTAAGAAAAAATGGCAATAAATCAAAGATTTTGATGCTTACTGCTAAAAGTGATATTGAGGATAAAATAAAAGGGCTTGATAGTGGGGCGGATGATTATATAACAAAACCATTTGATATAAGAGAATTGCTTTCAAGGATAAGAGCAATTATAAGAAGGGGAGAAGAAGTAAATGGGGATGTTTATAAAATAAGAGATATAGAAATTGATACTATTTCACACAGAGTTTTTGCTAAAAAAAAGGAAATATTGTTGACATTAAAGGAATATTCGCTGCTTGAATATCTTATTATAAATAAAGGAAAGGTCATAAGCAGATTGGATATTCTCGAGCATTGCTGGGACTCTGATTACGAGATGAACAGCAATATAGTTGACGTATATATAAAAAGATTGAGGAAAAAGCTTAATGATAAAAATGAGGAATATATCAAAACTGTTAAAGGAGTTGGCTACAGACTGGAAAAATAATAATTTTTTCAGAGCAAAGATTAAACTTACAATTTATTATTCAACTATTATATTTTTCGTTGTTCTTGGGTATAGCATTCTTCTTCACAGCCTTTTCACTGTTCATATAAGGGTAAGGGCGGAGAATAAAAATATCAGCTTTTTGACAGATGTTAAAAACGACTTCCTTGAGGGAACAAAAAATGGGCTTCTTGATATAATTTTTTTACTTGATACAATCTCTATATTCTTTTCTGTAGTTCTGGGTTATTATTTTGCCAAAAAAACCATAAACCCTCTTGAAGAATCTTATCTAAAGCAGAAGAGAATTATATCTGATATGGCACATGAATTAAAGCTGCCTCTATCAGTTGTAAAAACTGGGATACAATCGCTTTCTATAAAAGAAACTGTTAATATTGAAGATTATGAAGATCTAAATGAGGATATAATAACTGAGGTTGATAGACTCTCAAATATGATAAATGATATACTTTTCTTGGAAAAAACTGAAAATATGCTCGATATAAGCTTTAGGAATATAAACCTATCAGAATTATTAAAAAAAGAAATTGATTTTATGAAGAATTATGCAAAAGATTTTTATATAGACATAAAAACTAATATCGCTGAACACATATATATATCAGGTGATGAACAGAGTATAAAAAAGATGATAGATAACCTTATAAAAAATGCAGTTGATTATAATAAATCTGGTGGTAGTGTTTTTGTTGATCTGGATAGAGAGGGTTCTTATGCAAAGCTTTGTATAACTGATGATGGCATAGGTATTCCCTCAAGTGATATAAAAAAAATTTTTGAAAGGTTTTATAAAGTTGATAGTTCAAGGAGCATGTATAAGGGTGGTTCAGGTCTTGGACTTTCAATAGTAAAGGATATTGTAGAGAAGCATCATGGTAGTATATCTGTTAACAGTATAGAAAATGAGGGGAGTAAGTTTACCGTCTTGATTCCTATCGTTTGACAATTGTAAGACAAAGGTTGTATCCGTAGATGGATAAGATTTAAAATTTTATTTGGAATTTAAGAAAGGAACCGGAGCTAAGAGGAGGGAGAACTCAAACTTAGCCCCGGAAATTTTTTATATATATGGTTCAAAAGAGCTTTTAATAACTATTCTCTTATAATATTATTGCAGATTAAAATGAATTTTAAATGAAAATATATCAAATTTTAATTTAATGTATTTTACGATGAGTATTACAATTATCATAAGATAGTTTTTAAGAAAAATTTATAAAAAAACTTAAGAAATATATCTTTTCAGTGACCCTAATTTAACTGGTATTGCTATGCCAGTATGTTGACATTAAACTGTGGTTTTAATATCATTTAATTATAGAGCTGAATTAGATAAAATTATGTTATTTTATAAAAAGTGTTGATGTTTCGGTGGGCATGAATCAGCGGATACTGTGAAGTGATTATGTTTTTTGACTTTTGAGTTCTAAATTCTTTTTTCTGTCTATTGTTCAATGCTCACTGTTAGCTGGTTCGGGAGGATTTTATATGTGTCTTTCGGTTCCTGCAAAGATCATAAACATAAAAGAGTTTTCTGCTGTTGTTGATTTTGGTAATATGAAAAGGGATGTTTCTATAATGCTTCTGCCTGAAGCAAAGATTGGTGATTATGTCCTTGTCCATGCTGGGTTTGCAATACAGCTTTTAAAAGAGGACGATGCAAAAAAAACTTTAGATGCTTTTAAAGAGATTTATGAGGCAGAGTAAAAATTATTTTGATTCAACTATATGGGCAGATCCTCTTATTGCAGAAAAAATTGTTGATAGTATAAAAAATAAGTCAGAAAGGATATACAAAAGGGATGGGAAAAGAGTTTCAATGATGGAAGTCTGTGGTACCCACACTATGGCAATAGCAAAAAGTGGGATAAGGGCTCTAATAGGGGATTATGTAAATCTTATATCGGGACCTGGATGCCCGGTGTGTGTAACATCTCAGGGGGATATAGACAGGATAATTGAGTTCTCAAAATTTAAGGATGTTATAATTACAACCTTTGGTGATATGATAAAGGTTAAGGGCTCATCAGGGAAGGATTTGAGTGAGATAAGGGTTAGTGGTGGTGATGTAAGAGTCGTTTACTCGCCACTTGATGCTGTTAAAATTGCAGAAGAAACCCCAGACAAAAACATTATTTTTGTTGGTGTGGGTTTTGAAACAACTGCTCCTACAGTTGCTGCTGCGGTAAAAACTGCAAAAAAAAATAATGTAAATAATTTTTTTGTTGCACCGCTTTTTAAGCTTGTTCCACCGGCACTTGATTTTTTGCTTTCATCAAAGCTTTGTGAAATAGATGCTTTCATACTCCCCGGTCATGTAAGTGTTATAATAGGTAAAAATGCATACGACTTTATTGAAAAAAAGTATCAAATACCTTCTGTTATATCAGGTTTTGAGCCGCTTGATATATTAAGGACGGTGGATCTCATCCTTGAGGCTGTCTTTGATAGGACAGACTTTATAGGACTTGAATACTCAAGGGCGGTCAGTGATGAGGGCAACAGGGTTGCAATTGATATTCTGGCTGAGGTGTTTGCACCTTCTGATGCATACTGGAGAGCTGTTGGAGTGATCAGGAAATCTGGATATGTATTCTCAAAAGATTATGAAAAGTTTGATGCATTTAAAAAATATGGTATTAAATATGTTGAAAAACCGGAGCCAAAGGGCTGTGCCTGTGGCAGAATACTTTTAGGTATGGCAAAACCATCTGAATGTTCGCTTTTTGGGAAGTTATGCACGCCTGAAAATGCAGTTGGCCCTTGCATGGTTTCATCTGAGGGGGCATGTGCTGCGTGGTATAGATATGGAGTTAAAAAATGAATATAGAAACGCTTAAAGTTTTTAAAGACCTTATAGACACTCAAAGCTTTACAAAGACTGCTCAGATAAATTACATATCACAGTCAGCTGTGAGCCAGCAGATAAAAAATCTTGAGCTCATATTTAAAACAAGGCTGTTTATCAAAAGAAAAAACAGCTTTGAGCTCACAGATGTTGGGAAAATTCTGTATAAAGGCTCAAATGAAATAATTGATATATATGATAAAACAGTATCAAGAATCAAGGATAATTTTGACAAGGAGATAAAGGGTGAAATAAGAATATCATCTATACTGAGTGTTGGAATATATCTTTTAAACAGATATATAAGAGAATTTTTATCAAAGTATCCTCTTTCAAAGATATCGCTTGACTATTATGAGTGGGATGAGGTCGTTAATAAGATTATGGAGGGAGAAACTGATTTTGGTTTTATATCATGCAAGAACACAAAGGATATAAATCTTACATCACTCCATATAGATGATGAGGAGATGGTTTTTGTTGCACCGCCATCATTTAATGATTTCAAAAAGGAAAGGATAGATATATCAGATATCTCTGGGGCGAAGCTCATATTTTTTGAAAAAAATATTCCTTCAAGAAAGTTTTTGGAAGAAATTCTTCACAAGCGGGATGTGAGGATTAATGTCACTATGGAAATGAACAATATAGAAACAATAAAAGCAGCGATAACATCAAACGCAGGTTTCTCTATACTTCCGTATAATTGTGTAGAGGATGATTACAACAGGAATAAACTAAAAGTTTTTAGGTTTAATACTCCTATATACAGGCCTGTCTATATGGTTTATAACAAGAGAAAAAAGTTTTCAAACTCAGCTGGGCTTTTTATGAATTTCATACTTGAATCAAAAAAGAATAGTAAGGAAGAGGTTTTAAAATGAGTATAAAGAGTAAAAATATTCTGTTGGGACATGGAAGTGGCGGAAAATTAACAAATGACCTTATAAATGATATATTTATAAAGAAGTTGTCAAATAAAATTCTTTTAACGCTTGAAGACTCTGCTGTTATAAAGAATAATAAAACAAGAATTGCAATGACAACAGATTCATATGTTGTTGATCCTATATTTTTTCCGGGTGGCGATATAGGAAGGCTTTGTGTATGTGGGACGGTAAATGATATATCCGTTTCTGGTGCAACTATTTGTGGTATTTCGCTTGGTGTGATAATAGAAGAGGGTCTTGATATCAATATCCTTGAAAGAATTGTTGAGTCAATAAAAAAGACATCAAAAGAGGCAGGGGTTGGTATTGTTACAGGTGATACAAAGGTTGTGGAGAAGGGGAAGGTTGATAAAATATTTATAAACACTGCCGGCGTTGGATTTTTTGATAAAGATATAGATTTCTCATATAAAAATGTTAAAAAAGGTGATGTAATAATAATAAATGGCGAGGTTGGTTCACATGGGCTTGCAGTTTTAAACGAAAGAAATAATTTAGGGCTCTGTGGTGATATAAAAAGCGATGCAGCACCATTGAACGGGCTTATATCAAGTATAAGAGAGATAAAGGGGATAAGGTGTATGAAGGATCTGACAAGGGGTGGACTTCTGACAGCGATAAATGAGATTTCAGAGTCTGCAGGAGTTGGTGCCGTGATAGATGAGAATAATGTTCCTGTTAGCAGGTCGGTGAGTTCTGCTTCTGATGTTTTAGGACTTGATCCATTTTATATAGCAAATGAAGGCAAGATTGTTGTCGTTGTTGATAGGAAAAAAGCTGATGAGGTTTTATCAACTATGCGAAGGCATAAATATGGAAAGAAAGCATCTGTAATTGGAAGCTTTACATCTGATAAAGCTGTTATGATAAGAACATCCATAGGTTCAACGAGGCTTGCCCCTATGGCAAGTGGTGAGCAACTGCCAAGGATATGCTGAAAATCTCTTCATGATTATGGTCCACTGAAAAAGCCTAACGAAAGATAATTTTCTAAATGAGTAGTTGTCTGTATTATAGCGTATTATTGCTTTAAAAATGCACGATTTTTGGGGTAACGCTTTTCTACTACGGCTTCGTCAGAATTTGCTTACTTTATTGCTCAAATAGACTTTCTCAGTGAACCCTATCTATAAAATATGATTTTATTATAATCCAATCCTTGTGAATATAAATTGTTATTTTTGCATTTTAAATTTAATGTTATAACAAATAATTAATTTTGTAAAATATTATTATGGCCTGTTCGTCTAGCGGCCCAGGACGCTGCCCTCTCAAGGCAGAGATCACGGGTTCGAATCCCGTACAGGCCGTAAATTTTAATCGCTTGGTTTTGTTAAAAGTAGGTGGTTTTAAAATAGACTAAGATTTATTATATGAGCTAACAGATAGCTGATGACCGTCAGTAGTATCTTAAACTTATTGTTAATTGGAGGTAGCTATGAGAATTGCTAAAAGAGTACTGCTTTTTATAGCTGTAAATATTCTTGTCGTATTAACACTATCAATCACATTAAATATCTTAGGCGTTGGCTCTTATTTAACGGCTTATGGCATAGATTATAAAGCTCTTATTTATTTCTGTCTGATATGGGGTATGGGTGGTTCTTTTATTTCACTTGCTATGTCAAAAATGATGGCTAAGTGGTTTATGGGAGTGAAGGTTATAAGTCCTGATACATCTGATTCAACGCTTAGATGGCTTGTTGATACAGTTTATAGGATTTCAAGGGATGCTGGGATGAATAAGATGCCGGAGGTAGGAATTTACATGAGCCGTGAGGTTAATGCTTTTGCCACAGGTGCTACAAAAAATAGAGCACTTGTTGCAGTGTCAGCAGGATTGCTTGAAACTATGGACAGGGATGAGATAGAAGGTGTGCTTGGTCATGAAATATCCCATGTAGTGAATGGCGATATGGTTACCATGGCTCTTTTGCAGGGTGTTATAAATGCTATAGTGATGTTTCTTGCAAGGATAATCACCTTTGCCATAACTTCAAGAAGGGATGAAAATACATCTCCATGGGCGAGGATTCTTATAATCAATATTTTTGAAATTATTTTAAGTTTCTTTGGTATGATAGTTTTGGCGTGGTTTTCAAGGATCAGGGAATTCAGTGCTGATGAGGGTGGAGCAAGATTGGCTGGTAAGGATAAAATGATAGCAGCACTGAGAAAGCTTCAAAGAACAGTATCAAGAGCTGAGATGACCAATGCCCAGAGCTTTAAGGCTTTTAAGATATCTTCAAAACCATCCAGCATCATGAATCTGTTTTCCACACATCCGCCACTTGAGAAAAGGATAAGGCATCTTGAAGAGATGCTTTAGTATGGGATATCGTTTAGAGTCTGTTAATAACTCATCGTATGATATTGATAAGTTTATAAGCTTTCAGAAAAAGATTTATATAAACTATCCAAACTGGGTCACACCTATTTATTCTGAAGTAAGGTTTATTCTTGGTGAAAAAAACCCATTCTGGAATCATGCGGAAAAAAAATTGTTTCTTTTGTATGATGAAAAAAACTGTATCTGTGGAAGGATAGCCGGGATAATAGATTACAGTCACAATAGAATTCATTCTGATAAAACAGGGTTTTTTGGGTTTTTTGAATGCATCAATGATGATAAAGCATCATCTATGCTGTTTGATGGTGTTAAAGAATGGCTTAAATCTAATGGTATGGATATGATGAGGGGACCAGTAAATCCAAGTATGAATGATGAATGTGGATTTCTTCTTGAAGGATATGATAAACTTCCATCGCTTATGATGCCTTATACACCGCCTTACTATCTTTGGCTCTGTGATAAATACGGATTTGTAAAGGCAAAGGATCTTTATGCACTGTTAAAAAATCTATCTGATGGAATTCCTGATAGAATAGAGAGAATGGTTAACAATATAAAGAAAAGGACAGGGGTGAAAATAAGAAAGCTTGATATGAAAAATTTTAAAAGAGATATAGATATACTCAAAGATATATACAACTCAGCATGGGAGAAAAACTGGGGATTTGTTCCAATGACAGATGATGAGATGAACCTTTCGGCAAAAAACCTCAAGAGCTTTGTTGATCCTAACATTGTCCTTTTTGCTGAGATAAACGGGGAAAATATTGGTGTGGCTGTAACAATACCTGATATAACCCCTGTGATTAAAAAGATGAATGGAAGATTGGGACCTGTTGAAATGTTAAAGTTTTTATATTACAAAGGAAGGGTAAAGGGTATAAGATCAATGATAGGGGGCGTAAAAAAGGAATATCGTAATACTGGCATAATTGCTGCTCTTTACTACGAAACTGAAAAAAATGCAAGAGAGAGAGGGTATGAGTGGTGTGAGTTGGGATGGAATCTTGAGGATAATGATCTCATAAATAGATTTGATATGGCTATAGGGGGTAGGATATATAAAAAATACAGAATATTTGAGATATCGGTTTAAATTTTAATATTATATTTTTTAACTAATATGACATATTTTTTTAATCATTAATAAAGTAAAATTATATTATGAGCCTAAAACAAGTGCTATCATCTGTTTTGTTTTTTTTAAGTTTGACTGCACTCCATTCGCAGAACAATCCATCATATTATAATCAGGGATCAAATTCTATTTTTATTGAAAAACAGAATGCATTTAAAAAAGATATTGAAGAGAAAATAAAAAATAATGTTCTTGTCCCTCTATTCGGTAATGATGAGGCTTTTGTTTTTGCTGATGTTTTGTTTGATACTAGCACTTCCAGTTTTTTAAACAAAACAGTCGATAATACAATCCCTGAGATTATAAAATTTCAGCTTACAGTTTTATATGATGAAGGCATATCTGAAGAACTTTTAGAAACGGCAAAGGATAGAATCAATGAAATCCTTATACCGTATAAAGTAAGGGAAAATGAACCTCCTGTTATAATTTTTAAACCAGCAAATTTCAATACAGATCCTTTATCACTTAATATCAGCAGAACATCCGTTTATCTTATTCTTTCACTGATATTATTACTACTCCTTGTTTGTATATATCTTTTTATTCGTGCAAGGCTTTTTTTAAAAAATAATAAAGCTCTTAAAGCAAGAGAAGAGAGTCTTACAGGTGAAGTTATTGAGCTTAAGAAGCAGCTTAATGAATTGAGTGAAAAGCATTTCAATGAAAAGATTGAAAAAGAAAAGGAGATTGATAAAGTCAAGCTTGATTATGAAAAAACGCTGAGGAAGAATGAGATGGTTATCTCAGAGTTAAACTTTTCTAAATCACAAATCTCTCAGGGTGTTTTTAGATTAAAGACTATGTTCAGTGATATGGAGAAGGAGCTGTCCTCACTCAAAGAACAGAATAAAAATCTTGAATTTGAAAAAAATAGATTGACCAACGAGGTGGGGATATTAATAGATAAAAACAGAAATCTCATTGATGATAATATAAGCCTTAAAAGAGATAACGAACAGTTAAGGGATGAAATCCTTGATCTGGAAAGAAAAAATATTGAAAAAATAAAGTCGCTTGAAATAGAAAATTCAAACCTTTTGCAGGAGATAAAGTCAAAGGAAATAGAACAAAAGGATATCATTAACAGATATAAGTTTGAGATTGAGAAATTGAATGAAAAATTGTCTGAGATTGAGTCATCAAAAAAAGTGATTGAAAGACAGTATAATAATTTGATTGAAGAAAACAAAGAATTTTTAAAGAATAATGATACTCTTAAATCTGAGAACAAAAAATTGGTATCTGAAATAAATGATCTTATTGATAAAAACAGATCTGTTTTAGCTAAGAACACCGAGCTTGAACAAAATAATGAACATCTCAAAAGTGAGTTACAAAAAATTCAGTCAAGCTATGGTGAGAGGATGAAGTCGCTTGAAATAGAGAATTCAAATCTTTTCGAGGAGATAAAGTCAAAGGAAATAGAACAAAAGGATATCATTAACAGATATAAGTTTGAGATTGAGAAATTGAATGAAAAATTGTCTGAGATTGAGTCTTTGAAAAAATCAGTGGAAAAGGAATATAACAATCTTATAATCCAGAATAAGGAAATGATTGAAAAAAACGATCGGCTGTTGGTTGAAAATGAAAAGCTATCATCTGAACTTGAGATGCTTGGTAAGAAGATAGATGATATTGAGTCATCAAAAAAAGTGATTGAAAAGAATTATAATGCTGTGGCTGATGAGAAAAGGGAGCTTATAAATAAGGTTGATAGGTTAACAGCTGAGAACGAAAAGATATCATCTGAAAACAGGGCTCTTGCTGAAAGGATTGAGAGGGTTATTACGGATTTAAGCCAGAAGGATGAGATGATAAATGATATGAAAAATACTTATGCCCAGAGGTTTGAAAAGATGAGTGAGTCTATAAAGAAGGTTGTTGCAACAAAGGTTTTTCTTGAGTCTGATAACAAAAAATTATCAGATGAGAATGAAAAACTTTCCAAAAAAGTTAATATGCTTACACAGGATATTGATAATCTAAATGCCCAGATTGTTAATATGAAAAAAGCCTTTGAAGAGGAGATTGAGAATTATAAGAACATAGTTGATAAAATGGCAACTGATAGCAATGATGGCCTTTTATTGCGATATAACTCAAGGATAAAAGCCATATCAGATGACTATGAGGCAAAGCTTGCTGATATCAAAAACAGAATGGATTTATTAAAAAAGCAGTTTGAAGAGGAGAAAGGAAGTATTATTAAGGGCTACGAGGATAGGATTAACGAGATGGTCTCAAATGATAAGTCTGAATCAATAAAAAAAGAATATGAAGAGCGATTGAAGGAGTATTCTGATAAATTGAAACTCCTTGATGATAAGGATGCAGAAATATCTTTATTGAAACAGCAGATTGAGGATAATAACAAAAAAATAAATGAATTGAATGATTATATAGAATCGCTTAAAAAAGAGGCTATAAATGATATGGATAATAAAAAAAGTGAGCTGATTGATTTAGAACAGAAGAAAAATGAACTTGAAAAGATTCTTTCTGAAAAGGAAGAGATGGAAAACAGGTATAAGGACGAAATTAAAAATCTTAACTTTAAGTATTCTTCCAAACTACAAGAGCTTGCTGATGAATTGAACAGGACAAAGGAAGAAAATGAAAAATTAAAAGAAGATATCGAAAATTCTTCTGGGTCTGAAGATGAGATGAAGGCAGCTGTTAAAAATACTGAAAACGTTGATATATCAAAGTATAAAAAGATTATAGATAAGTATAAAATAGAATATGACAAATTAAAGGATGCATATCTTATTACGAGAGCAAAGCTTGAAGACAATGATAAAAAAATAGTGGAATTAAACGATAATCTTAACAGCCTTAACTCCGATTACAATGAACTACTTGCACAGATTAACAAATATTCTGCATTGGATGAGGAGAAGGATAGGATGATTGAAGAATTAAAAAAAGAGTTGGAGAATTTTAAAAAATAGTTATTTGAAAAATGTTTTTAACTGTTTTTTTAAAAATGAATATAAGTTTATATATAAAATCTTTTTTGCTTGCTCTTATCATATCACTTATAATTGTTCCTATTGTAAGATATTTTTCTATAAGATCAGGACACTACGATATTCCTAATGATATCAAAACTCACAAGGGAAAGGTTCCGCTTTTAGGTGGTATCGGTGTTTTTATTTCCTTTCTTATAACTATGCTTGTTGTAAGGTTTTTCACATCATTTCCAAGCGGTACATTAAGGGAGTTGAGATATATAATTATTGGAGCTTCGCTTATAATATTGATAGGATTGATTGATGATTTAAAAAAACCTCGAGGGATAAGTGCTGAGATCAAGTTTATAATAGAAGTTTTGCTTGCTCTGTTTATGATAACACGTGGCTTTAATATAAGGTTTATAACACCTGAGTATATTGCTGTTATACTTAGCGTGCTTTGGATTGTTGGTGTTACAAATGCCTTTAATATAATAGATATAATGGATGGGCTTTCGTCATCTCAGGTTCTTGTTGCATCTCTTGGTTTCTTTTTGATATCAATGCCATCTGAGGATATATATGTTAATTTGCTTTCCATCACGCTTGCTGGAGCAGTTCTCGGTTTTTTGCCTTATAACCTGAGTTCTAAATACAAGATATTTTTGGGGGATAGTGGAAGCCTTTTCTGTGGATTTATACTATCCATTACAGCGCTTGGAACAAGCTATTCAAAAATGAATCCACTCGGTGTATATGCTCCACTTCTGATACTTTCCATTCCTATATATGATACATTCTATGTTTCATATATGAGAATAAAAAAAGGCATATCGCCATTAAAAGGAACAAAGGATCACTTTGCTTTAAGGCTTGAGATGCTTGGTTATACAAGGAAAAAGATATTATTCATAACATTTATTTTTTCAATCATTCTTTCATCATTGGCATATCTTGTTACAAATGTGTCTGTTTTCTATGGAGTTCTGATATATCTTGTGGCTCTGTTTCTATTCTTTATTGCATCAGCATATATCTCCAGAGTGGATGTTACTGAGGGTCACTAATATAATATCCTACTTTGGAGGTTCAGATTTGGATTGTATGCGAGGCGTGACGAATGAGCATAGCGTTGGCTATATGAATGAGGAGCAACGAAGCAGACGGCCAAATATGAACCTTCCCTTTCCTCCAAAGGAAAGGGACTGGTTGCTTTTTGGCTACGACTGCGTCACTCGTCGCTCATATAGTCCCGCTATATTCGCTCCTCGTTTCTTGTCTCGCTCAAAAATCAACTTAGCCAAAGCGGAGATTATATTAGTGACCCTCAGTAGTTGACATAAATCAATTAAATAAATGCTAAAATATACTTAAAGGTGCTATTATGACACGAGCTGAAGAATTAGAATACAGGCTGAACCTTCTGGTTCAGTTTGGTGCTTTGATAAGCAAGGAAACAAATCTTATAAAGCTTCTTGAGATTATGGCGGTTCAGGTTGAGAAGATACTTTCGGCTCAGAAGTGCTCAATATTTATACTTGATCATCAAACAAATGAACTTTGGTCTGGTGTTGCCAGTGGTATGGATAACACTGAGATAAGAACCCCTGTTGGAAAGGGAATAGCTGGATGGGTTGCTTATACCGGTGACACTCTCAACATAGAGGATGCCTATAAAAGTGATAAGTTCAATCCAGAGATAGACAGAATTACAAAATTCAAAACAAAAAATGTTTTAGCCGTTCCTCTCAAAAATATATCAGGAAAGATAATAGGAGTTTTCGAGGTAATAAATAAAAACAATGGTAATTTTAATGCTGAGGATGAAGGCATACTAAAGCTTATAAGCTCGCTTGCAGCAGGTGCAGTGGAGAATGCTCAGCTTTATGAGAGCCTTTACCAATCACAGCTTGAAACGATATATCGTCTTGCTGTTACAGCAGAGTACAGGGATCAGCATGATACAGCAATCCATATAAGACATATAACAGAATATTCATCACTCATAGCACAAGCACTTGGATTTGATGATAGAAGGATTGAGGACATAAAATACGCAAGCCCTCTCCATGATATAGGAAAGGTTGCTATAAGTGATTCAATACTTTTAAAACCTGCAAGACTTACACCGGATGAGTTTGAAGAGATGAAGAAACATACCCTTTACGGGGCAAAGATATTATCAAATGCAAAGAGTCATCTGCTTCAGGTTGCATGCAGAATTGCTCAGAGCCACCATGAAAAGTTTGATGGAAGCGGTTATCCATACAAGCTTAAATCAGATCAGATTCCTATGGAAGCAAAGATTGTATCTGTTGCTGATGTCTTTGATGCTCTTTGTATGACAAGGGTTTACAAGCCGAGTTGGGAACCTGATAAAGCAAGGGAATATATAATAAGTGAAAGTGGAAAATCCTTTGACCCTCTTGTGGTTGATGCCTTTGATTCTGTCTATGATAAAATACTTGAGATACAAAGGAGTGTCGATCCGAGATCCTCTATAATACCGGGGATAAGAAAAGAGATATACAAGGATGAGTTATAATTTTATTGTGAGGAATAATTATGTCAGAAATAAAATTAACATTTCCAAGTAATCAAAAAGTGAATGTTTCATTCAAAGGTTTTGAAATAAAAACTGATCAACCTCTTTCAGCTGGTGGAGATGGCACTGCTCCATCACCATTTGATTATTTTCTTGCTTCACTTGCAAGCTGTGCAGGCTTTTACGCAATAAATTTTTTTAGAAGCAGAAAACTTAACACTGATGGTTTTGATATGAAGGTCGATTTTGATTGGGATGAAAAGAATCACAGGCTTGGTTTCGTTAACTTTATCATGACTCTTCCGCCTGATTTCCCTGATAAATATATTCCTGCCTTAAAAAATGCGGTGGATCTATGCACCGTTAAGCGAACGATATTAAATCCTCCAGAGTTTAAAACCTTGATCAATAAAAATTAATCTTAAAAATTATGATTGAATATATAGGATATGCAGGTTCAATACTTGTTGCCATCTCACTTCTGATGAGCAATGTTTACAGACTTAGAATAATTAATTTTTTGGGTGCAGTAATATTTGTTGTTTATGGATATGCTATAAGAGCAGATGCTGTATGGATAGTAAATCTCTTTGTTGCCTTTGTGGATATGTACTACATACTGGAATTGAAATCTAGGAAAAATATTTTTAAATTTATAAAGACGGGTTTCAATGATATGGTAAAGGATTTTGTAAACACATATTATGACGATATCATAAAATATTTTCCTGATTTTAAGGGGAGAGAGGATGAGCTTTCTTATTTTTTGATTATGAGGAATTTTGTTATTGTTGGATTGTTTGGCTATAATGAAGAGGATGGAAAACTCAATATATATATTGATTATATAAGAAAGGACTGGAGAGATTTAAAAAATGCAGTGAAGTTCTTTTCATTTATATCATTTAACAATGAGTTTAAGGGTAAAAGATTTTATATCAGAACAAACAATCAAAAGCACATAGATTATATCAAGAAAATTGGATTTATAGAATCTGATAACAATGAATTTTTTTATGATGTAAAGTAATTTCTTTTCAATTTCTTATTTTTCTGTACCAGTCTCGCAACTTATAGAATATTTTTTCTGGCAACAAGTAATAGAGTATCAAAATAAAAGGAACTCTAGAACTTAAAAAAATTTTGGTAGCTAAAAAGTTTCTATCGTTAGCATCACTGATCAATCTTTTTAATCCTATACCTTCTTTTTTTGCATAAACAGATACTGCAATGATGAATAGCTTTGAAAATGCTTTCCTCTTCCAGATATCAAAATCAACTTTTCTATCCGGATAAATTGATGTCGCATAGTTGTAAACAGAGCCTATCATCGTTTTTATATTATCAAGATATGAATCATAACCTTTCCTTGATGTCTCGCTCATACTGTTTACACGCCATAAATAAATGACCTTATCAATAAAACATACATCACCATGCAAAAAAAGTCTCAGATGCGATTCAAGATCATCACTCATAATCCCAAGCCTATAAGAATCAATATCTTGCGCCAATTTCCTGTTATAAAGAACTGCTCCATGGGAGTATATGATATTGGGATATTTAAGTGTAACATCAATACCATTTAAAATATTTTTTTTCGGGATTTTTTTTATCTGAAGGCTATTTTCACTTTTTATATATCCACCAAGAACTGCAACAATATTCTTATTTTTATTTATCTCATCAACTGCTTTTTTTATAAAATCAGTTTCTACAAAATAATCGTCACCATCAAGCATAACGACCCAATCACCTGTGGCTAAATCATATAAAAGCCTTCTATATGTTTGATTCCTCCCTAAATTCTTATCATTTCTGTAAACCCTTACCCTCTCTGATTTTTTTTCAAATTCCTTTGCTATATTATAACTGTTATCAGCTGAGCAATCATCTAAAACAATTATTTCCAAACTGTCATAGTTTATATTCAATGATGAACTTATAGCATCAGATATATAATTTTCTTGATTATAGACTGGGATCATTATTGAAACTTTTGGCATCCTATCATTTATCATATTTTCCCTTCTTACCAATTAAAAAATCATAAAATCCTTTAATAATCATATTTATTTTTTCTGTTTTTCTGTCTTCAAAAAGAATTATTTTTATTGAGTCAGTGATAAGTATTCTGAGCTGATTAAAAGAATATATAGGAAAACTGAAAAAATAGTTTCTTATCATACAAAATGTATTTCTTGTTATATAATATCTTCTGATTGGCAGATGATTTGTAATAACAATCTTTTTGTTAATCAACTTAATAATTTTATAATTGCCAAGTGTGTGCTCTAAAAATGCATCGCTTATAACCTTTATTTTATATCCATTTTTTTTAGCTCTTAGTGCATATTCAAAGTCAAGCCTATCTATGAAATAATCATTCTTAAAACCACCTATTTTATTTGCTATTTTAATATTTATAATACTTCCTGATGTTATCGGTGTGTTTTTGTCCGTTATTACATGATTATCAAGAATGACCTCTGGTGATATAATTGCAATATTTGATGTATCATTGCTATTAATAAATTCAATCATTCTCTCTATTGAACCTCTTTGAAATCTGCTGTCCTGATCCATCGTCAGAAGAAAATCATATCCATCATTCAAAGATAATTCTAAAGCATTGTTTAATGCATAACCAACACCCATATTTTTACCATTATAAACATAAACGATATTATTCCCAATTTTTTTTATATCTTCTATATATTGAGTATTCTCTTCTGAATTATCAATCATATAAAGCTTGTCTAAATAATTAAAATAATTCTTAATATTATCAGTAAAATTTTTTGGGGGGTTGTAAAGAATAACTGCTCCTGCCAATCTTATCATTTTATAATTCCTTTTCAATCTCAATAAACTTTTTTAATATATCAATATCATTACATTCAAATCTGCAATTATTTCTAACATAATAGTTGCATGGCGCACATTCTATCTCATTTCTTAATATTATGCATTTATTTCCAATAGGCCCAAAAATTTTAGAATTGACTCCCCCTGAAAATATTACAATTGATGGTAGATTCATAAGACTTACTACCTGACCAATAAATGAGTCAATTGTAATAATAAATTTAGAGTTTTCAGTTAATGTTATAAGTTCTCCAATGCTAAGTTCTCCTGCCAAAATTTTTGTTTTTTCATCTTCATAAAAATATTCATATATATATTTTCTTTCGTTTAAATTTCCTGTAAAAACAATATTATATTTTTTAGAAGAATAATTATATAAATCAAGCCATCTCTTTATATTAATCATTTTTCTTTTGTCACGTGATACTATGTGAAAAACTAAATAATCATATGTTTTTATATTAAATTTCTCAAATAATAGATTATTCTTAACCTCTTTTACTAAATATTTAATATTTATCGGTAAAAGGCTTTTATAATCAGGGATATCATCATAATAACTCCTTAAAACATCAAGCATATGTTCGGTTTCATGTTTTTCGATCCATTCAGTTTTTTTTGATAATACAAAACCAAAACCAACAGTTGGATATCCATATATATTTTTTACACCCCCAAGCCATAAAAGATGTAACGTATTTGGAAAATATGCTCTCAAATCAAAAGCAATATCAATATTAAGATTTCTCAATAGAAATACTATTCTTAAATAATTAAAAAAACATTTTAATAAAGAAAATAGATTTTTCTTTTCCAAAAGAAAAAAATCATCATAGATTATAACATCATCTATCAACGGATTATCCTTTATTAGAGGATAAGATGAAGAGGAAGAAAGAAAAAATATTTTAGAATTATTATTTTTCTCTCGTACAACTTCTATTGCTTTAAGTGAAAGCAAGATATCACCTAAATGACCTATGTTAGATATTAATATATTATTATATTGATGATGGTTTTTTTCAGTTTTTTTATTAAACTTAAATGTTTTTTTCCCCAAAAAATCAATAAATTTAAATACTCTTATTAGTTTTTTATTTCTAAAAAAATATCCATCATTAAGTTTCATATCTTAATAAATCTTTTTAAAGTTAATCTATAAATAAACCTTATAAAATATAAAATAAATGTAGGGGTTAGAGCAAGTGGTAGAAGAAAAAACCAAAAAAAGGGTATGTTTTTATAATAATTAAAACATATTCTAATAATTTTGAATTCTACTAAACTTAAGGGGTTAAAAAATTTTATATTATATAGGTGTGATTTTACGTGAACAGTAGCTATGGTTTTATTTAATTTTTTATAAAGTTTGCTTTTCTTTCCAAACAAATCATTTAATATCTTTTCATATCCTATTATATCAAGTTCAAGCCTTTTATAAGGTGATTTAAGTTCTAATAAAAATGAATCATTACCACTTCTGCAAGAAACAGATTGTTTTGATATATATCCCCAAAATGGTTTTTTTATAATCATCTTTGAAATGATATAAACATGAACATAAGCGTTATAATACTCTTCTATTTTACTGCCAGTTTCTGATATGACTTCATCCCAGAGTTTTTTATTAACTACCTGCCCTGAAATATATCCAAAATAATCAAAAAACAATGAAATAATCTCGTCGAGGTTATTAAATACTAAATCTTTAGATATAATCCTTCCACCAACAGGTTTTTCTTGTAATATTTTTTTAAAATTAAAATCATATAGATATCTATTCAATGAAATTCCTGTAATATTTTTATTCAAAAAATCTAAAATATTATTTATTGCTCCTGCTTCTATTCTATCATCACTACCCATAAGCCAGCAGTATTCTCCATCTGCTAATTCTACAACCTTTAAAAAATTCCTATCTGCACCCATATTCTTATCCCAGCAAAAATATGTTATCCTGTTAAATTTCTTTTTATACTCATTTACTATCTCTTTTGTATTATCAGTTGAGGCATTATCACTTATAACAATCTCTATTTCATCATTTGCTTGCGAGATTATGCTATCTAACAATTCTGGCAGAAATTTTGCCCTGTTGTATGTTGGGATACATATAGATAGTTTAACTGGCATTTAACCTCTTAAAAATAAGTTTTTTGCTGCAATATGGTAATATCCATACAGCTGTAAAAATAAATGATACTATCAATCCTAAAACTATACCGTATAATCCATATCTCTTTACTAAAAATACCTGTGATATAAATGATATTACTGCCTGAATTGGAACATATATTATAAATGGCTTCAATATATTTGCACTCTGTAAAATCATAGAAAAGGTATCAGACCATACCCTCAATAAATAATAAAAACCCATAACTGTAACAAGTAATGAAGGAATTTTTATATCAGAATTTGGTAAAAAAAATGCTTTTATATAATCAATAAAAAACAAAGCTATAATTGTAAAGAAAATGATATATAACAAACCTATAAATAAATATCTTTTCGTATATTTATATATTAATTCAATATTTCCTCTGGATATATTATAACTAAAAGTTGGCCATATGGCTGTAAGCAAGGCATTGTATACAAAAAAACCAAAGAAAAATATCTTATTTAATAGGTTATAAATAACAATATCATCAGGAACCGAATATTGGGAAAGTATAAGATAATCTATCTGTAATACTGCTGCTGCCATTAAGGCAAAAAGCCAGAATTTGCCTGCCCTTTTTAGAACGGGATATACCTTTTTTATATCTAACTTCAAAAGGTATTCAGGTTTGATATATGATATGAACAGGAAAAGTGGTAGCAGAGCGTTTGGTAATAAGAAAAATAGGATAGAATATGTTAGATTGTTTGAAATGTTATTTTTTTTGAGAAAGAAAAGAAGTGAAGCTGATAAAATATATCCTAATACTGGTACTATGTTGGCTATATACCCCTTATCTTGAGCATAAAGGGTTTTATATACTACACTACCAATGTTTGTTAAAAGAAAGCAAAAACCTGTTATAAAAAATAATATAGTTTTTTCATAATAGCTTAAAAAATTAAAAAGTTTTAATATCTTTGATGATAAATAAGGGGATAAAAGATATAGTATAAATATACAAATCAATGAAACTGCTAAAACAATGGCAAATGTTATTGTTAATATTTCCTTAAAATCTTTGTTGTTGGCTCTGTACTCTGATATATAATTCTGCAGACTTATCCCTATACCGAAATCAAAAAGTGCAAACCAGCCCATAAGACCTGTCAGTATTGCAAAAACTGAATATTTTTCCGTGCCTAATATCTCTATTAACATTTTTAATACAAATATTTGTATTATCGATATTATTATCCTTGAAATCCATGAGGTTGATGCTACTATTATATGTGTTGGAATCTTTCTTGTCATTTTAGCCATTCAATCATCCTATCTATCCCTTCACTTACATTTACCTCAGGTGCCCATTTTATGATCTTTTTCGCCTTCGTTATGTCTGCTATGAATACTTTCTGATCACTCTCCCTCCAAGGAAGCCTATTGTATTTCATTCTTATATCAAGTTTATCTTCAAGTATTTTAAAAAGTTCTAAAAGCGAAAGCGAATTTTTATAACCTGCTCCTATGTTGAATACTTTGCCCTTGGTATGTTTTATCTCTCCGGCTGACTTAAAATATAATCTTACGACATCGTCACAGTATAATACATCTCTAACCTGCTTGCCATTACCTGATATAGTAAATGGCTCTTTTAATAAACCTTTCTTTATCTCAATCGCCTTCTGACAAAACCATCCAACCCATCCTTGATCATATGTGGCATACTGCCGTCCTCCATACATTGACGAGTGTCTGAATACCACTGTGTTAAGTCCATATATCCTTGAGTAATCAAGCATATACTGGTCTGCTGTTCCCTTAGAACATCCATAAGGCGAATGGAAGTCAAGACCAATATCCTCTCGGAAGCCTTTGGGATATTCTTTGCATATGTATCTTGTGTTATTTTCTATATAGTGATACTTTTCTAAATCTCCATAAACCTTGTTGGTTGATGAGTATATTACTGTGGTTTGTGGTGAATAAATTCTTACCGCTTCCAATATGTTTAAACTACCTTTAGCATTAATTTCAAAATCCATATATGGTTCTTTTATTGATGTGGTCATCGCTACCTGTCCTGCTAAATGAAATATTACATCAGGTTTTATGTCTTTAATAATACTGTTTGTTGTATCAATATCCCTTATATCTTTTTTATAAAATTTAAATTTCCCAAGGCTACTAATCCATTTAAGATTTTTTTCTGAACCAAATCTTGAAAGGTTGTCTATTATAAACACCTCCTCCTTCCTATTTAGTGCCTCCGCTACAAGGTTTGAACCAATAAATCCACAGCCACCCGTTATTAAATATCTCATTTCATACTCCTCAATTCATATATGATTGTCTTTATAAGACCGCTTTTGAGTGAATATCTTGGTTTCCAACCAAGTTTCTTAAGCGGCGTAATATCCTCTTTTATTTTATAAAATTCATTCTCGCGATATGGTAAAGTACCAAAATTAAGTTTTATCTTGTTTCCAATATAAAACCTTTTTTCAAATATTTCCTTAACCAAAATCACAAATTCCCTTATACTTATAAAACTGCCAGTACCAACATCAAAATTCTCAAAATTACCGATCTTATTTATGTTCTTTAGAACCTTTATATATGCATCTACAACATCATCTATATATATAAAGTCCCGCTTTTGTTTTCCACCAGTAAGTTTTATCTCATTGCCGCTCTTTAAAAATTCCCTTATAAGCCACGTAACAAATTTATTACTACTATCACAAGGCCCGTATATGTGTTCTAACTTCATATTAATTATTCTTATGTTTTTAGAAAATGTCTTCGCCCATTCTAAAAATTGTTTTTTGGATAAAGTGTAATCATTTAAATAATCATATAGTAATGTGTCGGTGTTAAAAAATGTGTCGGTGTTAAAAAATACCGCGGTTTCTAATAGTCTTAATGGAAATAATAGGTTTGTATTTATTATTTCAGACTTGCTTTCACCATTCCTTCCATAGTTTGTGGAAGTATGTATGACATGGTCTATTTTATTTTCTTTAAATGGGGTCTTAAGATTTATTTTATCTATATCATAAAATTTTATATCTTTTATATATTCTTTGAGTCTTTCTGTATTCGAACTGCTCCTTTTCAATAGTATTACAGTATAACCACTTTTTAAAAGTTTTATCGTAAGATTGCTACCCAAAAATCCTGTTCCACCTGTTAATAATACGTTCTTTTTCATATATTATATTTTTTTTAATTTTTTACTCATTCACTTCAAAACATATAATTGGCTATGTCTCTAAATTGCTATTTTCCATATTCTTCAATCTGCTTTTGGCAGATTTCAAGAACATCTTTTTTGCTTTGGTAATCATTCACCCACTCGGCTGTTTTATCTATTGCTGTTTCTATATCCCACTTTGGTTTCCAACCCAGAACTTTTTTTGATTTATCTGTGTTTAACACAAGAAATCTTGACTCATGGGGATGTCTGCCTTTATCTATCTTATATCCTTTATTGGGTTTTATCTTACTAAGCAATCTTTTGACTATCCATTTAACATCCTTTAAATCCTTTTCATCAGGTCCAAAATTCCATGAACCTGCATATTTATCTTCACCTTTATACATCTTCTCACACAGAAGCATATATCCATTCAAAGATTCAAGCACATATTGCCACGGCCTTATTGAATATGGGTTTCTTATAAAAACCTTTTCATCTTTTATTATCGCTCTTATTATATCAGGGATGAGTCTATCCTTTGCCCAGTCACCACCACCTATAACATTACCGGCACGAGCAGAAGAAATAAATGGATGTGTTGAGCTGTGAAAGCGTGAAGAATTAAAGAAAGAAGATCGGTAGCCAGAGGTTACAAGTTCTGAAGCTGCTTTGCTTGATGAATATGGGTCATAACCACCGAGAGGTTCATTCTCTTTATATCCTTCAAGTCTTTCACTGTTTTCATAAACCTTATCTGTTGTTATATTAAGAACAACTCTGGGATATGGATATATTCTTACAGACTCAAAAAGATTGACTGTTCCCATAACATTTATTTCATATGTTTCACGAGGTATTATATATGAATCCCTAACAAGCGGCTGGGCAGCCATATGTATGATTATATCAGGTTTAACTTTTTTTATTGCTTTTAAAAGTGTCGGGTAGTCTCTTATGTCTGCTGTCGTATTCCCGTGAAGTAGCCTCCATATCTTTGCTTGCTCAAAAAGGCTTGGTTTTGTTGGTGGTTTTAATGCATATCCGTAAACCTTTGCTCCTAACATATCAAGCCATATCGTAAGCCAAGAGCCCTTAAAACCAGTATTGCCTGTAAGAAAAACCTTCTTGCCACTCCAAAATTTAGATTTGTTCATTTTAATTTTACCATACTTTCCATGGAGCTCTGTCACCTGCCCACAAGTTTTCAAGTTCTGTCTTATCCCTTAGGGTGTCCATACACTTCCAAAAATCACTGTGTTTGTATGCACAAACTTTATTATCTTTTGTAAGCATTTCTAATGCTTCCCTTTCCCATACGCTATTATCGCCATCTATGTATTTGAATATCTCAGGTTCAAGAACAAAAAAACCACCGTTTATCCATGCATTATCTCCCTTTGGCTTCTCCATAAATGAGTTTACGATATTTCTTTCATCCATTTCTATTGCACCAAATCTTCCACTCGGCTGAACTGCTGTAACCGTTACTGCCTTTTTCATTCTCTGATGATATGATAAAAGTTTATTAATATTTATGTTTGAAACTCCATCACCATATGTAAGCATAAATGTCGAGTTGATATATGGCTCTATTCTTTTTATTCGGCCACCTGTCATAGTATTAAGCCCAGTGTCTATGAGTGTTATCTTCCATGGCTCTGCTTTGGACTCATGAATCTGCATCTTGTTATTTTTTATATCTATGGTAAGGTCGCTTTGATGAAGAAAATAGTTTGCAAAGTATTCTTTTATCATATAACCTTTATAGCCAAGGCAAATTATAAAGTCGTTGTATCCATAGTATGAGTATATCTTCATTATATGCCATATAATAGGCTTCCCACCTATCTCAACCATAGGTTTAGGTTTTAGATCTGTCTCTTCACTGAGTCGTGTCCCAAGTCCACCTGCAAGTATAACAACTTTTGGATGTTTGGATGTTCTTTTTATATTTTTCATGTTTCGTCCTTATTTAGGGTTCACTGAAGAAGTCTATTTAGCTTTTTCTTTTATAAAATCTTCTATGGTTTCGCCAACATATTCTATCATCTCAGGTTTTAATCCCGGATATGTCCCCAAAAAGAATGTGTTGTTCATGATAAAATCAGTGTTTTTAAGTTCTCCAATAACTCTTTTGCTTATGTCGAGATATGCCGGTTGTTTCGTTATATTGCCTGCAAAGAGATTTCTTGTTTCTATATGCTTTGCTGAAAGATAATTAACGATTTCGTTCCTCGTAAAAGGAGCATCTGGTTTAACACTCACAGGATAGGCAAACCAAGAAGGATCTGTGTTTTCTGTGGCATAAGGCAGAATAAAATAATCTTTAAAGTTATTAAAGACATCAGTCCATCTTTTAAAGTTTTCTTTCCTTTTGGCTATAAACTCAGTAAGCTTTTCTATCTGGGCACAACCTATGGCAGACTGCATGTCTGTAACCTTAAGATTGTATCCTATGTGAGAGTATACATACTTGTGGTCATATCCATATGGAAGATCACCGTATTTGGCTAAAAATCTTTTCCCACAACTGTTGTTTTCACCGCCTTTACAATAACAGTCACGCCCCCAGTCCCTTAGTGATATAACTGCTCTTTTAAGTATATTATTATTTGTAAATACAATTCCACCCTCACCCATTGTTATGTGATGGGCTGGATAAAATGAACAGGTTGATATATGGGCAAAGCTTCCAACATGATGAAATGTTTTTCCATCAAGTGAATATTTAGAACCAAGTGCATCACAACAGTCTTCTATAAGAAATAGATTGTTTTCTTTTGCTATTTCAAGAACTTCCTTTATTTTAAAAGGATTTCCTAATGTATGGGCTATTATTATTGCTTTTGTTTTAGGTCCTATAGATTTTTTAATTTCATCAGTGTTTATATTGTATGTGCCAAGATCAACATCAACAAAAACAGGAATTAATTTGTTTTGAATAATAGGGTTTACTGTTGTTGGAAATCCTGCTGCAACAGTTATTACCTCATCACCATCATTCAAGCGTTTATCACCTAAAAGATGGCTTTTTAATGCTGATAAGGCCAAAAGATTTGCTGATGAACCAGAGTTTGTTAGCATTGCATATTTCATATCAACAAATTCAGCAAACTTTGATTCGAACTCTTCAGAGTACCTCCCGCTTGTAAGCCAAAAATCAAGTGATGAATCAACAAGGTTGCAGAGCTCCCTTTCATCAAAGACACGCCCTGCATATTTAATATAGTCTTTACCACATATAAATTTTTGATTAGAAAATTTATAGATATAATATTCTTTTACCATGTCTAAAATTTTTTCCCTTAATTCTTTTTCCTTATCATCCATAATTATTCCTTATTATCTATCTTTTTTTATATTTTATAAAATTTTTAACAGTGATTTACGAATGAAAAAAGGATGTGTCAGTCTTGAAGAATCAAGATATAAAAAGTTCATGTTTTAAAATCTGGTTATTCAAAGAATTTTTTCAGTAAAGAAATATCCTCAAAGATTGTTTCCCCTGCCGGAGCTATTTCCGCATAGGCAGGCCTAAAAAATTGGCTAATTTATATTGCAAATAGACTTTTTCATTGTTCCCTGTTATCTAAAGTGTCAGGCTTTTTAAAAAGGTTTACTGCTGCATAAGATACAAGTAAGCATAAAAGTATTCCAAACGGAAGCCTGTATCTGTCATAGCTTGCGACAGCAGATGTCAACGTCAATAAGTATAGTATAAATATTGATATAAAAATAGATGATATCCTATCTTTTTTAAAAAGTAAGTATGCTCCATATATTGAGATAAAAAAAATCATAAGGTGTATGATTCTGAATATAAAATTTGGAAGTATCATTAAAATATCCTTAATATATATTTTTTTATCCTGATGGGGATTTTCAATGTTTTCAAACTTTGTCATTATATTATGTTGTTTGTCATAATAACCGGGATAAAATAAATCTATTAGTTTTATCTCTGATGTTGATGATGTTATATTGTTCATAAGGTTTCTGATAAATATTTTAAAAAATTCAAATGGATGTGTTAAAATTGTTTCCATACCAATTTTTTGAAAATATTTTGATGACTCGACCTCAGTAAGTTTTAATTTCTTTCTTGCCTCTATTTCAGCCCCCATTGGCCAAGGATGGTTTTTCCTATCTTCTATTATAATTTTTTTTATTTCATATATTTCTTTATCTTTATAATCATTTTTCTTTATTTCAACTAAGTTTGAGACTGACCAGATCGTATTCAATCCTTGGTTTGTTTCAATCCCAAGAAAATCCAATTTTTGATAATTTCTAATTATCCATGGTGAAATGATAGAAAGATATCCGAGGAGAAAAATTGATATTATTTTAATTTTTTCAGATTTATTATGATTTAATATAAAAAATAAAAAAATTATATGTATCAAGAAATAAAATTTTGTTATTGTCCTTGTCATTACAGATAATCCTAAAACTACACCGGATATTAAAAATAGATATTTTTTTGATTGATGTTTTAGGGATAATGTTGTAATTAAAATAAAGATACCAATAACGAAGGCAAATGTTGTATCAGTCAGAACAAGGACTGAGTTATATATAAGATTTAGGTTTATTGCCGTAATATATCCCGTGAGTATATATATTTTTTTTTGTTTTGTCATTATATACGCAATAATCATTGAGAGTAAGACTGTCAAGATCGAAAAAGTGAAATTCATCCATCCAATAACTAATATGATATTTTCCTTTTTTATATTCAATGTTTTTGAAATTAAAACCGAAAGATACTGGAATAAAGGCGCTCTATATGCGGTCGGTTTTAATTTATTGTCTACATAGTCTTCGATACAAAATCCTTTTCCATCATATAGATTATATATCTGTTCTAAATATAGGGGTGTGTCATTATCTATTTTTGGACCTGACTTTGAAATTAATACTATCCTTATTAATAGTGATATAAAGAGAATAATTGTTATATGAAAATATGTATTTCTAATTATTTTTTTGAACATTTAAATATTAAAAATCTAATATAATAATAGATGCTATCATATTATAAATCGAAAATCAAATAGATTTCATTTATACATAAAACGGAGTTTAAAAAGCGTAACAACAAAAGAAATAATAAAAGAAAACAGATTGCGTTTAGTTTTACCGAATCTACGTCTCTCAAAGTAAAATGGTATTTCCATAATTTTCACAGATGGGAATGTTTTTACTATTTTAAAAAGTATTTCTTCGACTATGTCAAAATTTTGGGAACGAAGGTTGAGAGTGATAAGCATATCACGTTTATATAGTTTAAAATTATTTGAGATATCAGCGCAATTGATACCAAGAACAATTGAATATATAAAGTTTAATACTCGACTCATAAGAACCAGTAGCCACATATTCTCAGTTCTGCCACCCTGAATATATCTTGAAGCAATAATTATATCAGCTTGAGAGCGTTTTTCTAGCATTTTCAAAATAAAATGAGGGTCATGTGAGCCATCTGCATCCATGAATATAACATAATATCCTCTTGCTTCCGCTATGCCTGTGCGAATTGCATCTCCAAAAGAATCAGTGGCTTTCCTGTTTATATATCGAACATGTAAGGCATGGCATATTTCTTGCGTATTGTCTTGAGGAATCTTGGTGTCTACTACTATAACTTCATAGGTTAGTCCAGTAGATAATAATACCGTATTCAGTTCAGGTAGTATAACGGAAAGATTTTTTGCTTCGTTATATGCGGGTAAGATAACACTCACGCTAATATTGTCATGCATCATTATCACTTGCTTTCCTTTCTGTTTGTATAAACTTATTATACATTATTTGATATAATAAAATGAGATGAAATTATTATTAGTATGAAAAAAATTTTATTAACTTTTTATATTTTTATTTTTTTATACATGCAATCTTTTGCTATGCCCTTTGACGACTTTAATAAATATTATACCTCAAATGATTTGTTAGAACCATTCGTTAAGGATTTTGGTGGAATAATTGGGGCATCTGATTCCAACACTGCAAAAAAGCTTTCAGTGTTCGGGCTTGATCTCGGGTTTGATTTAGCCGTCCAGAACAGACCATCCAGCGATAATAAAATTTTGATTAACTCTGATGTGGATGGCTTTGGAGTGCCTCGTGTTCACATGGATTTTGGATTACCTGTGGCCAATCTTGATGTATCTGTCAGAGGTTTTTCATACTCAAATCTTAAAGTTATCGGTGGAGGATTGAAGTATAGTTTGTTTAAAACTACAACCCATGTGAATTTAATGCCTGATATATCTCCTATGGCATATTATGATATCATAAGCTATGATTATTTCACAGGCTATCATATCTCCGTAGATGTAGTTGCTTCTTGGAATCTACCAAATATTAAACCATATATTTCATTCGGTTATGATAATACCAGTCTTAAGGTTAGGAATATTGGATATGGTTTCGATGGCAATAAAGCCTCATCATCAGGTTTAAGGGGTGCAGCAGGAATTAGATTCAGTCCTGTGCCGCTTGTTTATATATATGGTGGATATAATATAATAAATGGAGAGGGTGGCTATAATTTTGGTTTTGGTATGGAGATTTAATTTATAAGGAGGAGACATGGAAACAGAAATAAAGTTAACAAACAAGTCAGAAAAGTATAATGTTATGGAGTCCACATACGGAGCACATAACTACAAGCCGTTACCTGTCGTTATCACATCTGCTAAAGGTGTGTGGGTAAAGGATATAGAGGGAAACAGATATATGGATATGTTGAGTGCATATTCAGCTTTAAATCACGGTCACAGACACCCAAGAATAATGAAGGCACTTGCAGATCAGGCAAAAAAGGTTACACTTACATCAAGAGCTTTCAACAATGATCAGATAGGACCTTTTTTAAAGGAGCTCTGTGAATTCACAGGCTATGATATGGCACTTCCTATGAACTCTGGTGCTGAAGCTGTTGAAACTGCATTAAAAACTGCGAGAAAATGGGGTTATAAGATCAAAGGAGTTCAAGAGGATAAGGCTGAAATAATTTGCTGTACCGATAACTTTCATGGAAGAACTATTACTATAATCACATTTTCCACTGAACCTCAGTACAAGGATGGATTCGGACCATTTACACCCGGCTTTAAGGTTGTGAAATACGGTGATATAAATGATTTGGAAAAGGCTATAAATAAAAATACTGTTGGGTTTCTTGTTGAACCGATACAGGGTGAAGCTGGAATAAGGATTCCACCAGAGGGATATCTTAAAAAGGCATATGAGCTCTGTAAAAAGAATAATGTTCTTTTCATAGCCGATGAGATTCAGACAGGTTTTGGAAGAACAGGTAAAAAGTTCTGCTGCGATTGGGAGGGAATAAAACCTGATATTATGTGTCTCGGTAAGGCACTCGGTGGCGGTGTTATGCCTGTTTCAGCAATCGTTGCATCAAAAGAAATAATTGGTGTTTACAATCCTGGTGATCATGGTTCAACATTTGGTGGAAATCCTTTGGCCTGTGCAGTTGCAAGAGAGGCATTGAAGGTTTTAAAGGATGAAAAACTTGTTGAAAAATCACGCGAGATGGGTGATTATTTTATGTCAAAGCTTAAAACGATAAAAGGGCCTCATATAAAGGAGATAAGAGGCAAGGGATTGCTCATTGGTGTGGAGCTTGACACGAAGGCAAGGCCTTACTGTGAGGAGCTTATGAGTCTTGGAGTTCTTGCAAAGGAAACCCATGATATGGTCATAAGGTTTGCCCCACCTCTAAATATTACAAAGAAAGAGATAGACTGGGCTTTTAATAGAATAGCAAAGGTGCTTTCTAAATAAGCTGTGATAAGATAATGATTAAGCCGCTGCTCAAATATATGGATGCAGAAGATTGAACTGATGAATAAAATTAAGGTGTATGGTGAGGTTCTTTTTGCAACCATTGTATGGGGAGCGGCTTATCCTTTTACAAAACATGTTGTGGCTCTGATATCACCGCTTTCTTTAGTATTTGTAAGATGTCTTTTTGCAAGCATACTGATGCTTGTTTTTGTAAGGATTAATTTTAAAAAATATCTAAGGCTTGATTTGATATTAAAGCTTGTGGTGATGTCTGTTATAGGTATTTCAGTGCAACAGTTTTCGCAGTGTTATGCTTTAAAATATACTGCTTCAACCAACGCTGGTTTTATAATAGCGTTGACTCCAATAATTATAGTTTTGATAGAACTCTTCTGGGGTGAAAAGATATCTACTAATAAAATTATAGCCTTTGTATCAGGTCTTCTGGGATGTCTAATTGTTATGTACTCCCTTGGAAGATTTAGTTTATCACTTCCTTCTACTAAGGGAGATTTGGTTTTTTTAACAAGCAGTTTTACATGGGCATTCTATGTTGTGTTGACAAAGAGATGGTTTAAGGGATATCCACAGAATGAGGTAACTGCTATTACTATGATCATAGCCCTTATAACACTAATCCCTTTTGAGTTTAAGTATTCACTTGTATCAGAGATAAAAAATCTGGATATGTTAGGATATATATCGCTTGCATATCTCTGTCTTTTCTCTTCATTTTTAGGTTATCTATTCTGGAATGATGCAGTCTCAAAACTTGGAGCAGTTAAATCATCATATTTTATATATGATGAGCCTTTTGCCACGATAATAAGTGCATATCTGCTTCTCGGCGAAAAGGTTATGCCTCTTACTTTAGTTGGTGGAGCTTTAATACTTATTGGTGTATATTTTGTTTTAAAGGTAGAAAACGGGAAGGCTTTAGAATATGGATAAATATATTGAGATAAAGAAAAGATTTTTAAACAAATTTATTGAAAATAAATTTGCAAAAGAATTTACGAGTTATAAGGTGGGGGGAAAGATAGATATTATTGTTTATCCTGAAAATATTGAAGATTTATTATGGCTTTTTGAGTTTATAAAAAAAACTGGTATTAAGTATTTTATATGTGGCAATTCCACTAATATACTTGTAAGTGATAATGGATTTCGTGGAGTATTTATAAAAACTGAGAGGATTAAAAATATTGAGGTTGATGGGCTTATTATAAGAGCACAGTCAGGTTTTTTATGGGATGATATGATAAGAATAGCTGTTAACAATGGGTTGGATGGGCTTGTTAAAACATCATATATTCCAGGAAGTGTTGGTGGGGCAGTAAGGATGAATGCAGGTGCTTTTGGTGAGGAAACATTTGATTGCCTTGAATCTGTTGATGTCATAGATTTGAACAATCTTGAGCTTAAAACTTTTAAAAAAAAGGATATTGTTTATGGATACAGATATGTTAGGGATATTGAAAATTTTTTTATACTGAGTGGAGAATTTAGATTTAGAAAAAGTGATAAAGAAGAGCTATTAAACCTAAGAAATGAAATAATAAAAAAAAGAATTGAAAAACAGCCACTTGATTATCCATCTGCTGGAAGTGTATTTAAAAGACCATTAAATAATTATGCATCAAAGCTTATAGATGAGTGTGGACTTAAAGGACTCAGTGTTGGTGGGGCGATGGTTTCAAAAAAGCATTGTGGATTTATAATAAACTATAATAATGCAACAGCATCAGATATATATAGTCTTATAAAGAAAGTTCGAGAGATAGTCTATAACAAAACTGGGATAGAATTGGAACTAGAACAGGTGCTTGTAGGTGAATTTTAATAGAAATTATTTTTCTGTTAATAACTCTGATAATGTTTTCATAGAAAACTCAGTTATATTGTAGGTTTCTATTATTGTTTGAAAATCATTCTTGATCATATCAGTATCATATGGGTTTAAAAGATTTATGAAAATGTTCTTCTTTGAATTTTTGGCAAGCGTTGTTAATATCTCTCTTCTTCTTATACTCGTGTAAGGCCATGAGTAGTTGGCTATTATAAGTGTATCATACTGTTTTAAATCATTTGCAGCTTTGTCAAGGTTAATCTTGCTGTCAGAGCTTATCATATTAAATTTTACCATGTATCCCTTTTCTGATAGTCCTTTGTAAAAAACAATGGCCTCATCAGAAAATCTTTGAGGTACAAAAAATATAACATATATTTTTTCATTTTTGTTCAGAGGTATATTATGTCCATCATCCTTTATAAGTTTGTTTGTTTTCTGTGCTATTTTTAATGCTATATCCCTGTATGCCATATCAAAGTTATCACTGTTTATTTCAAATTTTTTTAGATTATATTTCTTTTTTAATTCAATTATTCTTGTATAGGATTGATTTATATCATCAATTAGAATCTCTTTTTTGGATACGGCATCCATTATTTTATTTTTTACCTTTCTATAATCATATTTTCCAACCAAAACCATATCTGCACCATTTTTTAAAGCTATTACAGCGGCATCTTCTACTGTATATTTCGATGTTATTGCCCTCATATCAAGACTATCAGTTATTATAATCCCTTTATATTTAAGCTGTTGTCTTAATATATCTTTCATTATTATTTGTGAAAGACTTGCAGGATATTTATCATCTACGTTTTTGTATATTATATGTGAAAGCATAATCATATCAGACATATCATCTGCTATCAACCTCTTAAATGGATATATGTGTGTATTGTAGAGTTCTATAGGTTCTATGTCAGATACAGGGAGTGTCAGATGAGAGTCAGATGATGTCATACCATGACCGGGAAAGTGTTTTATTGTTGTAATTATTCCTGCTGAATTAAATCCCTTTATCACAAGCCTTCCCATATTATAAACTGTTTCTTTGTTATCTGAAAAAGCCCTTATGTTTATTATTGGATTATCTCTTTGAGTGTTAACATCAACAGTTGGTGAAAAAACTGTGTTTATTCCAGCTTTTTTAAGCTCGAGCCCTAAAAGATAAAAAAGTGTTGAAGTGTTTTCATAATCATTTGCACTGCCTATAGCCATATTTGATGGCAGATTAAAAAGCCCATGAGTTTGATGAAGATATACACTTCCTCCTTCGTAGTCGATTGCTATAAATGGGGGGAGGTACTTTGATGATTTGTAAACCTTTTTAAAAACATCCCTTGTTTTCTTTAATGAATATGTCCCGTATTGAATCTGAATACCGCCTATTCCTTCATCTGTAGCTTTTATGATCTGTTTCTCTTGCTTTATATCATATGCTACAAATATAAGACTGTTTATTTTTTCTTCTAAGCTCTGTGAAAATATATATTGAGAAAAAAAAACAATTATTAAAAATATCTTTATCATATATACTATACATCATGGTCAGAAATCAGAACTTGCCTGCCGAAGCTGCTTCGGCGCAGGCAGGGACAGTAAACAGAAGACAGATGACAGAGCCTGCCTGCCGAAGCCACTTAGGCGCAGGCAGGGATAGAATTTAAGGAAATTCCTTGTTTGTCCGCCTTCTGCTTTCTGATTTCTGCCTTCTGTTTTCTGATTTAGTGAACCCTATTTATTCTTCCTATATCCCTTTCTGGTTGCCTGCTTGCTTACTGTTTCGATTATTGCCTTTCCTAAATCCTTTGGACCCTCAGTTTGCTTCGTCTCTATAAACTTTTCCCTTTTAACCCTATTATCATCTATCTCATGTCTTATCTTTTTCCTTTCTTCAAGTCTTTGATTTATATAATTTTTCAGTTCATCTTTTTTCATTTTTTTTAGTTCATCTGGAAGCTGTTCTTTTTTTATCTCATCTATTTTTATATTACCATTTTCTATAGCAGTTATTAAGTCCCATGAGGAATAAGATGCCCCTGCCATAGGTGATGCAGCATAGCTTGCCCTTTCTGCCATAACAGACTTTGATTGCTTAGTAGCTTCTTTATCAAGCATGGCCTTTTCCTCTAATTTTTTTGCTCCATCAGTTCCATAAGGTATATATGTTTGATTTAATTTACTGTTAAGCTCTGCTATTTTATCGTCATAAGGTGTTTCTATGGATGCTATATAGTTTTGATCTATGCTGTTATAATCTCCATCTGCAAGCAATGCTGCGTCCTTCCATTTCTGGGCTATACCCTGCTGAGCAGGACCGCAGAATATTGTGTTTACAAAGATTCCTTTTGATTTAGCAAGGGTTACAGCATCTTCAAATCTCACATCACCTTGGGTAAATGGTTCATTACCGGCAATAAATATTGCCTTATAAACATCATCATTTTTACTCCATTTTAAATCTTTTACAGCATCCTTTATAACAGCTCCGCAGTACTCATCCCCTCCATTTGTTTTGAGTGCAAATAATTCTTTTGAGACGCTGTCCATATCGCTGGTAAAGTCAAGCACCTTTCTTATATAACCATTCTCCTTTGATAAACTATTGTTCCCATACTCATAAAGGGCAACCTCAATCATGTTTCCATTTCCATCTTTTTCATATCTTGATAACTCATTTACTATTGACCATAACTGTCTCTTTGCTTGATCTATTAAACCATCCATTGAATTTGATGTATCAATAAGTATGGCTAATTGCGTGAGTGCTTTTCCAGAGTAGTTTTGAGTTTTTGTGGATACTATAACATTTTCCCAGTCTTTCTCTATATCTGATTTTGCCCCAGCAATTATCTTCCCAGTTTTTACATCTATTATCCTTGAGTTGATCTCCAATCTGTTGTTTTTTAAATCGTTTATGCTTCCTGTGAGTATGTAATTAGCACCGGTCAGTTCTCCTATCTTTAATATATCCTTTTCATCTATTGCACCGCTTTGCTGAAGTTTCATTTCGGATAAGACTTTATCAATAAGCTCTCTTTCTATAAGCGTGATTCCCTTTCTGTTTGAAAATGATGTAGTTATCCTTTCCTGAACTATCTTTGGATCAGCAGATTTTTGGTTTATACTTTTAAAATCTGTAATTGCTAACTTAACATCTGGTTTATCCTTTATTTTATTATATAATTCATCACACATACCATCAATTGACTTTGAATAACAATTAATGGATAAAAACATCATTAAAAAACCTACAAAAAATTTCATAAAACCCTCCTATTTTTTTATTATATAATATTTTAATGAATGCCCAGTATAAAATTATATACGAAAACAGTGACTTTATTGTAGTATCAAAAGAAACTGGCATCCCTGTTATAAGGGGGCGTGGTGGATTGAAAGATAAATTGAGTTTATATGATATTTTGAAAGAAAGATACAAAGAGATTTTTGTTGTCCATAGAATTGATAGAGATACAAGCGGGCTTGTCATATTTGCAAAAAATGCTAAAACACATAGAGAACTCTCAATTAAATTTGAAAGAAGAGAGGTAAAAAAGAATTATTTAGCAGTTGTGTGGGGAAAACCTGAGAAAATATTTGAGGTTATTGATAAACCACTTTTTCAGTATGGCTCTGGTAGAGTCGGTGTATCTGATAATGGAAAAAAGTCTGTAACAGAGGTGGAATTTTTAAAAGAGATATCCTCTGACTTTTCACTTGTTGAGGCAAGGCCACTCACAGGCAGGCGTCACCAGATAAGGGTTCATCTTTATTCGTCTGGTCATCCTGTGGTTGGTGATAGGCTTTATGGTGATAGAGTTATGCAGCTAAGATGTCCACGTCTTATGCTTCACTCCTGTTGCATTGAGTTTTATCTATTTGATAATCATTATGTATTTAATGACCGTGAAGATTTTTTGGATTATGTATCAACATCCTTCATAAAATAATTAATGTTTTAAAATTCAGATTAAAAATTGTAGAATAATTCTAATAATATATTGAGTATGATTTTATAAAATTAAAGGGAGGATGATGCTTTCAAAGGTTTTGTCCCTCGGGTTTAAGGGAATAGATGGCTTTGGTGTTACTGTTGAGGTCGATGTTGCAGGTGGATTGCCATCCTTTAATATTGTTGGGCTTCCTGATACTAATATAAAGGAGTCAAGGGATAGGGTTTTAAGTGCGATAAAAAATTCTGGATTTGAACTGCCTTCCAAAAAGATTGTTGTGAACCTTGCTCCTGCCGAAATAAAAAAAACAGGAACTCATTACGATCTCCCAATAGCTGTTGGCATAATCCTTGCCCTTGATGGCAACAGAATCTGTGGCAACGTTGATATATCTAAGATAGGTTTTGTTGGTGAGTTAGCACTTGATGGAAGCATAAAGCCTGTCATAGGAATACTTCCTATGCTTATATCCATGAAAGAGCAATCACTTTTTGATATGGTCATTATTCCCGAGCAGAATGCGAGAGAGGCTATGTTGAGTGAGGTCAATTTTCTTACAGCAAAAAATCTGAATGATGTTTTTTTATTTCTCAAGGGTGATATGACTCTTTCTTCATCATTAACATCTGTGGATTCTCCAGCTGTTAAAAAGGAATCTGTTGATTTCTCTGATGTTAAAGGTCAGCCATATGCTAAAAGAGCTATGGAGATAGCAGCAGCAGGATTTCATAATATAATAATGATAGGCCCACCAGGTAGTGGTAAGAGTATGCTTGCTAAAAGACTACACACAATAATGCCACCTATGACCAAGTCTGAAATTCTTGAAACCACTAAGATTTATTCTGTAAGTGGGCATAGCCTTAAAGGGCTTGTCACTGAAAGACCATTCAGGGAACCACATCATACAATATCCGATGTGGCATTGATAGGTGGTGGAACAAATCCAAAGCCGGGGGAAATCTCTCTTTCCCACAACGGGGTTCTTTTCCTTGATGAATTTTCTGAGTTTTCAAGGACTGCTATAGAGGCTATGAGAGAACCTCTTGAGACTCATAAGATCACTGTTTCAAGGGTAAAGGATACAATAACATATCCCGCTAATTTTCTTCTTGTGGCAAGCTCAAACCCATGCCCGTGTGGTTATTTTGGTCATCCAGTAAAAAAATGTTCCTGCACACCACTTCAGATAAAGAAATACCGTTCAAAGATCTCTGGGCCAATACTTGATAGAATAGATATCCATATAGATGTTCTGCCAGTAAAGTTTTCTGATTGGTCAAAAGATTTTAAATCTGAAAGCTCAGTTGATATATATAAACGTGTTTGCAGGGCAATTTCTATACAGATGGAAAGATTTGATGGTCAGGTAAGGTTTAATTCTATGATGACACCGAAGGAAATAAAAAAATACTGTGCTGTAAATAATGATGTTCTTTCTATGCTTGAAAAAATAATGGACAGGATGGGATACTCTGCAAGAAGTCTTGATAAAATAATGAAGGTTGCAAGGACAATAGCTGATCTCGCTGGCGAAAAGGATATAAAAAAAGAAAATGTAATAGAGGCTATACACTACAGAATACTTGATAAGAGTATTGTATTTGATAGCAGTTATTAGTTAGGGGACACTGAAAAAGCCTAACGGTGGAGATTTTATAAATGAGAAACTGTATAAAAAGTTTAAAAATTTATATCAAAACTGCAAAGTTTTTGATCTCTAATATTAAAAAAGCGTGCAGTTTTTACCACCTTTTGGCTTTAAATTGCCAATTTTTGGCTACGACTTCGTCGCTCGTCGTTTACAGACCTTATTTAGGTATGCTCACTCCTCGCTCCTCGTCTCGCCCGCCTGCCTACGCCCAAGCGGCTTCGGCATACTTAAAAAATTGGCTAATTTATAGCACAAATAGACTTTTTCAGTGTCCCCTAGTTACAAGGAGAAGAATTTATGTTAAATATTATTCTTTTTTTGTTTTTTAACAGTAATTTTTTAATGGCTGAAAGTTCTACATCAAAATATACTGTTAAAGTTGGAGATTGTCTTTACAGGATAGCGGAGAAATATTATAATGATGGTGAAAAGTGGAGATTGATATATAATGCAAACTCTGATATGATAAAAAATCCAGACCTTATATATCCTGATATGACTTTTTCCATCCCTTTTATGGGGGAAAATAAAACTGGTATGGATGCTGTTGTGGATAGTAGCTCTGAATATAATAGAGTTAATACATTATCAGATACAGTTGCGACTGCTGGTGTAATTTCCTCAGAGATAAACAAAAATGATGATGAAAATGATTCTGACTCTACACAAGAGTTGGCTCAAAGGGATGATGATGATTTGAGTGGAGAGCTTCCATTAACACAGGCTCCATTTAATGTGTCAGAGAATAGAATAAAGGTTGAGAAAAATTTTTTTGATGGTAAGATTGTTAGTGGAGCTGATAAAAATTCCGAGTCAAATATTTTTGCCAGAGGAGATACAATAAAAATCTCGCTTAATAAAAAAAGTATTCCGAGTGAAATAAATCTCATAAACATATATATGTTAATCCATAAAAAGAAAAACTATTACATAGCAGAAAAGGTGGCGGAGTGTTCCAATTGCATTATGAGTGGTAATGATCTTGTATGTATAATAACAGACATCAGCCATGCTGTTGAAAAAGGATATCCAATTAAAATATGGAAATAAATGAAAAATTATGTTTGCTGAAGCTTAATGCTGGTTCATTATATGATGATAACACATGGATGATAAATGTTCTCAATTCTCAAAAAAAGGCCTCTGTATTTTTCGAAAATGACCTGAGGGATTTCATAGAAAACGATGATATCCTTGAAAAAAACAAAAAAATTATTGATGATGCAAAAAAATTTGATGCGGAACAAGAGCTGAACAATTGTGAAAAAAATGGTATATGCGTTATAACATATCTTGATGAGGATTATCCTGATTCACTTAGGGATATCCCAAATCCTCCGCTTGCCCTTTATATTAAAGGAAATTTTTGTAAATCTCTTTCAATTTCAATAGTAGGAACAAGACATCCAACAGAGTATGGCTTGAAAAATGCATCGGTTTTTGCATATCAGCTGGCATCTGCGGGCATAGTCATAACAAGTGGTCTTGCAAGGGGTATAGATACTGTGTCCCATAAAAATGCCTTGAAAGCAAAGGGGAAAACTGTGGCTGTCATAGGCTCGGGGCTTGATAGAATATATCCACCAGAAAACAAGGATCTTACCTCAGATATTGTATTGAATGGTGGTAGTGTTTTGAGTGAGTATCCACTTGGCACCTCTCCTTTAAAATTTAATTTTCCAAAAAGAAACAGAATAATATCAGCCCTCTCCTTTGCAACACTCGTTATAGAGGGGGATTATAACTCTGGCTCACTCATAACAGCAAGATATGCAATAGAGCAGGGAAGGGATGTTATGGCGGTGCCGGGAAGAATTGATAGCAGGCTTTCCAACGGACCAAATAAATTAATAAAGGATGGGGCATATCCTATTACAAATGTTATGGATATAATATCGCTGATCCCGTTTAGTGAGATTCAAAGGATGAATATTAAAAATATAGATATTGTTGAAGAAAAAAAACTTGATGTGAGTGATAGAGCAAAAGAAATATACGAGCTTTTGAAGGTCAGAAATGCACTGACTCCTGATGAAATATCCATTATGCTCAAAATTGATATATCAGAACTTTTCAATTATATCTTTGAATTGGAGTCATTAAATGCGATTGTACTCTTAGCAGGAAAATATAAGATAAATTATTAATTTCATAGTAGATTTCAATTGATATTTCAGTAATTAAAAATTATACCAATATTTACAATCATTAACCAGAATAAAATTTATTACAAAAAAATCATAAAATAATTTTATTTTACGATTTATATTGATTTAAGCTGAAATATTTCGTCTAATGAGATCAAAATCATTTCTTTGTTAAAGTTAATTAGCAGTCTTGACAAATGACTGCTAATATATTATAATATAATTAGCAGTTAATATTAGAGACTGCTAAAAATGGTCTTTTTAAGGAGGGTATATGGCAAAAGAGTTAACAACCTTAAATGACAGTGATATAATTCATACTTGGTTTGATGATATTTTTGACAATGAGATGAGCTTGCCTCTTATGAAGATTAAAAATCCAAAAATAGATCTCAAAGAGACAGAAAAGGAAATAATAGTTAATGCTGAAATACCAGGTGTTGACAAAAAGGATATAAAACTTGACCTCAATGAGAACTCTCTTACCATATCATACGAAAAAAAGATGGAAAAGGATGAGAAGAACAAGGGTGGATGGAGAATTATAGAGAGAAGTTATGGGAGCTTTGCGAGAACTATTCCTCTTCCACAGCCTGTGGATGAAAATTCTGCAAAGGCTACATACAAGGATGGTGTGCTGAACATAGTTCTTAAAAAAACAAAGGAAACAAAGAACAATAGAATAACAATTGAATAGTCATGTCTGTGAGGGGAGAATTATTCTCCCCTCATTCTAAATAATTTATAAATAGGGAGGGATTATGAACAAGACTGTTGTTATGGTAGTGGGAATAGTAGCAGTTGTAGTTATTCTTTGTGCCTTTTTATGGGCAAAAAGCAAAACAGAATCTAAAAAAAATGAGATAGTTGATATGCCTTATCTGAGTAATATAGATAAAATTGTTGAGAATGAGATTAAAAAACATAATGAGCTAAGCAAAGAATTCTTTGATAGTATATTTAGCTCTAAATTCTTCTCAAGGGATTATAATCCATTTGAAGAAATAGACAGGTTTGATAAAGAAATAATGAAACTGCTTGATGAAAGAGATAAAAAAATATTTTCTGATTCCTTCAATAAATGGTTTAATGAAAGGCTTGATGTAACTGATATGAGTATAAAGAATTATGAAACAGAAAAAGAGTATGTTATGGAGTTAAGCATACCTAATGCTAAGGGAAAAAACATATCAGTAGAGATAAAGAAGGATTATCTTAAAGTTTCAAGCAAAAGCAGTATATCAAAAGAAGAAAAAAAGAGTGGCTCAGAGTTTAAATCTGCATCATACGAGAGCATTGAAAAATACATTAAGCTTCCTGAAAAGCTTTCTGATAAGACTTATACAACAGAAATTAGTGGTGATAAGCTAATCATTAAGTTTAAAAAATAATATTATCAATAAACTCCACTGAGGGTATTATGCTATATCAGCATAATACCCTTAATTTTTTTATGTTATATGCTTTCCCAAAAGACCCAATCAAATAAGGGGCAATCGGGGTTGACATAGATATAAATGACTGCTATTATATTACAAAGGAAGGCTTATGAGAGAATTAAAGTATATATTTGTTCTGATGCTGATAACCGTTGGATTTAGTTCTTTATTTTCTCAGAATTTTGATCTCAACACTGCCATCAATGGTAATTGTGGAATACTTAGAAGGGTTTCAGTCTATGGAGATGATAACAGAGAAGAATACTGCGCCCAGAATATGATAATAAGGGAGTTGGCTGATTCTGTTGCAGCTTTTTTTAGAGATGATGGACACTCTATAGTTAAATCAGGTAATACCTACAGATTGGCCCAGACGACACTCTCTCAGAGTGAGAGGCTTTCCCCTAGTGAAAGATTTTCAGATCAACCAGCATCATCCTTCTGCACTGGCTTTCTTATTAGTGACGATATGATGGTTACAGCTGGTCATTGTGTAAGAGATAATCTCTCTGATGCCTCTGATCATATCGCCTCTATTTGTAATCAGAACACAAGGCAGGGTGTGTATTGTAAGGATATAAAGATAGTCTTTGGATATAAAAAGAATATTGGTGGAATTGTCCCAGTGAGTATATCAGAGGATAATGTTTATAGTTGTGCTAAGGTTGTGGCCCACAGCTTTAATGCTGGTCCTGATTATACTGTAATAAAGCTTGATAGAAAGGTTAAAAATATAAAGCCTTTGGCTGTTGATAGAAAAAACTCAGCTTTAAAAGTTGGGACAGAAGTTTTTGTCATCGGCCATCCATCAGGGCTACCTCTAAAAATAGCTGATAATGCTGAGGTGATAAAATTGAATGAGGATATGCAGGTGAACAGAAATGGGACAAAAATAAATTATCTTAATAAAAACTATTCATTTTTAACAAATCTTGATACTTTTCATGGGAACTCTGGCAGCCCTGTGCTGAATGCTAAAACACTGATGGTTGAGGGCATACTTGTAAGCGGTGATGAGGATTATGTCCGTGATTCATCAAGCACTTCTACAAATATTACTGCAAGATACCAAGAACATCCTTCTTCAAACGAATATGGGAGTGGGGTTGGTGAGGTAGCAACAAAGATATCTGTTTTGTCTATGATTCCTGTTACTCAGAGAGAAAAGGATATGATTGATATGAACAAAAGAGCTGGTGGTGATCTTTACAGGTATTTGCTGAATGAGCTTTTAAACTATAATAATCAAAACAACAACGCTATGCAGAATGGTGTCGTTCCAATCCCGAATTTTACTCCTGACAGTGGGGCTGTTATCCAGCATCCAGTATATCATCCTGATAGTATCCCCATTCCTTCTGCTTCCATAGAGATTTAATTTGACCGGGTGTATTAAAAATTATTATAATTTCCTTATGCGGGCGTAGTTCAATGGTAGAACACGAGCCTTCCAAGCTCGTTACGTGGGTTCGATTCCCATCGCCCGCTTGCTGGTGCTGAGTCCCGATGAAATCGGGATGCGGGAATCGCCTGTCCGCCGAAGATATATCAGCAAGGTGGCGAATAGCCACAGTCGTTTTGCTGATATGTTTATCGTAGGCGGAAAATCTTGAAGAATTATAGGGGTAAAAATAATGAATACTTCTGTTTCAAAAAAAATGAGATTTCCAAAGGGATTTACTGAATTAGTAAAGGGGAAAAAACGCTTTTATCCAGCCTGCGATTATCCGAACACAAAAAAGTATTTTATTCAATTGCCCGAAACCATGTTATGGGTTGAAGAAGAAGGAACTGGACCTGCGATTATTACATTGCATGGAGGTCCCGGCGGAAACCATTCATATCTTCATCCGAATCTTTCCTTGTTCGCGAAAAAACACCGGATTATTTATTACGATATGCGCGGACATTATATGTCTTCACTATCCACAAACCGCAAATACGGGATATTAGAGGATGCCCGGGATCTTGAGAATCTGCGTAAGGCGTTAAAATTAGACAAAATAGCAGTTTTGGGTCATAGCTATGGCGGAATTGTGGCTTTTGAATATGCTTTGAATTATCAGAAGAATATTTCCCACTTGATTCTGTGCAGCACGCCAATAGCGTGGACGGATGAAGACAGAACAAGATTATACGATACTGACAATTTGCATATAAACTTTGAAAAAACCTGGAGTAAATGTAAAACAGAAAAGGAAAAAACAAAGTTATATTATAAATGGAACTATTACCGCAAAATAGGCTTTCTATCCAAAAAATACAATGAAATTTCTAGACAAGCGTATTCAACCCAAAAAACCGACGCAATTATGCGGATATATGAAAAAGATGATTATAAACCGGACTGGGAAAAACTCAAACAAATAAAAATCCCTATATTGGTTTTATTTGGAAAACACGATCCCGATGTCAGGCCTGATAATGCTTGCAAATTAATGGGTTCACTTTCGCAAGCCACTGTGCGAATATTTTCCAAAAGCAAACATGACATATTTTCCGATGAACCTAAAAAATTTTACTCTATAGTAAACAAGTTTTTATCGCAATAATACGGTTAATAAAGTGGGCGGGGTTATCTATACCAGTTCTATGCACACCTTAAGGTGAAAAGCTTTTAAAAAAATTATACATACTTCATTTTATTGAAAAAATGCGGAAGTCTGGATCTTTATGATAGTGGTTTTTTGTGCATGTGTGTGGTTGTATTCCCCCTCAATTTTGTATAATATATTTTTATTTTGCCGAGATAGCTCAGTTGGTAGAGCACATCCATGGTAAGGATGGGGTCCCGGGTTCAAGTCCCGGTCTCGGCTTTTGTTTTGATTTTTTTAAATATTTAAGTTTTAAAAAAAGGGATGTTTTAAGGGATTGATGATGAGATTTTTTTATATCTTTGCCCTCCTCGTATTTTTATCACCATGTCTTTATTCTGAAATAAGTATTGTTGATTATAATGGTGATGTTAAGTTCAGAAAAAATACCTTCTCAGAATGGGAATCAGTTAATGAAAAAAATATGGTTATTCCTGATGGTGGCGCTGTAAAAACTGATACTAATTCAAAAGCAAAACTTCTTGTAAATAAATCCACTGTCTGGATGAAGGAAAACACAGCTTTGGAGATAGAATCAACATCAGAATACTTTACTTCCTTAGGACTTGTTTATGGCAAGATTAAAGCAAGTTCTTTTGGGCTTGTTAAAAATTCAATGTTTCAGATAAGGACAATAACAGCAATCTTTGGTATAAGAGGGACTGATATAATGATTGTAGGTGATATAAATGGTAAGGTTTTGATAAATGTGCTTTTTGGTGAGGTTGATTTTGAGTATGCTATACCTCCAAAAACTGGTAAAAGAAGCTTTATTATAACTCAGGGGATGTATTTTTCTATTGAAGATTTGGAGAAGCCTTATAAAATGGGATTGATATCAAAGGAATATGAAAATGAAATACTCTCTAACTGGGATCCATTTATATCATCAGATGATGTATTAAAAAATCTCTACGAAATGGATAACAGGATGAGAAGATTGAGATCTTTTGTCTTATATTCTAAAGCATTGAATAACGATCTTAAAAAATTTATATACAAGGAAAGAGAGATAGATTTTGAGGCAGGCAGAACACTTAAGGATATTCATGGAAATACTGTAAGGGTTGATCAGAGACTTTTAAGGCCTGATGAAAATAGTCTTGAGCTATTTAATATAGTTAAAAGGAAGAATTATTCTGATTATTCATATTCTTCTTCTTATTCCAGCGGGCTTCCTGGCTTTAAATACAATGGTGGTGGTGTAACAAACAGACTTGACTCATTTATAATAACATTTAACTTTAATAAGCCACTTCCTGATAACGTAAACAAATGGAGTTCTTATTTCAATGATGATTTCGTTAGGCCTGAGTGGGTGACGTTTGTATCAGCTGATATAACATCTGCTAACAACCTTTTTTTTGCTGCAAAAGCATATAAATATGATGAGCAGAGAGATAAGCTTGTGAACAACACTGAGGTGGTTGGTGTGACTCAAAATACCCAAGAAAGGGATAATGAAGTTGTTCTTACAGGGGTAATAAATAAATCATCACTCAGTGATATAACTGGTTTTAAATTTATAGCTGATAATATATCCTCTCCTGATGGAAGGCTTGTCCTAAAGGATTTAAATGGTAATCCTACATCATCTCAGATTGGGAATTCTATATGGGGGCTTAAAACATCAGCTTCTTCTGATAACTACTGCGATAACAGATTCTGTCAAATGAAGTCTGATCAGTATAAAATTGGTGATAATAGCTCATCAGGATACTTCTGGTTTTCTGAAGAGGATTATCTTATATCAAACTCTGGCAGCATTCGTGAAAGGGATGCTCTTCTTGATTCAAATAAAAACATAGGGGAGCTTGTAAAGGATAACAGCTTTGAATCAGTGATTTATGTTAAAAAGGATAGTGGTGGTTCTATCAGTGATGATGACTATTTCGCAGGTCATCATAACATAGACATAATTATAATACCTGATATTCCTTTCTATTTATTTGATAAAACTCTTGATGCATATAATAGGTGGAAGAATTAGATGAAGTTATTCCTTTTCATTTTCTTTATTTTTTCACCCAATACTTTTGCATCATTAGAGGATACAGGAAGTGAGATGGTTGCTCAAATAGTTTCTGATCCAGCAAGATTTTTTTATGAGATAAAGGCTGATTCTGAGGAAAGCCTTCCTGTTAGTTCTGGTAAAACTTATACACTAAGTGTTGAACTATTCCCAACACTTGTTCCATTTACATATGCAAATGCATCTCTCAATTATAATATCTATAAGGAAGGAAAGCTTAGTGCAAATATGCCACAAATAGATCTTATGATTGGTGCTCAGTATATGTTTGGCTCAAAGATTGCAGTGAATTTAACCAATGATATAAATGATGCAAATTTCTGGGGATATGATGCGGGGGTTATGTTTTCAAATTCTTTTAATTCAAGGACAAGAACTTTTTATGGTTACAGGCATTCATTCATTTCAGCTAAGCTTGATCTCAAGAAAGATAAAAATTATGAGTTACTGGGGGTCAGGATAAACAGTTTTGACAGCTCGTTCAGTGAAAATTCTATTATATTTGGTGTGGAAACATTGAAAGATATCAATAAGTACTGGGCGATGCAGATAAACTACGGGCTTAGCAATAATACACTTGTAGCAAGGTTGAGTTGGTATGGAAAATGGTTTGAATTAGGCTTTAATATTTATCCTGAGGGAGTTCTTGTCGTTCATCCCACTTGGAGCTTGAGGCTTGGTTTCTGATATGAAACTTTTAATATATATATATCTTTGTTCAATAAACGTTCTATCAGCTGAAAGTGTTGATGAGAGAAGATTTGTTAATTATATAGATATTTCTTTTTTACAGGGTATGAATTTTGAGAAGGGGGCATCGTACTCCGGCGGAAATATGAATTCATCAATAGGATTCCTTTACGATTTTAATGAAAACAAATCATTATCTCTTGATTATCTACTTTCATATTCCGGGCCTTCTATTTCATATGAAAACAGATTTTTTGATGAGAGGATTATCAATCACAGTGCAATGATTGAATACTCAACAAGGCTTTCTAAATATGTCAGGTTAAGGCCGCATATATACTATGGCAAGGAGTACAGAAAGGATAGTGCCATAGGAGATTTTACCGATAACCTTTATAACAATGATTCAAAGGGTTTTGGCTTTTCTATGGATTATTATCCATCAAGAGATAATACATTTACAACATATATGGTATATCGAAAAATAGAATTTCCGAATTATACAGATCTATTATATGAGTTTTTAAATCCCGGTGTTGCAACAGAGATAGGTGGTGGGCTTTATGATAACAACCTTTACAGGTTTGGTGCTAAGCTAATGAGTGGAGATTTTTTTTATTCGGTTGATTACACAATGCAGAGATACACAAATCAGAAAATTGTAGAAAGTGATGCTTCGTACGGAAATGATAAACAGAAGGATGATGAGGTCGAACTCAAGATTGGAATGCAACACAAGATATCTGATTTATCCATTTATCCAGCTTTTACTTATACTGTACATTCATCAAATCAAAATTTTTTAAGGTTTAAATCATTTACGGATGTAACACCTGTGTTTATTGCTGATGCTTATGATTACAAAGAGCTTGGTTTTGATCTCCCTGTCTATTTTAAATTTATCGGGCTTGATATGAATCTTTCAGCAGGATTTAAAAACAGGGATTATTCAAAGAGACCTCCGAGGGACTCTGAGAACAACTATATATACGGCAAAAAAGAGAATGACAGACTTTTTTCTTTTTCGCTTACAGCATCAAAAAAAATAAATGATTTGGCATCATTTGTTTTTTATTATTCGATTGTAAACTCATCATCTAATAATAAATTTGAGTATTACATACCTTTTAATTACACGGGTCAGATGTTTGGAATTGGATATAAAATAAGCTATTGATTTGTTTATTCTAATTTTGATATAATTTATTTGTTGCCTTAATCTTAACGTTTGTTTGTTCTTAATTTATGGACAAATAAATAGAAGATCTGCTATTTATAAGCAGAAGTGTTTTTTTTGTCCCGTTGAAGAATGTCCTGAACTTTTTAGGGTATGTTTTTTGTTTGAGAAAATAGCTTTTTTATAAGGCGATAGAACTTATAGCATTTCTCTAACGGGTTAAACTTTAAAAATGGAGTTTATTATGGAAGAAAATAAAAATGAGAATATAGAAAAGACAGATAGCGTTGAAACTGTTGAGATAGCACCGGCTGATTTTAAATACATAATTGCAAAGAAATTAGGTATGACTCAGATATACACTGACTCAGGAGAGCTCAAAGGTGTAACTGTTCTTGAAGCAGGGCCATGTGGGGTTGTTTATACAAGAACAAAGGAAAGGGATGGGTACAACGCAGTTTGTATAGGATATCAGGAGAAGAAAAAAAATATAAACAAACCTCTTGAAGGAATATTTAAGAAAAACAATGTTAAACCTTATGAACATCTTAAGGAGTTTAGGTTTGAAAAAGTTGATGGGATAAAACCAGGTCAGCTTGTAGTTGTTGAGAACAGATTTAAAGATGGTGATTGGGTTGATGTTCAGGGCCATACCATAGGAAAGGGTTTTGCCGGTGCTATGAAAAGGCATGGTTTTCGTGGTCAGCCAGCCTCACATGGAGCTTCAGACAGAGAAAGAGCTCCAGGCTCTTTGAGTTCAAGGAGATCACTGGGTAGAGTTATGCCAGGTCAGAGAATGGCAGGACGTTTGGGTAACGAGATGGCCACTGTTCAAAAGATAAGGATTTTAAAGACCATTCCTGAAAAGAACATATTGATGGTGTTTGGAAGCGTCCCAGGTAAGAATGGAAGCATAGTATATGTAAAGAATACTGTTAAGGTCGTAAGAGAGCCAAAACAGCTTACATCTGTTAAATCTCAAACAAAGAAAAATGCTGCAAAAGCAGCTCCTAAGAAAAAATAAAGGAGTTTAGAATATGGAAATAAAACTATATGATAAAAATTGTAAGGAAAAAGGCAATCTCGAGTTTGCTAATGATGTTTTAGCTGATAAGGTTGATCCACATTTTTTACATGAAGTTGTAAAGTATTATCTTGCAGCTAAAAGGGCAGGGACGTCGTCCACAAAAACAAGAGCTGAGGTCAGCGGTGGTGGAAGAAAGCCGTGGAAGCAGAAGCATACAGGAAGGGCAAGGCAGGGTTCTATTCGTTCACCTATATGGAAGGGCGGTGGAGTTGTCTTTGGACCAAAGCCAAGAGATTTTTCAATAGATATTCCTTCAAAGAAACTCAAGTTAGCTTTGAAGCAGGTTATTAAGGACAAGATTGAAAACAATCAAGTGTTTGCATTTGAAAATATTGATTTTGACAAGCCAAAAACTAAAGATTTTGTTGGAATAATAAAAAATCTTGGTTTAGATGGTAAAAAAGTTTTGATGGTTTTTGATTCTTATAGCGAGAGTCTTGTTAAATCTATGAGAAATGTTGAAAATATCAGATATGTTAGGGCATTAGATGTCAATGCTTATGATCTGATAGTTTCTGATGCTATTATACTGAATCAGAAGGCTGTTGAAATAATAAAAAATAGATTGGCAAGCAATTAGAGGTATGAAGGATTGGAGGAGCGATGAGCGTTAACCCGTACAAGATAATAGAGGAACCTATTTTAACTGAGAAAAGCGTTAATCTTAAAGAGCTTAACAAATATATGTTTAAGGTTAGCGATGATGCTAACAAGATAAGTATAAAGCAGGCTGTGGAACAACTTTTTAAGGTTAAGGTCAGTGATGTAAGGATAGTTAATACAAAGCCTAAGAAAGTGAGGGTCGGTCGTAGCGAAGGTTACAGAAGTGGATGGAAGAAGGCTATTGTAACACTTAAAGAAGGAAAGATAGATTATACGAGTATTAAAAAGTAAGGAGAATTTATGCCCATAAAAACATATAAACCATACACACCTTCAAGAAGATTTATAACAACTCAGGATTTTTCTGATATAACTAAAAAAGAACCTGAAAAAAGTCTTACTGTTGGTTTAAGAAAAACTGGTGCAAGAAACAATACTGGTATGATAATGGTAAGACATATTGGTGGTGGTCACAAAAGAAGATACAGACTTATAGATTTTAAAAGGGATAAGCATGGTGTTCCTGCAGTAGTTTCATCGATAGAGTATGATCCTAACAGGAACTCAAGAATAGCTCTTCTTAAATATAAGGATGGTGAGAAAAGATATATAATAGCTCCTGAAGGACTTAAGATTGGTAGTGAGGTGATAAGTGGTCTAAAGGATATACCAATAAAAACTGGTAATGCTATGCCACTTTATGCCATACCTGATGGAACATCGGTTCATTGTATTGAGCTGAGGCCAGGTCTTGGAGCTCAATTTGCTAGATCAGCTGGCAGCTTTGCTCAGATAATGGGAAAGGAAGGAAAGTATGTCACTTTAAAGATGCCGAGCGGTGAGCTAAGAAAGGTTCTAAAGGATTGCTTTGCTACAGTAGGAAGGGTCGGAAATTCTGAGTTTAATACTACAACATTTGGAAATGCTGGAAGAAAAAGACATATTGGTATAAAGCCGACGGTTCGTGGCGGTGCTATGAATGCTGTTGACCATCCTCTCGGTGGTGGAAGAGGAAGATCAAAGGGAAACAATGTTCCGAGATCTCCTTGGAATCAGCCATCAAAGGGACTCAAAACAAGAACTAAGAATAAGATTTGGAACTGGATGATAGTCCAGGATAGAAGAAAAGGGAAGATTTAAGGAGGCAAGATGAGTAGATCTTCTAAAAAGGGCGCTTATGTGGATATAGGGTTGCTTGATAAAGCAAAAAAAGCTTTGGAGAGTGGAGATAAAAAGCCTATTAAGACATGGTCAAGAAGAACGACAATAATTCCTGATTTTGTTGGTCTTACTTTTATGGTTCACAACGGTAGAAAGTTTCTGCCTGTTTACGTCACTGAAAGAATGGTAGGACATAAATTGGGAGAGTTTTCTTTTACCAGAACATTTAAAGGTCATGGTTCTGCTCATAAGGAATCTTCAGAGCTTACTTAAGGAGATATTATGGATGCGATTTGCAAATTAAAATATCAGAGGTATTCGCAGATAAAGGTGAGAAGGCTTGCCAAACTTTTAAAGGGTAAAAGTTTGTGGGAAGCGACTCATTTCTTAAATTCTCTTTCCACGCCGACAAAGACACCTGTTTTAAAGGCTGTTAAATCTGCCGGTGCAAACCTCAGTAACAAGCTCGGTAAAAAGGTTGATATAAAGGATATATGGATAAAAGAGGTTAATGTAGATCAGGGACCAATGAAGTTCTTAAGAAGATATAATGCTGGTCCTATGGGAAGAGGGATGCCATATGTTAGAAATGTTTGTCATATAAAGATTACTGTTAGTGATAGCAGAAATTAAAGGAGAAGATATGGGTCATAAAATTCATCCAAATTCGGTAAGATTAGGATACATAAGAAACTGGCAATCAAGGTGGGTAAGTGATTTTAAGGATATGCCAAAGCTAATAGGTGAGGATTTTGAGATAAGAAACATAATAAAAGAAAAGTTTATGCAGGCAGCTGTTAGTTCTGTTTCTATTGAAAGGTTGGGCAATTACCTCAAGATTACAATAAACACTGCAAGGCCTGGGATAGTTATCGGAAGGAAGGGTCAGGATATAGAAAATTTAAGAACTCAGCTTGAGAGAATGACTGGCAAGAAGGTTTATATCAATGTTTTTGAGATAAAACTTGTAGAGTTGGATGCCAATCTTGTGGCTCAGTCAGTTGCTTTTCAGCTTGAAAAAAGGGTTTCATATAAGAAGGCATGTAAAAAGGCTATGGATAAAACAATGGCAAGTGGAGCTCTGGGTGTAAAGATAATGGTTTCGGGAAGGCTTGGTGGTGCTGAGATAGCAAGAAGAGAGTGGTACAGAAGAGGAAGAGTTCCAATGCAAACTTTTTCTGCTGATATTGACTATGGATTTGCTGAGGCGAATACTGTTATGGGAAAGATTGGAGTTAAGGTCTGGATATTTAAAAAATTGTTTTTTGCAAAGACTCCAAGAGAGCTTCAGGAAGAATTGAAAAAGATGAGAATGGAAGAGGAAAAGAACAGTATGGTTATTGCTGGCGAAGCTCACAGTGAGGTACCGGCTAAAGGAGATCAAAATGTTGATGCCTAAAAGAGTAAAATATAGAAAATTACAATCATCTCCCAGAGTAAAGGGTTATGCTAAGGGCAGTACCGAAATAAACTGGGGGGAGTATGCTATTAAAGCCCTTGAGCCTAAGTGGATCACCGCAAGGCAGATAGAGGCTTCAAGAATAACGATAGTAAGATATTTAAAAAAGAAAGGGAAGATGTGGATAAGGATATTCCCAGATAAGTCTATAACAAAGCATCCTGCTGAAACAAGAATGGGAAAGGGAAAGGGAGATCCAGAGCACTGGGTAGCAGTTGTAAAGCCTGGGAGAATTATGTTTGAGATAGAGGGAATTGACGATGCCACAGCCGAAGAAATACATCAGAGGGTTTCTGCAAGGCTTCCTATAAAAACAAAACTTATTAAAAGACAATCGTTTTAAGAGGTTCTTATGAAAAGCAAAGAGAAAGAGTCTATAAAAAATATGGGAGATAATGAGCTCATGGCTTTGGTTGCTGATCTTGAAAAAGAGCTTTTTGAGCTTAGGTTTAACAAAAAAATTTCTCCGCTTGATAATCCACTTAGAATAAGGATTTTGAGAAGGAAATTAGCTTTTATTAAAACTATATTGAGTGAGAGAAAGAATAAGACAGTTAATCTTTCAAAGGAGTAATTATGGATGAAAACAGGAATACAAGAACTGTGCTCGAAGGTGTAGTCGTTTCGGATAAGATGAATAAAACAAGGGTTGTAAAGGTTGTAAGAGTTTTTAAACATCCACTTTATGAAAAGGTAATGAAGGAATCTAAAAAATACTATGCACATGATGAGTCAGAGCAGTCTAAGGCAGGAGATGTTGTTGAAATTATGAGCACGAGACCCCTCTCGAAGCTTAAGAGATGGAGAGTCTTAAAGGTTATAGGAAAAAAATCAAATTAATTGGAGTCTATTATGATACAGTTAAGAACTATGTTAGAGGTTGCTGATAATTCTGGAGCAAAAAAAGTTATGTGCTTTAAGATAAGAGGTGGAAGCCATAGAAAGTTTGCTACGATCGGTGATATAATAATGTGTTCTGTTAAGGAAGCTATTCCTGAAGGAAGCATTAAGAAAGGTGATGTTGTCAGGGCAGTTGTGGTAAGAGTCAGAAAGGAAATAAGAAGGCCTGATGGCTCTTATATAAGATTTGATGACAATGCGGCATGCCTTGTTGATGATAAAGGTGAGCCAAAGGGAACAAGAGTTTTTGGACCTGTGGCAAGAGAGCTCAGAGGAAAGAATTTTTTAAAGATAATATCTCTTGCTCCTGAGGTCATATAAAGAGGTAATTATGTTAGAAATAAAGAAAAAAGATCAGATAATAGTTTTATCGGGAAAGGACAAGGGGAAGAAGGGTGAGGTTATAAAAGTTTTAAGAAAGGATGACAAAGTTTCCAAGATTTTGGTTAGAGGAATAAATATGGCATCAAAGCATAAGAAACCTACAAGAAATGACCCTGGTGGAATAGTTAAAAAGGAGCTGCCGATAGATGTTTCTAAAGTTATGCTTGTTTGCCCTGGATGTAGTAAGCCTACGAGAATAAAGGTTAGCATAACAGAGGGTGGAAAGTTCAGAGTTTGCAAAAAGTGTGGGCAGACGATAGTGTAAATTTTAGGAGGATATATTTGATATGACCAACAAAACAGATTATAAACCAAGGCTTAAAAAGCTTTATGAAGAAAATATAGTTACAAGTATGATCAAAGATATGGGAGTTAAATCAAAGATGGCTGTTCCAAAGCTTTCTAAGATAGTCATAAATATGGGTGTCAATGAGGCAAAGGAAGATATAAAACAGCTTGATACTGCAAAGGAAGATTTATCATTGATAACTGGTCAGTCACCGCAGATAAAAAGAGCAAAAAAATCTATATCAAATTTTAAGCTTAGACAGGGGATGCCTATAGCTCTTAAGGTTACGTTAAGGAATAACAAGATGTATGAGTTTATGGATAGATTTATTTCACTTGCGGCACCGAAGATAAGAGATTTTTCAGGATTTGATCCTGATAAGTTCGATGGTCATGGTTCATATAACATTGGTTTAAAAGATCATTTTATATTTCCAGAAATCAACACAGAAAAATCTCTTAAATCAAGGGGTTTGAGTGTTACAATAGTCACTACAGCAAAGAAAGATGAAGTGGCTAAAAAACTTTTGGATTGTTTTGGATTTCCGTTTAAAGAATCAAAGAAATAAGGAGTTATTATGGCTACATATTCACAGATGGCTAAAGCAAGAAGACAGCCAAAGTTTGCAACAAGATACAGAAATAGATGTCAGATATGCGGAAGACCAAGAGCATATTACAGAGATTTTGGACTTTGCAGAATATGTTTAAGAAAAATGGCCCATGAGGGATTGATCCCGGGTCTTAAAAAGGCAAGCTGGTAAGGAGGATCTTGTGGATACATTATCAAATATACTTGTGAGTATACAGAACGCATCGATGAGGTTTAAAGAAAGGGTTGATGTTCCATATTCAAAGTTTGGGGTCAGTGTCATTGATGTTTTGAGAAATGAAGGTTTCATATCAAACTATAAAATTATTGATGATGAAAAAAATAAAAAAAGGGTTGTAAGGATTACGCTTAAATATGCTGATGATAAAACCCCTGTTTTTGGAGGCTTTGAAAGAATATCTAAATCTTCAAAGAGAATATACAGAGGTTATAATGATTTTCCGAGAGTTAAAAATTCGCTTGGAATAAACATAGTTTCTACTTCTAAGGGTGTTATGAGTTCAATCTCTGCTAAGAAGGAGAAGTTAGGTGGTGAAGTAATCTGTAAAGTTTGGTGAGGAGATAAATATGAGCAAAATAGGAAATAAACCTGTTAAGATACCTGATGGAGTTAAGGTTTCAGTTTCTGGAAATACCATAAACTTTGAGGGTAAGAAAGGAAAGCTGAGCCTTGATATTTTTAATGGTATAAAAATTGATATAAAGGATGGCTTTATATACGTAAAAAAAGAGAAACCTGATATAAATGCTCTTCACGGTACTATGAGAGCCAGAATAAACAATGCTATCAACGGTGTTAATGAGGGATTTTCAAAGGTCCTTGAGATATCTGGGGTTGGATTCAGAGCTGAGGATAAGGGAAATATCATATCTTTACAATTAGGTTTTTCACATCCAGTCATCGTTGATAAACCAAAGGGACTTGATATAAAGATAGATCCAAAGCTTCAAAACGTTATAACGATATCAGGCCCTGATAAGGAAGCTGTTGGTAATTTTGCCGATAAAATAAAGAAGTTAAAACTCCCTGAGCCATACAAAGGAAGTGGTATAAAGTACCAGAATGAGAGAATAATAAGAAAATCTGGAAAGGCTCAAGCTACGGCTGGAGCTGGTGGAGCTAAAAAATAATTAGAGGTGTCATATGATAACTAAACATGAAAGATACAATTTAAGAAAGGAAAGAACCAAAAAAAGGTTGTTTGAAAATGGTATAAACAGGCCGAGATTGAGTGTCACAAGAAGCAACAGGTATGTTTATGCCCAGGTGATAGATGATTTAAATGGTAAAACACTTGCTTTTGCTTCTACCATTGAAAAAGAACTCTCCGATAAAATAAAGGTGATGAAAAAATCCTCCAAAAGCATAGATGCGGCAAAACTCCTTGGAGAGGTAATAGCTAAGAGAGCTATGGATAAGGGAGTTAAAGAAGTGATATTTGATAGGGGTGCTGCCATATATCATGGAAGAATAAAGGCAGTTGCTGATGCGGCAAGAAGCAGTGGTCTTAAATTTTAAATCAAGGAGTGACAAGATGATCGTAAAAAATCAAAAAAAGGTAAAAACAGAGAAAGAAGAAAATGAGCTGGTTGAAAAGGATGGTGAGTTCGTTCATGTAAAGGATGAGTCTCTTGAAGAAAAATCTATAGTTATTACAGTTAACAGAGTATCAAAGGTTGTCAAGGGTGGAAAGAGGCTTTCTTTCAATGCTCTTGTTGCTATAGGAAATGGTAACGGAAAGGTTGGTATTGGTATAGGAAAGGCAAAAGAAGTTCAGGATGCAATAGCGAAGGCTATGTCTGTGGCTAAAAAAGAGATGATAACATTTCCTTTGAAAAATGGTACGATCCCTCATGAAGTTGAGGCAAAGTTTTGTTCTGGTTATATATGGATGAAGCCTGCAATAGAAGGAACAGGTCTTATAGCTGGTGGTGCTGCGAGAAGTGTTCTTGAAGTAGCAGGAGTCAGAAATATACTTACCAAGAATTTAGGTTCTACAAACTCATTCAATTCAGCATATGCAACTATGGAAGCCTTAAAAAAGCTTAAAACGCTTGAAGAGATAAAAGAGATAAGAAAATAATTTGGAGGATTTATGGTTCGTGTAAATGATTTAAAGCCAAAAAGTGGTTCAGTTCATAAAAAGAAGAGACTTGGAACAGGACCGGGTTCAGGACACGGTCAGACATCAACAAGAGGCCAGAAGGGTCAGAGCTCAAGAAGTGGTGAGCCAAAGAGAGTAGGATTTGAGGGTGGACAGATGCCAATCCTTAGGAGAATTCCTAAAAAAGGATTTAATAATAAGGTATTTGCTAAAAAATATGAGATAGTAAAGATTTCTACACTTGAAAAGTATTTTAAGGATGGTGATAATGTAAATCCAACTTTATTGAAAGAAAAAGGAATAACCAATAGAATGGATTTTATTAAGATACTTGGAGATGGTGATTTAAAGAAAAAAATTAATGTTTCTGCTCATTCATTTTCAAAATCTGCTAAGGATAAAATAGAAAAAAATGGTGGTAAGGCCGAGATAATAAAGAAAGAGAGTAGGGCAGAAATCACCAAGGAATAGACAACTCAGTAAATAGTGACTGACTGCGGGTGGGTATTTAAATGATAAGTTCCTTTTTATTCTGATATCTGACTTCTGTAAACTGATGAGGATATATGCAAACTGAAAATTTAACAAATGTTTTTAAGTCCAAAGATCTTGCTAAGAAAGTGATTTTTGTTCTTCTTGCTATAGCGGCATACAGGCTTGGAGCATCAATTCCTATACCGGGTATAAATCCTGATGCAATAAGAGCACTTTTTAGAGCCAATCAGGGTGGAGTGCTAGGATTTCTTGATATTTTTTCAGGTGGTGCGCTTGGTAAACTTTCAATATTTTCACTCGGCGTGATGCCTTATATCAATTCATCAATCATTATGAGCCTTGTTCAGGGCGCTCATATATTTCCATATATAGAAAGGCTTTCAAAGGAGGGTGAGACAGGCAGAAGAAAGATAACACAGATAACAAGGCTTTTCACGCTATTACTTGCTGTTGTCCAATCTCTTGGACTTACACTTGCTTTGAATCATATGCCTGTTCCAGGTGGGATGCCAATAGTTTATAATGCTGATTTTTCGTTTTATCTTACCTCAGTTTTGAGTATGACAACAGGAACTGTGCTTATAATGTGGATAGGAGAGCAGATAACCGAGAGAGGCATAGGCAATGGTATCTCTCTTATAATCTTTACCGGTATAGTTGACAGACTGCCAAAGGCAATAATTGATATGTTGAAGCTTGTTCAGCTTGAAGAAATAGGGATAATCTCAGCTTTGACAATACTTGCTCTTATAATAGTTATAATGGTCTTTGTTGTATGGCTTGAGACTGCACAAAGGAAAATACCTGTCCAGTATGCTCAGAGAATGGTTGGTAGAAAGATGTATGGTGGTGTCTCAACATTTTTACCATTAAAGGTTGATCAATCTGGTGTTATAGCTGTTATATTTGCTATATCATTTTTAACACTTCCATACACTATAACCACATTTAATCCTAACTCAGAGTTTGCTCACAAGATTATGACCTATATGAGTCATTCCAGTTTACTGTATCAGTTTGTTTATATGATACTTATAGTATTTTTCTGTTATTTCTATAATTCTGTTGCAATAAATCCGAAGGATTTAGCTGATAATATGAAAAAATGGGGTGGGTTTGTGCCAGGCATAAGACCTGGAGAAGCTACTGCTAACTATATAGAGGGTGTTTTAAATAAAATAACACTTGGTGGTGCTTTAGCTGTTTCAGCCATTGCAATACTGCCTGATTATTTGAGGGCAAAGTTTAATGTTCCATTTTATTTTGGTGGAACATCACTTTTGATAGTTGTGGGTGTTGCACTTGATACCATAGCACAGCTTGAAGCACATCTCCTTATGAGAAACTATGATGGTCTTTATAAGAACAAGAAGATACAGGGAAGATGGTTTAATGTTGGAAGCAAGTAAAATAGTGATCAGTGGTTAGTGGTCAGTGGTTAGCAAAACCAAAGTAGTGATCAGTGGTAAGGAAATACCTTATTTAACTGACCACTATACACTGATCACTAATCACTGTTTTGCTGACAACTGTCCACTTTTTGGGAGGGTTTTTTATGAATATAATTCTTTTAGGATATCCGGGTTCTGGAAAAGGAACACAGGCAAAGCTTCTTGTGTCAAATTTGAATTACAAACATCTTTCTACAGGTGATATGTTCAGGGATGAAATAGCCAAAAAAACTCAGCTTGGTGAAAAGGTTAAGTCTTATATAAATAATGGCAAGCTTGTTCCTGATGACGTAGTTCTTGAGGTCATAGAAAGCAAATTAAAAGATATAGGTGATAATGTACTCTTCGATGGATTCCCGAGAACCATAGAGCAGGCAGAAGGGCTTGAAATACTTATGGAGAGGCTTAACAGACAGATTGAGAAGGTTTTCTTCTTTGATGTTGATGAGAATAACGTGATAAAAAGAATAATAAACAGGAGAAGCTGTCCAAAATGTCAGAGGATATATAATTTAATAACTGATCCTCCTAAGAATGCTGATTTATGCGATGTATGTGGAGTCAAAGTTGTTGAGAGGGATGACGATAAAGAAGAGGTGGTGACAAAAAGGATGCAGGTTTATAAAGATCTTACAGCACCTCTTATATCTTATTACAAAAGTCAGGGAATATTTGTTCAGATTGATGCATCAAAAAGTGTTGAGGATGTTTATAATCAGGTTATAAAACATATCAATTGATGATAGAAATAAAAAATGAAGATCAGATAAGATTGATAGATAAAGCATGCAAAATTGTTGCAGAGACTTTGATCCTTTTAAAAGAATCCACAAAGCCAGGCTTGTCAACTGGTTATATAGACGAAATAGCTTATAAAAATATAATAAAAAACAATTCAAAACCGGGTTTTTTAGGGTTTGAAGGATATCCTAAAACTGCATGCATATCCATAAATGAAGAAGTGATTCACGGAATACCGGATGATAAAAGAATTATAAAAGATGGCGATGTAGTGAGCATAGACTTGGGTGCGATATATGAGGGGTATTATGGGGATGCTGCTATAACCTTTATAGTGGGGAAGCCAAAATCTAAAAAACATATTGAGCTAGTAAAGGTTTGTGAGGATTCACTTTATAAAGGAATTGATCAGGTAAGAAATGGGGTGCGGTTGGGAGATGTTTCATATGCAATAGGAGAGTATGTCTTTGGGCATAATATGGATGTTTTGCGAGAGTTTACAGGGCATGGAATAGGCAGAAATATGCATGAGGATCCCCCCATATTTAATTATGGTGTTAAAAACACAGGACCGATATTAAGAACTGGTATGACAATATCAATAGAGCCTATGATAACATTAGGAAGTGCTGATGTATACATACTTGATAACAACTGGACTGTTGTTACAAAGGATAAAAGTTATGGGGCACACTTTGAGCATACTGTTTGTGTTAGAGATGATGGATGTGAGATACTTACAAAGATATAAATTTATAAGATGAAATTCAGAAAAAGCACATCTTCAAAGGTAAACAAAATATTAAATATTGTTAAAATAAGTTGTTCTGGGAATCAGTTTTCTAAGGAAGAACTTGTTGATGATTTTGGCGCATCTTTAAAAACTCTTTTTGATGAATTAATTGATATAAGATACAATAACCGATTATATAAAAAAGTATGATAGATAATCTTTTTAATGAGCTTATATCTGCACATGATAAATACAGATTTGAGATAAAACTTGCTCTTGATAGAAATAAATTTGAAAAGGCTAATAAGATAGAGTATTATTTTTTCCTTCCTTCATCACTCAATATTTCTCATTACACATATGATAAGACTAAATTTTATGCATCACTGCAAAGATATATAAGATATCAGACCCCTGATATAACCATAGAGATGCTATTTGAAGGTTCAAACAGTATTTCCCCGTATATAAGAACGATAGAAGGACTTGATAAACTTAAAAATAATTCTTTGGATAACTTTCTTTTAGAAAGCATTGTAGATGAAATGAAGCTTATAGGAACAATAATAAAAAATGGTATAAATGAATCTTATTCATCCATCATATCATCATCCAGTAAAGAAGAATTTGAAGCTTCTTCAAGACATATTTTGATGATATCCGAGATAGTAGAGGATGGGCTTAATAGACTTAAAAAAAAGATATTTTCGTTTAATTTCAACAGAAGAATATTTGAAAGTTTTAAGTATCTTGATGATTATGTTACACTCCTCGAAGAGGAAACCCTTCTAAACATATTGAAAAAATTTCAGGTGTATGATAAAACAGAGGTTTATGAAAAAATACGTAATAAGGCTGTTGCTATAAACAGTTACAGAGATATAGAAAAGTATATAAAACTTTCATATAATAATATTGACTATTTTCTCTATTACAGGGGTCTTTTAAAAAAATTTATATCAAGCTGTTTATTTTTAAAAGCAGAACCAACTTTTAATCTTTACACTCATATAGTATCAGGGGTGGCAAGCGGGCTTGCAATGCTGTTTGCTGTGCTTATTACAGTTTATGTTCAGATGAGATATTCATCTACAAGTAAATTTTTTATAATAACAGCGGTTATAATTTATATATTTAAGGACAGAATAAAAGAATTTGTAAAAGTTGTTTTTTCCAAGCATGGCAGTAACTTTATATTTGACAGAAAGATAAAAATAACCGAACCAACACATAATATAAAAATAGGATATATAAAGGAATCATTCTCTATACTATCAGTTGATAGAATAGATGATGAATTGATAAAATTAAGAAACAGGGATAATCTTGATATGATAGATGAGGATGCGAAGATGGAGGTTGTTCTTAAATATAAAACTTTTATAAAACTTTATTATGACAGGATATTAAAGTATCATACGAGAAGGAAGAATCCACTTAACATAATAAGATTTTCAATATTTGATTTTTTGAAGCACACTGATGATGAATCCGTTGATTATAATGTTATGGATAATGGTAGTATAAAATCTATAATGGCAAAAAAAACATATCATATGAATGTTATTATAAAGTATATATCTGATTCGGCTGTGTATGAAAGGTATAGAATAATATTTAATAGAAGTGGTATAATGAAAGTAAATAAAGTTATATAAGGAGTTAAAGTGGCTATAGAAGGAATAGGAATAATAGGAGCTAACAAAAGATCCCTTGTGCTTGCAAATCATCTTGCTATTAATGGATTTCAGATAAGAATATATGATAATTTCAGAGACAGTCTGAACATCCTTTCGGCCAAGCTTAAATGGAGCTTTAAAAAGGAGAACAGAACAGATCTCCTTTCAAATGTTGAAACAATACAGGATTATTCTAAATTTAAAGGAGCGGATCTCATCATAGAGACATCAGATAAAAGCTTTGAAGAAAGATTCCTTTATTTTTCTAAAATTCTTAAAGAGGTTGGTCCTGAGTGTATAGTAGCAGTTAACCCTTTTATACCAATAGTATCAAGTCTTCAAAAACTACAGATGCTTCCGGCTGAAAGGGTTGTTGGTCTTGATTTCTCAGAGGTCTTTCCCTGTCAGTTTATGGAGGTATCAACCACAGATTACACTGATGTTGGAGTTACTCAGAATTTTGTATCGTTTGTAGAAAAATTAGGTGTTAAGTATTCTGTTATAAATGATAGACCAGGTGGTATGATGGAAAGGCTTACAAGGGTATATATAAATTCAGCATTTGCTGTTCTTTCAAAGGGCAAAGGAACACCTTATGAGATAGACTCTGCTATGAAAGAGCTTACAGGTTCAAAGTATGGTCCATTTGAGTTCCTTGATATAAGGGGTATAGATTATGATTACAACTCTGCTGTTAGAATCTATGAACTATTGCCTAACAGAGTAGTGATGCAACCGGATGAGATTGAGATGAAGCTTATGCAGTATGGTCACACTGGCAGAAAGGCTAATTTAGGTGTTTATATATATGAGGGTGGAGAGATAGTTGGAGAAAATCCTGTTTTACCAGCAATTATAAAATATTTAGGGCTTAAAGAGGTTGATAAAACTGAGATATTTTCAGATATAATGATACCAGTGCTTTCTGAGGCAAAACAGCTTGCCAGTGAGATTATGATAGGAGAACAGGATATAGAAAATGTTACAAAACTGAGCTTTGGCTGGAATTTTGGCATATTTGGGTTCCAGAAAAAAAATCCTGAGCTTTTTGTAGTGAAAGAAAAATCTGAATTTGATAACCTTGATACCTTTTGAATTAAATTTTTATATAATTTATTAATATGACATTAATAGCCAAAGAAGTGTTTCTTACCAAAGGAATAGGCAGGCACAAGGAAAAGCTTGCAAGCTTTGAAGAAGCATTGAGAGATGCTAATATTGCAAGTTTTAATCTTGTTCATGTCTCAAGCATACTGCCTCCAAACTGCAAGCTTGTTTCAAAGCAGAAGGGGCTCGAAAAACTTAAACCCGGACAGATACTTCACTGTGTTATGAGCAGAAACTCAGTTAATGAAAATCACAGGCTGATATCAGCATCCATTGGTATGGCAATACCAAAGGATAGAAACCATTATGGTTATATATCCGAACATCATTCATTTGGTGAAACAGATGAACAAACAGGGGAGTATGCAGAGGACCTTTCCGCTCTTATGCTTTCAACCATACAGGGTATAGAGTTTGCTCAAGATACCACATGGGATCAGAAAGAAGAGATCTGGAAGATGAGCGGAAAGATAGTTAAAACCACTAACATAACTCAGTCTGCAATAGGTATGAGTGAAGTCTGGACAACAGTTGTTGCAGCTGCAGTCTTTGTTTTCTAATCATAAGATGAAAATACAACAAAATAAAAATAATTTTTTAATTGATAATAATGTTTCGCTTGAAAAAGCGAAGTTTGTGATAATTCCAGTTCCATATGAACAAACAACATCCTATGGAAAGGGCACAAAAAATGGGCCATCAGAAATAATCAAGGCATCACCTCAGATAGAACTCTGGGATGAGGAGCTGAAGTGTGATACATATAAAGTAGGGATATTCACCGCTGATGATTTTGTATATGTATCAAGTGAAAAAGAATTCTTTTCTAATATAGAAAAATATGTTGACCATATTATTAATTCATATTCAGCATTTCCTGTTTTTATAGGTGGCGAACACAGTATAACTCAGGGACTTATTCCACCTTTTCAAAAAAGGTATAAAAATCTTTCAGTGCTTCATTTTGATGCCCATGCAGATCTGAGAAAGGAGTATGAAGGATCAAAACATAGTCATGCATCAGCACTCTATCCTGCAGCAGTAAGCGGTGCAAAGATTGTTCAGATAGGAATAAGAAGCGTTGCAAGCGATGAAAGATATATGACAGAGCGACCAAATGTTAAAACCCTTCTTATGAATGAAAATCTTGATATTAAAAAATTAAAAAGAAAGGTCATAGATGAGCTGAGTGAGAATGTTTATATGACCATTGATGTTGATGGATTTGACCCATCTGTTATGCCTGCTACAGGAACCCCACAGCCGGGCGGTTTTATGTGGTATGATGCACTCGATGTGTTCAGTGAGGTTATATGTAAAAAAAATGTAGTTGGTATTGATGTAGTTGAAACAAGCCCTGTTAAAGGATTTCATATAACTGAGTTCAATGCAGCAAAGCTTATATACAGACTTATTGGATACATATCAAAAAAGAGGAAATATTTTAGTCATTGGTAAATAATGTGGGATTTACCAATGAAAGTAGCATATTAGTTGTTTAATCATCGAGATGAAAACAGATTCATCAAGATGTAAACGGATAAATCAAGAAGATAGTTGTTTGGTTAGCAATAAAATAATATTAAAATATAATCATAAATTTCCACAAACCTGAAGTAACCGCTTCGGTTACTTCAGGTTTTGAATGGTAATATATAAAATTGTGGGTAAAGTCAGATATTTATTATTTCATGTTAAAGATCCATCAGCATTGTGGACTATTAAATCCAAGACTATATCCACAATAATTACGAAAGAACCAAATCTATATCTCAATAGTCTTTTTCTAAAAAATATTTTACACTATTCTCGGGAAAAGCTTAACACTTTATCATATCATTCTAAATATAGTACAATGTTCTAAATGCCTAATTTTATAAGGAGTAATCGCTATGAATTTTATTAATAAGTTTTTTAAATTAAAAGAATTTTCTACTGATTTAAAAACTGAGATAACCGGTGGGCTTACTACTTTTCTGACAATGTCTTATATTATTTTCGTGCAGCCGCAGGTTCTTGGAGCAGCAGGGATGGACAAGGGAGCAGTTTTTACAGCTACCTGTTTGTCTTCTGCAATTGCTTGTTTTATTATGGGAATTTATGCAAATTATCCGATTGCCCAGGCCCCTTTGATAGGAGAAAACTTCTTTTTTGCATATACTGTCGTTCTTGCAATGGGTTTGACATGGCAAAAAGCTTTAGGGCTTGTTTTTATTTCAGGAATAGTTTTTCTTTTACTTACTATGACAAAAATAAGGGAAAAACTTATAGATTCTGTTCCCGATTGTCTGAAATTTGCAATAGCATCAGGTATTGGGCTTTTTATAACCCTTATAGGACTCAAAGAATCTGGCCTGATAGTGGCGAATCCGCCAACTTTTGTTAAATTGGGGGATATAAGTTCCATACCTGTGTTAATTTCAAGTGCAGGTTTAATTGTGACAGCAACACTTTTTGCAAGAAATATAAAAGGAGGGATACTTTTTGGGATGCTTTTTTCCGCTATTATTGCATACATCATAATGGGTTTTAGCGGATTTTCCGGGATTTTCAGTCTTCCACCATCTATGTCCAGTACTTTTTTAAAACTTGATTTAACAGGCATTTTAAACTGGGATTCAATTTCAATAATTCTGATTTTTTTATTCATGTCTATTTTTGACACTCTTGGAACCCTTGTTGGAGTTGGGATACAGGCCGGACTTATAAAAAATGGAAAATTTGAAAGAATATCAAAAGCACTTGTATCTGATGCTGTTGCAACGACTTGTGGCTCCCTACTTGGAACTTCAACTGTTTCAAGTTATATTGAAAGTTCAACTGGCGTGGCTAATGGTGGAAGGACAGGACTGACGGCAATTACTGTTGGTTTTCTGTTTCTCTTAAGTCTTTTTTTTGCTCCACTTGTCTCTTCAGTAAATCTACAAATCAGTCTCCCTGACAAAAGCATAATTCATCCCGTGACCGCTCCTGCTTTGATATTTGTCGGAGCACTTATGATGAGTACAATCAAACACATAAAATGGGAAGAATGGACAGATTCAATCCCGGCATTTTTAACACTTGTTTTGATTCCTTTTACCTTCAATATTGCAGATGGGATTGCTTTTGGATTCATTTCTTTCGTTCTGCTCAAAACCTTATCTGGAAAAACAAAAGAAGTTTCATTGATTTTATGGATTTTAGCCCTCCTGTTTTTATCAAGATATATTTTTTTGGTCTCATAACGCTCATTTTTTGGCAAAATTCATACAAAGTAACTACAGGTTAAGGCCTTGTCCCTTCTTTCTAAACAACTAATTATTCCGTTTTCATCCTGACTTAATCTGTATTCATCTTGATGATTCTTCTTCCCAAATAACCAAACAACCAGATAACTTTTTCATCTCTCCCTAATTTGCTATTATATTTTTATGAAAAAAACTGCTATATTTCTTATATTTTGTTTATTTTTTTGTTTTAATTCTCTCTATTCCGGGGGATTTAATGTTTATAAACTTAACAAAAGCAAAACTGATAAAACCAACCAGATAATAGTAAAATTTAAAAAAACTAATTTTCAAAATGCTTCTAATATGAGCATAAAATTACAGAGTTTATCAGTTAAAACAGGTTATAAGATGAGCTTTAAAAGGATGATGACTGGTGGGGCTTCGGTGATAAAGCTTGACTCATATAAAACCTATGATGAGATAAATGATATTATAAATGATCTAAAAAAGGATAATGATATAGAATATGCTGAGCCAGATAGAAAGGCTTATATACTTGATACAAATCCCAACGACACTTATTATAATAGCCATCAATGGCATTATAAGGGACCTTCTGATGGAGAGATTGCTGGTTTAAACCTCCCAAAGGCATGGGATATAACAACGGGTGCTTCCTCTACTGTTGTTGCAGTTTTGGACACTGGGATATTAACTCACAGGGATTTATCAGAATCAAGGATTTTGCAGGGTTATGATATGATATCAGATCCCGATGCAGCAGGGGATAATAACGGGAGGGATAATAATCCTACCGATGAGGGTGACTGGTGTGATTCTGAGGACAGCAGCTGGCACGGACTTCATGTCACGGGAACAATATCGGCAACAACAAACAATGGACTTTATATGGCCGGTGTAAACTGGAATAATAAGATACTTCCTGTAAGAGTGCTGGGCAAGTGTGGAGGTGATGAAAGCGATATAATTGATGCCATAGAGTGGGCATCTGGTGTGGATTATGTCCCACAAAATACCAATCCTGCTCGTGTAATAAACATGAGCCTCGGTGGAAGTGGCAGTTGTGACACATTCCTACAAGATGCAATAGATTATGCTGTATCAAAAGGGGTTGCTGTTGTTGTGGCTGCCGGAAACGATGGTGGGGACGTATCAAGTCACTGGCCAGCAAATTGTCAAAATGTTATAACGGTTGCTGCCCTTGACAACAAGGGTAGTCGTGCATCGTATAGCAATCATGGTAGTAATGTCTTTATATCTGCCCCCGGTGGTGGAGGTGGTGATGATAATAATAATTGGATATGGTCATTGTGGAACGATGGTACAACTCTAAAGGGTAATGATGCTTATGCTGGTATGATTGGGACGAGCATGGCAACACCTCATATAAGCGGGTTGATATCGCTTATGTTGGGTTTAAAACCACAGTTAACACTTGATGAGATAAAATATAACCTTCAAAAAACTGCAAGGGCTTTTCCACCTGGTTCAAGCTGTAACACATCTATATGTGGTGCAGGTATGGCTGATGCATATGGGGCTATTGATAACCTTGTAGTATCAATAACATCATCCACACCAAACTCGGCGATAAATAACAACACAATTGAACTCTCTGTATGGGGAAAGGGTTTTATCCATGGAGCAACAGTAAAATTAACGAGAGCAGGGTATAATGATATAAATTGTCAGAACATAAATGTTATAAACCTAAATAATATAACCTGCGATATGCCACTAACGGATGTATCAAGTGGTAGATGGAATTTGAGTGTTATCAATGCCGATAATTCATCAAGTGTTATGAGCAATTATTTCACTGTGAATTCTCTTTCTATCAACAGTGTATCACCTACTCATTATTATAATAATAAAACTATAACTTTTAATGTTTCAGGTTCAGGATTTGTATCTCCTGTAAGTTTAAAGTTAGCCAAATCAGATTATTCTGATATATTATGTCAGAATGTTGTGGTTGCTGATCCAAGCTCAATAACCTGTGATATGCCACTTACTGGTGCTTTTGTCGGTAAAAGGGATATCATACTTGCAAATGGTGATGGAAGGACAGCTACGCTGACCGATGGATTTGAGGTGATAAACGATACACTTTCTGTTTCATCGCTTGATCCAACATCGGGTTCTAATAATTCTACTGTTTCAATAAAGGTATATGGAAGTGGATTTTTGAAATCAGCAACATCAAGATTATCAAAAACAGGGTATAGCGATATATTGTGTTCTACATCGGTTTTAAGCTCAACTGCTGCTGTTTGTTCTGCTGATCTTAATGGTGTATGGGAAGGTAAGAGAGATTTTATTATTGATAATAGCATTTCAAATTTTTCAAAAACAGATGCTTTTACAATAAATTCTTCTGCACTTAATGTTAACAGTATTAATCCTGTTTCTGGTTATAACAATAATTCAAACATTGAAATAAATGTGTATGGCTCAGGTTTTAAAAGTTCAACATCTTTAAAGCTTTCAAAAACATCATTTTCTGATATAACCCCGACTTCCTTTGAGGTTAAGACATCAACCTATATACATTCTTTTTTCAATATATTAAACTCACCATCTGGTAAAAGGGATTTGTGTGTAAAAAATTCTGATACCGTTTATTACTGTAAACAGGATTTGTTTAATATATTAGATATTCAGGGTTTTCCATATATATACTCAATATCACCGACATCATCTCTTAATAATATAAATCCTTCTGTGTTTATATACGGTGATAATTTTATAAACGGTTTTACGATAAAATTAAAAAGGAGTAATTATTCTGATATAAGCGTAAGTGATTTTGAAATACTTTCATCCACCGCTATAAAGGCAGTGTTTCCTCTAAAAGATCTTCCCTATGGTCAGTTTGATATAGAGATAACAAATCCTAATGGGAACTCTGCTTTATATAAAAGTTTTTCACTTCTCGGAACAGAATCGAATGTAAAAATTTATAACTCAGTATTGAATATGAACAGTGGTGATAATATTGATATAGTTTATAACCTGAACACTCCATCAAAATCAACTGTTAAGGTCTATGATAATATGGGAAGGTTTATAAAAACGATCTATGAAGGACTCGGTAATAAGGGGTTGAATGAGATAAAATGGGATGGAAGAAACAGCAGTGGCTCTAAAGTATCAAATGGTATATATATAATAATGATAGAAACACCTTCCTATAAGGAATATAAAAGGGTTGTTGTTATAAAATGAAATTAAAAATATTATTTTTTGCGATTGATATTATATACTGTATTAGTTATCTTAGTGCGACAAACTCTAACCTATCCATTTTTTATTACACACCTCAGGCAGATGTCTTTTCAGCTGGGGAACTTGAAACAGTAAGCTTTAATGAATTGGAAAGAGGAGCTTCTAACCCATCGTTTCTTGGCAATTTGAAAAAGCATTCTATCTCTGCTTCAATGTGGAAGGATTACTACGGCAGTGGATATTATGGTTTTGTTTCAGGGACATATAGATTAAACACAGAAACAGGAGTGAATATATCATATCTTGGATATAACAGTTCAAGCGAGGATGTGTATTATATGGATAATACATCCGAGAGTATTGTTTATGAAAAGGATAGTATGTTTTCAGCCTCAATCGGTAGAAAACTTAGCGATTTTGTTTTTTTAGGTACAAAACTTAAATATATTAAAAGTACGCTTGCAGAAAAATATGATGCCTCGTCTTTTACATTTGATATAGATAGCTTTATTAAATTGAAATATGGTATTGTTTTTTCAGCAGGTGTTAGAAATATTGTTGGAGATCTTAAATATGACAGAGAGAAAGAAAATCTACCACTCTTCTATCATTTTGAAGTTACAAAACTGTTTCAAACAAATTTTATTGATATCAGAACAGGTATTGGTTTAAAAAAAACTGATGATTACGATTCAAGGTCCTTTGGGCTTTCTTTAAAATTTTTAAGATTTCCACTGACAATAAATGGTGGATATATATCAGATGATAATGATGATTCATTTTCTACAGGACTTGGGCTTGTCGTAAATAGTTTGAGTATTGATTATGGCATAAGGTTTGGCAAATTTTTTGACAACTATATGCAGAGGTTTTCTCTCTCATATTTTTTTGATATTGATAATGAAAAGAAGATAGAAAAAAATACAATCAAAAGAGAAAATAGTAATAAGATAAAAGAAAAGAAAAAGGACGATAAAAAAAATCAAGACGAGATAATTGATGTAATAGTCATCTGAGCTGTCACTATAAAACTCTAACATTTAAAGTTTCAGCTATAAATTCACTAATAACTACTTCGGTTACTTTTGATTAAATCAGTTTTCATCCCGATGATATCTGTTTACATCTTGATGATTACAAATAACTTTTTTAGTGCCCCTATATAAAAAAATATTTCAAAGACACCGTAAAAATTTGCTTTAATTTTTATTATAATAGTATAATAGGTAGTATAAATATATGGGTATGGGATTACAATGGATTACAATTATTTAAAAAGAAAAAAAACAGAAAGAGATTAATATTATAAGAACTTCAAATAATGATGAAACACTTGATAGAACATTAGTTAAAAAAGAGGTAAACATGAAAAAGCAAAAAAAACAAATAAAGAAAGGAAAGAAAGTAATAAAAAAGGCAAAAAAGGGAAATATACTATAGTAGTGTTTCTCAACAGAAAAATATATACTGCAGATATTGCGGTGTGATGTTTTTGTAGTTTGGAGTTTTTGACGCTACAAATATTTTGGATTTTGTATAATCTCTATTATTCTTTTATAATATCTTCTCCCTAGATAACGAGATAACTAAATAACTACTATGTATGTCTTCATATTGATGATTCTTCTTCCCAGACAACTAAATAACCAGACAACCAAATAACTAATTTGTCTGTCTTCATCTGACTTTTATCCGTCTACATCTTGACTTAATCTGTTTACATCTCGATGATATAAAAATGGTAAAATAGATTTATGAACACTAAATACACTATCGCTTATGAGTATCATAATTCACTCTATCTCAATATAACAAACAGATGTCCAAACCTCTGTGTGTTCTGCATAAAAAATAAGTGGAATATGGATTACAGAGGATACAATTTAAAACTATTAAAGGAGCCATCTGTTGAGGATATTAAAGTTGATGTAGAAAAAAATTTTTTAAATAAAAAATACGATGAGATAGTTTTCTGTGGTTATGGTGAGCCAACGATGAGATGGGATACTGCAAAAGAATTTATAATGGCCGTAAGATCGGGCAGTGTCAAGTCTGTTCCACCCAAAATAAGAATAAGGATTAATACAAATGGGTTGGGCAACCTTATAAATAAAAGGGATATTACTCTCGAGATGAAAGGGCTTGTTGATGCTCTTCATATAAGCCTTAACACTCGAAGCAGGGAACAGTGGGTTAAATTGATGCAGCCATTTAATGATTACAGGGATAATGGTTTTGATTCCGTGATTGATTTTATAAAAAGAGCAAAGGAGAGTGTAAAGGAGGTTATCGTTACTGCTGTGGAGCTCGAAGAAGTTGATATCAAGGCAGTTGAAAACCTTGCTAATTCACTCGGTGTTGGATTTAGACGAAGGCCACTGCTTGATTATGAAGAAGCTTGAGAAACAGGATTTTTTGATATTGATCATTATTATACTCTTTGTTTTTCTTATAATTCCTGTCACGGTATTCAGGGATTTTTTCTCTGGATATTTTACGTTTATAGACACATGGACTGAGAAGCCTATCATATATCTTAAAAAGCAGATTGTATCAAAGACGCCTGAAAAACACTCTGTCAATGATGAAAGGTTGTCTCTGCCTGATTTTAAGTTTGTAAGATTTGAGATTAATATCAAGGCTGATGATGTTTATGTGATAGGTGATTTTAATAAGTGGAAGCATATAAACAATCTTACATTGAAGAAAAACATATGGGAGACAGAGATTCCACTTGTAAGCGGGAGATACAGATATCTTTTTCTTGTGGATGGTAAAGAGATTCTTGATCCTATGAATCCTGAGATAGACTACTATGATGGTAAAAAGGTTTCAGTGGTAGAGGTCAAATAAATGCTTTTAATCAAGTTCGCTATGCTTTTTTTAACATCTCTTTATTCTGCTGATTATAGATCTATTTTATGGATAACCAGCTCAACATCAGATGTAAATGAGATTATAAAATTCAAAGCTGATAATAATCTATCATTTGAGCTTTCACTGCTTTCTGACTCCATGGCTTCTATGCCTGAAGACAGTGTATTTGAATATATTGATGGTTTTTTAAGTTTTTATCCTGTAGAGACTGTATTTTTTCCATCCAAAAGTGGTATTAAAGAATTTCAAAATTATGATGATAGTGGTGATCTGTTCAGAAGTTTTTTTGATTATTACTATACAACATATTTGAAGATGAATGGGAGCAGGGGATTGTTATCAGGTTATGGTGTTGGAAGTTATGATATGATATCGCTTGCAAAGGATCATGGATATAACTGGATCTTTGGTGGCATTTCCTCATCAACCTTTTCTGGTGTTAAAAAAATTAATGACTTTAACACAGTTTTTTTTGATCTTCTGAGGTCAACTGATGCGATATACACATCATCAAACACATTTTTTATAGTAAATGATATGGATAGTAGTAACTCATCGCTTGATATGTTAAAAAACATTTTAGCTGATAAAAGCATAAGCTTTATAAAAGTTTCTGATGCTGTTATGATATCAACACCATCTGTTATGGATTCCACAGATTCATTTCAAGGTTTATTTATACCTTTAAATGAGACAGTAAGCTGTCCTGCCTATTTAAACTATATGAATTATCTTGTACTTCTTACAGAGGATATTTCCAAGAAGGATTATTCCACTGCAGAAGATATATTTGAAAACTATATAAATCTTTTTAATTATTTTAAAGATATCTGTCAGGCTAAAGAATCTTTTGCCGATGATATAAGAGAGATTACAAATAATATTTATATAAATCTTTATCAAGATCCTCCATATTTCATAAACTATGATTTTTTAAATAATTTTAATATAAAAAAATATGTAAGAAATAATACTGATACAGGAGTTTATTTCAATTCTTTATCGTCGCAAACAATAAAAAGTTTTAGTGTTGTTAGTGATACATCTACGGATTCAGTTGTTTTTACAATTGAGTTTTCAACTCAGAATATTTTTGATGAAACACATATATATATAGATATCAACCAGAGAAGAAATGCTGGTAGTGATATCATTATAGGAAGGGATGAGAGGATCGATGGGCTTTACGGCTGGGAGTATGCCTTTGTGATAAAAGACAGTTCTGTAGTATTATACAAAAACTCTTACAGAGACTATTACAAATTCAAGACTTATAAGCTTTCATACAATGAAGATAGGGCTTATTTCAAAGTTAAGGCATCTGATCTAATCGGTAATTTTGTTAACTGGAATTATACAGTTGTTAATTATGATAAAAACCAACTCATAGATGGTATATACGAAACGGCTGATATGAAGTTTTTGTATCCAGTAACCTATTGATTTGGTTTGATTATTTTAATTTTTTTTGCTATTCTAATTCTATGGTTTATTTATTATCATCTATTATAGCCTTTCTTCTCATAATACTCTTTATTGTTCTTAACAGGCTTTACAATCTAAAATTGGCATCTTTGAAAAATAAGAAATCATCATCACCAAATGTTAAGAAGATACTCAGCAAGTTTGATGAGCTTTTGCTGGATATGATTGCTGTCCATGATTCTGGTATCAAGGGTGTTCCTGCAGGAAAAGAGGGTGAGTTTTATAAAATGGCTCTTTTAAGAGCCTGTGATATAGTTGGTTCTGATCGTGGTTCAATAATGATATATAACAACGATGATGGTCTGCTTCACATAATAGCGTCTCGTGGGATTTCAGATGAGCTTGTGGAGAAGATAAAATTAAAGCCCGGAACAGGAGTTGCAGGAAGGGCTTTTGAAAAGGGTGAGATAATATTTGTTACGAACCCTGAGAAAAATCCTGATTATGATGGTTATATGGGTTATGATGAACAGACAGAACCGTTTGTAGCTGTTCCGCTTAAAATAAAAGATTCAACAGTTGGTGTATTAAATATTCATCTTCCAAAAACAAAGAATAATTTCACAGATCTGGAGTTAAAGTTCTTGAGCATTCTTGCCGGTGAAATATCCATAATGGCAGAGAACATAAATCTTTATCAAAGTATAGAAAAATTCTATTTTGAGCTGGTTCAGACGCTTGCCAAGACTATAGATGCAAAGGATTCTTACACTGGCAGTCATGCTATTACAGCAAGGAACAGAGCTAAAAAGCTTGCCGAGAGAATGAACATTCCTGAGAAGTTTATAAAAAATATTGAGTATGCTGCTATTCTACATGACATAGGAAAGATTGGTATAGATGACAGGATAATAACAAAGCCAGCTAAGCTTACGGATGAGGAATATGCTCAGATAAAAAAGCATCCCGAGATTGCATATGATATACTCTCGCCTATAGAATTTTTATCTATAGTGGCAAAAATAATTTTATATCATCATGAATGGTTCAATGGTAATGGATATCCTGAGGGACTCAAGGCTGAGGAGATTCCACTCGGCTCCAGAATAATAAGCGTAATAGATGCATGGGATGCAATGACATCCGACAGGCCTTATAGAAAAGCTCTTAAAAAAGAGGATGCAATAAATGAATTAAAAAATGGGGCAGGAAAACAATTTGATCCAGATGTTGTTGATGCCTTTTTAAAATTGATTGAGGAAGAATAGTAGGGTGACACTGAAAAAGTGGTAAAAACTGCATGCTTTTTTTAATATTAGATATCAAAAACCTTGCAGTTTTGATATAAGTTTTTAAATCTTTTATGCAGTTTTTCATTTATAAAATCTCCACCGTTAGGCTTTTTTCAGTGTCCCCTAGGTAGGTAACTGTGCTTTTTATTGTAGGAACACCGATAGGAAATTTTAAGGACATAACTCTAAGAGCTCTTGACACAATAAAAGAGTGTGATGTTGTATTTTGTGAGGATACAAGGGAAACACTGAAGCTTTTAAACCATTATTCAATATCAAAACCACTTTTCAGATACAACGATCATGTAGAGGATAGCATATCAAAGATATTCGATTTTTTAAAATCACAGAAAAAGGTCTGTCTTATATCGGATGGGGGAATGCCAAACATATCTGATCCGGGTGCTGTTATAATAAAAAAGGCAAGGGAAAACAATATTAAAGTTGAGGTGATAGGTGGGGTCAGTGCTGTCATAAATGCAATAAGTGGTAGTGGGCTTGATGGTAGTGGTTTTATATTTCTTGGATTTCTTCAGAGAACTGAATCAAAGATGATAAAGGAACTAAACAGAGCCTTTATGCAGGGTTTGCCTGTTGTGATCTATGAATCACCTTATAGATTGGTCGATTTTTTAAAAACCGTGTCAAAAAATTTTAATAATATCAGCGTGATCGTGGTAAGGGAAATGACAAAGATCTATGAGGAGTGGATTTCTGGAGATATCAATGATGTCATAGAACAGATAAATAGAAAAGGTTCTTTGAAGGGTGAGATAACAGTAGTTCTGTCAAAATCTAAAGAGAAAGAGATTGATATGGTTGGTAGTATTGGTTTTCTTTGCACAGCAAACACCTGCCGAAGCTTTATGGCACACTATTATGCGGTTAAAAAATCTTCTGAAAAGGGCGTTAAAATATCCATCTCATCTGCAGGAATAATTGCAGGTGATTCTGTATCAGATAATGCTGTGGCAGTTTTAGAAAAAGAGGATATAAAAAATATTTTTCATACTCCAAATCAAATGGATTGGAACTTTATGGAGAAAAATGATCTGATACTCGTTATGACGAGGAAGCACAGGGAGATAATAAAAAATCTTTTTCCTCAGTATGAAAAAAAAGTTTTTACACTTCTTGGCTATGCGGGGCTTGGTGGAGGAGATGTATATGACCCGTATGGTAAAAACTATTCTGAGTATGAAAGAGTTTTTGAACAGATAAAAAAAGCGATTGATACAATAATTGACAATTTAAGCAAATCAACATAATTTATCTGATTTTTATTCGTTTACATCCTTATGATAAAATTATAAAATGTTATTAGCAGTTGTATAAGAGAGATAATAATCATAGCAGAAGAAAGGATTTCGGTAAGAGAGTTTCTTAAATGATAACCTTTCGCTGCACACTGTTATGGAGGTTTTATGTATGAAACAATAAAGCAAATTGACAGAGAAGTTTATGATGCCATGATTGGAGAGCTTACAAGACAGCAGAATAAGTTAGAGCTCATAGCGTCTGAGAACTATACATCAAAAGCTGTTCTTGAAGCACTTGGAAGTGTTTTAACAAACAAGTATGCTGAGGGATATCCGGGGAAGAGATATTATGGTGGATGTGAGTGGGTGGATGTTGTTGAAAGACTTGCAATAAAAAGGGCAAAAGATCTTTTTAAGGCAGAGCATGCAAATGTTCAACCTCACAGTGGGACACAGGCAAACATAACCTCATATATGGCACTCATTAAGCCGGGTGATAAGGTTATGGGATTAAATCTTTCCCATGGTGGTCATCTTTCACACGGTAGTCCTCTTAATTTTTCAGGCAAATATTTTAAGATAATAAGCATCAATGTCAACAAGGACACAGAACTAATAGACTATGATGAGATGGAGAAAACTATAGAAAAGGAAAAGCCAAAGTTAATAATGGCTGGCGCATCAAACTATTCAAGAATATGGGACTGGAAGAGGATAAAGCAGATGGCCGATAACTGGAAGTGCTATTTAGTCTGTGATATCGCTCATTATGCAGGGCTTATTGCTGCAGGTGTTTATCCTTCACCTGTTGAATATGCTGATGTTGTTACGACTACTACACACAAGACTTTGAGAGGTCCAAGAGGTGGTCTTATACTTTCAAAAAAAGTTTATTCAAAATCTATTGATAAGTCAAACTTCCCTGGCAATCAGGGCGGTCCTCTTATGCATACTATAAGTGCTAAGGCAGTTTGTTTTGGTGAAGCATTGAAGCCTGAGTTCGTTGAGTATCAGAAACAGGTTATATCAAATGCTAAAAAGTTAGCAAAGGAATTGGAATCAAAGGGATACAGAATAGTTTCAGGTGGGACAGATTCTCACCTTTTTTCACTTGATCTAAGGGCAAAACATATCACAGGTAAGGATGCAGAAGAGGCACTCGATAAAGCAGGAATAACTGTCAACAAGAATACGATCCCTTATGACCCAGAGCCTCCAATGGTAACAAGTGGTGTAAGAATTGGAACACCTGCTGTTACAACAAGAGGTATGAGGGAAAATGAGATGGAAGAGATAGCAACCTATATAGATGAGGCAATAACTCATAAGGATGATGAGTCTTTCCTGAAAGCTTTGAGTGAGAAGGTTAAAGGGCTTACAAAAAGATTCCCAATTTACAACGATTAAAAGCTTTTGGAAATATTTTGGATATTTAAATTATTTGCTGAACAACTATCTAAAATCAATGGTTGAGTTGTCTGTTGTTATGGTAATATTTGTATAGTTAAAAAGGAGTATAGTCAATATACAGAAATGCTATTCTTTTTGTGTTTAGTTTAATTTCTGTTTATTATGGTAGAATAATATTATGCCATCAAAAGTATTAATAGTTGACGATGATGCTCATCTCAGAGAGACACTTCATGACCTTCTCGAGATGGAAGGCTATGAGGTTTTTGAGGCTGCAAGTGGGGCTGAGGCTATGAGCCTTGTTGCATCTGATTTTTACCATGTTATCTTGATGGATTTTAATTTAACTGATAAAACAGGCATAGAGGTGATAAAGGATATAAGAAAGCTTAACAAGGACAGTCAGATTCTTATGATGACTGCCCACGCTTCACTTGATACAGCTGTCAGGGCAATACAGGAGTCGGTGTATGACTTCCTTATAAAACCAGTGGATTTTAATTATCTGAGAAATGCTATAAGAAGGGCTGAGGACAAGCTGAGGCTTGAGCAGGAGAATGAAAGATTGTTGAGGGTTTTACAGGAACAGAACAAGGAGCTTGACAGACTCAACAATATGAAATCAAAATTTCTTTCTATGGCAAGCCATGATTTATCAAATGCGCTTATGACATTGGAGATAAGTTTTGAGATGCTTGCATCCTCCATAAAGGATCCTACTGATGATCAGAAAAAAAAGATGGAGTTTATAAACACAAGCATACAACAGATAACAAGGCTTGTCGGAGATCTTGTCGATTGGGCATCAATAGAGCAAGGAAAGTTCAGGCTTGAGAAAAATTATTTTGATATGGATAAGCTTGTAGATTCGTTGATAGTTGGCCCTAAGGCGAGGGCATCACAAAAAAATATAGATGTGAGTGTAGAAGTAATACCTGATGGATTGAAAATGGTTGCGGCTGATAAAAGAAGAATAAGTCAGGTCATATTAAATTTGCTCGAAAATGCTATAAGACATACTCAAAGGGATGGACGAATAGTTGTAAGGGTTGAGAAGATGAAGGATGAGGATGGAGTCTGTGTTAGTGTTATTGACAATGGTGAGGGAATACCTGCAGAAGTCCTTAGCAATCTATTCCAGAGTTTTTATCAGCCGCCAGGTTCAAAGGCAGGGCACGGAAGATTAGGTCTTGGTCTCTCCATATCAAAGGAAATAGTTCAGTCACATGGCGGAAGAATATGGGTGGAGTCAGAGGGACAGGGAAAGGGAGCTTCTTTTAAGTTTGTCTTGCCATTTGCGAAAGAGGGAGAGATTGAAAACAAACAAGAAAGCAATTGATCTGTGATAATTTTATAATCTGTTTCAGGAGGTTTTTATGTCAAAGGTAGTAACGGTTCTTTTAGCTGATGATCAGACACTTTTTAGAGAGGGTTTGAAGGATTTGCTTGAGGATGAAAAGGGTATTAAGGTTGTTGGTGAAGCAAAGACAGGTCCTGAGGCTGTGGAGATGGTCAGAAGGCTCAAGCCTGATGTTGTTCTTATGGATATAAAGATTCCTGAGATGGATGGGATCTCTGCGACAAAGATAATAAGAAGTAAATTTCCTGAGACCAATGTGATAATACTTTCAAGCTATGAAGATGAGGCTCATATAACGGAGGCTGTTTCTGCTGGTGCAAATGGCTATCTTTCAAAGATGCTTCCTGCGAGTGATCTGGTAAATGCACTTAAAACATTTACAAGTGAATCGGTTATGATTCCTCAACCCATAATGAACAAGCTTATAAATGGATTGAGACAAGGGGTATCAAAGGACTCACCTGAGACACTGACTCAGACTGAAATGAAGGTAATGACGCTCTTGGGCAAGGGAAAATCAAACAAAGAAATAGCAAGTGAGCTTAACTGCAGTGTGAAAACAGTTAAGAACCATTTAAACAGTATCTTTAACAAGTTGGGTGTTACAAACAGGACCGAGGCTGTTATCAAAGCAATTGAAAGAGGTCTTATTTCCACAGATAATCAGTAAGGTTATTTTTCTATATTAATATTGAAAATTATGATATTTAGTGCTATATAATAGATATGAGGAATAATTCTGCTTTTATAAAAAGAAAGGCTCAGGCAACTGTGGAATATTTGTTGCTTCTTGCTATGGTTGCTGGTGGGGTTATAATATTTTTTGCGCTTTTTTACAGAAAGATAGTAGGGGTTTTTTTTACAATAGTTGGACTTGTGCTTGGTGCAGGAACACCACAGTAGGATTTATATATGAAAAGAAAAGCTCAGTTATTATTGCCATCTGTTTTAGTAATACCATCGCTTTTGATTTTTATCTATCTTCTTTATGAAACCACAAAGCTTTCGCGTGAGAAAATAAGGACACAGTTTGCTTTGGATTCGGCTGCATTTATACAGATGCAGGATTATACAAACTTTTTAAACAGAACAGCCTATGTCGATGGAGCATTTCCTTACAGAATATTTAAACAGGAATGGGATTGTAAGACGCAAACTGATTATCTTCAAAGAACTGATGACAATGGAAATGCCTGTCCATATTCAATGTTTTATGAAATAGGAGCTTTTCCTGGTTGGAGCGGTGATGTCATAGGTCAGGATCCGAGCGGAAGTGTTTTTGATAACTCTGATAAATGGGAGATAAAGTATAATGACCAGCCAACAGAGCTTGTAGAGAATCCGCGACAGTCAAATCTTAACACAGCAAACCCTGATTTTGGAGAACAGCTGACATTCATAAACCCTAAGCAGGCCCAGAAAATTTATATATTCTGGGATCCTTCCGTTAACTATTATAAATTTTATGCTCAGGTTTATCTCACGCTCGGAACAATAGAAGAATCTCAGTTTGCTGTTTTCCAGAGACTTACGGATAAAATGAATTTTTACAGGAAGTCTTTTTATTTAAATGCTGCCAACCAGAGTTGTCTTGATAACCCGGATAGCTGTGGCAGTGAGTCTCTTGGGGGCTCTGGTATAAGAAAGTGGAACAGAAACAGCGATGTTAAGTTCCATTATATTAAATCAATAAAGTGGTGGGCTAAGTATTATGTTGGAGGGCTTCCTCCTTATGAAATAGCAAAGACTGATCCTCCTATTGAATTTCCTAATCCCGGCATTTTTCAGCTTACTACTGTAGATCCTTCACTACTCAAACAGATTGGTATGGGTTATCAGCTTTATCAGCCGGTAGATGCTGGTAAAAATTATTTCAATGTTGATTTTAACTCAAAGGGATGGAAGGAGTGCTCAGACCAGTCAAAGCCATGTGTGCATTCTGCTATAACCTCTCAGTGCCCAAGCCTTACATCTGGCAATAACTGTCTCTGGCCGAACCCTACCCCTAAGTATCAGACAAGGCTTTATCCGTAATTTGCGAAGGGAGGACAGAAGTGAGAGGTTAGAAGGCAGAATTTAAAAGAATTACTTATTTATCTGTCTTCTGGTAACTCTTAACTGTGCGAGGTAGAGTTTTATGAGAATTGTGTGTGATAAAATAAAAAAAAGGACTTCACAGGCGATGACTGAGGTCGTTCTTTTATTCCCTGTTTTTATTATAATTCTATTTTTCACTGCTAAAATTTTTGCAGTTCTTGTCCTTATACAGAAGATGGAGATAGCAGCATATTATTCTGCGAGAAGATGGCAATTGGAATCACATCTATCAACACAGTATGCAAATGGCTGGGATGAAAGCTTTTTGAAAAAGGATATAAAGGACAAGGTGGCAGAATACATTGGTTTTAATTCTTCATCTGTTAAAAAATTTTTAAATCTTCAGGACAGTGGTCTTGAGTTAGATGTTCAGAGAACTCAGGTATGGAATGTGGTTACAATAAGGGTTCGTACAAACCCTGCCGGTATAGCACTGCTTTGCAAATATCCAAAGCAGGCTGTCTGTGTTGATCAGTTTCAGAATAAGTACTGTGATTCAGGTTATGACTATATATGCACAGGTGGTAAGGCTCTTGAGGTTGTTAAGTATGTTCCAAACAGGGATAGGCCTATTGCGTTTGTTTTGCCAGGTTTGCAGGATTGATACCTTTTATGCTCTGGTACAGAATAAAATTATTCTTAAAAAAAAATTGGATTGTCATAACTGTAATGCTGCTTATTGTCATATCTATAGTCCTTCCTGTATTTTATCTCTCAAAGATGGAAGCAAACACCAGAAGATACATAATGGGGATAAATATAGCCTCTATGCCTTGGGCAATTCTTCAAACACTTATATTTGTTGGTTTCTTGTATCTTCTTCAGTATGGCGGTGGGTTTTCAAGGTTTAAAAAAGCTAAAGTAAAATCTGATAATGTCAATGTAAAGTTTTCAGATATAGTTGGTCTTGATGAGGCAAAGAGGGAGGCATGGGAGGTTGTTGAGCTTATAAAAGACAGGAAGAGGGTTAACAAAATAGGAGGCAAGATAATAAAGGGGGTTTTGCTTGTTGGACCTCCGGGATGTGGTAAAACTATGCTTGCAAAGGCCATAGCAACTGAATCAGATGTGCCACTTTTATCGGTTGCTGGTTCAGAGTTTACAGAGATATTTGTTGGTGTTGGTGCGGCAAGGGTGAGAAAACTTTTTTCTGAGGCAAGATATACCGCTCATGCTTATGGAGCTTGTATAATTTTTATAGATGAGTTAGAGGTCATAGGCAGAAGAAGGATACTTTATGATGCATTTGGTGGTGGATCAGAGACCAACTCAACACAGAATCAGCTTCTTGTGGAGATGGATGGTTTAAGCGATGATGATGCAAATGTTATAGTTTTTGGGGCTACAAATGCCTATGAAGGAATACTTGATGAAGCCCTTTTAAGGCCTGGCAGATTTGATAGAAAAATATTTGTTGGAAAACCAAATCTTATAGAAAGGGAAAAGTTGTTTGGATATTATTTAAGCAAGGTCAAATATGATGCATCTGTTGATATAGCAAGGCTTGCGAGAAAGGCTGTTTATAAAACTCCTGCTGAAATAGAAAACATTGTAAAAGAATCTGCTCTTATAGCTGTAAGAAATAACAGAGATATAATAACATACACTGATATAACTCAGGCTATTGAGAGGATAGAGCTTGGGTTTGCACATAAACTCATCATGACACCGAGGGAAAGGGAGATGACGGCATACCATGAGGCTGGTCATCTGGTTCTGCTTTATCTGACACATCCTGCAAGGGATGTCTTCAAGGTTTCAATACTCAGTCGTGGTTCATCGTTGGGGGTTGTTCACTCAATGCCAAAGGAAGAGTTGTATACTCAGGATAGGGAGTCATTACTGGCAAGCATAAGGGTTTCACTCGGTGGTTATGTGAGTGAAAAAATAAAATACTCAACAACAAGCGATGGAGTGTCATCAGATTTTATAAATGTTACTGAGCTTGCTCATAATATGGTATGGAGACTCGGTATGGGCAACAGCGATTATATAGGAAACTTTACTGTTATACCAGAGTCAGAGCTTTCTGATGAGCTTGCTTCAAGGCTTAATATGGAGGCAATAGCTATTGTTCAGAGTGAATCTAAAAATGCAGAGAAGGTTTTAAAAGATCACTGGGAGATAGTTGAGCATTTCGTAAAGCTTCTTCTTGAAAAGGACGAGTTAGAATACGATGATATAGTGGATGTCTTTAAGAAATATGGTATAAACAGATCCCCTCTTATTGAAGAATAAGAAAATTTATCTTTCACTTCTTTATTCCCGATTTCCGCATTTTTTAGTTAAAAAAACTTTTCTCATAGGGGAATTTTGGGAACACCCCTTTTTCATGGGCACTACATCGGTCTTACAGACTTTTTGGAAATTCTATCATTAAGAAAAAAAATTACACATACCTCTTTTTATTGGAAAATGCATAAGTCGGCAAGGGGCAGATAAGGAAAATCATGACGACAATGGTTTTCTTAACATTTTGAATGATTTGGCTGGCAACAGGTATTGCTTGAATGTTTATTAAATTTACACTCATTTTACATTAAATTTAAATGTTCTTTACTTAATTATGCAAAAATATATTTATGAAAAAGACATTTATAATCTTAATAGTTTTCGCAGCTAATTTATATTCTGATGATAAATTTTCTCTTAAAGCACATTCTGCAATAGTAAAAGCAAGCATGAATTACATAAATCCTGAACTAAAAATGGAAGTTAACAAGTATATTGATTTTATACTCACAGGTGCTGGAGAATATAAATCCAATTCCCAATATTCAGAAGATTCCACTAAAGATCTCTTTGATGAGATTTATACATGTAAGCCCATTTCCTCAACAGAACATTTTTATGACCCCTATTATCCAAATTATATTCCTTTCTGGAATAAGTGTAAGCCACCATACATAAAATCAAATGCGATTAATAGGGCAAAATATATATATGATTTTGTGATAAAATATTACTTAAAAAATGAAAAAGATAAAGCTTATTATTATCTTGGAAGAGTCTTACATATACTTGCTGATCTATCAGTGCCAGCCCATGCACATTATACGCTTCACCCATTCTGGCCTTTTGATGATAGGTATGAACGTTTTCATAAGGAGTTAATGCTTAAAGGAGAATATTTTAATAATATAGAGATAATTAGCTATGAAAAATTTGAAGATTATTTTATAAATATTGCAAAGGAGACATATAGATATCCAAGCGATTATGAAGATGGTTATAGTGCTGACGGCAAATATTATTATAATAACAGAGGGAAGGTTGATTCTAATGATGGATTTAATTCAACGCTTGATAACGAATCTTGTAATTTAATAAGCGAAAGATTAATTCCATTAAGCATATCATATACAACTGGGTTGTTGGAATTTTTCCATAAAGATGTTATGAGGAGGATTAATGAAAAAAATTAAATTACTTATAATAATATCATTTATATGTTTAAGTTCTCTTTATTCAAAACCTAAAAATATAATTATTATGATCGCTGATGGTATGGGTGTTAATACTATGAGTTTTGGTGATCTTATTTATGATATATCAGAGCTTAAAAAATTTGAAAATTATGGATTTGTAAAAACTGCATCAAAGGAATCGAAATATCACATAACAGATTCAGCAGCTGCTGGCACTGCAATGAGCTGTGGCCAAAAAACATATAGAGGTATAATATCTATGGATAATAATGGGGGAAAACTTAAAAGTATTGCTTATTTAGCAAAAGAAAAGAAAAAACTTATTGGCATTATCAGCAATACAAGGATAACCCATGCAACACCTGCCGTTTTTTATGCAAACAATATAAATAGAGATGATGAGCAGGGTATAGCAAAGCAGATTATATCATCAGAATTTGATCTATTTATGGGAGGAGGATATGAATATATATCAGGGATAGAGGATGATATCAAAAAATCAGGATATAATTTGGTAAGGGAAATGGATGAATTAGATAAAATCAAATCTGATAAGATTATTGCTACCTTTTCAAATTCTCATATGAGCTATGAAATAGAAAGGAATAACACTGAACCATCGCTGAGTGAAATGGCTAATTTTGCTCTCAGATTTTTAAACAGGGGCAAAAATGGTTTTTTCATGTCAATTGAATCAGGAAGAATAGATCACTGTGAACATTCAAATGATGCACCATGCCTTGCATATGAAATGAAAGAGTTTAAGAAAACACTTGAGGTTATATTTAATTTTCTATCAAAAAATAAAGATACACTCTTTATACTTCTTGCTGACCATTCTAATGGGGGGCTTTCACTTGGTAGGGATGGAAATCAAATATTAAATTTAGATTTATTAACAAGAGCAAAACAATCGTCTGAAACATTTCTAAATTCCCTCAAAAATAATATTTCATATAAGGAATTCTCAAATATATATTATAATGTCTATGGGGTTAATATAACAGAAGAGGATTATGAAATTATAAAAGGCAACAATAAATTAGTTCTTGACCCATTGAATAAAGTTGCCAATATAAAATGGTCTACTGATGAACATGAAGGTAGTTATGTTCCTCTCTGTTCAACAGGTCCGAGCTCAGAAATTTTTAAGGGTATAATGGATATGGATGAGATAGGTAAAAATTTGTTTAAAATAATTTAAAGAGGTAGCCCCCTACTTTTTAAAAAATAAGGAGATAGAAAAAATGGATAATTCTACAATACAATATATTTGTCATAAGCTTCGTGTGGATGACCAGTCAAAGGTGGAGATAGAAACAAAGAAAAGATTAACATCAACTTTCGCCACCTCACTAAAAAAATACTTGGATAAAAAAGATCAGGTAAAGCATATTAAAAGCACAACTTTTATAGATCAATTTTTGGATACGCCAGAATTTGATTTGTTTTACTCCGGTGCCAGTTTACGCATAAGGTATAAGGGATATGGTTCCAATGTTTATTTGCAGTATAAGGGACATGGTTTTCTGCATAAGGGTATTTTATTTCGTTCAGAGTTTTCATCTGGCAGTATTAAGGAACTTGTCATGGAGGAAAGTCATCATGATATTATTCATTTCGTAGGCATTGATTTAAAGCATATAATGAAGAATTATTTGCCAAAGGAAATGTCTTCTGTTATGATAGACCATATTGGTCCATCCATAATAAATCGTATTAAGACCGCACCTATAATCTGTTTTTATCACAAGGAGAAATATATAATAAAGTTTGGTAATGTTTCATTAGAACCATCACTGGATCATATCAGCGCTTTTCATATTAATAAAGACACTTTTCATTCACTTTCCAACTTTTGGGAATATGAAAATGAAATAAAAAGCAAAGATAAAGATTTAAAGAGTAAGATTCTTAATATAAACAAGATTTTGAAATTTGATTCTACTCTTTCAAAAAAGTTTTTAATGCAAACAGAGGTTATGGATAAATATCATCGTGTATTGAGTTGTTTTATGCATATTAAACCTGATTGTTTGGCAACATTTACTGATCCTTTGGAATCTTTGTAAAAGTAAACTATGGTAAAAAATAATAATTTATCAGGATTGTTTTTTGATCGTGACCTCAGCTGGTTGAAATTTAACGATAGGGTATTGGAGGAAGCTGCTAATTCTGAACTACCTGTGCTTGAACGCTTGCGATTTGCTGCAATAGTAAGTTCTAATTTAAATGAATTTTTTATGGTGCGTGTAGCTGAAGATATAAAATTAGCTTTGAGATATCCTAATAAGCGAGGATCTGATGGACTTACAGCAATGCAAAGAATAGTGCTTATACGAGAAGCGGTGTTACGACAAAAAGGTAGGCAATCAGTAATAATAAATGATATATTTAACTCGTTACGTCGTCACTCCATTATTATTTATTCAGAGTTTAAGTCATTAAAAAATTTACATATGGATAGTGAGATAAGAAGTAAGATATTTCCGCTTCAGATAATGACGAGAAGATTATCAGAACCTCTACCTGAAATAACAAAAGATAAAGTCCATGTATTTGTGAAATTTCCACAAGAGTATGCAATAATAAGCCTAAAAAATAGAGAACAACGTTTATTAAGGATTGATTCATCACCAGACAAATATGTTTTTGCCATGATAGATAAATGGATTTGTGATCATCTGACGGAGATATTTCCCGGAAAAGATATCATTGAAGCATTTCCATTTATGATTATATGTGAGCATAGACTGCGTTATCCTCTTAATGATAACTATTATTTAGAAGAATATTTAGAACGTCAATCAGAGCAGATAAAAAAAACTAAAATTATACGACTTGAAGTAGATGCCCCGCAATACTCTGAAGGAGCAATGTTTCTTGCTTCGCTTTTGGGTTTAAACTCGTTCTCTCTTTATTGCTTTAATATGCCACTAGATATACGCTCATTATTTACTATATATTCTCTCAAAGAATTTAAGAAACTGAAATATCCACCTATTTCACCTGTCCCATTAAATAAAAAGGGTAGTGTTATGAATATTATGGAGAGTCATGATATTTTGCTCCATCATCCATATGACTCTTTTGATATAGTAATAAATTTTATTAAGGAAGCTGCTAAAGATCCTACTGTAACAGAAATATTTCACAGTGTTTATCGTGCAGGTAAGTATTCACCTGTGATTGAGTCGCTTAAAGAGGCTGCTGGCAATGGTAAAAAGGTTACATGCTATGTTGAATTAAAGGCACGCTTTGATGAATTTAATAATCTTCGCTGGATACAAGAATTACGAAAAGCAAATGTAAATGTAATACCACCATTTAATAAATATAAGGTTCATAGTAAGGTAACTCAGGTGGTAAAACAAATTGGTAATAGAAAATTTTTTTATACACATCTTGGAACTGGAAACTATAACGTAGATACTGCCCAACAGTATACTGACCTTGGTTTGCTTACCTGTGATAAAAATCTTGGGATGGAGGTTAACAGATATTTTAACATGATCAGCGGATATAAAACCTTTCCACATTTTCGTTTGCTTATGGTTTCGCCATACAATCTCTATACATCAGTAATTAGATTGATTCGTAGAGAGATTTCATTCCATAAACGATATGGTAGAGGCGAAATAAAAGCTAAGATGAATTCGCTTGTTGACACTAATATTATAAATGCGTTATATGAAGCGTCAACCTGTGGTGTCAAGATTAATTTACTTGTAAGAGGTATATGTTGTCTTAAGCCTGGCATAAAAGGAATAAGTGAAAACATTCGTGTGGTAAGTGTAGTGGATCGATTTTTAGAACATTCCCGCATATACTACTTTGGCTCTGGCGGTGAAGGAAAGTTATATCTATCAAGCGCTGACTGGATGCCAAGAAATCTTTATAGCCGCTTTGAAATAGCATTTCCTGTGCTTGATCCATTGCTTAAAAAATATATTAAGGAAGATATTTTAGATAAAGGCCTTTGTGACAATGTTAAAAGTTGGTATCTGCTACCGGATGGCAGATATATAAAAATCAAGCCATCTCATGGAGAGCCTCATATACGTTCACAGGAACATTTCATTGCTATATCTCAACGATTTTATAAAGGCACAGTATTAGAAGATAGGCTCAATCATTAAGTTAGGAGGCACTGAAAAAGTCTATTTGTGCTGTAAATTAGCCAATTTTTTAAGCCTGCCGAAGCCGTTTCGGCGTAGGCAGGCGGGCGAGACGAGGAGCGAGGAGTGAGCATACCTGAATAAGGTCTGTAAACGACGAGCAACGAAGTCGTAGCCAAAAATTGGCAATTTAAAGCCAAAAGGTGGTAAAAGTGGTAAAAACTGCACGCTTTTTTAATATTAGAGATCAAAAACCTTGCAGTTTTAATATAAATTTTTAAACTTTTTATACAGTTTCTCCTTTATAAAATCTCCACCGTTAGGCTTTTTCAGTGACCCCTAAATATATAATCATTTTTTCAGGGATGATAGAGGATATGTTTATAGCAAGAAATAGCAGGGTTATAAACACTCAAAGCAGGGTTGAGAGATGGTGGGTTATATCAAGGATATCTTTCTTACTTTCTAAATCAATTAAAAAGTATCAGGATGTCTTTGATGCTATGGTAGCACGTGGGTTTGATGGAAAAATAGAATTAGTATCTCCTGAAAAACTTTTGAGAAATGATTATCTTTTTTGTTTGTAAGTGTTCTGTTCCTAATTTTTGTGTGAGGTTAAAATTTATGATAAAACTCTCTGATGTCTCTTATTCATATCTTGATAATATAGCGGCACTCTGTGATGTGAACCTTGAAATAAAAAAAGGTGAGCGAGTTGTTATAATAGGCTCAAATGGAAGTGGCAAATCAACTCTTATGAAGATTATTTCAGCTTTGATATATCCTTTGAGTGGAAGATATTTTTATAAGGACAGAGAGATAAATTTAAAAACACTCAAAAAAAATGATGTGCATTTTTTAGTTCGCTCTGAGATAGCATATCTTTTTGAGGACTCTGATAGTCAGCTTTTTTCTCCGACAGTTTATGAAGAATTAATCTTTGGGCCAAAGCAGTTAGGGCTTTCTGATAGCGAATGCAAAAAAAGGGTGGAGGCAGTGGTTGATATGATTGATATATCAGATCTTCTTTCAAGGCCACCTTATACGCTTTCTGGCGGTGAAAAAAAAAGGTTGCTATATCATCAATACTGACATCAAATCCTGAGGTAATATTATTTGATGAACCGCTGAACAACCTTGACCCTAAGATGCAATCCTTTATGATAGACCTGCTCATAAAACTCAATGAGGCTGGAAAAACTGTCATTGTAACAACCCATAATCCATTTATTATAACAGAGATAGACCCTTCTGTTGTAATAGTTTACCCAGACCACAGGGTAAAAAAGTATGAAAGCTTTAAAGATATATATGAAAATGAATTTATAAAGGCTGAGCTTGTATATGAACACTCGCATTTTCATAACGGCGTAATACATAGGCATCCACACCTGTTTTTTCACAGCCATAATGATATAAAATAATAATTATGAGCAAGTTCTGGGATATAAAGTCAAAAAATTATTCAAGGCCATCTGATACTGATACTCTTCGTGAAACTGATGAGATATTAAAAAAAATAGTTGATATGGGTGTTTGTTTTGATAATAGGAGTATAATTGATATAGGATGTGGTGGTGGAAACTATGCAATCCCACTTTCAATGATAGCAAAAAACATTTTATGTATCGATTTCTCAGATGGAATGCTTGATATTTTAAAGGAAGAAGTAAAGAAGAATAATATTAAAAATATAAAGTATTTAAAAAGTGATTTTAAAAAATTTAATACTCAAAAATATTATAAAAAGTTTGATATATCCTTTGCCTCAATGACACCTGCTGTTAAAAGTGAGGATGATGTCCTAAAAATGGAAATGCTTTCAAATGAATGGTGCGTTTTTATAGGTTGGGCAGGAAAGAGGAAGAATAGTTTGACTGAGAGGATAATAAAAGCCCATAATGTAAAACCATTTGTGCCTGATGGATTTGGTGATGTAAAAAAAATACTAAAAAAAAGAAATATACATTTCAGATCTGAGGTTTTTGAAACATACTGGCAGAATGAATTAAGCGTTGATGATGCTTTAGATGATATTTCTGCTACAATAAAACTTGATGGCGCAAAGCCTGATAGAGAGCTTATAAGAAGGATGCTTCTGGATGAATTTTCTTCTGGAAGAATTATATCAGAGACCTATGGAAGAAAGGGGATATTGGTCTGGGTAGCAAATTAGTTATTTAGTCATCTCGTTGTCTGGTTGTTTGGTTATTTGGGAAGAAAATGATTATTTGATTCTTTACATCCTTTCGGGAGCAGAGACTCCTAATAAATCAAGTCCCTTTTTTATAGTAAATTTTATGGCTTTGAGTATGGTTATTCTTGCCAGTGTTGTGTCGGGGTTTGTCTCATCTATGACACGGTTCCTTTCATAGTAGCTATGGAATTCTTTTGCTAATTCTATAAGGTATGTTGTGAGATGATGAGGCGATAAATCCTTGACACACTGGTTTAAAGACTTTTCAAACCAGAATAATTTTTTAAAAATTATTCTGTCATCATCGCTTAGCTCATACTTACTAAGTTCTGATATGTCTGTGTCAAAGCCTTTAGCTTTTGCGTTTTCTATTACTGAGTTTATCCTTGAGTGGGCATACTGAACATAATAAAGTGGGTTTTCAGAGGTTTGTTTTTTTGCTAAATCTATATCAAATATGATATGAGTATCTGGGCTTCTCATTGTAAAAAAGAATCGGATAGCATCCTTTGATGTTTCTTCCATCATCTCCCTTAGTGTGTAGAATGTTCCAGATCGTTTTGACATTTTTAATATTTCACTACCTCGTTTTATTGATATAAGCTGGTGAAGTATAACTGTAAATTTTGTCTCATCAAATCCTAACATCTTTACCCCTGATTTCATTCGGGAGATGTGTCCGTGATGATCTGCCCCCCAGATGTCTATTATCCAGTTAAATCCTCTTTCATACTTTGTCCTGTGATATGCTAAATCATTTAAAAAATAGGTTTTAAGCCCATTTGATTTTACAAGGACATTCTCCTTATCTATAAGGTTATCTGCACTTTTAAGCCATTTAGCACCATCACGGTATTCTACAGCACCACGATCTTCGAGCAGTTTTAATGTCTCATCTGAAATCCCTTTTTTATGAAGTTCTGATTCAAAAAACCAGTTATCAAAAGTAAGGCCAAAGTCTTCAAGATCTTTTTTTTGCTGTTCAAGTATTTCTTTAAGTGCAAAATCTGAAAACTTTTTTATATCATTGTTCTTAGCCCATTCTGCTGCAACATCAGGAAGTTTTTTTGCAATTTCTATAAGGTATTCCCCATGATATCCATCCTCAGGAAGTGGGGTATTGGTATATCTTGAAAGCAGAGATCTGCCCAGCATCTCAACCTGATTGCCTGCATCGTTTACATAGTATTCCTTAAAAACGGTGTAGCCTAACTCTTTCATTATGCTTGAAATTGAATCTCCAAGCGAAGCACTTATGGCAGAGGCTAAATGAAGTGGGCCTGTTGGGTTCGCTGATACAAATTCTATTATTACCTTCTTATCAGTATTTTCATTTTTTATAAATGGTGATGATGATGATAGTATCCCTGATATGTAGTTTGCGTATATGTTTTTACCAAAGTAAATGTTTATAAAACCACCGGCAAGCTCAGTGGAGATGCCTAAAGTATCAAAGTTATCAGATATCTTTTTATAAACATCAGCTATCTTTATACCATTTTTCTTGGCGACTATTATTGCAAAGTTTGTTGATGCATCAGCTTTTATATGTGAAGGTGGTTCTGTTATTGAAAAAAGATGGGCATCCTCAGGGAAGTTCTTTGATATTGTTTTTCTCATCAATGATTCTAATTCTGATAGTGTCATCTGATTGTTTTTCTCCTGCTTTTAATTTTTTTAGGTTCTTCAGTTTTTTTAGTTTTAAGCTTCCAACTTACTTTTTCACAATCAGAGTATATCTTGTCTATACCGTAAAAATCTCTTTTTTCTTTATCAAAGATATGTATAACAAGACCGCCGTAGTCAAGAACCTTCCATTCCTCAGAAAATACGCCATCCCTGTGTAGAAGAAACTCATTCTTTTCAGTTTTAAATTTTTTGCTTATCTCTTCCTCTATTGCGTTTATCTGAGGTGATGAGATCCCTTCTGTTATAATGGCATAGTAAAACAGTCCTGTTTTTGTTTCAACATCGTATATGACTGTATTCTCAGCCTTTTTGTTGTCAGATATCCTTGCTGCATCAACAGCTAATTTTTTGTAATATTTTTTGTCCTTCATAGCTCTCCTTTTTTTTGTCTCAGTTTAGCAAGCAGATAAGCTTCTCTGTTATTGCGAGTCTTTTCTATTCCATTTGAGACTATATGAAATATTGTATTAAATATTGTTGTAAAATCATTGATCTCATTCTTTAAAAGTTCTTTTTTGGATATAAATATAAGGCTTGCAGCAATTTTTTCTTTCATTTTAATCTGCATTATATATGTTCTGTTATCTATCCACCGTGATGATGAGTAACCATCTGGGTTTATCTTAGCATTAAGCTTGTCATCCAGTTCTTTTATCTTTTCAAACTCTTCATTGTATGGATTGTAATAGTATCCTTCTATATCCCACTCAGGGAAATAAAGCGATATTTCATCTATAACTGATGATATAAATTCCTTCTCATCCCTGTGCTCTTCAGAAAGTTCCTTTGATATATCATAGAGCAGTGTGAGCTCTTCTGATGTGTGGGCTATTCTTGATGAAAGCGTTTTTATTATCAGTATGAGAATTCTGGCAAGCATCTCGGGATTGCTTTTTATAAGACCCAAAAAATCTTCTTTTGTTATCTCAAAAAGTGATACATTGTTTAATGCCCTTGCCCTTGCTGTCCTTTTTGAGTTTTCAAAAACAGCCATCTCGCCTAAAAAACTTCCTCTTGAGATTATGGCTAAATCCTTGAACTCAGTTTTTTCTCTGTTTGTAGCCTTTTCTATTACGACATCACCATCACTTACTATGTATAGTGTGTGTGAATCCTCATCCTCATCAAATATTATTTCGTTCTCTTGATAATTTTTTAATATAAAATATTTTTTTATTTCATCATCGCTGAACAAATTCAGTAGATTCTCCATTAAACCCTCCCGTAACAAGTTTTCTAAACCCTTCCTTGTCAGTTGCTTTAGCAACTGCCTCCTCCAAATCAACCATATTGTTTTTCACAAGATTTGCAAGAGCTCTATCCATCGGTATCATCCCAAACTTTGCACCCGTTTCTATTGCACTGTATATAAGATGAGTCTTGCCTTCCCTTATAAGGTTGCTTATGGCTGGGGTCATTGTCATAAACTCCCTTGCAGCAACAACACCAGAGCCATCTTTTTTTGGTAAAAGCATTTGTGAGACAACTGCTTTAAGTGATGATGCTAATTGTATCCTTATCTGATTCTGTTGATGTGGTGGAAACACATCCACTATTCTATCCACAGTTGTTGCAGCATCCTGAGTGTGAAGTGTTGCAAATGTGAGATGTCCCGTCTCAGCGGTTGTTAGTGTAAGCTGTATGGTTTCAAGGTCTCTCATCTCTCCAACCAGTATGACATCAGGGTCTTCCCTAAGAGCTGATTTTAAAGCGTTTGCAAAGCTTTTTGTATGCTGGTTCACCTCTCGCTGTCTTATTATGGATTGGTTGTTTTCATATGTGAATTCAATAGGATCCTCTATGGTTATTATGTTCATTTTGTACTTCTGATTTATAAGGTTTATAAGCGATGCAAGGGTTGTTGATTTCCCTGAACCTGTTGGTCCTGTAACAAGTATAAGCCCCTTCGGCAGATCTGTCATAGCAACTATTTCCTTTGAAAGCTTTATCTCCTCTGGGGTTGGTATTATTGATGGTATAATTCTTGCAACTGCTTCTATACCATTTTTTGATACAAAAACATTCAGCCTGAATCTGCTAAGGCCTTTTATTGAAAACGAGCAATCTAACTCCCAGTTTTCTTCAAACTTAGCTTTCTGTGAATCTGATAACAGGCTGTATATTATAGTCTTTGTCTGTTCTGATGATAAAACAGTATCATTTATTATGGGGACTATCTCATCCTTCAATCTCATCATAGGTGGTTTGCCATGGGTTATGTGTATATCGCTTGCCCTGTGTTCTATTGCTGTTTTAAATATTGTCATCAGATCCATATATCCTCCTGAGTTTTCAGTGAAAAACAAGACCAAAGGCAACCTACGAGGTTACATCTGTTTTCTGACTTCTGTTTCCATTAAACAACTATATAACCAGTGAACCCAGTACTATCGATAGTCTTCTCCAAATATTATTCTAACATCTCCTATCATATAATCATTTTCCAAATATACTTCTCTATCCTTTAGATGAATGATATCTATTATTTTTTTTGCCCTATCATAGTTTTCTATATTGTTTATCACAACCCTTGTTTTTTCTCTTTTGTTTACATTCTTTTTTTCTATTATGTCTATGCCTGCCATTTTTAGATCACTAATAGCTTCTGTAAAATAGTTCTTATCAGCACCACTGTTTATAATCTCAACACTTATTGATAACTTATTCATATTTGATTGTATCTCATCATCTATTCGTATATCTGATCTTGAAAATATGATCTGAGAGGGTTCTCTATGAATGGCTTCAGTTATGAGTGTTATCCTGTCATAAATATTTATATTTGATTTAATGGAATAAAGAATTTTTATCAGTTTAAATATATCGGTTGGCCTCCTTTTCCAGTTATATAATCTCTTTTCAAATTCCTCTGTGTCAAAAGCTTTGTCACTAAGATCTATATATGGGATGTTCCTTTCTAATTCACCACCAAATCTGTTAAATATTTCAAATATCTCTTGGTTCAGGCTCGTATTCTTTTTTTTCTTTGATGAAGTGGAGGATGTTATATCTATAAGTCCTGTAAGAGGATCATATGTTATAAGCGATGGATATTTTGATAGACAGACTATCTTTATTTTTTTATTTTTGATAATAGAATTGCTCAAAGGGCTTCTTATAAAGATTACTGATATGATAATTATAAAAAAACATATAAGGGAGATCAGCACTCTTAATCTTTTTTCATTCATATAAAAAACCGCCGTTTTTTTTCACAAATTCTCTTTTATAATCTCTGGTCTTGACAAAGGCATTTTCAATATCTTTAAATGCTATTTCCCTTATTTCCACTGCTTCTTTAAAGCTTCGTTTTTCAGATGCAAAATCACTTACATATATTATTTTATCTAATAATGACATTTTTTTATCACCGGTTGTGTGCTTAGATATTGCTGAAAGGATTTCAGTGTCTTTTATATTAAATATTTTTTTTGCTACGGCTGCTGATGCCCACTGATGTATTATATCAGGTGCCATAGCCTTGATCTTTTCAATATCTTTTATTTTTATCCCAGCTTTTTCTATCAACGATAACTGTTTTTTAATGCTCATATCTTTTGCTGAGTCGTGAAGCAGTGCTGAAAGAAATGCTTTTGTTATATCAACTTCATATTGCTTTGCAAGTTTTATCGCAAGTTTTACTGTTGATAGGATATGATCAAATCTTTCTCTGGTTACTATGTTTTTTACTCTATTTATAATATCTGAATAATAAAGCCCATTATCTGTTATGTATTTTTTTACATCACTATCCAGTCCTGAATAATCAGTTGTAAACATCTTCATTCTTAAATCTGTGGAGGAGATATTATCAAATTTTTCTTTTAATATAATTGCATTATATTTTCTCTTTATTGGATATCCCTTTCTGATACCAACAACAATATGAAAATATTTCAGTATATCCCTGTATCTTTTCCACCTTTCAAACTCTTTAAATGAATCTGAACCCATAAGGAAATATAGATCAGAGTTCTTATATCTTTTTGCCATATATCTTGCTATTTCATATGTATATACCCTTCTTCTCTTTTTATATTCAAAATCATTAATTTCAAAGTTTATATGATGTTTTATAAGCATTAATGATATCATTTTTTTCCTGTGCTCATAATCTGCGGTATGTCTTGATTTAAAGGGAGATAGGTATGTCGGAATTATTATAATTTTCTCTGGCCTTATTCTTTTTATTGTTGCCTTAAGCAGTTTTATGTGATAGCTGTGGGGGGGATCAAAGCTACCACCAAATACAATTATATTTGTTCTCATAAATTTGTATAATTTATTATATTAAATTAATTATGAACAGAGAAAATTCAATTATATATTTAGTATCCTCTCCAGACTCTGATAGCACATTTGAAGAGTTAAAAGATGTCTTTGGTGCTGAAAGAGCTGTGGATATCAATATGGACCTTTATATGAGGACATACTCTAAGATTATGGATTATAAGAACGCTGTCTTGATTATAGCTTATGCAAAGACAAGAAAATATTATGATCTCAGATGGCTTAGCTATGATGAGCCAGGCTTCCTTGATATATCAGGTAGATCCTATCACGATGCCTTTATCTCAACGGCTGATCTTGCCTTTAAAACTGGGGCCAGAAAGGTTTTATGGATTAATCACCTCTGTCCATTTATTACATCGGCTGATATAGCTCTTGCATTCTCAAATATCAATGAAAAAAATATTGTAATAGGACCGGCAAGCAATAAGGGACTTTATCTTGTTGGTTTTCAAAGAGATGCTCTTGATGTCTTTGATGATTTTTATCCTTTCAGAGATAATCTTACTGATGAGGTTATGGAGAGAATTAAAAAAAACAGATATTCTGTAGTGGAGATGAAAGAAAACATACTGGTAAAGGATGAGGATTCTTTAAAGATTCTGAGCGAAGGTGTTAAACCTGATCTAAAAAACAGTGTTTTGACTGATGCTGATAACTCGGCTGTTTATGACAATAATATTAAACACAAAAAAAAGCATGATAGAAAGGATGATTCATTAAATAAAACCGCTGATTCTGTTGAGCTTGATTTAAACAAAAAAAACTGACAGCTTGTTTTTATTTTATAAAGGGGGTTTTATGAACAATACAATAATAGAAAAAATATTTAAACACACAAAGGGTTTTGACACACATATAATACTAAATTCAACCAAAGGCAGCCTGACAAGGTTTGGTGACAATGAAATATCGCAGAATGTTTCTACTAGTGAGACCAGAGCTGATGTAAGGATTATAAGGGATGGGAAGATTGTTAAATTTATTATATCAAGGTTTTCTGATGATGATATAAAAATAGTTGTGAAAAAAGCGGTGGAAACACTCAATGTTTTAAAGAAGGCTCCGTTTATTCCAGAGCCAACAAGAACTGAGGTTAAGATTGATAGCAAAAGGTATTATGATGAAAAAACAGCAAACATGTCACCCTCTGAAAGAGCATACTGTATAAAAGATATTTTAAAGTTTTGCAAAAAGACTCAGAGGCTTTCATATGGTATTGTGTCAAATTCTGAGGATGAGGTCGTCGTTGCTAATAATATTGGGCTTTATCAGAGATATAAGGCTACAAAGATAAATTATGAGATTATCGTAAATAAAAACAATGCATATGGCAAAGCTGTTGGATATTCATATAAGAATGATATAAACTTTAATAGTATTAATGAAATAGCTGTAAAAAAATCTGATATGGCTTGTTCACCTGTTGAGATAAAACCTGGCAGATACACTGTCATCATAGAGCCTCTTGCATTTGTTGAGGTCTTTAGTTTTTTTTCTTATCTGGGTTTCAATGCACTTGCTTATTATGAGAACAGAAGTTTTGCAAGCGGTAACCTCGGTAAAAAACTTTTTAGCGAAAAAGTGAGTATTATTGATGATCCATTTGATATGCCTGTTATGCCATTTGATCTGGAAGGAATGCCGAGAGAAAGGGTTGTTCTTGTTGAAAACGGAGTTCTTAAAAATGTTGTTACTGATAAAAAAACATCCAAGCTTACAGGACTTCCTTATACAGGCAATTCCATATTTGAGCCAAACAGTTATGGTGCTATATCTCTTTCTCTTTCAATGCTTCCTGGTAAAAAGACATCTGATGAGATTATTGCCGATACTGACAGGGCTTTGCTTGTGACTGATTTCCACTATACAAACCCACTCAAACCAAAAAGCCTTGAGATAACTGGTATGACAAGAAATGGGACATATCTTGTTGAGAATGGTAAAATAAAAAAGGCTGTTAAAAATATGAGGTTTACTCAGAGTATGGTTGAGGCTCTCAACAATGTTGAGGATATAAGTTCTGATAGAAAAACTTTATCTGAATGGATAGCATCAATCTCTGTTCCAACTGTCAAGATAAAGAATTTTAATTTTTCATCAGGAACAGAGTTTTAAACAGTGGTTAGTGATCAGTGGTTAGTAATAAGGAAATACCTTATTTAACTGAACACTACACACTATTCACTGTCCCTGCCTGCGCCGAAGCGGCTTCGGCAGGCAGGCACTGTTTTGTGGAGGTTTTATGAATGATATGTTAAAAAGAGCTGTTGAGATAATGAAGTTTAAAAGGGTTGATTTTGGTGATATAAGGATAATAGATGAGCAGCAGCAAAACATCAACGTAAAGAACACTGAGATAACAGAGTTAAAAAATGATACGACACTCGGTTTTGGAGTCAGGGTATTATACAGTGGAGGCTGGGGATTTGCATCAAGCAACAAAATGACACTGCCTGAGGTTGAGCGTGTTGTGGAACTTGCGATTGATATAGCAAAGGCATCATCAAATCTTGTAAACTCTAAGGTTAGACTTTCAAAAGAGGAGTCTTACACTGACGTATGGAAAACGCCATGTCTCATAGATCCATTTTCCGTGAGTGTTGAAAAAAAACTTGAAACACTTTTCAGTGTAAATAATATACTTTTAAAAAATCCTAAGATAAAAACAGCAAATTCAAAGATGAGTTTTATAAAGACCCATAAATATTATGCCTCTACTGAAAATTCTTTTATAGAACAGGTGCTTATCTACAGTGGTGCGGGGTATAATGCTGTTGCAATAGGTGATGATGTTCAGGTGAGATCCTATCCGGGTGCTCATGCGTTTATGCTTTCTATGGGCTATGAATATGTGGATAGCTTAAAGCTTGTTGAGAATGCAGAAAGGGTAAGGGAGGAGGCTATTGCTCTTCTAACCGCTCCGCTCTGCCCGTCTGATGATAGAGATTTAATAATATATGGCGATCAGTTGGCGCTTCAGATTCATGAATCCTGCGGTCATGCATCTGAGCTTGACAGGGTGCTTGGATATGAGGAATCCTATGCTGGTTCAAGCTTTCTTACAACAGATAAGTTGGGCAAATTCAGGTATGGAAGTGATATTGTTAATCTTGTGGCTGATACCACTCTTCCTGGTGGGCTTGCCACATGTGGCTATGACGATGATGGAGTGAAAGCTCAGAGATGGCATATTGTAAAGAATGGTATATTATCAGGTTATATGACAAACAGGGAGTTTTGTAACCGAATTGGTGACAAAAAAAGCATGGGTGCAAACAGGGCAGATTCATATCATAGCATTCCAATAATAAGAATAACAAATCTTGGTCTTATGCCGGGTGAGTGGGAGTATGATGATATAATAAAGAGCACAAAAAAAGGTGTGATTTTAGAAAACAACAGATCATGGAGCATAGATCAGAAAAGACTTAACTTTCAATTTGGCTGTGAAATAGGATGGATTATCGAGAATGGTAAAATTAAGAAGATGGTTAAAAACCCGGTTTATCAGGGGATAACTCACAAATTCTGGAGAAGCTGTGATGCAATAGCAAACGAAAAATACTGGAAGCTTTATGGAGTTTCAAACTGTGGAAAAGGACAACCAGGTCAGATATTTAAAATGACACATGCATCAAGCCCCGCAAGGTTTAAAAACGTAAAAATATTTGGAAGATAAATTTTATTCAACAAATACAGCAGCAGAAACAACTGTTGTCCACAGCCCTGATTTACCTATTGCTGATTGTGTTATGTTAACTGTTTTAACAATCTTTCCGCTCATCTCCCACTGCTTTTCTTTTTCATCCCATGATGCCTCAGCGGCAAACTCTATGCCGAGTGTTGTTGATAGCATCATTGCTGCAAGATCTTCAGCGTATTCACCTGATGCAGAGTCTGTTTCACCAAAGCTGTGATGCTCTGATATATATCCATGATTTGTTCTATCCTTTGGTATGGCAAGACCTATTGAAGCTGTTATGAGCCTATGGTTTTCATTAGTAGTATTTCTTGCAAGAACCAGATGAACTATCTGTCCACTTTTTAACTTGGTGAGTCCTAAATCCCTGTTTATAAGCTTGCACTTAGGAGGAAAGATACTTGAAACATGAACCAAATTGAATCTTGCTATCTGTGCATCCCTTAATGCTTCCTCAAAGCTTGCTAATTTTTCCTTATGCCTTCCAACACCCTTTGTTAGAAAAATACTTTTGGCAACCATACTTTCCATAATTTTCCTCCTTAATTTCTTTCTGTTAAAATATCTATAACATATTTTATTATATATTAATTTTATCCAATCTTATATATTTTTTAAAAGAATCAAAAGTAATCTATTCGGTTACTTTTGATTTTTCTTCCTAAATAACTAAATAATGAATTTATCTGTCTAAATCTTGATTGAATCTGTCTACATCTCGATGAATCTGTCTTCATCTTGATGATTAAATAACCAGATAACTAAACAACCATTTTATCCGTTTTCATCAGTGTATTTAATCCGTTTACATCTTGATGAATCTGTTTTCATCCTGACTTAATCTATCTTCATCTCGATGATTAAATAACTAATTTGCTTTTCTGTCTTCTGTCATCTGACTTCTGACATCTGTTTTCATCAAACAAATAGCAACTTAAAGATTTAATCTGTTAATGAAAATCATATAAAGGAAGATGATGGCTTATCTTTCTAATTTTTCCTGTAACTTTGAAAGGAGTATTTTAAAATTTGAGTTTTTATAATAATCTCTTTTTTCTTCAGGAAGTATTGATGATAGTTTGACCCTGTAATCATTCTTTGTAAGGTTATCTATATTTTTTATAATTGCTAAAGCTTTTTCTCCTGTTATATTTAGATTTATTCCTTTTTTAACCATAAATTCAATATCATAAACATCTCTTATTTCCTTCCTGTTAAGAAATGCATCTACTTTAAATTTCATCATATCATCAAGAATTATTGAGTTTAATAATACCTGTTTCTCACTGTGGGTAGAATAGGCAATGTTCTTTTCCATTCTTAATTTCTTTATTTCCTTTCTTATTTCTATTTTTAATGAGCTTGGATATTCATCTGATCTTATTTCAAAAACTATAGAAAAAAATTTGTTATGACAATCTTTAATGACATACTTCTTTTCAAGTAATTTCTTTATCTTCTCAAAAAATAAGTTAAAGTTTAAATTTTTATAAACCCAGAAGTCCAGATCAACTGAATATCTATCAAGTCCGTAACACAACCTTAACATTGTCCCACCAACAAAAACCAGATTATTAAGGATATTATTTTTGTTGAGGTATTCAATGACCTCTATTTCAAATATCTCATGTCTTATTAAATCCTGCATATTTTCTCCATAGCCCTTATTGTTTTATTAGGATATTTTTTTGATAATTTTTTTAGTTTTTTGATATCTATCTTATTTAGATCAATGGCATTTAAATCAAGGGAGTATTTCCCAAATGAGTAAAGATATATGCAATCCAAAAATGCTTTTTCTTTTTCTGCTATAAAAAAGTTTTTTTCTTTCTTAAAGTTACTATAAAATTTTTCCTTTATTTTAAAGTATTTAAATATCCTCCCATTGATATTATATTCTTTTGTCATACCAAGTGTTATCCCTTCTACAACAGTAGCAGGCATCTGAGTGGTTATACCATAATAATAAAGAGCATTTGAAAGAGAAACATAAGATGGGACTCTTAAAACAGAGAGGATTGAGAAATAATCTGTTAAAGAATTTTTATCCCATTGTGAATAAAAGCAGTAATAATTTTGTTTTATCTTTATAAAAAGCTTTTTCTTTACATATCTTGAGCAAAAAACCCTTGCTCCATCAATAGTTATTCCTAATTTATTTGATATATCATAAACAGTAAAATATGGCTTGTCTATCAGGTCTGATATCTTTATAATATTTTTACTGAGCATAGTATATTATCACTTATGATAATATACTATATTTAGAAGCAAACAATCAAATCCTGACTTCCGCATTTTTCAAGTTATAAAAACTTTTCTCATAGGGAAATTTAAAACATACCCTTTTTTCATGGGCACTACATCGGCCTTACGGACTTTTTGAAAACTCTATCATTTGGAAAAAAAATTACACATATCTCATTTTATTGAAAAAATGCGGAAGTCGGGAACTGTAGAAGAAAAGTCAAAAGCAGTAGTAACCCAATTTTTTGTTTATATTATTTTTACCTAACTCTTCTCAAAATCTATACGATCGTGTCAGAATGAAGTAAAACTATTTTAAATTTTATATATAAAGTTTTAGGGGACACTGAAAAAGCCTAACAATGGAGATTTTATAAATGAAAGACTGCAGATAACCAAATAACTAAACAACGAGATAACCAGATAACCTTTTTCACTGCCCCCTACTTAATGATCAGCAAGTAAAAATTGCCCTTTTCCCACACCGAGTATGCAAACTTTTTAGCCTTCTCACCTGTGCCTGCAAAAAAATCAACCCTTGCACCATTGATAGCTCCACCAGTGTCCTGACAAAAGACAATTTTTTTTGAATTATTAAATGAAGATATATTTAAAGAATCATCTATCACTGGAAGTTTTACATTTATAACTGCTGGTGTCCCCATAGGTATCAATGAGTTGTCCACAGCCACTGATCTCTGGGCAACAAGATTGAGACCGTATGTTCCTATCGGTCCCTCATCAAGCGATTTCAGATCAGCAATAGAAAAAAATACATATCTTTTATTCTGTCCTATTATTTTTCTATGAAGCTCTGGATGGTCATTTATAAACTTCTTTGATCTATCATAAAATGTTTTATCATCACCCACACCACCATCTCTTTTGATATATCCACCTTCTAACAGTGCTGTCATCCATCCTTTAAATTTTAATGAGTTTGTAGCAGCAAATCTTGCCCTTTTATAAATGCCATCCTTCATCTTTAAAACTCCTGATCCCTGAGTATGTATATCAAGGAGATCTGCAATATCTTTCATATAGGCTATCTCATAACCCTTGCCACTCAGTATCCCGTCAAAATCTATCTCTTCCCTTGAATAGTATGGAATCAGTCTGTTTGACTCAAGCCTACCCGTAAGTTTCTGTCCCTTGTATCTTTCAGCATCAAAGCTTTCAAGGTTTATATCTATGAGGTCATCAGGTCTTCTGTAAAGCGGATATCGGTATATGTCGTCTTTGGTTATGGATGCTTCAAATATTGGTTCATAGTATGAGCTAAAAACCACGGGATTTGTTCCACTTTTTAATTCATAAACATCAAATCTTTCTCTGATCTTTCTGTTGAACTCCTCATCATTTTGTGAAGTTTTTAATATATCTTTTAATGCCAGTGTCGATTTCAATAAAACATCTTGAGTGATTCTTTTCCCTGCCAAGTTGTAAGATATATTTTTTGCTGATTCTGAATTAAGATATTTTATGTTGAGATCAAAGATTTTTTCTATGTCACTGCCAGAGTCCAATCTAAAATCAGGAATATCATTGTCTTGCAATTTTACAATCATAGCAGTGGCTTTTGCTTCTTTTTTTGTGCAGGCAAGCATCTCATCCTCTTTGCAAACAGGTCTGGATGAAAGAACTGTAGTATCCTTTTTTATACCGTTGTGACAGGCTGACAAAAAAATTGACAAACATGCTAATATGTAATAATTTTTTTTCATAAAAACCTCCTCTAAGACAGAAGTCAGAAAACAGATGTCAGAAAAGCAAATATTTGATACTCTATACCTCTAATTTAAGCTAACACACTTTATAGTGTGTAGGTTACCTTTGATAAACCCTTTGGGTTATCAGGGTTCAATCCTTTTTTAACTGCTAACTTAAGAGCTGTAAGCTTTAAAAAAACATCTGTTTCAAGTGCATTAAATGGATAGTTATCGCTAAAAGGTTCTAAGATTATGTAATTAACTCTTTTTTCTTGAAGCTTTTCCTTAACAAGTATCAGATCATCTGTTAACCTTTTTTCACCTGAAAGTATTATAACAGTATCCTTTGATGTAAATGAACCAACAGGGCCATGCAAAAATTCTGCTGCAGAATATCCTAAGGAGTGGATCTGAGCCATCTCTCTGAATTTAAGAGCAGAGTCCTCTGCTATAGCATTGAACGGGCCTCTTCCTACAAAGCCTGTCATACCATCAGATAAGATTTTATCAAATTTGTATCTGTTATAAAGCGTTTCAAAGTTCTGTATTATATCTGATATCTTATTTTGTGTTTTCATAAAATTCTTTTCACCAAATGATGCTCCCATAATATTTGAAAGTCTCAACACTGCCCAGAGCTGGAGTATAAAACTTTTTGTTGCTGCTACAGGAATTTCTTTTGAGTTTGAAAGAAGAATGTGATGTTCAGATATCTTTGCAAGCGGGTTTGATTTTAGATCAGATTCATTTGTTATGCTGATTAATTCAGCCCCCATATCCTTTATTATTTTTGAACACTTAACTATATCAGGACTCCTACCTGATTGTGAGAGAGAAAAAAGCAATCTCTTATTAAAATCAAGTTTTTTCTTGTGGTTGAATATGGAGAATGGATGAACTATATTGCTTATGACTCCGCAGTATATCTCCCATACATATTTTGCAAAAAGGGTTGCGTTTCCTGAGCTGCCGCGTCCGAGCAGATAAACTTCTTTATATTTTTTAAATATATTTTTATTTATTTTAAAAGCATTATCAAATTGATTTATAAGATTCGGGATCTCTGATATGTCTTTGTATGTAAGTGTTTCAGTGTATTTTTCCATAGATATCTCCTTTATTTTGCTTTTAGAAGAGCAAAATAAAATTTACTGCCCTTTCCCTTTTCAGATTCGAACCATATCTTGCCATTGTGTTTTTCTATTATTGTTTTTGTTATTGAAAGCCCAAGTCCATTGCCTTCCACATCAAGCATGGTTTCCCTTGATCTGTAAAATTTTTCAAATATATGTTTTTTATCCTCTTCATCAATCCCAATACCATTGTCAGAAACTTCAAAGACCGTAAAGCTTCCCCTGTCATACAACCTTATATTTATTTCAGTTTCTTCCTTTGAATACTTTATAGCATTATCAATTAAATTGGTTATTGCCTGAACAAGCCAATGCCTGTCTCCCATTATAAAAGAATTTTGTGTATTTCTATCAAATTTTATCTTTATTTTTTTTGCATAGGCTTTGGATTTCAGTGAGCTTATGGAGTTATCTATCAGCTCGGTTATATCACAGCTCTCAAGTTCAAAGTCTGAGATTGAATTGAGCTTTGATATGTCAAGGAGATTGGTTACTATATTTATAAGCCTGTCGGTGGCATCATCAACCATTTTTAAAAACATCATCTGTTGGTCATTTAAGTTTCCTGCCTCACCGTTAAGCATCACAGATACAAAGCCTTTTATTGTTGTAAGCGGGGTTTTTATCTCATGGTTTACTGTTGCTAAAAAATCATCCTTAATCCTGTTGAGATTTGCGAGGTTCACAGTATCAGATGAAAGTTTATTGTATAGCTCAAAAAGATTTACCATTATAGCAAGTTCCTCGGAGATCATCTCCACAAGTTTTATGTCATCACTTATAATATTCTTTCCCTCCTGTATAGCTATCAGTAAGACTCCAAACCTTGATGTGGCTGTGTATATAGGGGATATTATGGCAGTTTTTATATCATTTTCTTTGAGTATATCATCAGTTTCTTTGTCATCGTAAATATAAAGAATATTCTTGTTTGTAAACGATTTGACTATAACTGAGTTATGATCATTAATATCTACTGGTTTTACTGATTTTATACTTTCAGGAAAAAATGAATAAGGAGTGAGTGAGTTAACCTTGTCATCATATGAAAAATATACAACAAACAGTGGATTTAAATATTTATACACCAGCTCCATAAGATATTTTATTGGATTATCTATGTTTGAGGTGAAGCTTGTTATACCTTCATAGACGAGCTTTGCCTCTCTGCTTTTTTTTATGAGTCTTGAACCCTGATTCTCAAATTCTCTTACAACAGCATCTATCTCATTCTTCAGCTTTTTGTTCTCATTCTTTATTTGCTCTGTTCCCTTATAGATGTTAGACAAAAAGTTTTTAACCATTAAAATAAATTCAGCACAGTTCATCAGCTCATCGGTTATAGAATTGTTTGAAATTATTACCGAAACAATCCTTCTATCGGAGATGCCAACTGATATAAATATTGCATTCTTGTTTTTCTTTGGAACGAGCTCAGTATTTTTTTCAAGTTTAATTTCTTCTTTGAAGTTGTTTAATGCCTCATTTATTTTAGAAAATATAAGATTTTCTTTAAGATTATTTATCCCTCGAATATAGCTCCAGTTCTTGGCGTCGTTTTCGAATATGTATGCTGATGTTTCAGGAAATGTGGAGTTGAGCTTTACAAATATCATATTGAGAAGATTGATATAGTTGTTCATATCAAAGAGATTTGATGATAGAACTGATGATACGAATGTTTTCAATCTTCTACTCGCATCCAACTGATTTTCAATCCTTTGCTGAAGTGGTAATATCTTCTTAAACCTTATATACCAATATATGAAAAACGCTATAACAAGAAGCATTATTGAGTATATATATATCATATGGGTCACTGAAAAAGATGGTAAAAACTGCACGCTTTTTTAACATTATATGTCAAAAACTTTGCAGCTTTGATATAATTTTTTAAACTTTTTATATAGTTTTTCATTTACAAAAACTCCACCGTTAGCCTTTTTCAGTGACCCCTCATATAAGATCAAGGATTGCTGATAGGTAAACAGAGTTTGCTTTCAATCTGTTTGAATAAAACCATGCACTCTTGATGTTGATGCTTTCCATTATCTTTTCAGTAAGATGTCTAAACTCCTCTTCCTTAGCGCTTAAAGCACTTGTTGTTGGAGGCCCTATTACAATGAGTCCATTTATGTTTTTATCAATAACAAAGTTTCCTATTTTAAAAGGGATACCATATATCTCATCTGGATCATACTCCTCAGTGAATACAGTTTCCCATGATAGTTCGGTTGAAAGGTTTTTAGATGCAACCTCTTTCATTTTTCGAGAGATGTATCCTATGACATCCTTCATCCCCTTTGGATAAAAAATTCCCCATTTATAGAAACTTTCATCGCTGGTGCCAGAATAAAAGTTAGCTCCCTTTAACTCATCAGCTCCAGGTATGGTTAAATCATCCTTTTCACCTGTGAGCATCTCAATCATATCCTGATGCAGAATCGAATTATTTGTTTTAGATATGTACCTCTCTAATTTTTTAGCTCTAAAAAGTATTTTGCTTACCGTCCTAAAATCCAAATTTTTTGACACAAAGAATTTTTTTATATGATCCTCTGCTAACTTTATATCCATATTGTTTAGAAGTTGGTCAAGAATAGATCTGTATGTGTTTGAGTTCGGTTGCTTTATATCAACCATCCAGCCCTGTGAAAACTGAATACCAATCATATTTTCAAGCGGTTCCAGTTCCTGAGGTGAAAACAGTGATGAAAATACAACCTGCTTGTTTGACTGCATTGACTGACTGAGTATTTTTGATATAAATGCCTTGTTCTCCTTGTTTATAAGCATAAGATGAATATCGTCTATGATTATTACCTTGCAGTCATTTATTATCCTTTCAATCTTGTCCAAAAAATTACCCTTTATTGCAATATTAACCCCTATTGAGAGTTTAACACCATTTGTAACAAATATATTCTTCTGGCCTATTGATGACGAAAGCCCGTATGACATAGAGTGGATGAAGTGAGATTTACCATTTCCAACAGGTCCATATATAAGTATTGGATTGTACATCACTCCAGGGTTTTCCACAACGGCCATAGCTGCAGCATGTGCAAAGCGGTTGTGTGAGCCGGTTATAAGGGTTTGAAAGCTTAACATAGGATTTAATGGCAGTTCTATTGACCATTTCAGTTTAAGTCTTTCTGCAGTTCTTTTGGTTATGGCTGTATCATCTGAAGACTTATTGTCACTTTCAACCTTGCTTCTAGGATTTACTTCCGTCTTATTATCTGTTGAATGGACGTTATCTTTGGCGATTTGATTGTGGCTTTTATTCTGGCTGGATGGTTCAATGCCGCCTTTCTTGGGTTTATTCTCTCTTGCTGCTGCGACAGTGTCTGGAACCTGAATTTTTTCCGGGTCTTTTATTACCGGTTCATCTTTAATATCCGATGACTTTAGCTCTTCTTCTTTATTGACATTTTCTTTTATCTCAAGATCTGGCATAGGGATATCTATGGTATCGGCTACTGATGCAGATCTGTTGGTTGCCGGTACATAACTTGGAGCTTGAACATTTGCCGGGGTGAATCTTTTCTGATTCGGAGATTTAGATTTTGATATATCATCAAGAATATTTTTAAACTTTTCTTCAATTCCTGCATCATATTCAAAAAGATATATTAAAAAATTATAATCATTTGATATAATCCTCTCAGGTCTTGAACAAACTGCACCAAGAGATTTTATTATTTTTAATATGTCCTTCAGTTCACATTTCAACAGCAATCTGTATTTCTTTTTTGGATCACCTGTTTCAGCTATCTCCCATTTGGTTATCATAATTATCTCACTATAAGATCAATTATAAAATCGATCAGCCTGCTCTTTGTTATATTATTTTTATTAAACTCTGTAAAATATATGCCGTTTTGGGTTAGAGCATTTTCTATATCATATTTTAATTCCACCGGCATCTCTCCAACAAGTACTACTGCTATAACCTTTTCAGAGTCTGCGTTTAAGAGCATGGCTTCCTTTGAAAAACTATCATCATATCTCATAACAAATGCCCTTTTTATAAACATTGGTTTTTCTTGACAAGATTGGGTTATATCATCAACACCTTTAAGCCACTCTGTAAATATTTTATCATCATCAGAGCTGTATATAAATCCAACATTCTTTATCCTTTCCCCATCAACATTTGGTGGGGGATCCTTTGATATCAAAGCATTTAATTCGTCAGAAAAACTATTTATAGGAAAATCATTTTTTCTGTCCTCAACTACGGGTATGGTGTTTGCTGTATTATTTTCTGTAGTAATATTAAACTTTTTTTCGTCACTGCTTATATCCTCGTGATTTGGTTCACTTGTGTTGTTCAGTCCAAGACCCTGATTTTCTGCTGCACCGCTATTCTCATCAACGTCCAGATTTAGTTTAATCTCGATTTCTTCATCTTTTTTTAAAACGCTGTTGCTGTTTATTTCAGTTGGGTTTATGGATGATGAAGTTTCTTTTTCTGGGTTGTCCTGATTTTTATCTGTTCCTTCCATTTTTTGATCTTCATTTATATCATTTATGCTGTTAAGTATATCAGGCATCTTTTCCAATAAAGAATCAAGATTTCCAAGTACATCCTCATAACCTTCTTTCTTTTCTTTTTCATTATCACTTTTTTCTTTGTCTTGCATAACCATCTCTCTAAATAAATTATACACTATTTATTAAATCAAATATCAATAAAAATGTTATAATAAATTTATGATAACCAAAAAAAATCTAAATCCAAACTTACTACGGGCAGAATACGCTGTAAGAGGCGAAATAGTACAGCGCGCTTATGAGCTTGAAAAAGAAGGGAAAAAGATTATCTACTGTAACATAGGTAATCCTCAGGCTCTCAAGCAAAAGCCTATAACATATGTCAGACAGTTGTTGTGTCTAACAGAATACCCTACACTTATCACTGATCCCATTGCAAAGAACAGCTTTCCATCGGATGTCATTGAAAAGGCAAAATATATTTTAAGCGAGAATCCTATCGGGCTCGGTGCATACAGTCAGAGCGAGGGTATGGTATTCATAAGAAAGGCTATAGCTCAGTTTATAAAAAACAGGGATGGGATTGAATCTGATCCTACAAGGATCATCATTACCGATGGTGCATCAAAGGCTATACAGTCTATATTTACACTCTTGATGAAAAATTCAAACTCAGGATTTATGACCCCCATACCTCAGTATCCGCTTTACAGTGCCACAATAGAGCTTTACGGTGCCAAGCAGATAAAGTATTATCTTGATGAGGAAAAGCACTGGGAGTTAAATGAGTCAGAGTTGGAGTCAAGCATAAGAGAAGCCAAAAAGAGTGGCATAGAGCCTGTTGCAATAGTTGTGATCAACCCGGGGAACCCTACTGGTGCAGTGCTCTCAAAAGAAAATATAAAAATGATAATCAACTTCGCAAGAAAACATGATATATCAATACTTGCTGATGAGGTCTATCAGGAAAATATTTACTCTGAAAACAATAAGTTTTACTCATTTGCGAAGATTATGAATGAGATGAAGATAACAGATGTTCCACTTTTCAGCTTTCACTCCACATCAAAGGGTTTTTTTGGTGAATGCGGACACAGGGGTGGTTATGCTGAGATAAGAAATCTTCCTGCTGAGGTTTATGAGGAGATAGTAAAACTTCAATCAATAGGTCTGTGTTCAAATACTGCTGGTCAGATAGTAACCTATGCGATGGTGAATCCTCCTAAGGAAAACGAGGAAAGCTATGATTTGTATATAAAAGAAAAGACAGCAATACTCAAGGAGTTAAAGAAGAAAGCTGAAATACTTGCTGAAGAAATCAATAAAATAAAGGGCATGTCTCTTAAGTCTCCGCAGGGAGCTATGTATGCATTTGTGAGGATAGATCTGCCTGATGAAAAGGGTGTAAATCTTAAAAATATGACTGAAAAAGAGATTTCTGAGTATGAGGCCAAAAGGGATGGTGAATATTGTCTTAGACTTCTTGAGGAGACTGGTATATGTGTGGTTCCCGGTTCTGGTTTTGGCCAGAAACCTCATACATATCATTTCAGAATGACATTCCTTCCACCGCTTGAAGATATAAAGGAGCTTGTAAAAAAATTGAAGGATTTTCATCTGAAGTATTTAAAGAGGTTTGAATAGTCCTTTTGATTTCTATCTCATATTGAATTTATCATTTTACAGATCTTAGCTGAACATGATTATTTTTAATTTTATGTAATGGAGATGATATGCATGAATGGGCACTTGCAGAGTCAGTTATAAAAACAGTTGAGACAAAACCAGAGCTTAAAAACAAAAAAATAAAAATACTCCTTGGTGAGCTGCAGGATATTGATGAGGAGATATTTAGATTTGCTATGGATGAGCTTTTAAAGCAGAGGGAGTCTCAGATAAAATACAGCATTGTTGTTGATGAGGCAGTATTTAAATGTAATGAATGTGGTAGGGAATTTTTTATGTCTGAGATAACAAAAAAAAGCAAGGCTCAACGAGAAAACATCCATTTCATACCTGAGATGGTGAAGGCTTTTGTAAAATGTCCAGTATGTGACAGTATTGATTTTGATATAGTTAAAGGAAGAGGGGTGATGATTTCGTATGACTAATCTTATAGATCCAAGAGAAAATATAATAGCTGAAAGATTTAAGGATGTGAAAAAAATTTTTCTTGTAAGTGGTTTTAAGGGTGGGATAGGAAAAAGTCTTATAAGCTCTTCGCTATCACTTGCGATGAATGATCTCGGGTTTAAAACTGGACTCCTTGATATGGATATAACATCTTCAACAGATCATATAATACTAGGGGTTAAGGATAAATTTCCTGAGGAAAAAAATGGAATTCTTCCTGTTGAAATTTATGGAATAAAATTTATGAGTTTTTATTTTTTTACAATGTCAAAGCCATTTGCATTGAGAGGCAATGATATAAAGGATGCTGTGAAGGAACTTTTGTGTGTGACGGTATGGGATAAACTTGATTGCTTAATAATTGATATGCCTCCGGGTTTTTCTGATGCTGCATTAGAGCTTATGAGGCTGATAAATAATTTTAAAGTCATACTTGTTAGAACACCATCACCTCTGTCAATAGATATTGTCTCAAGAATGTCAGGGATTTATAAGGATAAGGGCTTTAAGACCATAATTGTTAATAATATGTCAAAGGATACAACTATGGGAAACAGCATAAGGTATGATACAAGCATAGATGATGCCATAGGCAATGTAACTGCTATTAAAAAAACGCAGTTTTACAGAGATGTGTTATCGCTATCTTCGGATATGATAAAAGCTTAATATGATAAAAAATATTCTTATATTATTTATGTTCTTTGTATTTTTCACTCCATTGCTTTATTGTGCGAGAATAATTTCACTTCTTCCATCATACACCGAGATAATATTCAGTCTTGGCAGTGGTGGGGAGCTTGTTGGGGTGACCAACTACTGTAATTATCCTGATGAGGCAAAGAAGATAGAGAGGGTTGGGGATTATCTTGCTCCAAATGTTGAGAAAATTTATTTATTAAAACCTGACATAATATTTATTGGAGGATGGAAGAACAGTTTTATAAAGGATATAAATAAATTGCATACTAACACTGTGGTAATTCCAGATGAAACAAGCATTGATGATATATACAGAAGTATAAGAGTGATAGGTAAGTATCTTGGCAAGGAGAATGAAGCAAACGAGCTTATAGGAAAAATGAAAAAAGAACTTGCTGAAATAAAGGAAAAGTCCTATAAAAAGGTTTATGTTGAGGTTGATGATGGTGGTTGGACATCCGGGGAGAACAGCTTCATAAGCGATGTCATATCAAAGGCAGGCGGGATAAATGTTTTCAATGATATAAAAACCTCCTATTTCAAGGCTGATTGGGAGGAAGTCATAAAAAGAAATCCTGATGTCGTTATACTTTTAAACACATCTAAAAAAAGTTTTTTAAAGAGGCCAATGGCTTACAAAATATCAGCTGTTAAGAATAAAAGTGTTTATATGCTTAAAAGTGAAGAAAGGGATATGTTATCAAGACCTAGTCCGAGGATTGTTGGGCTTATAAAAAAGTTGAATGATATTTTTAATAAAAAATAGCAGAAATCTATGAATAATAGAATTAAGATAATTATTTCAGTGGCTGTCTTCATATCTCTTTCATATCTATCATTATCGCTGCCATTTGGCTGTGATAGCGATATACTTATCAATCTCAGAATCCCTAAGTTTCTTGGTATATTCATAAGTGGTTTTTCGCTTGCAACAGCTGGTATGGTGCTCCAGCTTGTAACAAAAAATCCACTTGCGGATCCATTTGTTATTGGAACATCTGCTGGTTCAATGCTTGCGATAATACTGCTTGAAATCCTTGGAATATACAGCTATGGTTTTGTATCATTTTTTTTTATAACCATCTCAGCACTTTTTTTTACCTATTTAGCATACAGGATTTCAAGATTTTCTAATTCTGCATCCATTAATATGCTGCTCAGCGGTGTTGCAGTAAATTCATTTGTGCTTTCAATAATAGTTCTTTTTGTCATATTTTCAAAGGAGCAGAGCCTTTATTTCTTTCATCTCAGCTTTGGAAGCTTCTCATATTCAAACTATACATCAATAATTTATTCCTTTTTGACCATCATAGTATCATCTGTCTTTTTGTTGATAATGATGAACAGGATAAGCATACTATCCTTTGATGAGGAAAAAGCCTCTACGCTCGGTGTAAATGTTGAGCGTATAAAATTTATTCTTTTTATTATTGTCTCACTGCTTGTATCTGCAAGCGTTTCGTTGAGTGGAATCATAGGTTTTATAGGTCTTATGATTCCTCATATAACAAGGTATTTTTTTAGGGGAATGAGCCTTAAATCTCTTTTTTTAATGAACTCGGTCTATGGTGCATCATTTCTTCTTCTTGCTGATGTCATATCAAAAAAGTTTTTTTATCCACTTGAGATACCACCTGGTGTTATATCATCAATATTCGGTGCCATTTTTTTTATATATTTAGTGATGGGTTCAAACGGAAGAAAAAGGACAAATTAGTATGAATAAAATAGTTGAGATAAGAGATCTTAAATTCTCATACCCTAATGGTAATAATGTTTTAAATGGTATTGATATGAATTTTTATGGTTCTGAGATCTGTGGAATATGCGGGCCAAACGGCTGTGGAAAAACCACATTATTAAAAATCATTGCTGGAATATTTAAAAAATATTACGGTGATATAAGGATAAACAATTGCGAACTTTCATCGCTCGGATACAAAGAAATATCAAGGCTTGTTTCATATGTCCCGGGTGATATAAACACTCCATTTGATTTTACTGTTTATGATGTGATACTTATGGGTAGGGCTCCATATCTCGGTTTTATGGATTCATATAGTAATAGTGATAGAAAAGCAGTAGTAGATGTTTCTGATATGCTCGGTATAGGATATCTCTCTGAAAGATATTTTTCAAGTCTCTCAAACGGTGAGAAGCAGATAGTTCTTATAGCCCAGTCATTGGTTCAGAAAACTCCTCTTATCCTTATGGATGAACCAACCTCACATCTTGATATAAACCACAGGCTTAAAATTTTTGACACATTAAAAAAAGTTTCTGAAAAAGAAGGAGTAAGTATTCTGGTGGTAATCCATGATATAAAGCTTGCAGCTGATTATTGCAACAGGCTTGTATTCATAAAAAATGGTGTCATAAGCCTTGATTCAAGAGCTGATAATATAATCAACAGTATAGAAAAGCTTTCTGATATATACAGTATATCTCCTGCCAGCGTAAAGAGATATATAGTTTAATAAAACACTGTTTAGAATTTAATGGAAAATATTATCGTATAAATTGATTATTGCATAAAATCAATATCAGAATGCTATTGACATATCAAGTGCCTTTTGTTCCTGTGTCAATAGGACTAAAAATCTTGAAAAATAAAGGATTAAAATGTAAAAATATGATAGGTTGTAGAATTTTTTTTCAAGGAGTGATAATGAACAGAATTATTTTGATTGTGAGTATGTTATTTCTTTATTCATATGGATATTCTGCACAAAAGATAGTTATGATTAAAGAAAATAAATCTATATCCTTGACACAGAGTGATATAGAAAATATGGGTGGGAAGATAGTTAGAAGGCTTGATTTCATAAACGCTGTTGTTGTTGATTTTCCTGATTATATAAAGGATGCTGAGATATATTCACTTGACAGCGTTAAAAGTGTTGAGGATGATAAATATATCAAGTGGATAGAAGAAGTCGATTATCCTGCTTTTCCATCGGTTGAGGATGTTTCTAAAAACATAGAATTAAATAATTATGATTATGATATATCTGTTCCATCGTTTGTTGTTGAGAGATTGAGTGATGAAGAGATGAAAGAAATACCATGGGGGGTTAAAAGGCTTAATGCATATTCAGCATGGGATAGGACTACAGGAAAAGGTGTAAAGGTTGGTGTTATAGATACAGGCATAGATTATAACCATACTGATCTGGCTAAAAATTATGCTGGTGGGTATAATGTTATATTTACAACGAAAACTCCACTTGATGACCAAGGGCATGGAACCCATGTTGCAGGAACAATTGGTGCTGTTAAAAATTTAAAGGGTGTTATAGGTGTTGCACCTGATGTGAGTCTTTATGCTATTAAAGTTCTGGATTCAAGCGGTTCGGGCCAGTATTCATGGATAATAGATGGAATACAGTGGGCTGTAAATAACAAGATGGATGTTGTTAATATGAGTTTGGGTGCACCACAGGGAAGTGATGCATTAAAGGCAGCCATTGATGCAGCTTACAAAGCTGGTGTAGTGATTGTGTGTGCTGCAGGAAACGATGGTGGAGCAGTAAACTATCCTGCTAAATATCCAGGGACAATCGCTATTTCTGCTCTTGATTCATCGGATAAAATAGCATCCTTTTCATCAAGGGGTGCTGAGATAGCATTTATTGCTCCCGGTGTAAACATAAATTCAACATATAAGGGTAATTATTACAGAACAATGAGTGGGACATCTATGGCAAGTCCTCATATAGCAGGTTTGAGTGCTCTTGTGGTTGGGCTTGGTGTTAAAGATCCTGATGAGGTTAAGTCTATGCTCATCAAAGCTGCTGTAAAGCTTCCAAACCTTAAGGACACTGAACAGGGATACGGGCTTATTGATGCGTCAAGACTTAAATAGTTTCTGAGCTAAGAAATTTAAAGGGTGTGATATCATTCTGGTTTGAAAAAGGCGGCATTGAGTGGTTGTCACACCCTTTTTATTTGTATGTCAATTTTTATAAAATTTATTAATGAGCAAAAAATTTAATCTTTTATCCTGTGTCTGGGAACTTACTCTTTCCTGCAATCTTAACTGTATACACTGTGGCTCAACAGCTGGTAAGAAAAGAGACAATGAATTAAACCTTGATGAATCTTTTAATTTGTGTGAGGATTTGAAAAAAACTGGATGCAGATCGGTTGCTCTTATGGGTGGAGAACCATTAATTCATAAAAATTTCTGGAGTATAGCAGAAAAAATAAGGGAACTGAATATGAACCTTTGTATCATTACAAACGGGACCGTTTATGATGATACAACCTTTAAAAAATTAAAATCACTTTCACCTGAGGCTGTGGCAACAAGCCTTGATGGGGCGAGTGAAGAAACCCATGATAAAATAAGAGGTGTTAATGGTTCATTTAAAAAAACTACTAATTTTATAAACAGGGCACTAAAAGAAGGACTTCCAGTAAGTGTTATAACAACAGTTTCAAAGCTGAACATATCGGAATTAAATGGGCTCAAGGATTTTATAAAAGGGAAAAAAATAGCATGGCAGATACAGACTGCTGGTGCCGAGGGAGAGAGGTTCCCTGCGGCTTATCTCCTTGATGAAAATGAGTTCTATTCTGTTGGCCTTTTTATAGAGATGCTCAGAAATAACTATGATATCTCAGATATGCCTGTCATAGGGGCACATGATATGGGTTATAACTCCTGTGTTATAAAACATACTGCGCTCTATGAAAAATGGCAAGGCTGTCAGGCAGGTATGAGCGTGGTTGGTATAAGAAGCAATGGAGATGTTCTTGGATGTCTCTCGTTAAACAATGAAAAATTTATAGAAGGAAACCTGAGAAATAGAAGTTTATATGAAATCTGGAATGATGAAAACTCATTCTCTTATAACAGAACTGATCTTAAAAAACCTGGAAAAAGCTGTAGCGGGTGTAAGTATTTCAGTGATTGTGGTGGCGGGTGTATGGAGATGTCGTTTATGAAGACAGGGGAACTTCACAATGATCCATATTGCTTTTACAGGATTGAAAAAAAATTGTTCAATCCTATAAAAAGATATTTTCTTTCGTTCAGATCCAGTTTTTCTGGGCATAGCAGGGAAAGACTTGAATTTTTAAATAAATTTTTTGGTGGGACAAGAAAATAATGAAACTGAATGCTGGATGTGGATATAAAAAACTTAATGGATATTTAAACATAGATATAAATCCTGATGTAAAACCTGATTATGTTATGGATGTTTGTGCTCTTGGTTTTTCAGATAAATATTTTGATGAGGTTAATGCTGAAGAGGTTATTGAGCACTTGGGTTTTTTTAGAACTAAATATTTTTTTTCAGAGATCAACCGTGTTTTAAAGAACGGTGGCAAATTTATTATTGAAACACCGCATATAGAAAAATCGTTTGAAATTTTTTTAAGTTCAGAATCCCCTGACGATAGGGAAAAAATTCTCGGCTGGATTTATGGCTCAGAGTCCATGGGAATGGGTCATAGGTATTGTTTTCCAGTTGAACTTATGAATCTGCTTTTTGATGAGTTTGGGTTTGAGCTCCTCAGCAGAAGTTTTTTTGACTATGAAACACTCAGACCTGCTGTAAGATATATTATTTTAAAAAAGACTGATTATAAGAAGGCTGAATTGAGAAAAGCCTTGTTTCGAAGAAATATATTTTTTGCTGATGATGAGATATATCTTAATGAATATGAGGGAGTGATAAAAAGACTTGATCTTGAAAAAATTGATTCAAATTTTATAATAGAGTCAGCTTTCATATCGCCTATTCTTTCTCTTGCCATTGGTAACTGTGTGGATAAAAGAGAGTATGATGATATCTTAAAAACTCTTTATGAAAAAAAATTTACAGGTTGGCTTTTTGATCTTTGTCTTGATTATGAAAAGGAATCAAACGACATAGAAAATGCCTATGAGAAAATAAAAAAACTCTTTTTTAATGATCCGCTTGGATTTATAAACGATTTCATAAAAAATAAAAGAACTGGTAGCAGAGATATATTTCTCTTTAATAAAAACACGCTTCATTATGAAAGCAACCGTATAAAAAATAACAAAAGAAATTAAATTAACAAGGCACTATTTTAGTGTAAAAGGCTTTTATAAGAATTTTAAATTATATATAATTTTTTTATAGGAAGATTTTTACACTGTCTTATATTCCGGTCCGGAGGTATATATGCCGTTGATTCCAAAAGAAACAAAATTTTTTGATATGACAACAGAACAGACAAGAGTCATAGGTGAGGCTGTTAATTTGATGAAAAAAATGATAAAGGATGATGACATCTCATTTGAGTCTGTTAGAAGGATAAAAGAGTTGGAACAGAACTGTGATACCATATCCCACGAGATAATCCATGCTTTAAATGAAACATTTATAACCCCGATTGATAGAGAGGATATATACAAGCTTGTAAATGAGATAGATGATATAATGGATCTTTTGAATGTTGTTGCAAACAGATTATATATATTTAGAATAAAGAGTGTTAAGGATACTTATCTTAATGAGTTTATAAAGACTATAGATGAGGCTGTGACGATGGTTGGAAATGTTCTGGTTGGATTAAAGGAAATGAAGAAAAAAACAAGAATACTTGATTACTGCATAGAGATAAATAGGCTTGAGAACAGTGGCGATTCACTCAGAGAAAAAGCAATAATGAATCTTTTTGAAAAGGAAACAGATCCTATAAACATAATCAAATGGAAGGAGTTATATGAGGTGTCAGAGACAATACTTGATGCCTGTGAGAAGGTGGCAAAGACTGTTGAAGAGGTTATGGTAAAAAATGGATAACAATCTTTTAGCAATAATAGCAATAATTTTAATAGCACTTGTGTTTGACTTTTATAACGGTGCAAACGATGCTGCTAACTCCATATCAACAATAGTTGCAACAAAGGTTTTAAAGCCATTTCCCGCAGTTCTTTGGGCAGCCTTCTTTAACTTCATATCATTTTTTATTGTTGGAACGGCTGTCGCCACAACCATAGGAAGTGGAATAATAGAACCTAATATAGTAGATAACTCTCTTATTGCTGCTTCTCTTACCGGTGGAGCACTCTGGACAATAATATGTACACACACCGGACTTCCCATAAGTGCATCTCATGCATTGATTGGAGGGTTAGTTGGCTCTGCAATAGTTAAGGCTGGAACCTCTGTGATAATAAAGAGTGGTATTTACAAAACATTGCTCTTTATCATACTATCGCCTATATTGGGTTTGATAATAGGTATATTTATAATGATATTATTCTTAAATATATTTAAAAAATCCAATCCGTACAGACTTGAAAACTTTTTTAGAAAAGGTCAGCTTTTTTCATCAGCTCTATATGCTATGGGACATGGTGGAAATGATGCTCAAAAAACGGCGGGTATAGTTTCTCTTCTTTTATACGCAAATGGTTATTTAGGAGATAAATTTTATATACCTTTTTGGGTTGTTCTTATGTCTTTTACAACAATAGCACTTGGAACACTTCTCGGTGGATGGAAGGTTGTTAATATGATGGGCCAGAGGCTTACAAAGCTAAGACCTATAGATGGCTTTGCAGCAGAGTTAGGTGCAGCTATAACTCTACATGCTGTGACAATGTTTGGTATTCCTGTTAGCACAACTCACACTATAACAGGCTCTATAGCAGGTGTGGGTTCAGTTAAAAGGCTTCATTCAGTTAGATGGGGTGTTTCAAAGAGCATTGTCTGGGCATGGATACTTACCATACCGGGTGCTGCTCTGATATCTGCTATAACGTATTATATAATATCTTTGATTTTTTAATTGTTATTTAGTGTTAACACTATTTAAGGAGGAGTTATGGTATTATACAAGGAATTAGGTTTCGTCAACACGAGGGAGATGTTTAATGATGCTATGAAAAATGGTTATGCAGTTCCAGCATACAACTTTAACAATATGGAACAGCTTCAGGCTATCATTACAGCATGTGTTAGATCACGCTCTCCAGTGATACTTCAGGTTTCAAAGGGAGCAAGGGAGTATGCCAATGCAACGCTTTTGAGATGGATGGGAAAGGGTGCAATAGAGATGATGAAGGAAATGACCCCAAAGCCAATCCCTGTTGCTCTTCACTTAGACCACGGAGATTCTTTTGAGCTGTGCAAATCCTGTGTCGATAATGGTTTTTCATCTGTTATGATTGATGGTTCATCACTCCCCTATGAGGAGAATGTAAAAATAACAAAGCAGGTGGTTGAATACGCTCATAAATATGATGTAACTGTTGAGGGTGAGTTAGGAGTCTTAGCAGGTATAGAAGAGCATGTTTCAAGCGAGAAGTCTCATTACACGAATCCTGATGATGTGGAAGATTTTGTTAAGAAAACTGGAGTGGATTCGCTTGCTATATCAATAGGTACAAGCCACGGAGCATACAAATTTAAAGTAAAACCAGGAGAGGAAGTTCCTCCTCTAAGGTTTGATATACTGGAAGAGGTGGAAAAAAGGATTAAAGGATTTCCAATAGTTCTTCATGGCTCTTCAAGTGTGTTGAAAGAATATATAGATATGATAAATAGGTATGGTGGTAAGATGGAGAATGCTGTTGGAGTACCTGAGGATCAGCTCAGAAAAGCAGCGAAATCAGCAGTATGTAAAATAAACATAGACTCTGACGGAAGGCTTGTTATGACTGCTATAATAAGAAAAATTTTTGCTGAAAAGCCATCTGAGTTTGACCCAAGAAAATATTTAGGACCTGCAAGAGAAGAATTAATAAAGATGTATATATCCAAGAATGAAAATGTTCTTGGATCTGCAAACAGAGTCTAAACAGAAGTCAGAAGACAGACGGCAGAGGTCAGAGGACAGAAGTCTGAAATCAGAAGTCAGAAGACAGAAATCAGATAAATAAGGAGTTCCTTCTGACATCTGCCTTCTGATTTCTGTTGTTATGCTGTTGATTTTTAGGATTATGCAAGATAAAGAATTGTTTGATAATGTAAAGCCATCGGGGTTTAATATAAGAAGCAGAGAAGCAAAATACTTTGATGTTTCTGATATTATTTCAGCTTCATCATATAAGATAGATCCTGTGGATATAGATTTCTTTGAACGGCTCGATTTAATTTACAGGACACTATGTGTTATACTTTACAATTTTGTTCCAACGTCGGGTCATCCGGGGGGAAGTATATCAAGTGGAAGAATAGCTGAGGGACTCCTCTTTGAAAATATGTTTTATGATCTTTCAGATCCTTTGAGAGATGATAATGATTTACTGGTTTATTCTGCTGGACATAAGGCTATGGGACTTTATGCTTTGTGGGCTATAAGAAATGAGCTGATAAAAGCTTCTGAGATTCCACTTCTTCCTCGGGATGAAAGATATCAGCTGAGATTGGAAGATCTTTTAGGTTTCAGAAAAAATCCAAAACAGGACACTCCACTTTTTAGAAAATTTAGATCAAAATCTCTTGATGGCCACCCATCACCCGCAACGCCTTTTGTAAAGGTGACAACAGGAGCAAGTGGTTTTGGAGTGGGTTCATCAGTCGGGCTTGCTATTGCTGCTATGGATAGTTATAGGATAAATTCTCCAAGAATAAATTTAATAGAAGGTGAAGGGGGACTAACCCCTGGAAGAGTTGGTGAAGCTCTGTCGTCGGCATCGGTTTCAAAGCTTAATAATTTTATAATGCATATAGATTACAATCAGTCATCCATAGACTCAGACACTGTTACATCAGAGCAGAATAAAACTGGAGAATATGTTCCATGGTATATTGATGAGTTTTTTTATATGCACAATTTTAATACCATAAATGTATCAGACGGTCATAATTTTCTTCAGATTTTGTCGGCTCAGAAGTTTGTAAATCTTCTTCAAACAAAACAACCAACAGCAATCATCTACAGGACAACAAAGGGTTGGAAATACGGTATTGAAGGAAAATCATCACATGGAAGCGGTCATAAATTTTTGTCGGAGGGATATTATAATGCACTCTCTGAATTTGAAAAGAAATTTAATAAAAAATTTAGAAGATATTCTGATATAACTGTTCAGCCAGAGTTCGTAGAAAAAGCTTTTTATGATGCTTTGATGTTAATAAGAGAGGTTATTGACGAGGATGAAGCTCTAAAAAGCAAAGCTGCGGAAAAAATATCAAACATAAAGAGAAAACTTGATCAGTTGAAAAGAAGAAAAAGAAGCGATATGCCTGATCTATCAAAAGCTTATGGGCTTAACATAGAGACTCCAACCGAGCTTAGGCTTTTTGTTGGTGACAGAGTAACACCAAAGGAAGTTCTTGGTAAGGCATTGAACTATATAAATAAGGTTACTAATGGGGCAATCTTTGTTTCATCAGCTGATCTTTATAGCTCAACTGGTGTCAATATAATAAATAAAGGGTTTCCAGAAGGTTTTTATAATTCAGTTTCAAATCCTGACTCAAGGCTTGTATCAGCAGGCGGAATATGTGAGGATGCTATGGGTTCGATTGCATCAGGGATATCATCATATTCAAAACATATTGGTGTTTCATCATCATATTCAGCATTTATATCACCGCTTGAGCATATATCTGCAAGGCTTCATTCAATAGGAGAACAGGGGAAAAAGGATCTGACAGGAAATTGCTATAATCCGTTTATAATTATAAATGCACATTCAAGCATAAAAACAGGAGAGGATGGCCCAACACATGCTGATCCTCAATCCTTGCAGCTTTTACAAAGCAATTTTCCAGATGGAATGATGATAACCCTAACACCTCTTGAACCATCTGAGATATGGCCGCTTATCTCATACTCACTAAGCCTCAGGCCTGCTGTTATAGCACCTTTCATAACAAGACCCAAAGAAACTATAATAGACAGAAAATTACTCAATATCCCTGATGCAACGGAATCTTTAAAAGGTTTGTATTATCTTATGAGAGCTGATATGAGCTCAAAGCAGTATAACGGAACTTTTGTTATTTTAGGTAATGCCTGTGGTATGACATTTGTCAAAGATGTTATGCCAGAAATAAAAAAATCAGGATTCAATATGAATGTTTTATATATAACGAGCAAGGAATTATTTGATAGGCTTTCCCCTGCTGAAAAAGAAGCTTTATATCCTGAGTACCTATCATTTCATTCTATTGGCATAACAGATTTTACCCTGCCGGTGCTTTATTACTGGGTTAGATCCAACTATGGGCTTGACTCATCGCTTTATCCATTTAAACACAAAAGATATACTGGAAGTGGAAGTTTTAATTATGTTATGAAAGAGGCAGGCGTTGATGCATACAGCCAGATAAAAAAAATAAAGGAGTATGCTCTCTATATAGAAAAGAATAAAATAATGAGTGTAATGCCCAGAGGGCACTGAAGTACTTATTAAAAATGGAAAAGATATTTGACTATTTATTGCTACTTAATTGCTAAAAACTAAAATTTTAATGGAGGAATTATGCTAAACGAAAAACCATATCTTCTTGGCAGAACTTTTATATTCTCCGTGGCAAAGGGAGAAGATCTGCTCCCACTGTTGCAGGAGTTTTGCAAGGAGAATCAGATAAAGTTTGGTATCATAACGTCAGCAATAGGTTCTGTGAACAAGGCAACTTTTGGTTTCTATGACCAGAAGAACAAAAAATATAACAAAATAACTGTTGATAAGGAGCTTGAAATATTATCTATACAGGGAAATATAAGCCTTTACGAGCACAAACCAATGATCCATGCTCATATAACTTTTTCTGATGCTGATGGGAAAATTTATGGAGGGCATATGATGTCCCCAACAAATATTTTTTCCTGTGAGATGATGATACAGGAAATAACCGGCAGTGAGATTAAGTCAAGAAAGCTTGATAAGTGTACTCAGCTGCTGCTTTGGCAATCAGTATCAACAAAAAAATGACAGATTACACCAATTACAGAGCAGGATTTATATCTATATCAGGGCTTCCAAATGTTGGCAAATCAACGCTTATAAACGCTCTCTGCGGCACTGATCTGTCAGCTGTTTCACCGAAGCCTCAGACGACAAGATATCATCTTAAAGGGATATTAACAACAAAGGATTATCAGATGATCTTCATAGATACCCCTGGATTTATAAATCCAAAGACAAAGCTTGAAAAGATAATGCATGCACAGGCACTAAAAGCAGTTAAGGAAGATGCTGATATAGTTATACTTTTAATAGAACCAGACATCAAAAAAATAAATGATAAGATAGTTTTTTTTGACAGTATATTTAAAATTGAAATACCAATAATTGTTGTTATAAATAAAATTGATATATACGGAGCAACGCCCATATCAGAGGTAAAAGATTTTTTATTAGAAAGATATCATCATGGAGTTGATCTGGAAATATCAGCTAAGGCTAAGAAAAATATTGAGCATCTTAAAAAAATAATAATTGATAAACTTCCTGTATCACCACCATATTACTATGATGAAATACTTTCTGACCGATGGGAGCGATACTTTGCGGCTGAAAAAATAATGGAACAGATCTTCAACCTTTACCATGATGAAATACCGTATTCGTCGGCAGTTGAAATAGAAATGTTTAAAGAGGATATGGATCCAGTTTATATACTTGCAAACATTTATCTTTCAAAAAAATCACACAAGCCAATAATAATAGGAGAAAGAGGAAGAGCAATAGGAAGGCTCAGAGAATCGGCAGAGAAAAAAATAAAAGAGTTTATGGGGCGTGATGTAAAGCTTGAGCTTTTTGTTAAAATAAGAGAAAACTGGCAGAATGATCCTGTGTTTTTGGAGAATCTTACAAAAGATTACAGATGAAAAAAAGCTTTATAACAGAATTGAACATATTTCTTTTTATGCTCTGGGTAGAGATCATGGTTTTTGTATCAGCCCTTATAATATCGGTATATGCAATAAAACCATTTTCTGGTTTTATAGTTGATAGATACAGCTTCCAAACCTATGATGCAGCAAGAATAGCTTTGATCTTTTTTCTTATATCTATTATTCAGTTCATATACAAAAGGCTTCTTATAAGTGTAAGAAGAATCAATATGATAACTCTTATAACTGTTATAAATACTGCGGCGTTATCTTTGTTTTTTATATCAAGAATTATATCAAGGACTGTGCTTTCAAATTATCATATCATATACACAGGAATATTTCTCAGTTTTTTATTCCCATTCTATGATGATTTCGTAAGAATATTTTTCAAGAAAAACTTATTAAAAAATTAGGGGTCACTGAAAAAGTCTATTTGAGCTATAAATTAGCCAATTTTTTAAGCCTGCCTACGCTGAAACAGCTTCGGCAGGCAGGCGGGCGAGACGAGGAACGAGGAGTGAGCATACCTGAATAAGGTCTGTAAACGACGAGTGACGAAGTCGTAGCCAAAAATTGGCAATTTAAAGCCAAAAGGTGATAAAAACTGCACACTTTTTTAACATTATATATCAAAAACCGTGCAGTTTTTGATATAAATTTTTAAACTTTTTATATAGTTTTTCATTTACAAAATCTCTACCGTTAGACTTATTCAGTGACCCCAAATTAGAATACCCCATATATTTCATATCCGCACTTAGGGCAAAAACCTTTTCCATCTTTTTCTTTTATTTTATTTTCAATTATGCTCATATACCCTCTCTTTATTAATGTATATGAACAATTAGGGCATATAGTATCACAATATTGGGTGTTATAATTTCCACCATAAACATATTTCAAACCAAGATCTTTTGCAGTTTCTATAAATCCTTCAATCTTTTTTTCGTCGGTCTGAGGCGTTTCTATCATACGATAGTCAGGATGGAATTTTGTAAGGTGCCACGGGATATCTGATGATAGAGATTTAATAAAATTTATCATCTGTTTTATTTCAGCAATGCTATCATTGAAATCAGTAACCACAAGCGTTACTAATTCAATATGCTTGCCGGCTTTATAAACCATTTCTATTGATTTCAAGAGTAGATCCAAATCTGCACCTGTCAGTTTCCTAAATCTGTTTTTATTAAAACTCTTTAAATCTATTCTGATAAAATCTATATAATCCCTTATATAGTTAAATCCATCCCGCGATATATAACCGTTTGAAACAAATCCAGTTTTTATACTCTTATCCTTTTCCTTAGCATTTTTAAAAATTTTTCTGGCAAGTTCAATTGAGATGACAGGCTCGTTATATGTTGAGACAATTACTTTAATATCTCTTTGTTTGGCTATATCATATATGCTTAAAGGAGAAACCTTTATCAGTTGAAGGTTTGATAATTTATCACTTTTTATCAACTGCGAAAGCTCCCAATTCTGACAGTAATCACATTTAAAATTGCAGCCAAAGTTTGAAAATGACAATGTCATAGAGCCTGGTATAAAATGATAAACTGGTTTTTTTTCAATCGGGTCTATGTTTAATGCTGAAACATATCCATCAGGAACAAACAGTTTTCCATCCTTATTAAACCTAACGCCACAGTTTCCTGATCTGCCTTCGCTAATATTACAATTAAAATTACAGGCCAAACATCTTACACCTGTATCTGTTTTATAATAAAGTTCAGACTCTGCTGAATATTTTTCAATAAAACTCATACAGATATTACACTTATTGCGTTTCCCATAACACTTATATTAAGCACACCATCTTCCGAGCTGAAGTCTTCACCATCCAGATGGTACACCGAGCCTTTATCAATCACTATTTTAAATTTTTTAGATCTAAAACTTTTAACACAATCATTTTCAAGTATTTTAGAATTAAAGAGGGTCTTTACTCCCATTATCATTCCAATCAATCCCGGATCATCAATAACAATGGCTTCTAGATATCCATCATCCATAATTGAGTTCGGGCTTATAACAGCCTTTCCACCATACTGCTTACCATTTGCAATAGTAGCTATAAGTGGCTTAAAAGAATATTTTTCACCATTAACATAAAGATCAGTGTTATTCGGCTTAAATTTAAAATATGATAATATCCCGTGGATAAAGTATGGTAATAGCCCCCTTGAATGAACCGTATTATTAAAAAGATATGCTATTTTAGCGTCAAATCCTGTTCCACAGGTGCAGAGAAATATTTCACCATTGACCATGCCACAATCTATGGCTTTTGTCCTGCCATTAAGAATAACCCTTATTGCATCATCGATGTTAAGTGGTATCCCGAGGTTTCTTGCAAGACCATTTCCAGAGCCTGCAGGTATAATTCCGAGTTTTATATCTTTTCTTCCAGTTAGTAAGCCTGCTATTTCTCTTATAGTCCCGTCACCACCAACAGCAATTATATTATCAAATCCCTCTTCTATATAATTAAGAGCTATTTCTTTTGAATGATATCTGTATTTTGTATATTCTATAAAAAATTCAATATCAGGCATATTAAACTTCTCTCTTATCTTTTTCTCTATAAGTTTATTTATTTTTAATCCTGATTTTGGGTTTATTATAAAAATATATTTTTTCATTTAAAAAATGTCTTTCAAACAATGACTTAAAGAATTAGTATAGAATAAATTATATCATAATTGGGATAATATAAATCTTTTAGAACATTCAGAAATTATTACTTTTAAACATAGCGTGTTTATATTGATATTTTTTGCTATAATATTATTTATATAGGCTATATTATATATTTTATAGTATTATATTTAGCTTTGAAAAAAGGAGTAATGTTAGTATAGGAGGTATGAGATGGCTGTCGTTTTAAGACTTCAAAGACATGGCAAGAGGGTTCAACCTAATTATAAGATAGTTGCCATTGATAGAACAAAAGGCCCAACAGGGGAGCCAATAGAGGTTATAGGTAATTATAATCCAAAGGGCGAGAAGCTCGTTGATAAGATAAATCTTAAAATGGAAAGGTATGATTATTGGTTAAAGGTGGGTGCAAAGCCGAGTGATACACTTTCCAAACTAGTAAAAAAGGTAAAAGAAAATCAATAAGATGAATGATTTGATCTCGTATATGATTTCTTCCATTTTAGGCGATAAGAATGATGTGAATATTACGTTGGTTGAGAATGAGAATGAGTTAAGGGTTCAGATAAATGCTTCTTCATCATCAAAATCAAAGCTTATTGGAAGGGATGGTAAGGTGATCAACAGTATGCGAGAGTATTTAAGAGCGATCTCTAAAAAGTTTAATAAAAGAGTTTATATAGAAATCAATGAAAATTGATGTGGTAACTCTGTTCCCTGAGATTGTGGATTTCCCACTTTCTAAGAGCATAATGGGAAGGGCAAGACTTAATGGTCTTTTAAAGATAGGTTTTGTCAATCCGAGAGACTTTGCTTCTGACAGGCATAAGACAGTTGATGAAAAACCCTATGGTGGTGGGAGTGGAATGCTTTTGATGGCAGAACCATTTTATAAGGCTGTGCAAAAGGTGAAGAAGAAGTCATCACATACAGTTTTGCTTACACCGCGAGGGAGAGTCTTCAATCAGAGAATATCAGAGGAGTTGTCTCTTAAGAAGCATCTCATCCTTGTCTGTGGCCACTACGAGGGAATTGATGAAAGAATATCCTGTTGTATAGATGATGAGATCTCAATAGGAGATTTTATACTTTCAGGTGGAGAGCCTGCTGCGGTGTGCATAATAGATTCCATATCAAGGCTTTTGGATGGTGTGATAAAAAAAGAGTCTCGTGAGGAGGAAAGCTTTTCAGAGTATCTTTTGGAGTTTCCCCAGTACACGAAGCCGAGGGTCTGGAAAAAGCAGTCTGTTCCTGATGTTCTTTTAAGTGGTGACCATAAAAAGGTTGAAGAGTGGCGTATGGAGAGGGCTATGGAGATCACCAGAACCAGAAGACCTGATCTCTATAAAGAGTATTTAAAATCAAAAAAACTAAATAGATGATTGGAAGAGTAGAAGAAAAATGAATAAGGAGTTTCAAATTCTGACTTCTAACCTCTGATTTCCGTTATCTGTTTTTAATGGAGGATAAATGAACAAGTTAGATGAAATAATGAAGGATTATATAAAAGAATTTAAGTATAGAGTTGGTGATAGGGTTGATGTGTACCTTAAAGTAACTGAAGGAGATGCTGAAAGAATTCAGGTTTTTGATGGCATAATAATTGCTATAAGAGGAAGCGGTGTATCAAAAACTTTTACAATAAGGAAGATTTCTTATGGCGTTGGTGTTGAGAGAACAATTCCTGTTAATTCACCAAAGATAGAAAAGATAGTTCTTATAAGATCCAACAAGGTAAGAAAAGCAAAGCTAAATTATTTAAGAAATTTGAGTGGTAAGGCCGCCAGATTAACCGAGATAGTAAATGATATGGAGGATGATGATTCAAATGAGGAAGCAGTGGTGAATCAGGAAATAAATTCTGGCAAATGATAGAGATACAGAAAACAAAGGTTAATTTTGAAAATGAGCCCCTTTTACAGAAGGGGCTTGTTTTTTTTGATGAAGAATTAAAAAGAAAATATTCTAGGAAATATATAATAGGTGTTGATGAGGCGGGAAGAGGTCCGCTTGCCGGTCCTGTGGTTGCATGTGCAAGCCTGATATCTGATAGCTCGTGTGATTTTTTTAAAGAGGTCAATGATAGCAAAAAACTTTCACCTAAAAAGAGAGAGATTTTGTTCAAAAAAATGATCTCATCTAATGCCGTAAGATTTGGTTTTGCTTACTCTGATAACATTGAAATAGACAAAATTAACATATTAAATGCCACTCTCCTTGCAATGAAAAAATCTGTTATGAGGCTTGTCTCATATCTCTCAATTGATATGGATGATCTACTTGTTATTGTTGATGGTAATCAGAAAATAAGGGATTTCAACTGTTTTCAGATCCCTATAGTTAAGGGAGATTCAAAAAGTCTTTCAATAGCTTCGGCGAGCATATTTGCAAAGGTTTTGAGAGATAGGTGGATGGATATAATAGATATGAACAATCCTGTTTATGATTTTAAAACTCATAAGGGATATCCGACAAAAAAACATATTGAGCTTATAAAAAAACACGGTCTCTCTGCATATCACAGAAAAAGCTATGCACCCTGTAAAGTCTTATGAATACACGGGGAAAGGAGTATGAAGACCTTGCAGCTCTTTACATTGAAAAAAATGGATATAAAATAGTTGAAAGGAATTACGTTACAAGGCTTGGAGAGGTTGATATTATAGCTTATGATAAAAAGGTTCTCTGCTTTATAGAGGTTAAGGCAAGAAAGAATTCTGAATATGTGCCGTATGAGGCTGTTAATAAATTAAAGCAGAGAAAGATAATAAAGGCATCAATAATGTATATGAAAACAAAAGGAATAAGTGGTGGTGTTGATCTAAGATATGATGTTGTTTCAATATACGGTGATATAAATTCTCCTGATATACTGCTGATAAAGAATGCTTTTAATGTCGAGAGATATTTTTGAGACAGTGTTTGGAAATAAGGAAAATACCTTATTCACTGATTTGGTTTTGCTGATCACTGACCCTGCCTACGCCGAAGCGGCTTCGGCAGGCAGGCCTGCCCGCCGAAGATATATCAGCAAAGTGGTGAATAACCACAGTCGTTTTGCTGATATGTTTATCGCAGGCGGGCACTGATCACTGACCACTGATCACTGTTTTGTTTTGCTGATCACTGATCACTAACCACTGATCACTATTTTTGTTTTGCTGATCACTGCCCACTGATCACTGTACACTGTTTTGTTTTGCTGATCACTGACCACTGACCACTGACCACTATTTTGATGGAGGTTTTATGAAGGGTGAAGAAATGTATAAAACGATTGTAAAGACTGCATCATATTTAAAGAAGAAGATAAAGAATTTTAATCCTGAGTATCTCATCATCATGGGAAGCGGTCTTAAAAATGCTATTCCAGATATGGAAGTGATTAAGACTATAAAATACAGCGATATTCCCAATTTTCCTTTAACCACTGTTAAGGGTCATATAGGTGAGCTTATATATGGAAGATATGCTGGGAAAAACATTGCTGTGATGAGGGGAAGATTCCATTATTATGAAGGGCATCCAATAACATTTATATCATTTCCCATAAGATTGTTTAACTATCTCGGTGCAAAAAAGCTTGTAGTTACTGCTGCTGTTGGTTCTTTGAAAAAGGATATAAAGCCAGGAGATATAGTTCTTTTGAAGAGTCATATAAATCTTATGGATACAAATCCGCTTATAGGAAACTATTATGAAAAATTTGGTGAGATGTTTGTTGATATGTCTGAACCTTATAAGCTTTCAACTGTTAAGGATATAAAGAATTTGATCAAAGGAAAAAAAATAGCCTTAAAGGAAGGAGTTTATGTCGCTGTAAGTGGTCCATGCTATGAAACACCGGCTGAGGCTAATATGTATAGACTTATGGGTGGTGATGTTATAGGTATGTCAGTAGTTCCTGAGGTCATAAGTGCAAGGCAGTTGAATATGGATGTCCTTGGTGTTTGCTGGATATCAAACTATGTACCAGGTATAGAAAATAAAAACATATCCCATGATGATGTTTTAAAGCTTGGTGATCTGGCTGGAGAAAATATAAAATACATAGTTGAAACTGCTATATCAAAAGGTGCATTTTAGGAGTTTTTATGAATATGATTGAACTCATTACGAAAAAGAGGGATGGGCTTAAGCTTGATTATGATGATTTTAATTTTATATCCAAGGGTGCTGCTGATGGGAGTATTCCTGATTATCAGCTTACGAGTTGGCTTATGGCCTCATTTCTTAATGGTATGGATGATAAAGAAACTTCATATCTTACAAGGGCTATGGCACTCTCAGGTAAAAGGCTTGATCTGAGGAATATTAAAAAGATGAAGGTTGATAAACACTCAACAGGTGGGGTTGGTGATGGAATTTCTCTAGCTCTTGCCCCGATAGTTGCAAGCTGCGGTGTTTGTGTTCCTATGATGAGTGGAAGAGGGTTAGGTCATACAGGTGGAACGCTTGATAAGCTTGAGTCAATAAGAAATTTTGAGGTTCGCTTAGGATATTCAAATATACTCAGGCAGCTTAAGGCTATTGATGTTTGTATGTTTGGTCAGACATCAGAACTTGCACCTGCTGATAAAAAACTTTATGCTCTTCGTGATGCAAGTGCCACTGTTGAATCGATTCCGCTTATAGTATCAAGCATACTCTCAAAAAAATATGCAGAGGGAATAAATGCCCTTGTGATTGATGTCAAGTTTGGAAGTGGTGCTTTTATGAAGGACTATAGAAAAGCAAAAGAGCTTGCTGTTGCACTTGTAAAAACAGCAAAACTTCTCGGGATAAGCTCTGTTGCTGTAATGAGCAATATGAACTTACCGCTCGGAAGGGCTGTTGGAAACGGGATAGAGATGGAACAAGCAATAAGAATTTTAAATGGTGAAAATATAAGTGATGATTTTGAAGATCTGCTTTATCTTTTAAGTGGTTATATGATTTGTCTTGGCAAAAAAGCAAAAAGCATTGATGAGGCTATGGATAAAGCAAGGGATGCTGTCAGGACAAAAAAGGCTTTGAACAAATTAAGAGAAATAATTAAATGGCAGAAAGGAGATCTTCGTGTCTGTGAAAACCCATCAGTGTTCATAAAAAAATCAAGACTTGTGAGCTACGCGAAGGCAACAGCTGATGGATATATAAGCGATATGGATGCAAGAACTGTTGGACTTTCAACTATTGCTCTTGGTGTTGGAAGAACAAAGGCTGAGGACAGCGTTGATTACGGTGCTGGAATATGGCTTAGCAAAAAATATGGTGATCTTGTAAAAAAAGGTGATATTATCGCAACAGTTTATGGATCAGATATAAACAGGCTTAATGAGTGTATTAAAATATTTGAAACTTCTATAAAAATATCTCAGTCAAGACCACCGAAGTTAAAACTGATAGGTGATATAGTGAGGTGATTATGCTATATGTATCAAAACATCCTCTTGTTATGCAAAAGCTTTCAAAACTAAGAGACTTAAACACAAAAACCTATGAGTTTAGAAAAAATATGGAGGAGCTTGCAATGTTGCTTGGATATGAGCTTACTGCTGATTTTCCTGTTAAAGAGGTTAGAGTAAAGACTCCAATCGCTGTTTCAACATCATATGTCATATCAAAGGATATTGTTATAGTTGCAGTGCTAAGAGCAGGTCTTGCACTTATGGAAGGGCTTTCAAAAATAATACCAGATGCAAAGTTAGCTCACATAGGACTTTATCGTGATGAAGAAACATTGAAGCCTGTAAAATATTATCTGAGATTTCCTAATGATTTAAAGGATAGTATAGTTGTTATAGTTGATCCAATGCTTGCAACAGGTGGCTCGGCTGTTGAGGCTGTTAATATAGTTAAATCAAGGGAAGCAAAGAACATATATTTTATGTCGGCCATATCGTCAAGGATGGGAATAGATGTCCTCAGAAAGCATCACCCTGATATAAAGATTTTTACAGCAGCAGTCGATGAAAAAATCAACGATAAGGGTTATATTGTTCCAGGTCTTGGAGATGCAGGTGATAGGATGTTTGGTACTGATTGATTACTCTTTTTCGTTTCCGATTTTAAAAAGCAATTCAGGGTTGATTATTTTTATAAAGTTGTCATTTC